>Ga0180215_1001085_pt1 | contig 30886 bp, 26 predicted proteins | sample eDN3rd37CBELigBY_FD_128871 | JGI IMG/M metagenome (GOLD analysis project Ga0180215, IMG submission 128871) | Enriched backyard soil microbial communities from Emeryville, California, USA - eDNA 3rd pass 37_C BE-Lig BY (version 2) (version 2) | ecosystem: Environmental > Terrestrial > Soil >...
CCGCCCCCGCAACGAGGGCATCCGCGACGAGCCGGAGTTCCGCGCCCTGCGCCGGGAAATCTGGGGCTATTTGAAGACCGGCGCCCAGGCGGCGCCGGACCTCGCCGGGGCGCCGGTATGAGCAACGAGCCGGCCACCTGGTCCATCGGCTTCGCCGGGCTGGGGCAGATGGGGCGCCACATCGCCGCCAACCTGATGCGGCCGGATACGCGCCTCCTGGTGAGCGCCCGGCGCCCCGAGTTGCGCGAGGCCTTCCGCGCGCGCGGCGCCGCCGTCACCGACCGCAACGCCGACCTCGCCGGCTGCGACGCCGTCTTCCTCTGCCTGCCCGATGGGGCGGCCCTGCGCGAGGTGGTGCTGGGCGAGGGCGGCATCGCCGCAGGGCTGCGGCCGGGCGCGGCGGTGGTCGATCTCGGTACCAGCGATCATGGCAGCACGCTGGAGGTGGCGGCGGCACTGGAACAGCGCGGCGCCAGCTTTCTCGACGCGCCCATCTCCGGGCTGGAATCGCGCGCCGAGGCGGGCACGCTGACGGTGATGTGCGGTGGCCCGGCGCCGCTCTTCGAACGGATGCTGCCGATGCTGCAACGGATCGGCAGCACCATCCTGCATATGGGGCCGACGGGCAGCGGGCAACTCACCAAGCTGGTCAACCAGCTCCTCTATGACATCAACATGGCGGCGCTCGCCGAGATCATGCCGATGGCGGCCAGCCTCGGGCTCGACCCGGCGCAGCTCACCGCCGTGGTGAATTCCGGCACCGGCCGCAGCCATGCCTCGGAATACTTCCTGCCGCGCATCCTCGCCGGCCGCTTCACCGAGAGCTATCCCTTGCAAGCGGCCTACAAGGACCTCGTGGCCGGGGCCGAGCTGGGGGCACGGCGCTGCCTGCCCATGCCGGTGCTCGGCGCCGCCACCGCCACCTATCAGGCGGCGCTCCGCCAGGGGCTTGGCGCGCAGGACAAGGGTGCGATGATCCAGGTCTTCGAGAATCTGCTGGGCGTGCGCTTCCGGGCGGCGCCGGAGGGAGAAACCGCCGCATGACCGACATCCAGGCCGCCGCCGCGCAACTCGCCGCGCTCTGGCGCAGCGGTGAACAGATCGAGGCGCTGCCGCCGGAACTGCGCCCCGCCGACCTGAACGCGGGCTACGACATCCAGGATGCACTGATCGCGCAGATCGGCGAGCCGGTGGTAGGCTGGAAGCTCGGCCTCGGCAGCTACCGGCAGCGGCGGGAGATCGGCTTCGGCCGCCCGGTTGCCGGCCGGGTTCTGGGCTGCCGCCGGTTCCGCATGGGCGACACCGTGCCGGTTCCCGATGCCGCGCCCGTCACCATCGAGTTCGAGATCGCCTTCGTGCTGGGCCGCGATGTCCCGCCCGATGCGCCGCTGCCGCCGGCCGAAGCCATCGGCGAGACGCGCGTGACCTTCGAGCTGGTGCGGTCCCGCTTCCGCGACCGCACCCGCGTCGGCTGGCCGAGCTTCGCCGCCGACAATGCCGGCTTCGACGCGCTGGTGGTCGGCGAGCCCATCGACCCCGCCAGCATCCGCGACCTCACCACCTCGCTGGTGGTCTCCGCCGATGGCGTGGAGCGGGCCCGCGCCGCCACCGGCGAGGATGCCTCGGACCCTGTGCAGGCCCTGGCCGACCTGATGGCGCTGGCGCGCGAGCGCGGCATGCTGCTGCCCAAGGGCTCGGTGATCTCCACCGGCACGGCGTCGGTCCCCTTCGCCATCAGCGGCGCGACGCAGGTCACGGCGCGCTGGAACGGCGGCGAGGCCGGCTTCCGCACGCGGCTGGCCTGAGTACCGTCGCCTCACCCCTCAACCGGCCGCGCGGCGGCCCAAGTGAGCCTTGCCCATGACCGATACCCCCCGCGTCGCCGCCGACCGCCTGCTGGACTTCGCCACCGCCGCCTATGACCGCGCCGGAATGCCCGCCGAGGACGCCCGGCTGGCGGCCGACACGCTGGTGCAGGCCGATCTCTGGGGCCACCAGTCGCATGGCGTGATGCGCCTGCCCTGGTACGTCGCGCGGCTGCGCAACGGCGTGGCCAAGGCGGTGGCCATGCCGGAGACGGTGGTGGATGCCGGCGCCGTCGCCGTCATCGACGGCCATGACGGCATGGGCCAGGTGCTGACCCATGCCGCCACCCGGGAGGCGATCCGCCGCGCGAAGGCGCATGGGCTCGGCGCCGTGGCGCTGCGCAATTCCAACCACTTCGGCACGGCGATGTACTACACGCTGATGGGGCCGCCGGAGGGCTGCATCCTCTTCCTCTCGACCAATGCCAGCCCGGCCATGGCGCCCTGGGGCGGGCGGGACAAGGTGCTGGGCAACAATCCCTGGTCCTGGTCGGCGCCGGCGGGGAAGCACGCGCCGATGGTGCTGGACATGGCCAACACCGCCGTCGCCCGCGGCAAGGTCTATCTCGCCCGGCAGCGCGGCGAGCCGATCCCGCCGGGCTGGGCGGCCGATGCCGAGGGCGCGCCGACCACCGACCCCGTGCAGGCGCTGGGCGGGCTGATCCTGCCGATGGCCGGGCACAAGGGCTATGCCATCTCGGTGGTGATGGACATGCTTTCCGGCGTGCTGACCGGCAGCGGCTTCGGCCCGGAGGTGAGCGGCCCCTATCAGGCGGAGAAGCGCAGCCGTGCCGGACACCTGCTGATCGCGCTGGACATCGCCCGCTTCCGCCCGCTGGACGCCTTCCAGGCCGACATGGAGCGGATGATCGCGGGGCTGAAGGGCGTCCGCACCGCCCCGGGCATCGAGGAGGTCTTCTATCCCGGCGAGATCGAGGCGCGGAACGACGCCCGCTACCGCCGCGAGGGCCTTTCCCTGCCGGCGGATACCCTGGCCGACCTGCGCCGCCTCGCTGAAGAGATGGACCTGGTGACGGCGCTGCCCTTCTAGCAGCGCAACCGTCGCCGCGGGGGCGGGTTGGAGCAGCACGGCCGGCGCCTTCGCCGGACTTGGCGACCTGCCGATCGGTCCCACCTCAGGGTCCAGGCGAGGTGGCGGGGAGGACGGCGCTTGCCATTGCTGACCAAGGCGGATCTGCGGCGCCACTCCTGGCTGGGCTGGGCCAGCCTGTCCGCGCTGGCCGCCGTCGCCATGGCGCTGTGGCTGACGGGCCGCCACGGCGCGGCGCTCGGGACCGGAGCGGCGCTGCTCGGCTGCCTGGGGCTGGTGCTGCCGCCGCGCGAGCGCATGCCGATCCTGCCCTGGCGCCTGCGCGCCCTGCCCCGCAGCCTGGATGCCGCGCCGGTTCTCGGCACACTCATCTCCTCCCCGGGCTATGGCCTGGGCTGGTTCTATCTTCCCGGTCCCTATGACGAGATCGTGCACCTGGTGAACGGGGTGCTGGCGGGCGCCGTCTTCGCCGCCCTGCTGCAAGCCGACCGGCGGCGGCGCGGCGTGCTGCAACTCGCCGTCGCCGGCGCCGCCTTCGGCCTCGCGCTTGGCTCCGGCTGGGAAGTCTTCGAGGCGCTGACTGGGTTGATCGGCGACTGGACCGACACCTGGACCGACGTGCTGCTGACCACCCTCGGCGCCACCTTCGCCGGCGCGCTTGCCCGTGCCTTTGACGGACGCCGCAAGCAGCCGTCCTATCGGGCCGCCGCCATGCCCCGCGCCCGCTGGCATCAGCCCTGAACGGCGTGCTCGTCGCCACCTACAACATCCATCGCGGGCGCCCGCCCGCGGGCCTGTTCCACCCGGAGCGCATCGAGCGCGTCATCGCCGAGATCCATCCGGACCTGATCGCCTTGCAGGAGGCGCAGCACTACTTTCGACGCGGCACCGGCATGCTGGACGCGCGGCGTCTGGAGCGCGAGTTGGGCCTGCGGCCGCTGCACGTGACCAACCGCGCGGGCGAGCAGGGATGGCGCAGCAATGTTCTGCTCGCGCGCCGCGAGGCCATGATCCTGCATGGGCCGGTCGGCCTGCGCCTCGGCGGATGGGAGCCCCGTGGTGCCGTCCTGGTGGAGTTGGATCTCGGCCCCGGCCCGTTGCGGGTGGTGGCCACCCATCTCAGCCTCGGCGCGCGCCGGCGGGAGCTTCAGGCGGCCGCATTGCTGGAGGCGATAGGCAGGCGCGAGCCGATGCCCACGCTGCTGCTCGGCGATCTCAACGAGTGGCGGCGCGGCAAGTCAGCGCTCGGCGTCCTGGAGCGGGTCTTCGGCGACCCGCCGCATCCGCCGAGCTTTCCCTCCTTCTTCCCACGCCTGGCGCTGGACCGCATTCTGGCCGATCCGCCTGCGCTGGTGCCGCGCGTCGAGGTGCATGACACGCCGCTGGCCCGGCGCGCCTCGGACCACCTGCCGCTGAAGGCCGTGCTGGCGGAGAAAAGCTTGGGGGAATGAATTCCCCCAAGCCCCCATCTTCTTTTCATCAGTCTGGCACCCGCTTGCCGCCAGCCCGGGAACACGAAGAAAAAAGATGGGGGGTTAGGTGGGAATTCATTCCCCCCGACCTTCCCCTCACCCCCGCAGCACCCGCCGTGCGATGGCCATGCGGTGCACTTCCGTCGGGCCCTCATAGATACGCATCAGCCGCACCTGCTGCGCGAAAAGCTGCAACGGCAGTTCCTTGGTCATGCCCATGGCGCCGAAGCTCTGCATCGCCTGGTCCACCACCTCCTGCGCCATCTCCGTTCCGAAAACCTTGATCATCGAAGCCTCGTTGCGCACGTCGCCGCCCGCATCCAGCGTCTCGGCGGCGGCGTGCACCATCAGGCGGCAGGCATGGATGCGGATGGCGGCGTCGGCGATCCACCACTGGATGGCCTGCCGGTCGGCCAGCCGCACGCCGAAGGTGACGCGCTGCTTCACCTGCTCCGTCATCATGTCCAGCGCCCGCCGTGCGATACCGACGCAGCGGGCGCCGACCTGCAGCCGCCGGATGTTCAGGCGGAGCTGCATCGGCGCGTAGCCGCGGCCCAACTCGCCCAGCACCTGCCGCGACGGGATGCGGCAATCCTCGAACACCAGCTCATAGGTGCGCCGGCCGCCGATCATCGGGATCTCGCGCTCGATGGTGAAGCCGGGCGTGCCGCGCTCGACGATGAAGGCCGTCATGCCCTCCTCGCGCTTGCCCTCGCCGGTGCGCGCCATGACGATGATGAAGTCGCAATACGGCACGCGGCTGACCCAGATCTTGCGGCCGTTCAGCACCCAGTCGTCGCCGTCCTGCACGGCGCGGGTGAGCATCCCCGCCGGGTCGCCGCCGGCGCCAGGCTCGGAGATCGCGATGGCGGACTTCATCCTCCCCTCGGCATAGGGCGTCAGATAGGCCTCGCGCTGCCAGGGGCTCGCCACCGCCTTCAGCATGTGCAGGTTGGGGGAATCCGGCGGGAACTCGAAGGGCACGATGGTGCGGGAAACCTCCTCCTCCACCAGCATCCGCGCCACCGCGGGCAGGTCGGCGCCGCCCATCTCCTCCGGCACGTCCAGGCCCCACAAGCCAAGCTCCTTGCACTTGGCGAGCAGCGGCGCCTCCTCCTCCTCCGTCAGTCCGTACTTGCCGCCCGTGCTCTCGCGCGCCAGCACCGCCGGCTCCAGCGGCATCAGCTCGCGCGCGACGAACTTCGCCACCATGTCCTGCAGCATGCGGTGCTCTTCGGTGATGCTCGTCAGCATCGCGCTTCCTTCCCCTGGATGAACAAAGTTCTGGGGGAAGAAATCCCCCCAGGCCCCCATCTTCTTTCTGTCAGTTCGGCGCCGCCGGCACGATCAGCCCGTCCACCGACACGGCGCCCTGCCCCTCGGGGCGGATGATCAGCGGGTTGATCTCGGCCTCCGCCACCATCTCGGGGGGCAGGCAAGCCAGCAGCGAGAGAGCGCGGATGGCGCGCGCCAGAGCCTCGACATCGCCACGCGGCAGGTTGCGGAAGCCCTGCAGCATGCGCAACTCCGGCAGGGCCGCGATCATCTCGCGCGCCGTCTCCAGCGAGGCCGGCGCGAGGCGGACACAGAAGCTACGCTTCAGCTCGGCGAGCACGCCGCCCATGCCAAGCATCACCACCGGGCCGACCTCCGGATCACGCCGGAAGCCCAGGATCACCTCGGCAAGGCCGCGCTGCATCGGCGCCACCAGCACGCCCTCGACGCGCGCGCCTGGATGCCCACGCGCCGCCTTCGCCAGCAGTTCCGCCACCGCCGCGCGGATGGCCGCCTCGCCCGTGACGTCGAGCCGCACCAGCCCGGCCTCGGTCTTGTGCGGAATGTCGGGCGAGAGCAGCTTCACCGCCGCCGGACCTTCCATTCCGGATGCCTGATCCGGCGTGGTGACGATGCGGCTGCCCGGTCCTTCGATGCCCAGCTCGGCGAAGACGGCGCAGGCCTCCGCCTCGTTCAGCCGCCGCGCGCCGAAGCTGGCGAGGCGCTGTGCCGCGCCCTGCCATTCGTGCTCAGCCACCTCCGTCAGCGGGCGCGGGCCGCGCCAGGTCAGGAAGGCGTGCAGCGCGTCGGCGCAGGCTTCAGGCGTGCGGAAGCCAGCGACGCCGGCCTCATCCAGGATGCCGAGCGCCGCATCCGCCTGCGGCGCGCAGAACACGCCCAGCGGCTTGCTGCCGTCATAGACGGAGAGGATGTTCTCGTTCACCTGCGTCGGCCGCAGCCGGGCGGTGGAGCCAAGCACCGCAACAACGGCGTCGCAGTGATCGGACGCGACGATCGCCTGCAGCACGCGGGTGTACTGCCCCTTGCCGCCGCCCATGGGCAGGTCGATCAGCGGCGAGTCCGAGACCTCGATGCCCTCCGTGGCCAGGGCCGCGCGCATGGCGGGCGGCGGCGGCACCACTTCGACGCCGAGGCTGCCAAGCCGGTCCACCACCATCGCAGCGCCGCCGCCGGTGCCGGTCAGCACCGAGACGCGGCGGCCCTTCGGCGGCCGGCGGCCGAGCACCAGGCGCGGCAGCTCCACCAACCCTTCCAGCGTGTCCACGCGCAGGATGCCGTTCTCGCGGAAGAAGGTGTCCGCCAGCTCGTCGGCACCGACCATGGCGCCGGTATGCGAGACGGCGATGCGGCGGCCGACATCCGAGCGGCCGAGCTTGTAGGCGATCACCGGCTTGCCGAGGTCATGCGCGCGGCGGGCGGCGCGCGCCAGGGCAGGCGCGTCGCGCAGCGTCTCCAGGAAGAGCAGCACGGCACGTGTGGCCTCGTCCTCCACCATCATGCCGGCGATCTCGCCCACGCCGAGGTCGCACTCGTTGCCTACCGAGACGATCTTGGCGAATCCGAGGCCCCTCGCTCCCGCCCGTGAGAGCAGCGCGCCCATCATGCTGCCGCTTTGAGACACCATCGAGAGCCCGCCCGGCGCCAGCGCCTCGGCCTCCACGGCGGCGTTGTTGGTGATGGGAATGCGGTCGGTGACGTTGACCAGGCCAAGGCAGTTCGGCCCGATCAGCCGCAGCCCGCCCTCCCGCGCGATGGCGACGATGCGCTCCTGCAAGGCCCGCCCTTCGCCGCCGAGTTCCGCAAAGCCGGCGCTGTAGATGGTGGCGACGCGCACGCCCTTCTCGACGCAGCCGGCAATGGCCTGCGGCACGGCGGCAGCGGGCACCATCAGGAAGGCGTGGTCCACCGGCTCCGGCACGGCGCGGATGTCGGGGTAGGCCGGCAGACCGAAGATCTCGGCGCGGCCGGGGTTCACCGGCAGGATGCGCCCGGCATAGCCGGATTTCTGCAGCACGCGCTGGGCGCGGGAGTTGTTCTTCGCCGGATCGGCCGAGGCGCCGATCAGCGCGATGCCGCGCGGGTGGAACAGCGCCTCGGCGAGGCTGGCGCGGGGTGTGTCCATGTCCATGGCTCAGCGCCCCTCGAAGACGGGCGGACGGCGCTCGGCCATGGCGCGGCGGCCCTCGGTGAAGTCGGCCATGCGGCGCTGCCAGCTCTGCTGCTCGAACTCGCGCTCGATGGCGGCGTCGAAAGCCTCGGGAAGGCCGCGCCGCAAGGTGGCGCGCAGCCCCTGCACGGCGAAGGGGGCGGAGGTGGCGATCTCGGCGGCCAGTGCCTGGGCGGCGGCAAGCACCTCCGCCTGCGGCACCATTTCGTCAAGCAGGCCGACCTCCAGCGCCGTGGCGCCGTCGATCCGGCGGCCGGTGTAGAAGAGCAGCGCCGCCTTTTGCGCGCCGATCAGGCGCGGCAGGGTGGTGGACAGCCCGAAGCCTGGGTGGAAGCCAAGCCGGGTGAAATTGGCGGAGAAGCGCGCCTCGGCGCAGCCCACGCGGAAATCGGCCAGCACGGCGAGGCCGAGCCCGGCGCCGATCGCCGCCCCCTGCACCGCCGCCACGATCGGCTTTCGCGTCCGCACCAGACGCCCGGCCATGCGGTAGAGCGTGCCGCCGGGAAGGTCGTCCGGCATGTCGAGTCCACCAGAATCGCCCTGGCTGAAATCGGCGCCGGCACAGAAATGCTTGCCTGCCCCCGCCAGCACGATGGCACGGCAGCCGGCGTCACCATCCAGCCGCTCCAGCGCCTCGGCCAGCCCGATCACCAGCGCGCGGTTGATGTGGTTGTGCGGCGGGCGGCTGAAGGTCAGGGTGACGACATGGCCCTCCCGCGTCTCGGTGAGCATGGGCCCGGCAGGTGGCTGCCCAGGTGGGGGCTGTGCTGTCACGCCTGTCTCCTTCCCTTCCATTGCCGCCAAGGGCGGCCACGGCGCTTGTTTCCGCCTCTCCTCCCTTATAGAGTTGTCCGTACAAGGAGACAACAGGCCGGACTCGCCCGCGCGAGACCCGTCCGCCCGGGAGAAACGCCATGGACCTGCCCCTTCCCACCGCCGCGAGCACCACCTCCGGCCCGACCCGTGCCCTGGCCAACTTTGTCGCGGATCTCCGCCTGGAGGCAGTGGACGACTTCGCCCGCCACGCCGCGCGCCGCCACCTGATCGACACTCTGGGCGCGATGATCGCCGGCGCCGGCCAGGAGGCCACCGGCAGCGTGGAGCGTGCGCTGGCCGCCGCCGGCCTGCCCGCCGGGCCGGTGCCGGTGCCCGGCCTGCCGCGCCGCTACGACATGCTCTCCGCCGCGCATCTCGGCGGCACCAGCGCGCACGGGCTGGAACTGGATGACGGCTACCGGCCCGGCTCGGTGCATCCGGGTGCGGTGGTGGTCCCGCCGGCGCTGGCCCTGGGAGCGATGCGCCACGCCTCCGGCGCCGCCGTGCTGCGCGCCGTCGTCGCCGGCTACGAGGCAACCTGCCGCATCGCCGCCGCGTCGCATCCGCGGGCGCGTTGGCGCGGTTTCCACAACACCGGCACGGCGGGCGTGTTCGGCGCGGCCGCTACAGGCGCGGCGCTGCTCGGCTTTGACGCCGATGGGGTGGAGAACGCGATCGGCGTCGCTGCCTCCTCGGCAGCAGGGCTCTTCACCTTCCTCGCCGGCGGCGACGTCAAGCGCACCCATCCCGGCCACGCAGCGCGCGAGGGTCTGATGGCGACACTGCTCACCGAAGCTGGCCTGCCGGCGCCCCGCGGCGCGCTGGAGTTCAAGGAGGGCTATTTCAACGCCTATGCCGGCGGCGACACCGGCGCGATGGATGCCGCCACCCTGGACCTGCTGAATGCCGGCGGGCAGCATCCGCGCTCCCGCTTCGCCATCGCCGGCTGCTACATCAAGCCGCATGCCTGCTGCCGCCACATCCACGCCGCGATCGACGCCGCGCTGGACATCGCCCGCGCCGAGGGCGTGACGGCGGGGCAGGTCGAGCGGGTGGAGATCGGCACCTATGCCGTCGCCGCCGCGCATGCCGCGGTAGGCTGGAGCGAGATGACCACGGCGCAAATGAGCTTTCCCTTCGTCATCGCCACCGCGTTGCATCGTGGCCAAGTGGGCCTGGCCGATTTCGGCACGGAGCAGCGCGCCGATCCGGCGGTATTGGAACTGACGCGGCGCATCCATGTCGAGATCGACCCGGGCTGCGATGCCGACTACCCCCGCCAGCGCGCCGCCCACTTGGCGTTGACCACACGTGATGGCCGCCGCTTCGAGCGCTACGTGCCCGAGCCTTATGGCGGTGTCAGCAATCCGCTGGACGATGCCGGCATCAGTGAGAAGTTCCTGGGCCTCGCGGCGCCCATTCTTGGTGCGGCACAGGCGGGGGCGGCATTGGAGCAGCTCTGGCGCATCGACACGCTGCCGGACGTTGCCCCGCTGGCGGAAAGCCTTGCGCTGAACTGAGGCGGAAGCGGGGGGGGGGGAATGCATTCCCCCCCAGCCTTATACCTCCGCTGTCCCTAGCCGCAGCGAATAGGCGAAGCGGTCTGCCGCCGCGTGGATATTGCCTGTGCTTTCCAGCAGCCGCCCGTCTGCCGCGTAGAAGCGGCGGCGGATCTGCAGCCCCGGCGCGCCAGGCGTCGCGCGCAAGGCCGTCGCCTGGGCCTCGTCCAGCGCGATGGCGGTGATCTCCTGCTGCACTTCGGCCACCGCCACGCCGAAGCGCCGGCCGATCAGCCGGTAGGCCGGGGTGGTGACGAGGTCGGGCAGTTCCGTCACGCCGGCGAATTCCGCGGTGACATAGAGGTCCACCACGGAGATGGGGGGCAGGCCCGGCTCATCCGGCCAGCGCAGCCCGTGCACATGCACCCATTCGCTGCCGGGCGCAGCGCCAATGCGCTCGGCCAGCACAGCATCGGCGCGGATGCGGCCACGGGACAGGATCTCCAGCCGCGTGCGGGTGGCGTAGCCCATCACATCCGTCACCGAGCGCACAGCGAGCTGATAGCTGCTGCGCGGCCGGTCGGCGATGACGCGCGTGCCCACGCCCTGCGCGCCCGCCACCAGCCCCAGCTCACGCAGGCGGCGCAGCGCCTCGCGCACGGTGGAGCGACTGACGTTGAAGGATTGGCTCAGTTCCTGTTCCGTTGGCAACAGCTCGCCGACGGCGCGGCGGCGCTCCAGGATGTCGGAGGCCAGGGCGGCGGCCACGCTGGCATAGCGCGGCTGCGCCTCGGCCATGAGCTGCGCCAGCTCGGGCGCGAGGCGGGCGGGCTCGGCGGCCGCAGGGCGCGCCGGACGGCCGGCAGGGGCGCGTTTCGACATACTCGGTTGACTCCGCTCTTCGCCTACAGATACCGTTGTCCGTACAAGAGAACAATGTGCGCAAGGCCATCGGCCGGCCCGGCCTTAGGTCGTGCGTGGGAGGATGTCCATGACCCCATCGTTCCGGCGCCGCGCCCTGCTGGCCGGTGCCGCCGGTGCGCTCGCCGCCCCTGCCCTGCTGCGCCATGCGCAGGCTAAGGGCGCCTGGCCCGACCAGGTGATCCGGCTGATCGTTCCCTACACGCCGGGCGGCAGCAACGATGCCATCGCCCGTCCGGTGGCTGATGGGTTGCAGGGGCCGCTCGGCCAGCCGGTCGTGGTGGAGAACAAGCCCGGCGCGGCCAGCACCATTGGCGCCGGCTACGTCGCCAATGCGGCACCGGATGGCTACACCCTGCTGCTGGCCTCCAGCTCCTTCGCCACCAGTTCGATCGTGCACAAGACGCCCTATGACGCGCTGCGCAGCTTCGAGCCGGTGGCGCGCATCTGCACCGCGCCGATGCTCATCGTTACCAAGCCCAAGGGCGGCTTTCCCGACATGAAGGCGCTGGTGGCGGCGGCGAAAGCGCATCCCAGCCGGCTGCAATATGGCACTGCGGGGCTGGGCGGCATCGGCCACTTCACCATGGAGGCCTTCAATGACGCCGCCGGGGTCAAGATGGAGGTGGTGCCCTATTCCGGCATCTCGCCCGCCCAGGCCGACCTGCTGGCCGGGCGCATCGACTTCCTGATCACCACCATGGCCTCGGTGAGCAACCTCGTCTCCTCCAACCAGGTACCTGTCATCGCCTGCATGGGCGACCAGCGCATGCCCTGGGCACCGGATGTGCCGACCGCCCGCGAGGCCACTGGCATCGACTTCGGCGTGGACGTCTGGTGGGGCATCCTGGCGCCGAAGGGCGTGCCGCAGCCGATCCGCCAGCGGCTCAACAGCGAGATCAACGCCCTCGTCCAGACCCCCGCCTACCAGCGCTTCCTGGACGTCGAGGGCGCACGTCCTGCGCCGGCCAGCCTCGACGATTTTGCCGGCTTCATGCAAAAGGACATCGACCGCTGGAAGCATGTCGCGGATGTCGCGAACATCGTGGCCGGGTGAGGCTGCATGGACAGGGCGGCCTGGGCCTCCGGCGTCAGAGGCCGCCTTCCAGGCTCCAGCCCTGGTCCTGCATGCAGGTCTCGATCACGGTTTCCCGCAGGGCGCCATTGGGGTCATAGTCGCGGTAGACCGGCGGCTGGAAGTAGCTGCTGCTGGTGCTGCAGCCGGTCTGCCGTGGGCCGCATTCGGTGCGCGAGGGAACCCAGTAGCCTGGTCGCTGGATCTCGGTCCGCCGGAGGGCTGGAAGCTCCGCCTCGGCGCGCGCGCGGCACTGGGCCAGCACGGCCTTGCCGTCGGCCTCAGTGGCACCGGGCTTCACCCAGGTGGCGCAGCCGGCCAGCAGGAGGGCCAGCGCACAGCAGGCCCCGCGGGCCGGTCCATGGACACGCATCTGCCGCTGACCTCCTTGCATCCCTCATCCGGAGATGGCGTGGGAACGATCCGCCGGCAAGCACCGATGGGCGGGCGGAGCCTTCACCTCTGGCCCCGGCAGCCCTCCGCAACGGATCTGGCCCGGGTGGAGGCGCGCAGCGTCAGGCTGCCGCGCAGCAGCGTGACCTCGTCGGGCAGGCCAGGGTCCTGCATGCGGGCCAGCAGCAGGTCCAGCCCACGCCGCACCATCGGTACCAGCGGCTGGGAGACGGTGGTGAGGGCATAGGTTGGCCGGGCGGCTTCGGCGATGTCGTCGAAGCCAGTGACGGAGACATCCTCCGGCACGCGCAGGCCGTGCCGGCGCAGCGCGTCCATCACGCCCAGCGCCATGATGTCGCTGACCGCGAAGACAGCTTCCGGCCGTTCGGCAGGCGATAGCGCCGCGATCCGCTCTCCGACCGCGAAGCCTCCCATCCAGCTCGACGTGCCGCTGCTGAGCCGCAGGGCTTCCAGACCGACGGCTGCCAGCGCCTGGGTGAAGCCCTGCTCGCGCTCCAGCGCGGTGGAACTGGTGGTGTCCGCTCCCACCAGCGCGAAACGGCGATGTCCCTCGCCCATCAGAAAGCGCGCCATTTCGGCCGCGCCCCCAAGATTGTCGCAGGAGACGGAGGAGGCGCGCAGCCGCGTGACCCGGTTCAGCATGACCACCGGCACCCCCCGCCGCCCACAGAGATCGGCAATGTCGGAGGAGAGCTGCGCCGAGGTGACCAGACAGCCATCGACCCGGTACTGCTGCAGGGCGCGCATGGTCTCCGCCTCGACCGCCTGGGCGCCGAGATGCAGGATCAACGGCCGCAGTCCACGTGTTGCCGCCTGCGCCACCACCTCCTGCAGCAGGGCCACGTAGAAGGGGTTCTCCACCGGCCCGAGCACCAGGCCGATCAGTCCGCTGCGGCCGCCGGACAGGGTGCGCGCGAGTGCATCAGGCATGTAGCCGAGTTCCATGGCGATGGCGGCGATACGCTCCCGCGTCGCCGCCGAGATGCGTGGGTCCCCGTTGAGGGCGCGTGAAACGGTCGAGCTGGCGACACCAGCCCGGCGGGCGATGGTCACTACGGTGACACGATCCTGTGCGGCAAGGCCGAGGTCGGAGGATGGCATGTGGCGACCTTAGGCGGTGGACCGAAGCCGCGAAAGCCATGCAGACGGATGCACGATCTCATCCCTCCATCACATCGCAGCCGCACAACCGGATGGAGTTTCCAGCACAATATACACGCGCTTCCAGCCAATCAGGCCTAAACTCATATGCGCACACGTATGCATGATTCCGGTGGACAAGGCCGTCGAGAGGCCGTTAGCTTCGGCACCAGCAGGCCGGCAGCCCACGACTGGCCAAATCTGGAGAGACGTTCATGCGCGCCACCTTGACGCGCCGCGCCGCCCTTGTGGCCGCCGGCGCCGGACTCCTCGCATCCACCACCCTGCCCCGCCCCGCCTTCGCGCAGGTCACGAAGCTGCGCGTCGGCGGCACGCCGAATTACGGGCCAGTGCTGCCGGTCCATGCGGCCAATGCGCTGGGCCTGTTCAAGAAGCTGGGGCTGGAGGTGGAGTTCACCGGCTTCTCCGGCGGCTCAGCCGCCATGGAGGCCGTGGCGGCGGGCGAGGCCGACCTCGTCAACTACTTCCCGCCCGGCGTCGCCCTGGCGAAGCAGCGCGGTGTCGCCGCGACCATCATCGCCGCCGGCACGCTGACGCCGCGCGGCTGGAAGATCATGGCGAAGAAGGGCAGCCCGCTCACCGGTATCAAGGATCTCGCGCGCAAGAAGATCGGCGTCACCGCGAACGGCTCCACCACGGACTTCTTCGCGCTCTGGGCCGGGCAGCAGGCGGGAGGCATGGTCTCGCGCATCCCGCTCGGTGGCGGCGGCATGATCCCTGGCCTGCTCTCCGGCAATGTGGACGCCATCGTGGCCTATCCGCCACTCTCCTACCGGCTGGAAAGCTCCGGCGACGGCAAGGTGCTGGTCGATCTCGGCGCCGCCATGCCGCCGAACCTGCCGGATGTCTGGGTCGCCCCTGACAGCGCGCTGCAGCAGCGCGGCGAGGCAATTCAGAAGGCGCTGGTCGGCATCTACTCCGCCGTCCGCCACATGAAGCAGAACCCGGACTGGACCATCCGCTTCATCGAGGAGGAGAGCAAGTTCCCGCCCGAGGTGGCGCGGCTGGAATACGAGAACACCATCAAGAACCTCTCCGATGATGGCAGCATCAAGGAGGAATGGGTGGAGAACTCGCTCGGCCTGGCGCGCCTCGCGGGGATGCAGGACCTGCCGCCGGCCAAGTCGATGTTCTCCACCCGCTTCCTGCCCGTCACGCCGACCGACGTGTGATGCGGACGGGACGCGACCGGAGGGTCCTGCTGGCGCAGGCGGCGGCGGTGCTGGGCTTCTTCCTGGTCTGGGAGGGCGCCAGCCGCCTCGGCCTGGCCGATCCGCGCCTGCTGCCGCCGCCCAGCCTCGTGCTGCCCAAGGCGGTGGAGTTGCTCGCCGATGAGGGCTTCCGTGGCCATCTCTGGGTGACGGTGCGGGAGATGCTGCTGGCCGGCGTGATCGCCGCGCCGCTCGGCGTTGGCATCGGACTGCTGCTGGCGGAGAGCCCCTATCTCGGTCGTGCCTTCAAGCCCTTCTTCCACTTTGTCGCCGCCGTGCCGAAGTCGGTCTTCCTGCCGGTCTTCATCCTGCTCTTCGGCATCGGCTTCGGGCAGAAGGTCGCCTTCGGCGTCTTCCAGGCGCTCTTCGTGCTGGTGATCGCCACCGCGGCGGCCGTCGCTGCCGTGCCGGAGGAGCTGCTGCGCCTCGCCCGCGCCAATGGCGCCACGCGCTGGCAGATCTGGATCGAGATCCACTGGAACGCGATGCTGCCGCTGATCCTCGAAGGCCTGCGGCTCGGCATGATCTTCAACATCGCCGGCGTCATCTTCGCGGAGATGTACGTCTCCCGCGCCGGGCTGGGGCAGCGCTTCAGCACCTGGGGCGAGAGCTTCCGCATGCCCGAACTCTTTGCCGGCGTGCTGATCGCCGCTGCCCTCAGCATCATCGTGAACGAGACGCTGCGCGCGCTGGAGCGCCGCGCCGGCGCCTGGAGGACGCCATGAGCCTTGACCTGGCCGAGCCCCGCCATGCCCCTGCCGCCATGACGCAAGCGCAGCCCGCCATCGAGGTGCAGGGCATCACGCACCGCTACCAGACCGGGCGCGGCGAGGTGCTGGCGCTGCGCGACATCAACCTCTCCGTCGCGCCCGGACGCTTCGTCGGGCTGGTCGGCCCCTCGGGCTGCGGCAAGTCCTCGCTGCTGATGATGATGGCGGGGCTGGTGCGGCCGAGCGAGGGCAGCGTCGCCGTCGGCGGCGCACCGGTCACCAAGCCGGCGCCGGAGCGGCTGGGTGTGGTCTTCCAGGAGGCCAGCCTGCTGCCCTGGCGCACCGCGCTGGAGAATGTCGCCTTCCCGCTGAAGCTGCGCGGCGTGCCGCGCGCCGAGCGTGAGGCGCGGGCCGAGCAGCTCCTGCACCTCGTCGGGCTGAAGGGTTTCGAAAACCGCCATCCGCATGAGCTTTCGGGCGGCATGAAGCAGCGCGTGGCCATCGCGCGCGGCTTCTGCCAGGACCCGCCGGTGCTGCTGATGGACGAGCCCTTCGCCGCGCTCGACGAGCAGACGCGCATGACGCTCGGCGATGAGCTGCTGCGCATCTGGGACCGGCATCGTAAGACCGTCGTCTTCGTCACGCACGGGCTGACCGAGGCCGTCTATCTCTGCGACGAGGTGGTGGTGCTCAGCGGCCGGCCCGGTGAGGTGCTGGCGCGTATCGAGATCGACCTGCCGCGCCCGCGCACCTGGGAGATGATGGCCACCGAGCATTTCGGCCGGCTGCGCGAGCAGATCTGGAGTCTGATCCGGAGGCAGTCATGAGCGCCACGGCCATCGCCGCTGCCCCGGCCCGCGAGGCGGCGCGCTGGCGCCTCTCGCCCGTGGCGCTGCGCTGGCTCTGCCTGGCGGTGCTTCTGGCGCTGTGGGAGGCGGCGCCCCGCGCCGGCTGGGTACCGGCGGTGATCCTCTCGCCGCCGAGCGCGGCCCTGGCGGCCGGCTTCGCGGAATGGGACTTCTTCGCCACCGCGCTGGCCTTCACCTTCGGGGAGATCCTGGTCTCCCTCTGCTTCGCCTATGGGCTGGGCGGGCTGCTGGGGCTGGTCACCGGCCTCTCGCCCTTCGGCCGCCGGGCGGCGCTGCCGCTGGTCTCCTCGCTCTACGCGCTGCCGCTGGTGGTGGTCTATCCGGTGATGACGGCCTGGTTCGGCATCGGGCCGGCCAGCAAGGTCTGGTTCGCCAGCCTCTACGGCATCTTTCCGGTCATCCTTGCCGCCGCCGCCGGCGTGCAGCTGGTGGACCGCCGACTCATCACCATGGCCCGCGCTCAGGGCGCGGGCTTCTGGCCGATGATGGTGGAGGTCATCATCCCCGCCGCCCTGCCCGCGGTGATCTCCGGCCTGCGGGTCGGCGGCGCGCTGGTGACGGTCGGCGTGGTGGTGGCGGAGATGCTCGCCTCCACCGACGGCATCGGCTTCCTCATCACCCAGAACCGGACCATGTTCCGCACCCCGCAGGTGTATTTCGGCATCCTGCTGGTGCTGGTGCTGGCCGGCGGCCTGGACACGCTCATCAGCCGCCTGGAGCGCCGTGCGTCGCGCTGGCGGCCCCAGCAGGACAACGCCCATGAATGACCGCCTGGAGCCCCTCCCGCCGCGCCCCTCCGCCGCGCCGGGCGAAGGCCCCGCCATGCCCGCGCTCGACGCGCTGCTGCATGGTGCCGTGGACCTGCACCACCACGGCTTCCCCGAGTTCAGCCTGGACCACCCGACCCGTCAGGATGACGCCGAGGAGTTGCGCCAGGCCGATGCCGCCGGCATGGCGGGCATCGTCATGAAGTCGCATTTCTTCCCGACCACGGCGGTCTCCTGGCGGCTGAACCGGATGGGGCTGCGGGCGCAGGCCTTCGCCTCCATCACCATGAACCCCTGCGCCGGCGGCTTCCTGCCGATCGCCGTGGAGGCCGCGGCGCGGCAGGGTGCGCGGGCGCTGTTCATGCCGACCTGGGGCGCCGCCGCCGACCAGCGGCGCGGCGGCTTCAGCCACCATCTCACCGAGTTCCTGGTGCAGGCACGGAAGCTGGACGCCGGGCGCGGCATGACCGTGATGGATGGTGGCCGCATCCGCCCCGAGGTCACCGAGTGCCTGGCCATCGCCGCCGAGTTCGGCATGATGGTCGCCACCGGCCATGTCTCGCCGGATGAAAGCCTGGCCGTGGTGCAGGAGGCGACGCGCCTCGGCGTGCGGGAAGTGATGTTCCAGCACCCGGACAGCCGCTCGATCGGCGCCACGCGCGAGGACATCCGGCGGATCGCCGCCGCCGGCGGCACCATCGAGTTCTGCGCCATCGGCTTCACCCCGGCCTTCCAGCGCCTGCCGATGCCGGAATGCCTGGAGATCATCCGCGAGGTCGGCGCCGAGCGCGTGGTGCTGACCACCGACTGCTTCTTCGGCTGGATGCCGCCCGCACCGGAGCTGCTGCGCATGACGCTTGGCAGCATGCTGCACCACGGCCTCTCCCCGGCCGAGGCGGCGATGCTGGTGCGGGACAATCCGCGCCGCCTGATCGGCCTGCCGGCCTGGACGGGCGAGGAAGCCGCCCCGCCGGTCTCCTTGCCGGCCTGAGCCTCCGCCGGCACCCGCGCGGTGCCGGCCTCCCTTCCCTTTTCTGCCCATCAGCCGTGGACTCCGGCGCCAAGTGGCGGCAGCGTGAGTGCGAAGCGCCGCAAAAGGCGCCGCAAGGGAGGAGAGGTTCATGACGCCCTGGACAAGGCGCGCCACGCTGGCCGCCATGGCTGCCCTGCCGCTCAGCCGTGCCCGCGCGAGTAACGCGGCCGGCACGGGGAACTGGCCCAACGAGCCCATCCGCATCGTCGTGCCCTTCGCGCCCGGCGGCTCGACCGATGCCGCGGCCCGGCTGGCCGCGCCCGGCCTGCAGCAGCGCCTGGGCGTGCCGATCATCGTCGAGAACCGCAGCGGCGCGGCGGGCAGCATCGGCACCGACGTCGTCGCCAAGGCGAAGCCGGACGGCTACACGTGGCTGCTCACCTTCGACTCCCATGCGCTGATGCCGGTCCTGGTGCCGAGCCTGCCCTTCGACCTGGAGAAGGACCTGGCGCCCGTCACGCAGATCGGCCGGGCGCCCTATGTCACGGCCTGCCAGCCCGGCAAGCCCTACCGCAGCATGGACGACGTCTTCGCCGCCGCGCGCAAGGGCGCCGTCTCCTTCGGCTCGACGGGGAACGGCACGATCGGCCATCTCGTCATGCTGATGCTGGGGCAGCGCAAGGGCGTCGAGATGACCCACCTGCCCTATCGCAGCGGCGGGCTGGCGGTGAACGACGCCGTGGCGGGACATGTGGACTTCATGATCGGCAGCGCCGCGCTGCTGGCGCCGCAGGTCTCGGCGGGGACGCTGCGGCCGCTGATGCAGTTCGGCAGCAAGCGCCTTTCGGCCCTGCCGGATGTGCCGACGGCGACGGAATCCGGCTTCCCCGACCTGACCGCCGAGGCCTGGTGGGGCGTCTTCGCGCCGGCCGGCGTGCCCGCCCCGATCCTGGCCCGCTTCCAGGCCGCCCTGATCGAGGCCTATCACGAGCCCCGCATCGCCAAGCAGTTCACCGAGGTGAACCAGGCCGAGCTGGTGCTCGGCGAGGCGCCGGCGCTGGCCAAGTTCGTGCAGGAGCAGGTCCGCGTCTGGGGTGAGGTGGCGCGTGCCAACAATGTCCGGCCGGACTGATGGTTCCAGCCCGATCCGCCGCCCCGCTGAACAGGAGGAAGAAGAAAGTCCCATGAGTCAGGCCGATGAATTCCACAATATCGACGATACGGACGGGGGCATCTTCCGCGAGCTTGCCCCTGGCCTGACCACGCGCATCTTCGCCGGCGAGCAGGCCATGCTCTCCATCGTCACCATCGCGCCCAATGCCGCGGGCGAGATGCATCACCACCCCGAGGAGCAGTGGGGCGTCCTGCTGGAGGGAAGCGCCGTGCGCATTCAGGGCGGCGAGGAGATCCCGGTGCGGAAGGGCGATTTCTGGCGCACGCCGGGTGGGGTTCCCCATACCATGCGCGCCGGGCCGGACGGCGCGCGGGTGCTTGACGTCTTCAGCCCGCCCCGGCCGCAATACCGCGTCGCCGGAAAGGGGTTCGGCACGACCTGATGCCATCCTCCGGCCGCCGGGTGCCCCTGCACCTCCCGGCGGCCCCTCAGAGCAAAGCGGGTTGAGTTATGTGTTACGTTATATCATAACTCACTAATGCACTCTCTCTGCGCAACCATTGCCTCCCGCCGCCTCCAGGGCCTTGCCTTGCAGGCTGGTCCATGGGGTGGCCGCCGTCCACATTTCGCCTGGGTCTCTCGAGGGTTCTTGACCCCTCCGCGGCAAGCCCTCCATAACAACGGCACGACGGTTCCCCTCGGGGATCAAAAGGGAACGCGGTGCAAGGCCGCGGCTGCCCCCGCAACTGTCAGCGGCGAGTGCCTGCCCGAACAACCGCCACTGGTGCCCCGGCACCGGGAAGGCCGGGCTGGCGCCGTGACCCGCGAGCCAGGAGACCTGCCGTCGGTCGTGGTCATGCGCGAACAGGCCGGGCGGGGTGTCCTGGCTGGGGCAGGAAGGACGTGCGGCATTCGCGCGGCCAGAGCGCCGCGTTCGTGGTGACGGACCACTGTGCCACGAGGTTCCGCATGGCAAGCCTCTCCCGCCGCCGCCTCCTGGCGGCCTCCGCCGCCTCCCTGCTGGCCGCCCCAGCCCTGGCCGCACCGCTTTCCCTCACGGGGCTGGACGGCAGCACCGCCACCCTGGCGCGACCGGCGCGCCGCATCCTGCTGGGCTTCTACTTCGAGGAGTTCCTGGCCGTCGGCGGTGCCGGGGCGCTGGACCGCGTCGTGGGCCTTTCCCGCGCCGCCTGGAAGGACTGGCGGCCGGCCAACTGGGCCGAGTACGTTAAGGTCCTGCCGGAGCTGGAGACCATTCCTGATGTGGGCGAGGTCGAGGTCGGCACCTTCTCGGTGGAGAAGGCCATCGCACTGAAGCCCGATGTCGCCATCCTCGGCGACTGGCAGGTAAAGGGACTGGGCACCGAGGTCGGGCGCCTTGCTGCCGCCGGCATTCCGGTCGTGGTGATCGACTACCACGCGGAACACCCGGCCCGGCACGCCGCCAGCACCCGCTTGCTGGGCCAGGTGCTCGGCGAGGAGGCCCGCGCCGCACGCCTGGCCGGGGACTACGAGGCCGCCATCGCCTCCCTGCAGGAGCGCATCGCCGCCGCCCGCCTGCCGCGCCCACGCATCTACATCGAGCTGGGCAGCAAGGGGCCGGGCGAGCAGGGCCCGAGCTACGGCGACTACATGTGGGGCGCGCTGGCCGCCTTGGCGGGTGGCGACAATATCGGCCGTGGCGTGATCAGCACCTGGGGGCCGATGGCCGCCGAGAAGGTTCTGGCCAGCCGCCCGGAGGTGATCGCCATCGCCGGCTCGGAATGGCGGCGGCATCCGACGGCGCAGCTGATGGGCCAGGGCGTCACAACCGCGGAGGCGCGCGCCCGCCTGCGCGGCTTCATCGAGCGGCCGGGTTGGCAGGCGCTGCCGGCGGTGCGGGAGGGGCGGGTGCATGCGGTGTACCAGGGCGCCTCCCGTACCCTGGCCGACTTCGCCTCCGTCCAGTACCTCGCCAAGGCGCTCTACCCCGATCTCTTCGAGGGGCTGGACCCAGCGGCGGAGTACCTGGCATGGCATGCCCGCTGGCTGCCAATCCGCCCGCAGGGCAGCTTCATGCTGGGGCTGGCCTGAATGAGCCCCGCCATCGCCGCCGCCGTGGCAGCACACCGGACACGCGAGCGGCGGCGGCTGGCGATGCTGGCGGCCACGGCCGCGGCGCTGGTGGTCTCGCTGGTGCTGGACCTCGCCACCGGCCCGGCGCTGCTGCCGCTGCGCATGGTGGTGCCGGCGCTGCTCGGCCAGCCCGGGGCGGACGAGACCGTCTCGGTCATCCTCTGGTCGCTGCGGCTGCCGATGGCGCTGATGGCGGTGACGGTGGGCGTGGCGCTGGGAGTCAGCGGCGCCACCATGCAGACCCTGCTGGATAACCCGCTGGCCAGCCCCTACACGCTGGGGCTGGCGGCGGCGGCGGGGTTTGGCGCCTCGGTGGCCATCCAGCATGGCGGATGGGGCCTGCCGCCGGTGCTGGCGGTGCCTGGAGCGGCCTTCCTGGCCACCTGCCTCGCCTGCGCGGTCATCCTTGGCGTCGGGCGGCTGCGCGGCATGGCGGCGAATACCGTCGTGCTGGCCGGCATCGCCTTGCTCTTCCTGTTCCATGCGCTGCAGTCGCTGATGCAGTTCCGCGCCGCGCCAGAGGTGGGCCAGCAGATCGTCTTCTGGCTGCTCGGCAGCCTGGCCAAGGCAGACTGGCACAACCTGGCGATTACCGCCGCCGTCACCGCCCTCGCGTTGCCGTTGCTGCTGCGCCAGTGCTGGGCGCTGACCGCCCTGCGCCTGGGCGAGGCCCGCGCCCGCGCCCTCGGCCTGCCGATCGCGGGACTGCGCCTCGGCGTGGTGGCGCTGGTCTCGCTGATGACGGCGACGGCGATCAGCTTCGTTGGCACCATCGGCTTCGTCGGGTTGGTGGCACCGCATCTGGCGCGGCTCTGCATCGGCGAGGACCAGCGCTTCCTGCTGCCGCTCTCCGGGTTGATGGGCGCGCTGATGCTCTCCTCCGCCTCCGTGCTGTCGAAAGTGATCATCCCCGGCGCGCTGGTGCCGGTGGGCGTGGTGACAGCGGTGATCGGCGTGCCCTTCTTCTTCTGGCTGATCCTGGCCCGCAGGCTGCCGGGATGACGCTGCGGACGGAGGCGCTGACCCTGAGCCATGGCGGGCGCCCGATCAGCGAGGCGCTTTCGCTGGACTTCGCGCGCGGCACGCTCACCGCGCTGGTCGGGCCGAACGGCGCCGGCAAGACCACCCTGCTGCGCGCGCTGCACGGCGAGCACCCGCCCTCGGCTGGCCGCATCAGCCTGGATGGCGAGACGCTCGGCCCGGCCAGCCGCCGCCGCTGGGCGGCCCGCATCGGCTACATGCCGCAGGAGAGCCGCGCCGCCCCGGGGCTGACGGTGCTGGAGACGGTGCTGCTCGGCCGCGCCGGCACCCTCGCCTTCCGCCTGCCCGATGCGGTCCTGCACGAGGCGGCGGCGCTGCTGGAGGAGTTTGGCCTGCTCGGTCTCGCCGGGCGCGGGCTGGAGACGCTCAGCGGCGGGCAGCGGCAGATGGTGTTCTTCGCGCAGGCCCTGGCCCGCCGCCCCGAGGTGCTGCTGCTCGACGAGCCCGTCAGCGCGCTCGACCTGCGCCACCAGCGGACGCTGATGCGCGCCCTCCGCCGGCTGACCACGGCGCGCAACCTGATCAGCGTGGTGGTGCTGCACGACCTGAACCTCGCCGCGCGCTATGCCGACCGCGTCGCGGTGCTGGCCGACGGCGCGCTGCAGGCGCTGGGCCCGCCGGCCGAGGCGCTTTCGGCGCCGCTGCTCTCGGCCATCTATGGCGTCGGCCTGCGCGTGCTGCGGGACGAGGACGGGCAGTTCCTCGTGCAGGCCCTGGTGTGAGGTGCCAAAGCGCAAGGATGCGGCGGGCGGGCCGTCATTGCGGCGGCCGGATCATCGACCCGCCCATCGATGAAGAGCACATGCCCTGCCAGCCGCCCCACGCCAGCGCCCGGTGCGAACCGCCCGGGAAGCGGCCGGCGCGGTTACGCCCGGTCCAACAGGCGTCGTCGAAGCGGGCGCAGATGCGCCCGGCGGTGCGGCGGAACTCCATTCGCTGCGCTTGACCCTTGCCGTTCGCATCGCGCGGCCAGCCCTTGCCGGCGCTAGGCGATGGTGATTTCGGTCGTGCTCTTCACCTCCTCCATCACCGTGTAGGTGTGGGTCTGCCGGATGCCGGGCAGCGCGACCAGGGTGGCCCCGAGAAAGGCGCGATAGGCCTCCATGTCGCGCACGCGGACCTTGATCAGGTAGTCGAAGCCGCCGGCGACCATGTGGCACTCCATGATTTCCGGCGTGCGCCGGACCGCCGCGGCAAAATCCTCGAAGACCCGTGTGCTCGTCCGGTCCAGCGTGACCTCGACGAAGATCAGCAGCGCCCGGTCCAGCTTGGCCGGGTTCAGGCGGACCGTGTAGCCCTCGATGACGCCTTCCTTCTGGAGCCGCCGCACCCGCTCATGGGTGGCGGGCGGGCTCAGATGCGCCTGCCGGGACAGTTCCACATTCGTCATGCGGCCGTCCTTCTGCAGCAGGCGCAGGAGGCGCTTGTCGGTCTCGTCCATCGCGTCCCGAAGGTCCATCAAAAAGGCGGCCCCGCTTCCGAGCAAAATTCGGCGCGAGGCACCAACTATCGAATCTCATTCGCCCGGCCACCCGGTACACCGTTGATTGAACCGGAGAGCCCGCAGAACCGCAATGCCGTCCGACGAAGCCCTGGCCATCCCGCAAGTGGCGCCCGCACCCTTCAGCCGCTTCACGCCCCTGCCGCCACGGGGGCCGCTAAGGCAGGCCATCACCCGCCACGCCCGCGTGGCCGAGGCGGATTGCATCGCCCGCCTGCTGCCCGCCGCCACCCTGCCCCCGGCGCAGGCCGCCCAGGCGGCGGAAACGGCGCGCCGGCTGGTCGAGGCGCTGCGCCGCAAGGGCTCCCGGAGTGGCGTGGAAGGGTTGATGCAGGAGTTCTCCCTCTCCAGCCAGGAGGGAGTGGCGCTGATGTGCCTGGCCGAGGCGCTGCTGCGCATCCCCGACACCGCCACGCGCGACGCGCTGATCCGCGACAAGGTGGGGGACGGCAACTGGCGCGCGCATCTCGGCCATTCGCCCTCCCTGTTCGTCAATGCCGCGGCCTGGGGGCTGCTGGTGACCGGCAGGCTGGTCTCCACCAGCAGCGAGCAGGGACTTTCGGAGGCGCTGCGGCGCCTTGTGGCCCGCTGCGGGGAGCCGGTGATCCGCCGGGGCGTCGATCTCGCGATGCGGATGATGGGCGAGCAGTTCGTCACCGGCCAGACCATCGAGGAAGCGCTGGCGCGCAGCCGCAAGATGGAGGCCAAGGGATTCCGCTACTCCTACGACATGCTGGGCGAGGCCGCCCTCACCGCCCATGATGCCGCGCGTTACTACGGGGACTACGAGGCGGCGATCCACGCGATCGGCGCGGCCGCCGGGGGGCGCGGCATCCAGGCGGGACCGGGCATCTCGGTCAAGCTCTCGGCGCTGCACCCGCGCTATGCCCGCGCGCAGCAGGAGCGGGTGATGGCGGAGCTGCTGCCGCGCCTCGCTGCCCTCGCTGCCCTGGCGAAGCGCTACGACATCGGCCTGAACATCGACGCCGAGGAGGCCGATCGGCTGGAGCTTTCGCTCGACCTGCTGGAGGCGCTCTGCGCCGACCCGGCGCTCGCGGGGTGGGACGGGCTGGGCTTCGTGGTGCAGGCCTACCAGAAGCGCGCGCCCTTCGTGCTGGACTTCGTCATCGATCTCGCCCGGCGCAGCGGCCACCGGCTGATGGTGCGGCTGGTCAAGGGCGCCTACTGGGACAGCGAGATCAAGCGCGCGCAGATCGACGGGCTTGCGGACTACCCGGTCTTCACCCGCAAGCCGCACACCGACGTCTCCTACCTGGCCTGCGCCCGCAAGCTGCTCGACGCGCGCGAGGCCGTCTTCCCGCAATTCGCCACGCACAACGCGCAGACCCTCGCCGCCGTGCACGCCATGGCGGGGCCGGGCTTCACGCCCGGCGACCACGAGTTCCAGTGCCTGCACGGCATGGGCGAGCCGCTCTACGAGGAGGTGGTCGGCCCTGGGAAGCTGGACCGGCCCTGCCGCATCTACGCTCCGGTCGGCACGCACGAGACGCTGCTCGCCTATCTCGTGCGGCGGCTGCTGGAGAACGGCGCCAACTCCTCCTTCGTGAACCGCATCCAGGACCCGGCGGTGCCGGTCGAGACGCTGGTGGCCGATCCGGCGGCGCAGGTGGCGGCCATGGTGCCTCCCGGCGCGCCGCATCCGCGCATCCCGCTGCCGCGCGACCTCTACGGGCCAGCGCGTGTCAATTCCGCCGGCATGGATCTCAGCAGCGAGGCGGTGTTGGCCTCGCTGGACGCGGCCCTACGGGAGAGCGCGGCGCAAGCCTGGAAGGCCATGCCGCTGGTGGGCGGCTCCGAGGGCGCCGGCGAGGCGCGGGCGGTGCGCAACCCGGCCGACCGGCGCGACCTCGTCGGCCATGTGGTCGAGGCGGGAGCGCCGGAGGTGGAACGTGCCCTCGCCTCTGCGGAAGCCGCCACGCCGCGCTGGCGCGACACACCGCCCGCCGAGCGGGCCGCCTGCCTGCTACGTGCCGCCGATCGGCTGGAGCAGCGCATGCCGGTGCTGCTCGGCCTGATCATGCGCGAAGCCGGCAAGTCGCTGGCCAATGCCGTGGCGGAGGTGCGCGAGGCCGCGGACTTCCTGCGCTACTACGGCGGCCAGGTGCGGGACGGCTTCGACAACGCGACGCATCGCCCGCTCGGCCCCGTGCTCTGCATCAGCCCGTGGAACTTCCCGCTGGCGATCTTCACCGGGCAGGTAGCGGCGGCGCTGGCGGCCGGCAATCCGGTCCTGGCCAAGCCGGCGGAGGAAACGCCGCTGATCGCCGCGCAGGCCGTGGCCATCCTGCATGAGGCGGGCGTGCCGCGGGACATACTGCAGTTCCTGCCCGGCGACGGCAAGCTCGGCGCCGCCCTGGTGGCGGATGCGCGGGTGCGTGGCGTCATGTTCACCGGCTCCACCGAGGTGGCGCGGCTGATCCAGGCCGAGTTGGCCAAGCGCCTGAACCCGGATGGCATGCCGGTGCCGCTGGTCGCCGAGACCGGCGGGCAGAACGCGCTGGTGGTGGATTCCTCGGCCCTCGCCGAGCAGGTGGTGGGCGATGCGCTGCTCTCCGCCTTCGACAGCGCCGGGCAGCGCTGCTCGGCGCTGCGCCTGCTTTGCCTGCAGGAGGATGTGGCGGAGCGCACGCTTTCCATGCTGCTGGCGGCCATGACGGAGCTGTCGGTTGGCAATCCGGACCGGCTGTCCACCGATGTCGGCCCCGTCATCACCGACGAGGCGCGGGACGGCATCCTGGCGCATATCGAGGCCATGCGCCGCGCCGGGCGCCGCGTGCACCAGGCGCCGCTGCGGGAGGAATGCCGCCACGGCAGCTTCGTACCGCCGACGGTGATCGAGATCGACAACGTCGCCGAGCTGAGGCGCGAGGTCTTCGGCCCGGTGCTGCACGTGCTTTGCTTCCCTCGCGAGCGGCTGGACGCGCTGGTGGATGCGGTGAATGCCACCGGCTACGGCCTCACCTTCGGCGTGCATTCGCGCATTGACGAGCGGATCGCGCAGGTGGCCACGCGGGTGCAGGCCGGCAACGTCTATGTGAACCGCAATCTGGTGGGCGCGGTGGTGGGGGTGCAGCCCTTCGGCGGGCATGGCCTCTCCGGAACCGGGCCAAAGGCGGGCGGGCCGCTCTACCTGCGGCGGCTGCTCGCGGCCTGCCCACCGGCCAGCGGCCTGCCGGCGGGCCGGGCGCCGGAGGCGGCGCGCGCCTGGATTGCGTGGCTGGAGGCGCAGGGCGAGGCTGCCCTGGCGGCGGAGGCGCGGGCCCTGCTTGCCGCCACGCCCTTCGGCGTGGAGATCGAGCTGGCCGGGCCGGTGGGCGAGCGCAACCTCTACGCCACCGAGGCGCGCGGCGCGGTGCTCTGCCTCGGCGGCTCACGCCAGGAGGTGTTGCGCGCCGTCAGCGCCGCCCTCGTCACCGGCAACCGCGCCGTGGTGGCGCCGGGCAGCCTGGGCGAGCTTGCGGGGCTGCGGCCCTGGGTTGCCGAGGACACGTCGGACAGGGTTCAGGCCGTGCTGTGCGGCGGCAGGCCGGAGATGCTGCTGGCCCAGGCGGGGCAACTCGCCGCTGCGGATGGCCCGATCGTGGCGCTGCACGCCCTGCGTCCGGAAGGCGGCTTCCTGCTCGACATGCTCGTGCAGGAGCGTGCCACCAGCATCAACACCGCCGCGGCTGGCGGCAATGCCAACCTGATGATGATCGGCTGAGAAGGGCCAGGGGCTCCGCCCCTGGAACCCCGCCGGGGTGACAGTGTCACCCCGGACCCCGCCATCCGTCTGGGAACGTGAAGGGAGGGATGGACCGCGGGGAAGCGGCGCTTCCGCGGGCGGGCCGGGTTTCAGATGCCAAAGACATTGGGCAAGGGACGGTGCCGGGTGAGGGGATCGAACCCCCGACCTTCGGTTTACAAAACCGCTGCACTACCGCTGTGCTAACCCGGCAGCTGCCTGAGGAGGCTCAATCTTCAGCCGTGTGAGCCCGCTCAGCTGGTCCGTCGCGAGTTGTAAGGCCTCCCAACTCCCGATACCAGGACGTTCCCCTTCTCCCCGGTTTTGTGACGGATTTCAAGCAGTGGCCGAACGCCACATGCTCGCTTCCGGTCACTCCGGGGGGGGAACCCTGCGGCAGACCGCCTCCCCGCCGCCCTTGGCGCGGCCATGGGACCTGCCGCCAGAGCGATATTCCCTGCCCACCTCTCAAAGGCTGCGCCGGACGTTCCAAAACAGCGGGTTGGCGCTCTTGAGGAAGCCGGTGAGATCGGAGCGGAAGGCGGTCGGCTGCGACCACTGGCCGAGAGGGATGTAGGGGATCTCCTCGAAGGCCACGCCCTGCATCTCCGCCGCGATGCGCTTCTGGGCCGCAAGGTCGTCGGCCTTGAACCAGGCCTCACGCAGCTCGTCCAGGCGCGGGGCGGTGGGCCATCCGAACCAGGCGCGGTCGCCATTGCCCTTGAGCTGGACGCTGGCGGGATCGGCGGCGCCAAGTCCGGCCTGGCGGGTGTTGAACACGTTCCAGCCGCCCTCGGCAGGGGGCTTCTTCACCGCGCGCCGGGTGAGCACCGAGCCCCAGTCCATCGCCACCAACTCGGTCTTCAGCCCGATCTTCTGGAAGGCGGCCGCGGTCACCTCGGCCATGGCGTGCATCTGCGGCTGGTCGCCAGGGTCCATGATGAGGATGGTCTCGCCGCCATAGCCGCTCTCCCGCACCAGGCGACGCGCCAGATCCAGGTCGCGCGGGCCGGTGAGACTGGCCATGCCGGTGTCGCTCGCCATGGGAGAACCCACCGTGAAGTATCCGACCGGGATGGAGGCGTAGTCCGTCTGCTCGCCCAGCACGGCCGCCACATACTCGCGCTGGTCGATGGCAGGCAGCAGGGCGCGCCGCAGCTTCGGATTGTCGAAGGGGGGGTGGAGGTGGTTGAGGGCGATGATGCCGATCAGCCCGAACGGGTCGAGCTGCTGCACGGTGATACCGGGGCTGCGCTTCAACGTGGGCACCAGGTCAAAGAGCGGCTGGTCCACCCAGTCCACCTCGCCCGACTGCAGGGCGGAGGCGGCGGTGCCGGGATCAGGCTGGATCGACCACTCCACCTGGTCGAAATGCACCACCTTGCCGCCGGCGAGATAGTCCGGCGGCTCGGAGCGCGGCACATAGCGGTCGAAGCGCTCGTAGAGGGAGCGGACGCCGGAGACCCATTCGTCCTGGCGGAACCGGAAAGGGCCGCTGCCGACGAATTCCCGCACTGCCTCGCTGGAGGGCACCCGCGCCATGCGCTCGGGCATGATGTAGCAGCCCTGCGACCCCAGCGCGTAGAGCATCTGCGGAAAGGGCGCCTTGAGGCGAATCGAGAAGCGGCGGTCGTCCAGCGCCTTCATCTCCTCCGTCGCGGCGGTGAGGAGCTGACCGAAGCTGTTGCGCTGCGCCCAGCGCGCGATGGAGGCGACAGCATCGATGGCGCGCACCGTCTCCCCGTCATGGAACAGCAGGCCGTCGCGCAGCGTGAAGGTCCAGGTGAGCCGGTCATCGGAGAGCGTGTGCCCGGCGCACATCTGCGGATGAGGCGTGAGGCCGATATCCACGCCATAGAGCGTGTCCCAGACCATCAATGCGTGGGTCTGCACGACGATGGCGGTGGTCCAGATCGGGTCAGGCGAGGAATAGGCCGCCATGGGGACGAAGCGCAGGCGGCGTGCACTGTCCTGGGCCCGGCCCAGCGAAGGCCGCGTGAGGCCCGCGGCGAGGGTGGTTCCGATCAATCCGCGACGTGACAGCATGGCAGTCTCCGGTCCGGTGAAAGAACGCTCCTTCTGAGCACAAACCGTGCCATCCGCGGTTCGCCTGACAGGCAGGGCCGCATCGCCGTGCGGCGTGGCAAGCCGTTCCCGGCGCGGTCCGGATGCGTCAGGCGGTGGGCAGGATGTTCTGGTTGAGGCGGAAGAGGTTGCCGGGGTCGTAGCTCTTCTTGATCTGCTGCAGCCGCGCGTAATTCGGCCCATAGGCGGCCGCCACCGCGTCGGCGCGTTCGTCGGCGTCGAAGTAGTTCACGTAGCGGCCGGCCCCCATATAGGGCCGCAGCGCGGCGAAGGAGTCCCGCGCCCAGGCCGTGCAGGCCCCGGTTTGCGCCGGGTCCGTCCATTCGGAGAGCACGAGCATGTTGTAGCCCGGCGTGCGGTGCGGAAAGGCGGTGTCGCTGACGCCAACGCGGGTGACGGCACCGTGGAAATGTTCGAGCAGCAACTGCCCCATGGGGGCGGGGCAGGCCGCGAAGCAGTCCACCATGGCCCGGATCGCATCGTCGCTGAGGCCGGCGAGGAAGCTCGATTTCCAGTAGTTGAGCGCGCCGCGCGGATAGGCCGCGTCCAACATGGTGTTGAGCTGCGCATAGGGCACCGGCCCGACCGTATCGACCACCGGCTTGCCGAAGCGCTTGATGGGTGCGGCCGCGGCTTCCCCTTCCGCCGGAGTGCCGCAATGGCACAGCACCAGCAGCGCCAGCTTCTCGCCTGAGCCGTCCGGCGCATGGACCAGGCCGGCGAAGATGGTGAACTCGTCGGGCAGCGAAGCCGTGATGTCGCGGAAATGCCGCAGCACGTCGAAGGCCGCGGAGAAGGGATAGCCGATGATCCCGCCCGTCACCATCGGTCCGACCGGGTGCAGGCGGTACTCGAAGGAGGCGACCACGCCGAAATTGCCGCCGCCGCCGCGCAACGCCCAGAACAGGTCCGGGTTCCGCTCCGCGCTCGCTGTCACGACCTTCCCCTCGGCGAGCACCACTTCCGCCGAGATCAGGTTGTCCAGGGCCAGCGCGTGCTTGCCCATCAGCCAGCCGAG
>Ga0180215_1001086_pt1 | contig 30886 bp, 21 predicted proteins | sample eDN3rd37CBELigBY_FD_128871 | JGI IMG/M metagenome (GOLD analysis project Ga0180215, IMG submission 128871) | Enriched backyard soil microbial communities from Emeryville, California, USA - eDNA 3rd pass 37_C BE-Lig BY (version 2) (version 2) | ecosystem: Environmental > Terrestrial > Soil >...
AAGCCCGCGATGGCGCCTCCGGCTGCGACTGCGAGGGCGATGACGAGGGGGTGGAGCTTGACGGCACGCGCCTGGATCCACGGTTGCAGGACGTTCCCCTCGCGCACCTGCACGACGAGCACGACGATGAGCATCGCCACGCCCACGCCGAGGCCCCGGTCCCCGAGGGCGAGCAGCACGGCGAGCAGACCGGAGAGGAACGCGCCGATGAACGGGATGAAGGCGACGACGACGCTGAGCAACAGCGTCGTGACGGCGCTGGCCACGGTGGGTGCCACGCGCACGATCCCGGTGCCGAGGACCCGCAGGGTCGAGGCGACGTGGTCGCTGACGCTGTCGTCCACCGCGGCGACCGTGTCCGCGTCGAGGCCGGCGATCAGCAGCGCCACGGCGGCGACGATGACGACCGCCCGCCAGGCGATCCCGCCGAGGCGGGCGTACCAGAGGGGAGGCCGCCACTCGCTCACCGGTCATGCCTCGGCGTTCATCTCCCGGCCGTGCACGACGAGGGCATAGATGATCACCACGTCGAGGGCGATGACGATCAGGCTCCACCACGGGTAGGCGTTGATCCACGCGAACTGGGCGAGCATGTTCAGCCAGACGACGAAGATGGCGGCGGCCCGAGCGATCGCCGACCCTGCGATGATCCCGAAGCCGATCGCGACGAGGACCACGCCGATGATCAGGTGGATCCAGCCCCACGCCGTGTAGTCGAAGACGAGGACGTCGCCGCCGACACCGAGGAAGTACTGCTCGTCACGGAAGATCCCGGCCAGCCCCTCGACGATCGAGAAGAGGCCGGCGACGACCAGCATCGCGGCCGCGAAGATGCCCCAGCCGACCCAGGCCGTCCTGCGCTGGTGCATGGGTTGCTGCGCGTACGTCATCACGAGCTCCTTCTCGTCGGGGGTGGGAGGAGGTCAGTCGCTGAGGCCGGCGATGCCGTTGCCCAGCAGCTTCCCGCCGAGCACGAGCAGCACGACCATCATGATCACGGCGTTGTGCTGGGACATGAACTCCTTGATCGACGCCAACGGTCTCGCAGCCCGTTCTCGTGCCACCGTGTTGCACAGCACCGGCCCCGCGACGGTGATCGATCCGATCGCGACGAACACGACGATGCTCACGGCGGTACCGCCCGTGTCGGTGCCCGCTTGGGCGATCGAACCGGCTGCGGCCACGGTCAGGGCGAGGTTCTTCGGTTTCACGGCGGACAGCGCAGCACCGAGGGCGAGCGACTTCGCGGGCGTGAAGCCGTCGAGCGTCTGCATCCACCCGGGCAGCTGCGCCGGTTGACCCGCCTGGGGTCGCTTGTGCCACTGCCCGAGCGCCAACACCACGAACAGCGCGCCGAGCACCAGCTCGAGCACGTCCACCGTGGTCGACGAACCGGAGTCCGGGTCGTCGGCGCCACTCGCGAGGAGCACGACGACGACGCTGACGACGGCCAGTCCGCCGACCCAACCCAGCGCGAACGCCGGTCCGTTCGATCCAGCCTTCGGTGTGCCGAGGATCAGGATGACGGCGACGATGGGCACCGGACTCAGTGCCACGCCGATCGCCAGGGGGAGCAGGTCCCCGATCGCTCGGCCCATCACCGTCCCTAGAGGCCGAGGAGCTTCGCCTTGGCGGCAGCGAACTCCTCGTCGGTCAGGATGCCCTGCGCCTTGAGCTGGGCGAGGCGCTCGAGCTCGGCGATGGCGTCGCCGCCGGCGGACGCAGACGGCGGTGCCGGCGCCTGGGCGGCCGTCTGCATCGCCGCGGCCTGCTGCTGCTCCTGGTAGGCCTCGGCCTGCGCAGCCTGCTGCGCTCTCGCCGTCTGGCGGCGCTGCATCCCTCCCACGACCGCGGTGGCCGTCCCCGCGACCACCGCAGTCCGTGCCGCCGTGCCGATGAGGCCGCCACGCCCGACGGGGCGGCGTGCCAACGGTCGTCTCAGCATGTCGTTCCCTCCATCAGTCAGCTGTGGTCGACGCGGCGAGCGCCGCCGCGACCGTCTCCACGTCGAGCCGGTCATGGGCGACCAGCCGGCCCCCCGATCCGCGTGTCGCCTCCACGAGCCGTCGGGCCCACGTGTCCTCCCACACGATCACGAGGGCCGTGCTCCCGAGGCTGAGCGCCTCACCCGCGGCGACGATGTCGTCCTCGGACAGCAAGCCGTTGACCTCGCCGTCGAGATCGTCGAACACGCCGACGGACTCCTCGTCGAGGTCGTTCAGCTCGAGCGAGGTGATGGACCCGTCGACGTCCTTCGTGATGATGAGGAGGTCGAGGATGGTCACGATCCCGTCGTCGACGAGCTGGGCCAGCGCCGGGACGATCTCCCCGTTGAACTGGCTCCCGGGGAACTCCAGCACGGCGAGCTCCACTGGCGCGCCGATCTGTTGCTCGGTCATGGTCACCTCCATCGAGGACGGTAGGTACCTGCCCGCCGCCCGGCATGTAGGCGAACCCCTATTCCTTCCGCCCTGCGTCGGGACGGATAGGGCTTCTCCTACTGGTGCGGCCGCCGTCACCCCGGCAGGCTTCGGCGGTGCGGCACGAGCTCCACGTCACCCTGCGGGTGGACGCCAGCCCACGCCGCACGTCGATCGTCACCGGAGAGCTCGAGACGCGCTACGGCCGCCAGCCCTTCGCCGGCTGGCTGGAGCTGTTCGGGCACCTGGAGGCGGCGCTCGACCAGGCCCGCGACGAGGCCGGCTCCCGACCAGCGCCTGGCGGAGGGGGCTGAGCGCCCGTGGATCTCCGCATGTCAACGGTGTGTGGTCAGCGCGCGCGGGGTAGGAGCACGAACCTTCGGCCAGGTCCTCGACGCCTCGGCTGACGCGACACCCCCTTGCTGCGAGTCACCGGAGACGGTCAGGGTGCGCTCAACTCCTACGCCAACCCACTGGATGAGGCCCCGGCATTGACGGCGCGCGACGACGCGTTCACGGTGCGCGGTCGATGGTGAGCAGCGTCCGCCTCGTGCGGCCTCATGTGCGCGGCGGCGTCGCCGGGCGCGGCGATGCCATGGGCCACGTGCTGTCCCGCCGGCGAGGTCGCCCCCCACCGATGCCCGCCCTTGCACGTGGGACGCCATCGAAGCACAGAGATGCGGTCGGATGACGAGGTTGCGTGCCGAAGGCTCGACGGGGAGCGGCGCGCGGCATCTGGACCTCCCTCTCTGACAGGCACTGGGTTGGCCCGAACGGTCAGGGGACGTGGTGATGCGAGATCGCTTCATCGGGCGGGAGGTCGAGCTGGAGCATCAGGGCGCTCGTGGAGCGCGTGCGCGCCGGGCGATCCACGTCGCTCCTCGTGACCGGGCTCTCCGGTAGTGGCAAGTCCATGCTCTTGCAACGCGTGGTGGCGGACGCTCGCGCCACCGGCTTCCACGTGCTCGAGGTTGTTGGCGGGCCGGGGCTGAGCGACACGCCGTTCGGCTCGCTGGCGCAGAGCGCCCGCCTCTGGTCCTCGGAGCTCAGCGAAGCGGCCCTCGCCGAGCACGCGCTCCGGTTGGAGAGAGCTGCTCTCGGCCTTACGACTGGTGGGCCGGTCTTCGCCGCGTTCGAGCACCTCCTGGAAGCGCTCGAGTTCCGTGGCCCCGTGCTGGTCGCTGTCGACGACCTGCAACTGGTGGACCCACGGAGCACGGAGCTGGTGCTGCACATCGTCCGTACGATGCGGCGACGGCGGGTCCTCCCCCTGCTCACGCTTCGAACCGTGCTGCGAGCCGACGAGGAGGTGATCGACGAGCTCTGGCGTGAGCATGACGCGGGTCACCTCGATGCGCTCGAGCTCGGCCCGTTCGATGCCGCCGAGCTCGCGGCGCTCGTCGAGGCGCACGCGGGTCGACCGCCGGACGAAGCGCTGGTCGAGTTGCTCATGGCGCAGACGGGCGGCATGCCGTTCTTCGCCGCCGAGCTCGTCAAGGCGGTGGTCGACCAGGGGCTCGTCGAACGCGCTGACGGGCGGGTGTCGGCCGCATCGCCCCATGTCCCGCTTCCACACCGGGTCTCGACGTTCGTCCTGCACCGTGTCTTCGTGCTCGGCGCGGATGCTCGCCGCGTCGCCACCACGCTCGCCGTGCTCGGAGCGATGGGCACCGATCGCCTCGACCTCCTGGCCACTGTCACGGGCCTGGGTCGCACACGGACGGACGCCGCCTTCGATCGGCTCGTACGGTCCGGCATCCTCGAGGTCGACGCCGGCGTGTACCGGTTCTCGCATGCCATCGTGCGCGAAGCGCTGGAGCAGGACTTCGGACCCGCCGCCACACGGGCGCTGCACGCCAGCATCGCCCAGGCCCTTTCGGCCGATCGTGAAGCCGGGGAGGACGTCGACATCCTCGAGCTGGCGGCCCACGTCGCGCATGGCATCAGCGGGCGCGATCGTCACGCGGCGACCCTGCTGCGCGAGGCCGGCGATGCGCTCGCACTGATGTCGCCTGCCGGCGCAGTCGAGTGGTATCGAGCCGCGCTGGCGCGGCTCGGCCCAGGCGACCCGGCAGTGACCGAGACACAGGTCCGCCTCGGTCAGGTCCTGCTTCGCAGCGGCCTCACCGACGACGCGTACCGCATCGTCGGTGCGATCCTGCCTGTGATGGCTCCCGGACGGCTGCGGGGGAAGGCCGCGGTCGTTGCCGCGCTGGCACTCGCCACCGCCGGGCGGTTCGTCGAGGCCGCGGCGGTGCTCGACGACGCCCTCAGCGAGGAAGGCACGAGGAGCGCCCACCTCGCGTTGCACCGCGCCCAGCTCTGCCTCTGGGCAGGCGACGACGACGAGATGGAGCACAGGGTCGCCGAAGCGCTCGAGCTCGGGTGTCGCGACGACGACGCCCTCCTGACGAGGCTCCACATGCACGCCGCGGCGGGCAGCGGCCGGTTCGCGGACGCGCACGCGGCGGCGGAACGCTTGCGGGCGATGCACCCCACCGTCCCCGACGTCGCCAGGACGGACTCGGTGGGCCTCGTCATGGCCTTCAACTTCGACCCGGGGCGTGCACTCGCCGACGTCCATGGCGAGGCGGGTCCGCGGACGCCACTGAGCCTCGCCGCGGTGGCGTGGGCCCATCTGCGCCTCGGCCAGCTCGATGCTGCCGTCGAGTCGGCGACAGCCGCCGGCGCTGCCGACGAGGGGGCGTCGACTGGCTTCGCCGTGGGGTTCTACGCACCTGTGCTCATCACGGCGCACGCCGAGCGCGGCGACTGGCGTGCCGCCGAGGAGGTCGAGAGCTGGGTCACGGCGCCGGCCCACGGTGCCTACGCGGCGGGCATGGACGTCGCGCGCGCTCGCCGCGCGTCGCTCGCCGGCGACCACCAGCGGGCCGCGGCGGTGCTGCGCGGCGCCGTCGCGGGCAAGAGCGCTCGAGGGCGCGTCCCCTGGCTGGCCTTCGTCCTCGCCGAGCAGGTCGAGGCTGCCGCGGTGGCCGGCGACCACGCCACCGCCCGAGCGGCGAACACCCGCCTCCAGTCGTTGCGCCGTGACGACACGGCGGTCGCCTTGACGATGTACTGCCTGCTCGCGGATGCCACCGTGCGACGGACCCGTCAGGCCGTCGCCCTCGCCCGGGAGCACGCGGAACAGCACGGGCTGCGCCTCGACGCCGCGCGCGCCATGGCGCTGGCCGGCGAGATCGCGGGCGATCCCGAAGCCCTGACAGCCGCTCACGACGCCTTCGCCCAGCTCGGCGCAGTGCCCCGCCAGCGACGCGTCGGCCAGCAGCTCCGCGCGCTCGGTCGACGCGCCCCGCACTCGCGCCGGGCAACGAGGTCGCTGTTGACAGCCGTCGAGTCGGAGGTCGCCGCGCACGTCGCCGACGGGCTCACGAACCGCCAGGTCGCCGAGCGCATGAACCTCAGCCCGAAGACGATCGAGGTCTATCTGACGAGGGTCTACGCCAAGACCGGCTGCCGCTCGCGAGTGGAGCTCGCTGTCGCGGTGCATGCCGGCGCCCTCGGCACCCCCGCTTGACCCACGGGCGTAGGTGAATCCCTACTTCCGTCGCGGTGCTCGCTGTGGCTCGATCGATCCATGGCAACGCTTACGGCATGGAAGTTCGACTCCCCCGACGGCGCCGCGCAAGCAGAGCAGATCCTTGTCGGGCTGTCGAAGGAGCAGCTCATCAACATCTACGACGCGGCCACCGTCGAGTGGCAGCCCGGCAAGCGCAAGCCCAAGACGCGCCAGGCCAACAACCTGGTCGCCTCCGGGGCACTCGGGGGCGCGTTCTGGGGGATGCTCTTCGGCATCCTGTTCTTCGTACCTCTGCTCGGCCTGGCCATCGGCGCCGCCTCGGGAGCGCTCGGGGGATCGTTGGCCGACGCAGGCATCGACGACGACTTCATCGACTCGGTGAAGGCCAAGGTGACCCCCGGGACATCGGCGTTGTTCCTGCTCTCGAGCGACGCCGTGATGGACAAGGTCAAGGAGGCGTTCAACGGCGTCAAGGCCGAGCTGATCCACACGAACCTGTCCAACGAGGAGGAGGCCAACCTGCGCGCCGCCTTCGGCGACGAGGACTGATCACGTAGCGGATTGGCGGCTCTCCAGGTGAGGGCCGCCGATCCGCACGCGGCGACCGCCGGGTCAGGCAGGTTGGAGCCCGATGACGATGTCAGCCGCACGGGGCGTTGTGGCGGTCAGCCTCGACAGCCTCGACCTCTCGCAGACCCTGACCGGGTGGGACGTCGCGTTCGCCGCGACGGTGGTCATCGCCACGTGGATCGCCGGCCGCCTGGCGCGACGCGGGGTCCTCACCGTCCTGGGCCGGGTGCCGAGCGCGATCAGCGAGGACATGCGGCTCCTCGCCGGTCGCATCACCAAGTACTTCGTCTGGGTGATCGGCTTCGGCGTCGCACTCAGCTTCCTCGGCGCCCAGGTGCAACCGCTGCTGGCGGCGGCGGTGCTCATCGCGGCGATCGCAGCGCTCTCGCTCCGCGGCATCGCGGAGAACTTCGGGTGCGGTCTGCTCCTCCAGAGCCGGAAGACGATCCAACTGGGCGACCGCGTCGAGACGGCGGGCCACACCGGCACCGTCAAGGCGATCAACGGCAGAGCCGTCATCCTCGAGACCGTCGATGGGCGCACCGTGCACGTCCCCAACTCGACGGTGCTCCAGCAGCCGCTCATCAACGCCTCGGTGCAGGGTCGCCGGCGCTCCGACCTGGAGGTGCGTGCCGCCGTGGGGGTCGACGGTGTCGACGGGCTCTACGAGGCGGTGAGGGCGGGCATCGCCGTGGCGCCGGCCGTGGACCACGAGGTCGCGCCTTCCCTGGCGACGGTGGCCATCGAGCCCGAGCGCGTGACGCTCCTCGTGCGGCTGTGGCATCAGCCCGGCGCGCGCGTGACGGCCCGCTCGGACGCCGTCCACGCCATCGCCGGGGCGCTGCGAGATCACCGCATCCGCGCCACGGTGCTGGCACCCCCGCCGGAGGCCCCCCAAACGCCGTCAGGGGCCCTGTGACCGACCTTGGCGGCGAGGTCCATCCCGCCGAGTCCTCCTCAACCCATCCGGGGACACGTCGCCCACCACGTCGCGCAGCATCCATATGGCGTCTGCGCGACAGGGCGCGCGATGGGCCGTCCCCGGCGGGGGGCGGAGGCGGCCGGGGCGGCGCTTCTGTGGTCGGGAACGGCGTCGGGGTTGCCGTTCCTGTCCGGAGAACGGCTTCGAGGCGACCCGCGCCCCGCCCGCACCGCCGTCAGCGTGCCGAGGACGTGGCCGCTGGAGCGCACCGGCGCCTTCGGCGCGCGGTGCTGCGGAACCGCCCCGTCGGGGCGAGTAAGGTCACGTTCTGCGGGCTGATCCCCGCGCAACGTGGGGGCCACCCGCGCGGGCGGGGTGCACGACGGCGAGGTGAGGATGAGGCGGAAGCTGACCGCGGCGGCGCTGTGCGGGCTCGTGGTGGCCGGCGCCTCGACGGCGGGCGCCGCGGGCGGCCGCACCACCGCGACGGAGCGCGACGACGGCCGCGTCGCCGCGGCGGTGACGGCCCGCCACCGCGAGCTCGGCGCCACCGGTGCCCCGTCGGGCCCTGCCTCCGCCGCTCCCGGTGGAGCGCCAGCGGCGAGCTGCGGGGCCACGACGGTGACCGACCCCGTCGAGGCCGCCAACGTCCTCGACGTCGTGACCGCCGCCATGGCCTATGACTGCGACGACGCCGCATGGGGCCTCGAGGTGGAGCTGGCCTCGACCTTCCGCGACATCGAGCTCGACGGCCTCGTCGCCTTCCTCGACACCGATCAGGATGCGACCACCGGTTGCCTGGGCGCCGATGCGGCCGCGTCGGTGCTCTACGACCCCGTCAGCGCCGGCCTCATGGGCCTGGTGTTCGCCATGGACTCCTGCGACGCGGTCGGCTGGGTGCCGCTGGACGTGATCCTCGTCGAGCGCCCGGCGCCGTTCAGCATCGCCCTGACCATCCCCGACGCACTGCTGGGCGGTCCCGCGGGCGTCGACTGGTGGGCGACGATCAGCGACATCTACGACCCCGGCGTCGTCGACCGCGTGCCGGATGTCGGCACCGCCACGCTGGTGGCGCTGCCCCCGCCGCCGCCACCCACGACGACGACGACGGCGCCCACCACCACCACCACCACGACCACGGCGCCCACCACCACGACGACCTCGACCACGGCGCCGGCGAAGGCGGACGCCGGCCCGCCCGAGGAGCCCACGGGCACGCCGGGCGCCCTCCGGTTCGTGCCCGTCGCCCCCAGCCGCCTGGTGGACACCCGCACCGGCCTCGGCCGCGCAGGCCCGCTCACCGCCGGGACGACGGTCGAGCTCACCCTCGCCGGCCGAGGGCCCGTGGCGTCCGACGCCGTGGCCGTCGCCGTCAACCTCACCGCCACAGCGGCCGCCGGGCCCGGCTTCCTCGTCGCCTGGCCGGCCGGGCAACCCCAGCCGGCCACGTCCTCGCTCAACATCGACCACGCCGGCCAGACCGTGGCCAACTTGGCGGTGGTCCCGCTCGGCACCGGCGGCGCGATCAGCGTCCACCCCCAGGCGGCCACCGACCTGGTGGTCGACGTGTGGGGCTACTGGGTGCCGAGCCAGGGCCCCACCCGTGACGGGCGCCTGCTGACCCTGTCCCCCACCCGCCTGCTCGACACCCGACGGGACGGGTTCGGCGCACCGTTGCGCGACGACACCCGCCTGGAGCTCGCTGTCGCCGGCCGCGGCGAGGTGCCGGCGGACGCGAGCGCCGTCGTGCTGAACGTCACCGCGGTGGACCCGACCGGGCCCGGGTTCGTGACGCTCTGGTCGGGAGGCACCCGCCCGGAAGCCTCCGCCCTCAACGTCGACCGACCCGGCCACACCGTCGCCAACCTCGCGGTCGTTCCGGTGGACGACCAGGGCCGGGTGACGCTCTACGTCCAGACGTCCACCCACGTCGTCGTCGACGTGGTGGGCGCGATCACCGGGCCCGGTGCCGACCTGTCCCAGGAGGGCTTGCTGGTCCCCATCGACCCCGTCCGCCTCCTCGACACCCGCAGGCACGAGCACCCCGGCCGGGCCACTGCCGGCGGTCAGCGCACGGAGCTCGAGGTCGCGCCGCTCGGCGCCCAGTCGCTCGGGACGCCCGGCGCCGCCCTGCTGCACGTGACCATCACCGAGCCGCACGCCCCCGGGTACGTGGCGGTCTGGCCGTCGGCCGCCGACAGGCCGGCCACGTCGAACCTGAACGTGGCCTGGCCCGGCCAGACCGTGGCCAACCAGGTGGTAACCCGATGGGGCCACGACGGGCGGGTGACGATCCTGTCCCAAGCCGACGCCGAGGTCGTCGTCGACCTCACCGGCTACCTCCTCGGCCCGACCGCGACGTCCGCCGGGCCCTTCCAGCCGCCGGTGCGCACCCGGCCCTAGCCCACGGAGCCGCTCATGCGTCCCAAGGTCGCCGTCATCGGTCTCGACTGCGCCGATCCGGACCTGGTCTTCTCCCGCTGGCGCGACCAGCTGCCGACCCTCGCGGGTCTGATGGACGCGGGTCTCTGGGGCCCGTTGCGCAGCGTCGACCCACCCATCACCGTGCCGGCCTGGACGTGCATGCTCACCAGCCGCGACCCGGGCGAGCTCGGCATCTACGGCTTCCGGAACCGCACCGGGCACGTCTACAGCTCGCTGGCCACGGCCGACGCCACCTCCGTGCGCGTCGACCGGGTGTGGGAGCACCTCGGCCGGGCCGGCCGCCACGTGGTGCTGGTGGGCGTGCCGCAGACCTCACCGCCGTTCCCGGTGAACGGCGAGCTGGTGTCGTGCTTCCTCACCCCCGACACCCGGACGCACGACTACACCTACCCACCCGAGCTGCGCCACGAGATCGAACGGCTGGTGGGCACCTACAAGGTGGACGTGCAGAACTTCCGCAGCGAGGAGCGCGACCGGATCCTGGCCGAGATCTTCGAGATGACCGAGCAGCGCTTCGCGGTGGCCCGCCACCTCCTGTCGACCCGACCGTGGGACTTCTTCATGATGGTGGAGATCGGCGTGGACCGGATCCACCACGCCTTCTGGCGCTTCAGCGACCCGGCCCATCCCCGCCACGAACCCGACCATCGCTACCGCGACGTGATCCGGAGCTACTACCAGTACCTCGACGACGCCATCGCCGAGTTGCTCGAGCTCTTCGACGACGACACGTTGGTGATGGTGGTGTCCGACCACGGCGCCCAGCCGATGGTCGGCGCGGTGTGCATCAACGAGTGGCTGCAGCGCGAGGGCTACCTCGTCCTGAAGGAGCCGGTCGTCGGCCGCACCCCCTTCCGCGCCGAGCTCGTCGACTGGCGCCGCACCAGGGCGTGGGGCGAGGGCGGCTACTACAGCCGCATCGTGCTCAACGTGAGGGGTCGCGAGCCCGAGGGCACGGTCGATCCCGAGGCGTACGAGGCGTTGCGCGACGAGCTCATCGAGAAGCTGGAGGCGCTCCCCGGCCCCGAGGGCGAACCGCTCGGCACCAGGGTGCACCGCCCCGAGGCCCTGTGGCGGACCACGGAGGGCTACCCACCCGACCTGCTGGCCTACTTCGGCGACCTCACGTGGCGCAGCAACGGCAGCCTCGGCATGGGGTCGGTGTACACCTTCGACAACGACACCGGTCCCGACGACGCCAACCACGCCAAGCACGGCGTGTGCATCGCGGCCGGGCCGGGCATCACGCCGGGCCGGCGCGACGACCTGTCGCTGCTGGACGTGGCGCCGACGATCCTCGAAGCGATGGGACATCCTCGGGTGATCGGCATGCAGGGCCGGTCGCTGCTGGGCTGACGGCGAGCGCGAGGATCTCCTCGCCGCTGTCGGGATCGAGGGCGAGGGCGGCGGAGGCCACCACCTGCGCGCCGAGGCCACGGGCCAGCCGCCCGAGCGGCACCCGCTCGCCGTCGAAGGAGCGGACCCGCCCGCCGGCGCGGATGTCGGTGCTGCCGATCCAGGTGATGAACGTCATGCGCGCCGAGGTGCGGACCTCCGCCGAGGTGAAGCCGGCCCGGCGCAGCGCGGCCCGCAGCGACGCCGGCGAGCACAGCACCAGGTGCCGCGGCGGCTCCAGGTTGAACCAGGCGGCGCCGAAGGTGCCGTGGCCGCGGCTGGCCGCGTTGGGCGTGATGACCACCAACCGCCCACCCGGCGCCAGCACGCGACGGCACTCCGCCAGCAGGCCCACGGGATCGGGCACGTGCTCCAGCACGTGGCTGAGGTACACGGCGTCGAAGGCGCCGTCGTCGAAGCGCTGCTCCTGCAGCGTGCCGACGCGGGCGTCGAAGCCGCGCTCCCGGGCCGCGGCCACCGCGGCGGCATCGGTGTCGACGCCCGTGACCACCCACCCGAGGGCTTGCATCCGGGCCAGCTGCTGGCCGTTGCCGAAGCCGAGCTCCAGCAGACGGCCACCGGGCCGCGGCGGCGCACCGAGGTGGCACGCGGTGTCGTCGAGGGCGTCGCGCCCGCCCGGCACCAGGCGGAGGCCCGCGTCGAGCACGGGCAGCAGCAACCGCTCGCCGACGCCGCGCCCGCCGGCCAGGCGGTGGCGGCGCACCCGGCGCAGGAGGCCGAGCAGCGGGCGCAGCCGGGGCGGCGCGCTCGCCTCTGCGTGCGTGTAGTAGGTGCGGTACGCGTCCGGCAGCGCGTCGTCGACGACGACCGGGTCCATCCACACCGTGGCGCAGGTGGCGTCGGCGCACTGGACGTAGTCGTAGGCACCGGGCACGTCGAACAGCCGGTCGGCCACGCTCTGGTGCAACGGCCGGCCCGGCGACCCGCACACCGGGCAGCCGGGACGGGGACGGGTGGCCAACGGCGCCCGGGCAGGCGGCGCGGCCGGGCGCCGTGCGGCCGTGTCCTCGACGGCCTGCTCCACCAGCACCACCGCGCGAGCGACGCCGTCCTCGGCCTGCAGGGCGCGGCCCACCTCCGCCGCGCGGGCCCGCATGCCGGGATCGTTGGCGGCGCGCTCGACGGCCTCGGCCAGCCGCTCGACGGTGAGGTCCCGGCGGCGGATGGGGGGCGGGCCGACGCCCAGGGCGGCCACCCGCCCGGCCCAGTAGGGCTGGTCGGCGAAGGCCGGGACGACCACCGAGGGCAGCCCGGCCTGCAGGCACAACGCGGTGGTGCCCGCCCCGCCGTGGTGCACGGCCGCGGCCAACCGCGGCAGGAGCCACCCGAAGGGCACGAAGCGCGTGGCCAGCACGTGAGGAGGGAGCGGCCCCGGGTCGGGGGCGTCGCCGTCGAGCACCAGCACGCCGCGCTGGCCGGCCTGCGCGAGGGCGGCGACGACCAGGTCCACCGTGCCGGCAGGGTCGCGGTCGGCCATGGCCCCGAAGGAGACCAGCACCGGCGCCCGTCCAGCAGCGAGGAAGGCCTCCAGCTCCGGCGGCGGCGTCCAGGTCGAGGCCGGCTCGGCCGGCAGCTCCCAGGTGCCGGTGAGGTGGACCCAGGGGTGGTCGGCCACCTCCGGCGGCACCAGCGACGGGCTGCAGGCGAGCAGCAGGGGCACGCCGGCGCGGTCGAGCGGGCCGAAGGGCTCGGCCCAACCCATCGCGGGCAAGCCCTGCGCCCGGCGGGCCCGGTTCACCATCGGCCGGCTCGACCACCACAGCGCCCGACGGGCCACGGGGTGGGCCAGGCGGCCGAGCGGCGCGTAGTGGGACCGCACCAACGCGATGCCGTGCTCCTCGGCCACCTGCAGCCCGAGGATGGTGCCGAGCAGCGAGGCCACCACCACGTCGGCGTCGCGGGTCGCCTCGCGAGCCTGGGCCAGTCGCAGCGTGGCCACCGAGGCCGCGTCCTCCAGCAGCCCCACCCAGCTCGGCACCCACCGCGACCGCTGCTCGATCCACCGCTCCCCCGCGGCGGTGGACCGGCCCCGGCTCAGCTCGCCTTCGGCCAGCGGCGCGAAGCGCAACCCGTGTGCTTCCACCAGCGGAGCGAAGCGCTCGTGCGTGGCCACCGTGACGTCGTGGCCGGCGGACCGCAGGCCGATGCCGAGCGCCACGTAGGGGTGGACGTCCCCGCGGGACCCGACGGTGACGATGGCGGCGCGCATCAGCCCTCCGCGCAGGACCGGCCTTCGTGCTGCAGCTGCACCCGCAGCCGGTGCACGAGATCGCCGATCCCGTCGGCCGCCATGGGGTCGACGATGTTGGCGTGCCGCAGCACCAGCAGCTTGTGCTCGAGGGCGGCCAGGCTCTGCACCCGGCCGGCGGTGTCGCTGCGGTCCCAGGCGGCGCGGGCGTCGTGGAGCAGCCGCTCGAGGGCCGGGCCCCGTTGCTGGCGCGCCTCTGCCGAGATGGCCGCCGCCACCTGCTCGAAGCTCGCCTGCGGACGGGCCGAGGGCACCGCGGCGAGGGCCGACTGGTTGGCCACGCGGCCATCGGGCTGCTCGGCCACCACCTGGTAGGTGTAGGTCGCGCCGGGCACGGCGGTGCGGTCCACGAACACGGCGTCGGTGGTCACGCCCAACGTCGCCGGCGGCGAGGTCACCGTGGCGTCGGCCTCGACGGTGGGTCCGCCGGGGACCATGAACCGCAGGGCGGGGTCCGGCACCGCCGCGGTGCGGGCCGCGGGCGCGGCGGGCACGGGCACCGTCCCGACCGGCCGCTGCTCCGTGCGCACGACGCGGTACCGGCTGGCGCGGGGCTCCGGATCCCAGGCCAGCACCGTCCCGCACGGCTGGGGCACGGCCAGCAGGCGTTCGGTCATGGCCGCGGCTCGGGCCCGGAACGCTCCTGCCCCGGGGCTCCCGGGCGTGCCCGGGTTCCCCGAATTGCCCGGCGGCGGCGCGCCGCAGAACCCGGGCACGTCGGTGCGCCACACCGCGGTGCCCTCCACGTGGTTGGTGCTCCCCAGGTAGCCGGTGGCGCCGGACGCCGCCATCGTGCGCAGGCCGAAATTGAAGGCGCCATCGCCGAAGGCGTCGACGGTGACCGGCCACCAGTACTGCCCGTCGCAGGAGCCGTAGACGTCGAAGCCGAAGCCGGGTCGCAGCAGGTCGCCGATGATCGGCCAGTTGCGGAAGGCCCAGCTCCAGTCGTTGGTGCCGAGGTAGAGGGCGCCCTGGTACTCCTGCATGCGCCAGAAGTGGCCGTTGAAGAGGTTCCCGTACCCGTCGGGCAGGCCGCTGATCGGGAAGCGGAAGGCGCCGTCGGCGGTGAAGCGGGGGTTGCCCACGACCACCTCCCAGGTGTCGTCGGGCGCGATGCGGACCAGCTCCGACGACGGGAAGGCGAAGGCCCAGCCCGACGCGCCGACGTAGAGCCGCCCCCGGAACTCGGCCATGGAGACGACGGAGGTGATGGACTCGCCCCGCCCCGCGCCGCCGGTGATCACCGGCGTGAACGTCGACGGCGCACCCACCGCGTCCGTCTTCCAGACGCTGTAGCCGGTCACCGCGTCGCCCGCCCCGATGTACAGGTGGTCGTCGAACGTGGCCACCTCGAACACCAGGATCTCCGGCGGGGTGACCTGCGCCCACTGCGGCTCGGGACCGGTGGGATCGATGATCTCGAACAGGGCCCCGTCGCCCGTGAGCCCCGCGTAGGCGCTCACCAGCAGGCGGCCCTGGAAGCTGGCCATCGACCGGTAGCCGATCGGGCGCTGTACGCCCCACGCGTCGGTGACGATGGTGGCCGGCGCGCCGGGCACCGCCGTGAACGTCACCCCGTCGGTGGTCCGCAGCACGCGAGGCGGATGGGTGTCGACCAGCGCGGGGATGTACTCGTCCGCGGTCACGCCGGCGACGTAGAGAGCCTCGGTGCCGTCGGGCTCGGTGTGCACGACCATGCCGCGGTAGCCGATGTCGCGCGCCACGAACTTGCCCGGCGCGGCCGGGTTGGGCACGTCGGCCGGCGCCTGGTAGGCCAGGCGCCACACGCCCGTCTCGGGCGTGTACTCCCAGATCTCGGCCCGCAGGTCGAGGTCGTAGCGGTCGGGTGGGCAGGTGACCTCGGGGAACCCGTCGGGGTGCTCGCGGTAGACGTCGCCCAGGTAGAAGTCGAGGGTGGCCGCCTCCACGCACAGCTGGTTCCGAGCGGTCCCCACGTAGAGCTTGCCGTGGAACCACGTCATGGCCCACGAGTACGAGTTGCTCGCCGAGCCGAAGCCGGGCGCGGGCGTGATCTCGACCACGCCGGGCACCGCCGAGCGGGCCGGGGCCACCAGCAGCAAGCTGGCGGCCAGGCCCACCACCACGGCGAGGGCGGCGCGACGGCGCGTCACCGTCCTCCTCCTTCGACGGTGGGGACCTCGACCCGCCCGGCCAACCCCTCGAGGAGCTCGGCCGCGCCGCGGGGGCCGGGGCTGGCGGCCAGGCGGTCCGCCACCTGGCGGGCCCGGGCGGCGAAGGACGGCTCCTCGAGCACCCGGGTCACCGCGGCCCGCAGGCCCTCGGGGGTGCACCGCCGAGGCCGCAGGCGCACGCCCACGCCCGCCTCCACCACCCGCCGGGCGTTGTCGGGCTTGTCCCACGTGGTCGGCACGACCACCAACGGCACGCCGGCGCGGAGGGCGGCCATGATCGTGGCCGGCCCGCCGGTGGTGACGACCACCCGGCAGCGCGGGAGCAGCTCGCTGTGGCTCAGCCACCGGGTGGTGTGCACGTTGCCGGCGCGCTCGGCCAGGCCGACGTCGGCCGGGTCGAGCTGCCCGCCGGTGGTCAGGACGGCTTCCCATGGCCCGCCCGACAGCCCCTGGGCGGCAGCGCGCAGCAGGAAGTGATCCTGGTAGTGCGAGGTGCCCTCGGTGACGTGGACCCACGGCCGGTCGGTGGGCACGCCCGCCAGCCACTCGGCGGTGCCCGGCGGCTCGGGCGGGTGCCAGATGCAGGCGCCGACGTAGTGGACGCTGGCCGGCAGGTCGCGCCGGTCGTAGTCGAGCTCGGGCAGGTTGCCCACGAGGTAGAGCGGGAGGCGGGCCGAGTGCTCGTTGAGGGTGCACCCCAGGGGACCGAGGCCGTTGGCCGCTCGGATCCGGTCCACCCGCCGTCGCAGCGGGGTCCCGAGCACCTCGGTGGCCTTGTTGATCACCGCCGTCGCGGCGCGCTGCGCTGCGGTGCGCGGCGGTGCCAGCCCGAAGCCCCAGGCCGGTGCGTCCGGCCCCGGGATCAGCGGCCCCATGAAGGTCGACGACAGCGCGACGGGGATGGGCGTGGCCTCGCCGAGCACGACGATCGGAGCCCACATGGCGATGTCCGTGACGAGCACGTCGGGCCGGAAGCGCTCCATGGCGGCCCGCAGGTCGCGCAGCTGGTCGGGGATGGTGCCGACCAGCCAGTCGCGCAGGGCCTGCTGCTGGATGCGCACCGACTGCCGGCGGGCCGACGTCTCGCGCTCGGCCCGGTGCACGCGCCGCCACTGCGTCTCCTGCACGTGCTCGAACGGGAAGACCGTGAACCCCTCGGCTTCCAGCCGCTCGCGGGCCTGCGCCGGCGTGGCGAAGGCCACCTGGTGGCCCCGCTCCCGCAAGGCCAGGGCGATGCTCACCTGGGGGAAGACGTGGCCCTCGAACGGCCAGCAGGTGAACAGGAACCGTGCGCTCACGCCGTCCCTCCGGCTTTCACCGCACGCCCCCGCAGCGTGACGTAGTAGGCGAGGCGACCCGTCGGGAGCAGGTCGTCGAGCAGGTACGTGACGAAGTAGGCGCCCATGAGGGCGTCGTGCAGGCGGGGCAGGCGCAGGAGGCCCTTGCACACCACCGTGAACACGATCCGGAACGGCTCGGCCAGGCCGAGCCCGGTGCGCGCCACCCGGTCGACGGCGAACCGGTCGCCGAGCCCGTCGCGCAGCTCCTCGACGGTGAAGTGCCGGTGCTCCTCCCCGTCGCAGTCGTCGGCCGGGTCGAGCGGCTCCCACGAGGGGAAGCGCCGGCGCAGCCGCGGATAGACGTTGAGCGAGTCGAAGGCGGTCAGCAGGCCGCGGTGCGGGACGCTGACGACGAGGGCGCCGCCGGGGCGGAGGACGCGGTGGATCTCGGCCAGCGTGGCGGCCGGGTCGGCCAGGTGCTCGAGCACGTCGAGCAGGACCACGGCGTCGACGGTGCTGTCGGCGACCGGGAGGGCGGTGGCGTCGGCCGGGAGGACGGTGAGCCACGGGTAGTCGCGGGCCGCTCGGGCCACGTGCGCCGCGTCGCGCTCGAGCCCGACGATGGTGCAGTCCTGGCCTCGACGGTGGCCGACGGCCACGGTGCCGTAGCCATAGGCGCAGCCCACGTCGAGCACGCGGCGGGCGTCGCGGGGCAACCACCGCCGCGCCCGACCCCAGCGCCCCACGTACGACAGCAGCAGGGGTCGGTTCGGTGGGCCCGGCCGCGACGACGGCGCGGGCGCCGCGGGTGCCGCGGGTGCCGCGGTGCCCGGGGCCGGGGCGCGCACCGGCGCAGTGGCGCTCACTCGCGCCCCTCCCCTGTGCGACCGGACGCGGGAGCACCCTCCCGGGCCATGGCCACCAGCAGCTCCGCGGCCCCGCCCGGACCGGGGGCCCGATCCAGCAGCGCGGCGGCCGCCCGCGCGCGTCGGGCGTAGCCGGGGTCGGCCAGCACCTCCTCCACCGCGGCGCGCAGCCGCGCCGGCGTGCACCTCCGCGGCGAGAGCCGCACCCCCACACCCGCTTCGGTGACGCGGCGGGCGTTGTCGGGCTTGTCCCACGTGGTCGGCACCACCACGAGCGGCACCCCGGCCCGCAGCGAGGAGATGATGGTGCCGGCCCCGCCCGCGGTGATCACCACCCGGCACCGCGGCAGGAGGGTGGCGTGGTCCACCCAACCGGCCAGGTGCACGTTGGGAGCCAGCGGGCCGAGCCCCAGCGCCGCGGGGTCGCGCTGGCCGGCGGTGAGCACCACCTGCACCGGTCGGCGGGCCAGGCCCTCGGCCGCGGCCCGTAGGAGGAACGGGTCGCCCGAGTGCAACGTGCCCTCGCTGACGTGGACCCACGGCTGGTCGCCGGGCACGCCCGCCAGCCACTCGTCGCCGTCCCCACCGCTGTCGCCGCCGTCGCCGCCAGAGGGGTGCCACGTGCAGTCGCCGACGTAGTGGACGCTCGGAGGCAGGTCGGCGCGCCCGTAGTCCAGCTCGCGCACGCCCCCCACGAGGCAGAGGGGCAAGCGGCCCATGAGCTCGTTGACGGTGCAACCGAGCGGGCCGAGCCCGTGGGCGGCCCGGAGCTCGTCGACGCGCGCTCGCAGGCCTCGACCGCCCCACTTGGTGGCCGCGTTGACCGAGCGGGTCAGGAAGCGACCCACCGGGCCCTTGGGCGGAGGCAGGCCCAGGCCCCACGGCGGCGCGCCCGGGCCGGGGATGAGGGGTCCGAGGAAGGTCGGGAAGACGGCCACGGGCACGCCGGCCTGCTCGTGCAGCACGACCATGGGGCTCCAGAAGGCGACGTCGGTGGAGATGCCGTCGGGTCGCCAGGCGTCCACCAGCGGGCCGAGGTCGGCCAGCTGGTCGGGGATCGTCTCGACGAGCCACTCGCGGAACGTGCGGCGCACCAGGGCCGGGCTGGGCCGGGACCGCTGGTCGCGCTGCTCGAGCGCCTCGACCGCGGCCCGGGCCCGCCCCTCGTCGAGGTGGCGGAACGGCGCGACATCGAAGCCCGCCCGTTCGATGCCGGGCGCGGCGCTGGCCCCGGTGGCGAAGAGCACCTCGTGACCGCGCTCGCGCAGCGCACGCGCCACGCCGAGCTGGGGCAGCACGTGGCCCGGGAACGGCCAACAGGTGAACAGGATCCGCGTCACGGCCGGGCCGCCGCCCGCCGGCGCACGACGCGCAGGAAGGTGCCGAAGTACACGCGCTCGAAGGTGCGCTGGGGCAGGTAGCGGCGGGCCAGGATGGCGGCCGCCGCGGGCCGGCCGACGACGTAGCGGAGCTTCGGACGGGCGACGGTCAGCGCGGTGTGCACCGCCTCGGCCACGTCCGTGGGCGTGGTGCGGGACCGCTCGACCAGCCGGTCGGCGATGGCCTCGGCTTCGACGAAGAGGCGGTGGTACGGGCTGGCGGGGTCGGCGGCGCCGGCCGCCTGCCCGCGGTGCTCGTCCCAGCGCTCGGTCTTGATGATGCCCGGCTCGATGATGACGGACTGCAGGCCGAAGGGCGCCAGCTCCAGGTGGAGCGACTCCGCCAGCCCTTCCTGCGCGAACTTGCTGGCGCAGTAGAGCCCGGCGCCGAAGGTGGAGATGCGGCCCCCGACCGACGTGATCGTCACCACGCGGCCGCGGCCGGCGCGGCGCAGGTGGGGCAGGACCGCCTTGGTCACCGCCACGGTGCCGAGCACGTTGGTGGCGAACAGGCGCTCGGCCTCCTCGGCCGTGGTGTCCTCCAGGCACCCCCGCAGACCGATGCCCCCGTTGTTCACGAGGCCGAAGAGCCCGCCGCTGCGCTCGGCCGCGGCGTCGACCGCGAGGCGCAACCCCTCGGGGTCGGTCATGTCGAGCACGGGCACGTCGAGCTCGACCCCGCGCTCGTAGGCGGCCTGCTTCACCTGCTCCACCGCGTCGTCCCGGCGGACGCTGGCGTGCACGTGGAACCCCCGCTCGGCCAGGTGCAGCGCGGTGGCCAGGCCCAGGCCGGTCGAGGAACCGGTGATGAGCACCCCGGGCCCGCTCATCGCCGACCCACCGAGCGGATGTGGGCCGCCACCACCTCCGGCTGCTCGAGCGGGCCGAAGTGGCCCCACTCCGTCTCCGGCAGGAGGATCGAGCGGACCTTGGGCAGGGTGGCCAGCAGGTGGTCGTGGGTGTGTTGGAACGTGGAGCCCGCGGTCCACATCAGCACCACGGGCACGTCGATGTGGGGGAGGCGGTCGAGGGTGAGGGTGCCGACGCGCTCGTAGTCGTCGACCAGCGTCGTCTCGTCCAGCAGGCGGAGGTACTTGGCGGCGTTGCGCGGCAAGCCGTTGAGCGGGCCCCACTTCTTCGGCAGCTCGAGGCTGGAGCGCAGCAGGAAGCGGACGTCGGAGCGCCGTTCGGGCGGCACCTCGAAGCCCGAGCGCTCGAGCATCTCCACCCAGTGGCCCCAACCCTCCCAGTCGTCGCGGTTGCGCTCGTGGACCATCGCGGGCAGCGCGCCCTCGATGGCGATGACCTGCTCGACCCGCTCGGGGTGGGCGTGCGCCAGGTACAGCGCCACGTCGGCCCCGAAGCTGTGGCCCACCAGCACGGCGCGTTCGATGTCGAGGGCGTCGAGGAGGTGGCGGAGGTCGCCGGCCATGTCGTCGGCCGAGTAGCCCGACGGCGGCATGTCGCTGTAGCCGTGGCCCCGCAGGTCGTAGGTGACGACGTCGAAGTCGTCGCGCAGGGCCGGCGCGATGTGCAGGTGCCAGACGGCCAGGTTGCCGGTGAGCCCGTGGATGAGGACCAGGGGGTCGCCCTCGCCCGAGCGCTGGTAGTGGAGGCGCACCCCGCTGGGCAGTTCGATCTTCGGCACGTCGCCTCCTACTCCACGTAGCCCAGCGCCCGGAGCCGGCCCAGCACCAGCTCCTCCTCGTCGCCCTCGAAGGGCACGGCGGCGCCGAGCACCACCACGTCGTCGCTCGCCGCGCGGTGGCGCGGCGGTCGTTCCGCCAACCATCCGGGGTCGAACAGCTCGGTCGGCACCCGCCCGTCGAGGTCGTCGGGGATGGGCAGGTCGAGGGCGTGGAGCAGGAGCGGCGTCACGTCGCAGATCGACACCTCGTCGACGCGGTGGCCGCGCCGGATGCCGGGCCCCGCGGCCACCAGCACGCCGTGCCAGCGGTGGTTCCCGTTCACCCGCTCGCGCCGGCGGACGACGTCGTCGGAGCGCAGGATCGAGATGGCAGCCCCGTCGGCCAGGACCAACGAGAGGTCCGGCGCCAGGTCCTGGTGCGGCCCGGCGAAGGCCTCCTCCTTCGTGACCACGTCGAGCACGAGCGGCTCGCCGGTGAACGGGTTGCGGACCTGCGCGAGCGCGTCCCGCAGCGCCGCCCTGACCTCGTCGTAGCGAGCCCGCGGCAGCGGCCGATCGGTGCCGGGTTCCTTGGCCACGATGTGGACGCCCTGGCAGCTGGGGGTCGCCGCGTAGGCCCACGTGCGGGTCCAGTCGAGCTCGGCCACGTGCCGGGTCATGGCGGCGAAGCCCACCTCGTAGCTGCCCGGGCCGGCCGCCTGGGTGCCGGTGGGCGCCCACGCCAGCCAGCCCTGCTCCTCCAACCAGCGGTTCAGGTAGAAGACGTCGCGGGTGGGCCCGAAGCCGTGGTCGGAGGCGATGACGACGGTGGCGTCGTCGCCGCAGAGCTCCACGATCTCGCCCACCATGGCGTCGAGCCGGCGGAAGTAGGCCTCGCAGAGCCCGATGACCTCCCGCTCCCACGGCGACGGGTCCACCGGCCGGCAGGCGGGGTCGATGAACCGCCAGCACAGGTGCGACAGCTTGTCGACGCCGTCGAACATGACGGCCACGAGGTCGGCGGGCGCCTCGGCCATGAGGTGGCGGAGGATCTCCAGCCAGCGCTCCTCCCGTCGGGTGTGCAGCCGGATCCACTCGACGTACTCGTCGTCAGGGCAACCCTCGATGGCCTTGGCCTCGAGCTCCATGTCGAGCGAGAGCTCCTTCGGGTCGAAGCTCGGCAGGGCCTTGAGGCGGTCGAACAGGCCGGGCGGGTAGCAGCCGAGGCGCAGCTGGCGCCACGGCATCCACCCACCGGGCACGACCGAGCCGTTGACCTCGGGGGCCGGGAACATCAGCGGGAAGTTGAGCGAGATGACGCGCCGCCCCTCCTGGCTGGCCAACGTCCACACCGTCGGCGTCTGGATGTCCTGCGAGGTCGACAGGCGGAAGTACTCCGTGTCGGGCGCCTCCCGCTGGAAGAAGTCGAACACGCCGTGGCGGCCGGGCCGCTTGCCGGTCATCAGCGACGTCCAGGCCGGCGGGGTCAACGGGGGCATCACGGTGCGCAGGGGCGCGCGGGTGCCCCGATCCATGAGGGCGGCGACGTTGGGCAGCAGGCCCGCGGCGGCGTAGGGCTCGAGGATCGTGAAGGTGGCGCCATCCACGCCGATGAGCACGGCCCGGTTCATGCCGGCTCCCCGATGCCGGAGGTGGCGTAGCCCTTGTGCGTGCAGATGAACCGCACGAGGTCGGCCACGCTCACGTCGCGCTCGTCGAGCGGCCGCTCGCCGATCTTGGCCAGGTACTCGGCGAAGGGCAGCCGCCCGTAGGTGCTCTGCACCAGCTCGCCCAGCACCACCAGGTCGAGCGACTCCAGCTCCAGATCGGCCAGGAAGCGTGTGTCCGGCCCGATCTCGCCGTCGTGCTCCCAGTCGCCCGACAAGGTCTCGAGCAGCTCCAGCAGCTCGGCCTGCACCCTCAGCTCGTCCTCGGTCACGCTTCCCCCACTTGCTCGCAGATGGTGGTCGCCACGATCAGGTCGCCGTCCCTGGTGGTCTGGGCGCGAAGGCGCGTGGCCGCCAAACCGGGTCGGTCGTCGGCCAGCGGGCCGGTGAGGCGGACCTCGACCGTGCCGGTGGCGAGGTCGACGGCGGCGATGGCCACCTCGCGCGGGCTGCGCACGAAGCCCGTGCCGAGGGCCTTGGCCACGGCCTCCTTGGCGCACCATGCCCGCAGGAGCCACTCGTCGGCGCGGTCGGGCGGCCCGGCCTGCAGCACGGTCAGCTCCTCCGGCGCGAAGGCGGTGTCCACGACGGTGGCCGGGAGGGGCCGGAGGCGCTCCACGTCGATGCCGAGCGGGCCCGCCGGCGCGGCGGCGGCGACGGCCGTGCCCTCGACGTGGGCCAGCGAGATCACCGGCGCCGGCACCGCCGCGCCGGCCCAGGGCCCGGTGACCCGGGGCGGGCCCTCCGGCTCGGCCTCCACCTCGATGGCCGGCAGGGGCACGTCCAGCCCGTGGGTCCGGGCCAGGAGGGCCTGCACGGCTTCCTTGGCCGCGGTGCGAGCCGCCAGCCGTTCGAGCCTCCGGCGGTCGGTGAGCGCGTCGCCGGCGGCGGCGGTCTCGTCCGGCCCCAGGACGCGCGCCGACCAGATCCGCTGCCACAGCGCCTGGCCGGCGGTGGGCGTGGTGGCCACGCGCCGGACGACGCCGCCCGACGCGGCCAGCCCGGCCGCGGCCGCCGGCCAAGGCTGCGACAGCGGGCCCGGGGCGCCGCTCACCAGCGGCGAGAGCGACGCGGGCAGGTCGAAGCGCCGGTCCTCCCAGCCGGCGAGCCGGAGCCACACCCGGCCGTCGGGGTGCAGCACCTCGATGTCGGAGCGCACCCGCTCGTCGCCCAGGAGCTCGACCGCCGCGGCGGCGACCAGCGCGGTGCCGACGGGCGGCGCGGCGCCGTACACGTCGACGCGGGCAAGGCGGTTGGGGAACACCGCCTGGGCGCGGTCAAGGTGCTCCGCCGTCCAGCAGCCGACCAGCTGCCCGGCGGCGTCGAGCACCACGGGGTCGAGGGCCACCGAGCCGACGGGCTGGCGGTGGAGCCGGTCGAGGGGGAGCACCGCCAGGGTGGCGCGGAGGCCGCCCGGGCCGGTGCCGGTCACCGACCGGACGCCCTGCCACCGGGGCCCGTGGAACATGACGCGGCCGTAGATGTCGTCGGGGCCGAGCGCGGAGGGCCGGAGCGGACCGACGTCCAACGTGGGGTTGGGCGGCACCGTGAGGGCGGTGCCGAGCAGCACCGTCGCCGCCACGGCGGGCTCGGCGCCGCCGTCGTGCAGCTCGACGTCGACGGCCACGCCGCCCTCGCGGTCGGCGGCCCGGCGGGCCACCAGGTCGACCACGATGGGCCCATCGGCGACGGTGAGCCAGCGGCGCGCCACCAGCTCGACCATGGCGCGCACGGAGCACCCGGGCACCAGCACCGCGGCGGCCTCCGCCAGGAGGGCCATCGACATGGTGAGCGGCATGACCGGCACCACGCCGCCCAACCGGTGGTCGTCGAGGTGCACGTCGTCGGTCGGGTCGATCCGGCGCCGCAGCCGCAGCTCGACGCCGGGCAGGTGCTCCACCACGTCGCCCAACCACGCCGGGACGGCCGCGGGGCGCGGCGGCGGGACGACCGCCGCCCGGGCCAGGCGGGCCTGCGCCACCTGACCGCCCACCGCCACCAGCTGCGCCATGCGGGCCAGGTGGTCCTGCATCACGGCGGTGGAGGGCCGGCGCAGCCGCGCGGGCGCCGGCGCGGGCCGCGCCGCAGGCGCCGGGGCGGGGGGCGGCGGCGGCGCCGGTGAGGATGACGGTGGCGACGACGGCGAGGGTGGCGGCGCCGGGCGCGGCGTGAGCGTGCCGGCGATGTCGTCGGGCAGCCGCAGCATGGGCCAGCGCAGGCTGAGATCGACCCGGGATCGCCGGCCGTCCGCGGGTGCTGGCGCGTTCGATGCGGTCAGCGCCATCGGGTCCACCGGCGCGACGCCTCGGCGGGCCCACAGCTGGGCGACGTCGACGGCGACGTCCTGCACGGCCAGCATGGCCACCAGGTGGTTGAGCTGCGTGGTGCCGGTTCGGCGGGGTACGTCGGCCGCCACGGCGCAGATGTCGCGGCCCCGCAGCACGTCCTCCACGAAGGCGGTGAGGTTGCCGCGCGGCCCGCACTCCACGAACACCCGCACCCCGTCGTCGTAGAGGGCTTCCACCGTCCGGCGGAACTCCACCGGGCTGGTCCAGTGCTCGACCATGAGCTCGCGGATGGCGTCGGGGTCGTCGGGGTACGGCCCCACGGTGGTGCACGACCACAGCGGCGTGGTCGGCGGGTGCACGCCCAGCTCCTCGAACACGCGCCGCAACGACGACGCGAACGCGCTGAAGCGGGGCGTGTGCACCGCCCGGTCGTACGGCAGCTCCTCCACCACCAGGCCCTCGCGGGCCAGGACGGCGCGGGCCCGCTCGGCCAGGGCCCGGTCGCCGACCAGCACGGCCTGGTGCGGGCAGTTGTCCATGGCCACCATGAAGTCGCCGCCCACCTCGGCGGCGATGGCCTCGGCCACGTCGCGCCCGGCGCCCACGGCGAGCAGGACCGCCCGCGGCACGTCCGAGCTCGACTCGGCGGCGGCGTAGCAGGCGTAGAGGCCCTCGCTGAAGGCGGCCCGGCGGTCGTGGTCGGCGAGCGCCAGCACGCCGGTGGCCATGGCCGCCGAGAGCTCACCGGTGCTGTGGCCCACGTAGACGTCGGCCCGCACCCCGAGCGTGGTGAAGAGGGCGTGCATGGCCGCGTTGGCGGTGAGCACGGCTTCCACGGCGATGTCCATCTGCATCAACCGCTCGGCCGCGATCCGGCGCTCCTCCTCCGACGACGACGGCCGCGGGTACACCCAGTCGCTGGTGACGTGGCCGCGGGGGTGCCCGGCGTAGATGCGGTCCACCTGGTCGAAGGCGTGGCGCACCTCGGGGAAGTGCAGGCAGAGCTCGGCCAGCATCCCCGGGTACTGCGAGCCCTCGCCGGGGAACAGCACCGCCACCTTGCCGGTGCGCCCGAGCGGCGCGGGCTCGTAGTACAGGCCCGACACGCCGCGGATGCGCTTGGCGGGTTCGGCCTCGAGGCGGGCGGCGGCCTTGTCCAGCTTGGCCCGCAGGTCGTCGAGGGACGTGGCCACCGCGGCGAGGCGCACGGGTGCGGCGAGGCCACCCAGCGCCGCCGCCGACCCGGCGGCCACGTCGGCGAGGGTGACGCCGGGCGATGGCCCGTCGAGCCGCGCCGCCAGGGCGCGGGCCCGTGCGGCCAGGCCTCCGGCGTCGCTCGCCTCCAGCACCACCAGCTCGCTGTCCCACGGCGGCAGGTGGTCGAGCCGCCCGTCGTCGGGCACCTCCTCCAGGATGGCGTGGGCGTTGATCCCGCCGAAGCCGAAGGCGTTCACCCCCGCTCGGCGTGGCTCCGCACCGCCGTGGATCCACGGCCGCGTCGCGGTGTTCACGTAGAAGGGGCTGGTGTCCCAACCGAGCCGCGGGTTGGGCTGTTCGCAGTGCAGCGTCGGCGGCAGCACCCGGTGGTGCAGCGCCAGCGCCACCTTGATGATCCCGGCCACCCCCGACGCCGGGATCGTGTGGCTGATCATCGACTTCACGGTGCCGAGCGCGCACGTGGGCAGCTCGCCCCGTCGGCGGCCGACCACCTCGTGGAGCGCTTCGAGCTCCACCGCGTCGCCCACGGCGGTGGCGGTGCCGTGGGCCTCCAGCAGCCCGATGGTGGTGGGATCGATGCCGGCCCGCTCGTAGGCCCGGCGCAACGCAGCCGCCTCGCCCTCCACCCGGGGCGCCATCACGCTCGCGCCGCGGCCGTCGCTGGCCACGCCCACCGCCTTCACGACGGCGTACACGCGATCGCCGTCGCGCTCGGCGTCGGCGGCCCGCTTCAGCACCACCATGCCGATGCCCTCGCCGAGCAGGGTGCCGTCGGCGTCGGCGTCGAAGGGCCGGATCTGCCCGCGGCGCGACAGGGCCCCCAGGTGCGAGAACACGTTGAGGGTCGGCACCGGCATCCACACCTGCGACCCGCCGGCCAGGACGAGGTCGCAGTCGCCGTCGAGCAGGTGGCGCTGGGCCAGCTCCACGGCGACCAGCGACGAGGCGCAGGCCGCGTCGACGGTGTAGGCCGGGCCCATCAGGTCGAGGCGGTTGGCGATGCGGCCGACGATGATGTTGGGGATCAGCCCGCCCACCGTCTCGGGGCCGATCGGCGGCAGCGCCTCCTTCATCGCCTGGCGCAGGCGGGCGATGTCCTCGTCGGTGTGCTCGGGGTGCACCTGGCGCAGCACCGCGAGGGTCTGCTCCACGATGAGGGCGCGCTGCACGGCGATGGCGTTGCCGCCGTTCAGGTAGGTGCCCTTGCCGAGCACGATGCCGGTGCGGGCCCGCACGGCTGGGTCGAGGTCGAGCGCGCCGGCGTCGCGCAGGGCGTCGTGGGCCACCTGGAGGGCGAGCCACTGGTCGGGTTCGCCGCCCACGGTCACCGGCGGGATGCCGTGCGCCAGCGGGTCGAAGGCGGCCAGGTCGCCGAGGTAGCCGCCCCGCTGGCAGTAGACCTTGTCGACGTCGGCGAAGGCGGGGTCGTAGTAGACGTCGGTGTCCCAGGCCTCGGGCGGCGGCTCGGTCACGGCGTCGACGCCGGCCAGGATGTTGCGCCAGTACGCGTCCAGGTCGGGCGCGCCGGGGAACAGGCAGGCCATGCCCACGATGGCGATGTCGGTGTCGCGCGCCGACGACCGGCTCATGGCGCCGCCAGTCGGTTGAGGGCCCGGCTGCCGACGCCTTCGACGGCGGTGAGGGTGGCCACCACCCGGTCGTCGACCAGGAACCAGTGGTCGGCCACGCACGAGGGCGGGCGCGACGATGGGCGCACCCTGAGCTCGTGGCGGACGCGCGTGCCGGTGGTCGGCGGCGGGGCCAGCTGGCGGAAGCCGGCGATGCGGGCCGGCAGGAGCGTCACGTCCCAGTGGACGCGCGCCCACAGCACCTGCACCTGCAGGGCCGCGTCGACCAGCACGGGGTCGAGCAACCAGGCGGCCTCCGGCGGCAGGTCGTGCAGGCACGCCGACGGGTCCGAGGGCCGCAGGTACGACGACGCGCCTGCGGGGCCCATGCCGGTGAGCGCCTCGATCCGCTGGAACCGTGGCCCGTGGAACAGGTAGGCGCGGTAGGCGTCGGCGACGGCCATGGGGAAGGGCGGCAGGTCGACGGGCTCGGGCGCCGCCACCGCGTCCACCGCGTCGCCCGCGCCCTGGGCGCCCTCGGGGGCCAGGTCCACGACGGCCGCGTAGTCGGCGCGCGGCCCGTCCGTCTCGATCCGGACCGCGAACGACGCTGCCTCGCGCGGGTCGGCCACGAGCCGCACCGTGGTGGCCCCGCCGTCGAGCACGACGCCTCGGTACAGGTGGATGTCGCGCAGGCCGTGGAGCCGGAGGTCGGGCCGGGCCAGCGAGGCGGCGGCACCCATCAGCTCCATGGCCACGGCGAAGGGCAGGACGGGGTTGCCGTCGAGGCGGTGATCGTCCAGGAAGTGGTCGTGGGCGACGTCGAGGGCGCGCACCACCTCGGCCCCGCCGTCGGCGCGGACCACGACGGTGCTGCGGTGGAGCACAGCCGGGGCGTTCGACGGCGGGGCCGGGTCGGCGGCGATGACCACCTCGGCTCCGGCTCCGCTCCCCCGGCGCAGCTCGTCGTCGAAGGCGCGGCACCCGGCCTCGACGTCGATCAGGCCCACGCCGCGCGCCGCGAACTGGCGGCGCACCTCGGGGGTCACCATGCCCCCGGCGGCCCACGGCCCCCAGTCGATGGCCACGACGCGCGCCGGCCAGGTGGCGTCGAGGTGCACGGCCAGCTTGGCCAGCACCTCGCTGGCGGCGGCGTAGTCGCCCTGGCCCCGGTTGCCGAACCGGCCGGAGACCGAGCTGAAGAACACCAGGAACCGCAAGCCTTCGGGGCGCAGGGCCTCCACCAGGTGCAGGGCTCCCGCCGCCTTCGGCCCCAGCACGCGTTCGAACGAGCCCAGCTCCTTGTCGCGCAGCAGCTTGTCCTCGACGACGCCGGCACCGTGGACGACCCCGTCGATGCGGCCGTAGCGGTCGTAGACCTCCGCCACCGCGGCGGCGACCGAGGCGCGATCGGCCATGTCGCATTGCAGGTACGCCACCCGGGCACCCGCGGCCCGGAGGCGGGCCACGTTGTCGCGCGCTTCGCGCCCTCGGGTGATGCGGACGTACTCGGCGTTGACGGCCGCCGGCGTGGTGGGCGCACCAGTGGCTCGGGCCCGCTCGAAGAGGGCGCGCTTGAGCTCCCGCTCGTCGGTGACGTCGGCCAGGGGTTCGTCGTCGGGCAGGAGGTCGGTGCGGCCGAGCAGCACCAGCGTCGGCCGGTAGCGGGCGGCCATCGCGGCGGCCACCTCGGCCGTGATCCCCCGGGCCCCGCCGGTGACCAGCACCACCGACGAGCCGTCGAGCGGCGCAGGGCCGTCAGCGGCCGGCGGCGCGGCGGCGCGGAGCTCCAGGCCGAGCCGGACGCCGTCGCGGTAGCCGACCTCGACCCGCTCGTCGTCGGTGAGGAGCTCGGCCAGCACGGCGCCGGCGGCCTCGTCGGCCGAGCACGGCGCGAGGTCGACGGCTCGCACGCGCACCGCGGGCCACTCCTGGGCCGCGGTCTTCAGCAGCCCGACCACCGCCCCTTGCCATGGGTCGAACGCATCGGGCCGGCCGTCGAGGCCGAAGGTGCCGCCCATGGCCGTGACGCCGACCAGGGCGGCGGGGCCGGCCGACGCGGCCTCGGCCAGCTCGTCGCCGAAGCGCCGGGCCAGTTCGAACAGCTCGATGGCCACCAGGCGACCGCCCCGACCTCCCAGTGCGCCGAGGTGCACGACGGCCTGCACGGGTTGGCCCGCCGGCACGTCGGCCGGTGCGGCTACCCGCACGGCGGCGTGGCCGCGCTCGGCCAGGGCGTGGACCAGCGCCGCGCCCACGGCCGTGTCGTCGTCGACGATCACCACCACGCCACCCGCGCCGAGTCCGCCGTCAGCCCGCGCGGGGGCCAGCGGCGTGGCGTCGAGCGTGGACCGCCCGAGGGCGGCTCGGGGTGCGGCGTTGCTCGGTGCGACCGCCCCGGATCTCAGAAAGGGACGCCGGCACGGTCCTCCCCGCTCGCGGCCACGAAGCGGCCGAGCACCTCGACGGCCTGGCGCAGCGTGCGCGCCGCCAGCAGCTCCTCGGGATCGGCGGCCCCGTCGGGCAGACCCAACGACTGCAGCATCGTGCCGGCGATCTCCACCCGCTTGATGGAATCGATGCCGAGGTCGGCCTCCATGTGGGCGTCGAGGTCGAGCATCTCCACCGGGTAGCCGGTGCGCTCCGACACCACCTGCAGGAACCTGGCGCCGACATCGGGCGGCTCCGCCGGCATGGACGGCACCGGCACCGGCACCGGCACGGGCGCGGGACCCGGGGGGGCCGTGGGCGCCTCGGCGAGCACCACCACCTGCGGGTCGTCGACCGCCGCGGCGTGGACGTCGGCCGACCCGTTCGCGGCGCCGTTCGTCGCGCCGTTGGTCGCGCTCTTCGCCGCGCCGTTCGGGGCGCCGTTCGCGGCGCCGTTCGCCACCGCCGTGAGCGCGGCCGGGAGGGAAGGCGCGGCGATGGCCGCTGGCGTGTCGAAGGCGGCCGGCTGGCCCAGGTAGGTCAGCATCACGGCTCGCTCGGTCTCGATGAGCTGACCCATGAGGTGGTGGTACTGGGCCATCACGACGTCGGCCTCCGAGCCGACCGGCAACGGAGCCGCCGGCATCGCGACGGCGGGCACCGGGGCCGCCGGTACGGCAGCGGGCGGAGGCGTGGCCGACCCCGGCGCGACGACGGAGGAGGACTGCGGGTCTCGAGCAGGGCTCATGGCCACTCCCAGGTCGATGGGGGTTGCGTCAGGCAGCGGGGTGCCGGCGGGTCGGGCCTTGCCGCCGTTCACCAGCCAGGCGGACGCCGGCGGCGGCAGC
>Ga0180215_1001087_pt1 | contig 30878 bp, 18 predicted proteins | sample eDN3rd37CBELigBY_FD_128871 | JGI IMG/M metagenome (GOLD analysis project Ga0180215, IMG submission 128871) | Enriched backyard soil microbial communities from Emeryville, California, USA - eDNA 3rd pass 37_C BE-Lig BY (version 2) (version 2) | ecosystem: Environmental > Terrestrial > Soil >...
AGGATCACCTCGTCCCGCGCCTTGGGATCGAAGCCGTTGCGATCCATCCCCTCCCGCAGCCGCACCTCGAAGCTGTCCATCCGCTCCCGCGAGCGCTTGTGGCTCATCGCCTTGCGCAGCTCCTGCGCCTCACCTCCTGTGAAACCCGCCGCTACCATCGCCACCCGCATGAGCTGCTCCTGGAAGAGCGGAACCCCGAGGGTGCGGGCGAGGACGGGCTCCAGCGAGGGATGGGGATAGACCACCTTCTCCCTCCCCGCCCGCCGGGCCAGGTAGGGGTTCACCATCTTCCCCACGATCGGGCCCGGACGGATCAGGCCCACCGACACCACCAGATCGTAGAAGCGGCGGGGCTTCAGCCTGGGCAGGGTCGCCATCTGCGCCCGGCTCTCGATCTGGAAGACCCCCACCGTGTCCGCGGCGCAGGCGGCGTCATAGACCTTGGGATCGTCCGCAGGGAGCTGAGAGAGATCGATGGGCGTCCCCCGCCGGGCCAGGATCTCCACCGCGTCCTCCAGCGCCGCCATCATCCCCAGGCCCAGGAGGTCGATCTTGATCAGCTTCATCTGCTCGCAGTCGTCCTTGTCCCATTGGAGCACGGTCCGATCCGGCATCGCCGCAGGCTCCAGGGGCACCACCTCGTCGAGCCGCCCCTTGGCGATGATCATCCCGCCGGAGTGCTGGGAGAGGTGCCGCGGCAGGGAGCGCAGCTCGCCGCAGAGCTCCACCAGCAGGCTCAGCCGATCGCCTTCCGGCGAGAGTCCGGCCCTGGCGATCCGCTCGCTCGCGTCCTCGTCCTTCTCGATCGCCTCGAAGTGCGAGAGGTTTCGGGCCATGCGGTCGATGGTGTCGGGGGCGAGGCCCAGGACCTTCCCCACCTCCCGCACCGCCGAGCGCCCTCGATAGGTGATCACCTCCGCGCACATCGCCGCGCCGCTCCTGCCGTAGCGCTCGTAGACGTACTGGATCACCCTCTCGCGCTGATCGCCGGAGGGGAGATCCAGGTCGATGTCCGGCCACTCCCCCCGCTCCTCCGAGAGGAAGCGCTCGAAGAGGAGCCCCATCCCCACCGGATCCACCGCCGTGATCCCCAGCGAGTAGCAGACCGCGGAGTTGGCTGCGGAGCCGCGCCCCTGGGTGAGGATCTCGTTCTCGGCACAGAAGCGGACCAGGTCCCAGACGATCAGGAAATAGCCCGCGAGGCGGAGCTTGCCGATGAGCTGTAGCTCGTGCTCGATCTGCGCCCGCGCCCGCCCGTCGAGGCGAGCGCCATAGCGCCGCCTGGCCCCCTCCATGGTGAGCCGCACCAGCATCGATTGCTGGCTCTCCCCGGGCCCCACCGGATAGTCCGGAAACTCGTAGGGAAGCGAGTCGAGGCTGAACGCGCAGCGCTCCGCCACCGCCAAAGTCCCATGGAGCGCCCTGGGCAGGTCCGAGTAGCGGCGCGCCATCTCCTGCGGAGCATGAACGTATTTGTCTGCATTTTTCGCGAGCAGGGTCCCGGCCTTGTCCAGGGTCACGCCCTCCCGGATGCAGCTGAGCACGTCCAGCACCCGGCGCTCCCGCGGGGTGGCGTAGCGCACGTCCCCCGTCGCCACCAGCGGCAGGCCGTGGCGGTCGGCGAGCTCGACCATCTGCCGGTTGCGGCGCTCCTGGACAGGATCGAGATCCCGATGCACCTCCGCCGCCACCCGCTTCGCCCCCAGCGCCAGGCTCACGGAGCGCGCAGCCTGCACGTCCCTGCAGGCGCCCAGCAGGGCGACGAGGCCGTCCGCGTGCTCCGCCACCTCCGCCAGGGAGACCTGGTGCACCCCCTTGGCGCCTTTCTGGTGGCCTCGGGTCAGCAGCCTGCTGAGGTTCCGGTACCCTTTGGCGTCCTCGACCAGGAGACGCAGCGAGCCCACCTCCGCCACCTCCACGTCGGCGGCCACGATCGGCCGCAGCCCCGCCTCCACCGCTGCGGCGTGGAAGCGAGGCGCACCATAGAGGCCGCCGTGATCCCCGCAGGCCATCGCCTGGTAGCCCAGCGAGGCGGCGCGGGCGGCGAGGTCCTCGGGCTGCGAGGCGCCCCGCAGGAAGGAGAAGGCGGAGCGGGCCCGCAGCTCGATGTAGCGAGGGTGGATCACGGACGAATAACCTCCTCCGCGATCTAGGGGAACATCCGTTCAGACGTCAAGAGGCCAGAGGGGGGGCGAGCGGCGGCCCGGCTGCCGGGCGCGCTTCTACCGGGAAGATCGCCAGCGCTCGAGGATCTCCGCGGTGCTTCCACCTCGCTCGAGGCGCGCGTCGATGGTTCTGCCATCCGCGTCCACCTCGATCACGATCGAGAGGGTCGGTGCGCCGCCCAGGTGGTAGCGAAGATCGGCGATCTCCACCGTCTGCGATCCTCTCTCTGATTCCTGGACCGAGATCAGCGGCAGCCGCGCCCAGGCGAGGGCCTCGTCGACGGTGGAGTTGTCTATCAACTCCTCGGGCAGGGGCTGGGAGAAGGGGATCCTGCGCTGCTCCCGGATGTCTCCGAATATCGGCACGGCGCCTGCCGCGTAGCCCTCGGGCAGGACGGCGACGTAGCGCCACAGGCTCGCGGAGAGGAGGGCAGGGAAGACCTCCACCCGGCCCGCCTCCGGGTAGCTCCGCTCGATCCGATCGAGGAGCGCCGCCCGCGAGACGGTGCGGAAGCCCAGGTAGGCGGAGGAGATGGCCAGCCCGACGATCAGCGCGCTGCGCCACTGCCTCCGCCGAGCGAGCGCCCAGCCTGCGGCGACGATCAGCGGCAGGGTGAAAAAGGGATCCACCACCGACGTGATGTCGAGGCTGAGACGCGCGTCCGAGAAGGGCAGCCACGCCCGGGTTCCCCAGCCGGTCCAGAGATCCGAAGCGATGTGCGCGAAGAGCACCGCCGCCAGCGCGAAGCCGAAGGCCGGGAGTCGGCGCGCGCCTCGGAAGATCAGGCAGGCGAGCGCCGTGGCCAAGAGCGCCCACACCGGGGCGAAGGCGAGGGCGTGGGAGAGCCCCCGGTGGGCATGGAGCGCGTGCATCACCGGATTCGCCGCCGGCAGGAAGTTGTCCAGATCCGGCAGCTCGGCTGCGACGAAGGAGGCGACGAGCACCGCCTTGTCCGTCGAGGAGAAGGGCAGGTTCTTGCCCGGACCGCCGTCGGGCCTGCGGAGCGCGCCGATGGTGAGGCCGAGGAGGCCGTGGGTGAGGTTGTCCATCTGCCGGGAGCTCTCTTCTCTCTCAGTAGGATGCGAGGGGATCGGGATCCGTTCGTCCGGGCGCGGGGAGCGGTGCGGAGAGCGGGGGATTCGACTGCGGATCGCCGGGGGCGGCAGAGGATACCACCGATCTGGGTCGAGCCTCGGCGATGGATCCCGGGCACGGCGGCCCCGCCGCCTGCCGGGGAGAGTTCAAGAACTTTAAGAGGTCTTGCAGTTCTCCCGGGCGGGCGCGCGGTGCCCAATGGGTGCCAGGTGGCAGAGCGCCAGCCGAGCCGCTCGTGAGCAGAGGGGCTCGGCCCGGCAGCCACCTCCTGCATCTCGCGCATCGGCAGGTCTGCGGTGGCGACCTGCTCCGCTCTTCGTCCACCCGCCCCCTCGACTCTCCATCATCGGGGATCGGAGGGGCGGGCTTTTAAGGAGCCCGACCCATGAGCTGGCCGAGCCGTTCGACCTCTTGTCTCCTCTCCCTCCTGCTCCTCTTCACATGGGCCTGCGAGGGAGGTGATCCGGAAGCATCCCCCGTGCGGATCACCTCCTTCTCCGCCACGCCCCTGGAGGTCGGCGCGCGGGAAGCCACCAGGTTGAGCTGGTCCACCGAGAACGCCGCCTCGATCTCCCTGCTCCGAGACGGGATCGAGGTGGAGGCCGACACAGCGCTTCCGCTCAACGGGACGATCGAGGTTCGAATCGACGAGACCTCTGTCTTCGAGCTCGTCGCCGAAGGGGCGGGAGGACCGGCGAGGCGCAGCCTCACGGTCACGCTCCTGGGTGCGGCGCCCTCGATCGGCGGCTTCTTCGCGCCGGATCTGGTCGGCGCCGATGAGCGAGGCATTGCCGCTGCGACCCTCTCCTGGACGGAAGTGCTGGGCGCCGATGAACTTCTCCTCGAAGCAGCGCCTCTCGGCAGTCTCCTCCTCTCGGAGGAGCAAAGGCCCCACGGCTCGGCCGAGGTCGAGCTCGCGGTCGACACGGAGGTCGTCCTGATCGCGCGCAACCCATGGGGTGAGACCAGGGCCAGCGCCTGGATCCGAGTGGTCCCGCTGCCAACGATCGAGCGGCTGGGCCTCGACCGCTCCTGGGTGGGCTTGGGCGAGGAGGTCCGGATCGAGTGGGAGGTCTCCGGCGCCAGCTCCATCGGGCTTTGGGCGGACGGGATCGAGGTGGAGCCATCAACGGGTCTGCCGACCACCGGATCCTTCACCTTCTCTCCGCAGCTCGACACGACGATCGAGCTGCGGGCGTTCAACGAGGTCGGCGCCGTCGTGAGCAGGAGCGTGGAGGCGGTGGTGGCCCCTCCCGTCATCCTCTCCTTCGAGAGCAACCCGCTGGCGCGGTGGCTGGGGCAGTCCTTGATCCTCTCCTGGGAGAGCCGAGGCGGCAGCGCCCTGGAGATCCGGCCCCTGGGAGACGAAGCGATCCTCTGCCAGCGAGACGAGCTGGAGGAGATCAGCCTCTCGAGCTGCGACCTCGGGCCCTACGACGCAGGCGAGTACGAGTTCACCCTCCTGGTCTCCAACGGTTCGGGGATCGCCGCTTCCGACCTTCGGGTCGCCGTGGTCGGCTCGGGCCCGCTGATCCTCGACCTCGAGGCGACCCCGGAGAAGATCTCCCTCGGAGAGTCGAGCACCCTGCGCTGGCTGGTCGGCCCCGACCCCGAGGGAGAGCTCCCGCAGCTCAGCCTCGTCGACGACCTCGGCACGGTTCATCCGATCTCCCAAACTGCTGAGGGAGAGCTCCACGTCTCTCCCCTTCACAGCGGGAAGCAGCTCTTTCGCCTGGAAGCCTCGACCTCCCACCCCCTCTCGCTCCCGGCGGAGGCCACCGTGGAGCTCGACGTCTTCGGCGTCCCCGAAGCCTCGCTCACCGCCTCGCACGCGGTCTTCGACGAGCTGAAGGACGAGGCGGTGGTCTTCACCTGGACCTCCCGCAACGCCGACACCCTCGTGCTCCACCGCTTGCCACGGGAGGGTGAGCCGACGGTGCTCTACGAGATCCCCGAGCTCGAGCGGAGCGCGGGATCCCTCTCCTACGTCCCCACCACCGACGCCACCTATCGGCTCGTCGCCACGAACGGCGCGGGCGCCTCCCACCAGGAAGAGCGGGACGTGCTCCTCGCTCCACCGCGGATCCTCTCGTTCCAGGCCGAGCCCACCACCGTCGTCGCTGGGGAGCCGGTGCTCCTGCGCTGGGAGACGACCTCGGCCCAGGCCTTCCTCGACATCCTGCGCCAACCCTACCTGCGCGAGGAGATCGACGCGCCGTTCCTCGACCTGGAGACCGAGGGAGGGTCGAGGCTCCCCATGGGTACGGACTGCAGCCCCTCGGCGGAGCTCGACTCCTGCGCGCTGCTGGTCCTTCCGGACGGCTTCGCCTTCCCCTTCGACGGCCAGGCTCATCGACAGCTTCGGGTCTATACCAGCGGATACGTCAGCTTCGACGGCGCCCACCTCGGGGGAGGGGGCGCCGCGCCGGAGGAGTTCCCCACCGGGTCGGGGTCGGCACACGTTCACCTCGCTCCGCTCTGGCACCGGCTCGCCTGGGATCCGCTCCGGCATCCGGAAGGGAACATCCGCTACCTCCACCGCGTGGACCCCTCCGGAGATTCCGTCGTCATCGAGTGGAAGGACATCGGCTTCGCGGATCCCCTCTACCGATCGCTGTCGAGCCTCGACTTCCAGCTGGTCCTCTGGGGCGACGGCAGCTTCGAGTTCCGCTACGGGGAGATGGAGTTCGGGACCGCCCCGACGAGCTGGAAAAATGGAGACATGGCGTCCATCGGATTCCAGGCGCCGGGCCAGGGCGCCGCGGACACCCTCAACTTCGTCCCGATCCGCGGGCCGATCGAGCAGCGCTCCTTCCGCTACAGCAGGACCCATTCCCTCCCACCGAGCGGGAGCCTCCTCTGGCATCCCTTCACCACCGAGGAACGCACCTCTGTCGAGCTGCTGGCGCGCCGCGACGGACAGGAGGATCGGCGCACGATCCCCCTCACCGTGCTCCAGGGGCCCAGCGTGGAGCTCACCCAGCGGCCCAAAGAGCCCGTGCTCACCGGGGAGCCCGTGCGGGTGGGCTGGCGAACCGGTCACGCCCTCGAGCTGGTGATCCTGGACGAGGGGGGCAGCCCGATCTGCAGCGCCGGCTCCCAGACCGAGGTGAACGAGTTCTTCTGCACGATCACCCACGAGCGCGAAGGCGTGCATCCCTACCGGGTCCGCGCCACCGGTGCCCGAGGCGCGACGATCGAGAAGACCTTCTCGATCACGGCCTTCGACCCCTTCGAGATCGAGACGTTCGAATCGGACGACCCCCTCGTCGAGTACGGCCAGGGCGTCGTCCTCTCGTGGAGGACCTCGAACGCCAGGACGATCAGCCTGACCGCTTCGGGGCAGGAGCTGCTCCCCGCCGGGGCTCCCTCCGGCCCAGGCTCGATGGAGATTCCCCGGATCGAAGAGACCACGACCTTCACCCTCACGATCACCAACTCCGTGGGGATGAGCCTCTCCCGGAGCGTCACCGTCGAGATGTGGAAGGTCGCCCTCGATCTCTTGCCGAGCTCGAGCCGGATCACCCCCGGGACGCCCCTGACCATCGACGTCGACGTGAAGGCCTTCGATGGCGGCGGCGCCCCGATCGTCTACGGCACGCTCCCCCTGCGAGAGGAGTCGGGGCCGGCCTCGAGCTATCGAGACATCTCCTCGGATCCCGGCGCGATCCGGCTGTGGAACCCGCCCACCGACACCAGCACCGTCCACGATGTCACCTTTTTCGATCCCGGCTTCTCCTTCCCCTATTTCGGGAAGCATTACTTCGGTCTCCGGATCTTCGTGGACGGCTACGTCTCCTTCGATTCCGACGCGATGGTCCGCGCTTCCAACCGCGCCCTCCCCGACGCCGATGACGGCTATGGCAGCGTCCACCTCGCCCCGTTCTGGGACGATCTCCACCCGCGCGCAGACGCCCTCGGCGATCCGCAGGGAGAGATCTGGATCGCGCAGCCATCGCCAGAGACCTTCATCGTCCAATGGTCCCGGATGAGCATGGCCGACGGCTCCTCCGACCGGGTCCACCACGATCTCAACTTCCAGCTCGTCCTCCACCGGAGCGGCGCCTTCGAGTACCGCTACGGGACGATGGAAGGGCTGAAGCCGCCGGCGACCTCTCCCTCCTGCCATCCGACGAGCTGCGCGAACGAGGCCAGCGCCTCCAGCGCCACCATCGGCTACCAGATCCCTGGCGGCGCCTACGGTCTCACCCTCCACCATGGCGGGACGTCGGGAGGCCCCTACAGCCCGCCCTTCCCCGGAGGGCTTTCGAACCGCTCCTTCCGCTCTCAACCCCTCCAAGGCCCGGGTCTGCTCACCTTCATGCCCTCCCGCTCTGCCACCTACCTCTTCTGCTCCCTCTCTGGCGCGACGCCGCTCTGCAAGGAGCTCGAAGTGGAGGTCGACTTCGGGGTCGAGCGCTTCGAGGCTCCTGCCTCCATCGACTTCGGCACGGAGGCGAGGCTCTCCTGGAAGACCCTCGGCGGGCAAGAGCTGATCGTTCGCCAGGCCGGCGTCGAACCTCCCCTCCTCGTCACCAGCGATCCGGCGGTGATGGCCGAGGGCTCCCTCGCCGTCGAGCCCTCCTCCAGCGCCGAATACCTCCTCGAGCTGAAGGCCCCTGGGCTCCACCAGATCGCGTCCTCCGCCATCGAGGTCGTCCGCCTGCGGCTCGCTTCGAGCGCTTCGGCCACCTCGGTCTTCCCCGGTGCGCCCGTGACCCTCTCCTGGACCCTGACGAAGCTCGATCCCCAGTCGGCGATCTCGGTGATCAAACCCATGGTGGAGGTCACCGGCCGCGCCTTCTCCGAGTTCGATCTTCGCGACGATCCCGACGCTGCCGTGTTGATCGGGGGCGGTACCAGCGTGGCCCTTCCCCACCTCCACTTCGCCGACGGCTTCACCTTCCCCTATCTGGGCAGGGAGATGAGCCAGGTCCGCGTCTCCTCCGAGGGCTACCTGAGCTTCGACCTGAACGTCGCGGCGGCGACGCCCCACAACCAGATGCTCCCCGACGACAGCCCCGCCTTCGGCCACGCCCATCTGGCGGTTTTCTGGGACGACCTGCACATGCGCAGCAACGGGAGGGTCCTCGCCAAGAAGGTGGGCGACGACCGCTACGTGATCCAGTGGAGCCACGTGAGCCTGAACCGGGGATCGAGCCCGAGCAACCAGGGGGATCTCAACTTCATGGTCGTCCTGCATCGGGACGGCGGCTTCGAGTACCGCTTCGGCGCCATGGAGGCGCCGCCGCTTCCTGCTGCTGGGGAAGGAGAATGCTACCCCGCGAGCTGCGTGAACGAGACCAACGGCTCCTCTGCCACCATCGGCTACCAGGAAGTGAGCGGCACCGCCGCCTCCGTCGTCCACTACGGCGGGACCTTCCCCTCGGACGAAGGCTGGCCCATCGTGGGCGGGCTCAGCGGAAGAAGCTGGGAGTATCGGCCCGCCGCCGCCAGCGGCTCGGTGCAGGTCTTCCCCGCCGACACCTCCCGCTACGAGATCTGTGTGGTCGAAGGGGTCCTCCTGGAGATCTACTGCGCGCCACCCATCGAGGTGCAGGTCGACTGGGGGATCTCCTCGTTCGAGGTGAGCTCCAGCTCCATCGCCACCGGCGCTTCGATCGACCTCACCTGGGATGTCTCCGGCTTGGATCAGCTCAGCCTCAGCGCGAACGGCGTCCTGCTCGAGACGCACCTCCATCCATCGATCCCCGGGACGAGGCAGCTCACCCACACCCCCGCTACCACGACCACCTACGTCCTGGAGGGCGTCTCCCTGGGCAGGGTCGTTCGCGAGGAGCGGGAGGTCCTTGTCCGCAGCCTGATCCTCGAGATCGAGGAGCCCCAGGGCAGGCTCCTGATCGGCGACAAAGCCACCGTCGGCTGGAACGTCTCCCCCTTGGTCCCGGGTCATGTCTCGCTCACCAACCCCATGACCGAGGTGAAGGCGGGACCCGGTGAGGCGGGAGAATATCGAGACATCCAGTCGCTGACCGGGGCCTCCAAGGCCACCTTCGCCGCCGGCGCGGATCATGCGGTGATCGCGCTGCCCTTTGGTTTTCCGTACTTCGGGAGCAGCTTCAACCAGCTCCAGATCTACGAGGACGGCTACCTGAGCTTCGACGTGCAACCCGAACCCGGCACGGGAGAGAACACCAGGCTCCCCAGCCACGATCCCGGCAAGCGCGTCCACCTGGCGCCCTTCTGGGACGACCTGATCCGGCGCGGCGCAGCGGACTCGATCTGGACCCACCAGCTCGATCCCGAGACCTTCGTCATCCAATTCACCAGCTTCAACCGCGCTGCCGGATCGAGCCCCACCTCGCTCTACGATCTGAACTTCCAGGTTGTCCTCCTCGCGAGCGGCGCCTTCGAGTACCGATACGGCAAGATGTCTCCTCCGCAGACGCCGAGCTCGAGCTGCCACCCCACCACCTGCGCCCTCGAGGCGAACGGCTCGAGCGCCACCATCGGCTACCAGCTCCCAGGCAGGGTGGCTGCGCGCACCTTCCACTACGGCGGTGAGGGTTCGAGCGGCGTGGTTCCCCTCCCCGGTGGACTCGAGGGCAGGACCCTGCGCTTCGAACCCGCCACCTCCGGCTCGATGGAGGTCTCCATCGGCGGTGTCGAGGAGCTGGCGGTCTGCGCGTCGGTGGGCGGCGTGCTGGAGTGCAGCGAGCTGGTCCTCCAGCCAGAGGCGGCCCCTGGCGAACTGATGTTCACCGAGCTGATGCTCGATCCCGAAGAGGGGAGCGGTGCGCAATGGTTCGAGCTCCGCAACCTCAGCAGGCGCACGATCGACCTGGAGGGCTTCACCCTCTCCAGCGACAGCGGATCCCACCGCATCGATCGCCCCCTCGTGGTCGGCCCCGGCGAGCTCCTCACCTTCGCGCCTGCCGCGAGGGAAGGCTTCACTCCGAACCATGGATATGGCAGCGGCTTCAGCCTGAACCCGAAGGTCGACAGACTCCGGATCGCTGCAGGGACCGCGACGATCGCCTCGGTCGGATGGGGGGTCTCCTGGATCATCCCCACCGGCAAGACCCTCGCCCTGGACCCCAGCTTTCACGTCCCTGGGGTCGCCGCCAACGACGACGCAAGCCGCTGGTGCGAGGGCACCGCGGACGGCTCCCCCGCCGCCCTCGGCGCGGGCTGCAAGAATCCCCACTACGACGTGGATCCTGCGTCCCCCCTGCCCTTCATCGACATCTCCGCGATCGGGACCCCGGTCCCCTCCATGCAGACCCTCTTCGGTGTCTCCGAGCTGACGATCCCCGGCTTCTCCATGCCCTTCTTCGACTCGGTGGTCGAGGAGACGATCTGGGTCTCGTCGAACGGCTGGCTGTCCTTCTCGAAGGTGGCGCCAGGCGGCGAGTTCAACCCTGCCCCGATGCCTGGAGGCCTCCCACGAGGTGCAGGGGAGCCCCCCCAGGGTCCCCTCGTCTCCCTGGTCTGGGACACCCTGCTCTGCGACGCCTTCTTCGCCTGCGACTTCCGCTACCACCATGGCGTCTTCGGCGACCAGGAGATGCTGATCCTGCAGTGGACCAGGAGCCTGAACTTCAGCTCCCCGATCATGACCTTCGCCACCTTCCAGGCCCAGCTCTGGAAGGACGGCACCGTGGTGCTCGCCTTCGGTGACATGGTCCCCGACGAGCCCGAGCCCGCCTGGTCTTCCTACCTCGACGTGCTCCGGGGCGGGCTGGGCTGGGTCGGCCTCGAGGGGCCGACGGGAGCCTACGTGAGCGGACAGCACCGCACGGTCCAGGACCTCCATCGACGCTCCTTCCGCTTCATCCGGAGGTAGCGCGGGAGGAGAGGCCCGGCGTGACGATCTTCGGACGCCCTCCTTCGCGAGCGGCGTCTCGAAGAGCCGGAGGCTACGAGGGGAGCGCTGTCGGCAGGGCACGCTCCACGAGCTTGCGGACCTCGTTGAGCCAGAGAACCAGGCTGGCGAGGGCCACACAGACCAGCCATTGGGAGGGGTCGAGGGGCGCCGTGCCGAAGGCCGTGTTCAAGAAGCCCAGGTGGACCACGGCCACCTGCAGGAGGGCAGAGAGCGCCACCGCGCCCCAGAGCCACGGGTTGACGAAGAGGTGGTGAAAGGCGCTCGTCGTCTCCGACCGTGCGTTGAAGCAGTTGAAGAGCTGGGCGAAGACCAGCACCGTGAAACCGGCGGTCCGCGCGTTCGCCAGGCTGTGCCGCCCCTCGAAGAGGCCGCCGGGCAGATAGAGATCGATCGCGAGGAGGGTCACCGCCGCCATCACCAGGCCGGTGAGGAGGACGTCGACCCACATCCGGAGATCGATCACGCGCTCGCTGGGGGGACGGGGACCGCGGGCCATCACGTCGTCGGTCTCCGGGTCGACGCCCATCGCGAGGGCGGGCGCCGAGTCGGTGATCAGGTTGATCCAGAGGATCTGCGTCGCCAGCAGGGGGAGGACCACCGACTCTCCGGTGTCGGTGAGGCCGATCACGCCTGCGAAGATCACCCCCAGGAAGACGGTGAGGACCTCCCCCATGTTGGAGGAGAGGAGGTAGCGCAGGAACTTTCGGATGTTGTCGAAGATCGCTCGACCCTCGCGGACCGCGGCCACGATGGTGGCGAAGTTGTCGTCGGCGAGGATCAGGTTCGCCGCCGCCTTTGTGACCTCCGTCCCCGTGATCCCCATGGCGACGCCGATGTCAGCGGACTTCAACGCCGGCGCGTCGTTCACTCCATCTCCGGTCATCGCCACGATGTCTCCATCCGCCTGGAGCGTGTCGACGATCCGCAGCTTGTGGGAGGGAGCGACCCTGGCGAAGACCGAGGTCGTACGCACCGCCCGAGCGAACGAGGCGTCGTCCATCGCGTCGAGGTCCATCCCCGAGAGCGCATCGCTGCCCGGCTCCACGATGCCCAGGTCCGCGGCGACGCGGGCGGCGGTGCGGGGGTGATCGCCGGTGATCATCAGCACCCGGATCTCAGCCCGTCGGGCCTCGGCGATGGCGGGCGCCGCCTCCGGGCGCGGCGGATCGATCATCCCGACGACGCCGACGAAGACGAGCTCCCGCTCCAGGGACTCGCCCGGACGCCGGGCCTCCTCCGCCGCGAGCGGACGGTAGGCGACCCCGAGGGTGCGCAAGGCGTCGCCGGTGAGGAGGTCGACCCCCTCGCAGATCCGCTTTCTCCATCTCTCGTCCAGGGGGAGCACCTCCAAGCCGCGGCGGATGCGCGTGCACCGCGCGAGCAGGACGTCGGGTGCCCCCTTGGTGATCAGGACGATCTCGTCGTCATGTTCGTGGTCCACCTCCAGGGTGGACATCAGCTTTCGCTCGGAGGTGAAGGGGATCTCCCCGACCCTTTGGAAGCGCCGCTCACGCCGCTCCTGGACCCCCAGCTTCTGCTCGGCGACGAGGAAGGCCGCCTCGGTGGGATCCCCCCGGATCTCCCAGGTGCCGTCCACCTCCCGCAGGTCCGCGTTGCTCGCGAGGCTGCCGCCGCTGAGGACGACGATCTGCTCCGCCCGCAGGGGCCCCTCTCCCAGCTCGCGCCCGTCGCGCTCCACCCTGCCGAGGGGCGCGTAGCCGACGCCGGTGATGCGCGTGAGGCCGGATGCGGTGAAGACCCGCTCGATCGTCATCTCCGAGCGGGTGAGGGTCCCCGTCTTGTCCGAACAGATCACCGACGCGGAGCCGAGGGTCTCCACCGACGAGAGCTTCTTGACGATGGCGTTGCGCCGGGCCATCCGCTGCACCCCGAGGGCGAGGACCACCGAGAGGATGGCCGGCAGTCCCTCCGGAACCGCCGCCACAGCGAGGGAGACGCCCAGCAGGAGCACCGCGACGAGGTCGCCCGACGACTGGACGTCCGAGATCAGGAGGATCGTCGCCACCACCACCAGCGCGATCCCGATCACGGCGAGGCCCAAGGTCTTCCCGACCCGCTCGATCTCCCGCTCCAGCGGCGTCGGATCCTCGGACGCGGCCTCGAGCATCCCGGCGATCGAGCCCATCTCCGTGTCCATGCCGGTGGCGGTGACGATGGCGCGCCCGGTCCCCCGCACCACGGCGGTCCCCTTGAACACCATGTTGCGCCGCTCCCCGAGGGGCGCCTGGGTCGGGAGGGTCGCCTCGTCCTTCAGGACCGCCTCGCTCTCCCCCGTCAGCGACGCCTCCTGCACGCGCATGCTGGAGGAGCGGACCAGCCTCGCGTCCGCGCCCACGAAGTCGCCCTCGCTCAAGACGAGGAGGTCACCGCGGACGAGGGCGGCGCTCGGGACCCGCTCGAGGGCGCCGTCGCGGATCACCGCGGAGGTCGCCTCCGTCATTCGCTGCAGCGCAGCGACGGCGTCTGCAGCCTTCGCCTGCTGCGAGAACCCCAGCACCGCGTTCAGGATCACGATCAGCGCGATGACCAGCGCGTCGACCGGCCAGCCATCCCCGCCCTGGAGGAGCCAGGCGACCAGCGAGACCACGACCGCCGCGAGGAGGAGATAGATCAGCGGGTCCCGGAAGTGGGTCAGGAATCGGCGCCAGGCTGGAACGGGGGGCGCCGACCGAAGCAGGTTGGGGCCGTCTGCCTCGAGCCTGCGGGCCGCCTCGTCGGACGTGAGCCCCGCCTCGACATCGGCGCCGAGGCGCCTCGCCACCTCCGCGGCGTCCTCGAGCGAGGGATCCCCGAGAGAACCCTGCGGGGACCGGCTCATGTCCGTGACGCGAGGTCGGCGAGCCAGGCGGCGAGCCCGAGCATAGCGACGCTGCTCCAGCGTACGATCTGCCGGGATCGCCGGAGCCCGAAGACGCGAATGGTCTGGGGCGTCGCGAACGGAAACACGAGGGCCGTCAGCGCGAAGAGCAGGGCCCCCGCGGCGACGGCCCAGCGTGCCTTCGGCCAGACGACCGAGAAGGCGCCCCCCGCCACCATGGAAGCCAGGGCGACGGAGAACAGGATCCAGAACTTCGTCCTGCTGCGCTCCGCATACGCGACGAAGCGACGAAGCTCCTCTTCGTGCTGCGCTTCGACGAGGAGACCGCCCGCTCCCGATGGACCGCCGAGGAGGATCCGGGCGTCGACGTCCACCGACACCAGGGAGGCGCTGCGCCTCCCCGTCCAGATCGATCGGCCCTCCAAGGTCACCTCCTCATGAGCGAGTTCGTGAGCGCTTCACGATCTCTCGCGGGCGGGAGGCGAGCAAACGAAAAGATGCCCTCTCGCGCGAAGCGCGTGCTGAAGGAAGCACCCCGCGCAGCCGGGGCGATTCCTCCTCAGGCTCCGAGTGGGTGCGCCCTCGAGCTCACTGCCGCCGGAGGATGTAGAGGACCGTGTCGCGCTCTCCCTCCTCGCCGAGCATCGGCCCCATCAGGAAGAGCAGACCTCCATTCACGCAGTAATCGTAGTCCATTCCGTCGATCGAGAGCCCGCCCTCCCCTTCCGGAGCGTAGCTCGTGGTAGCTGCGAGGACCTCCTGCTCCTGCGTGCCCTCGCAGGTGCAGACGGTCTCGCCGCTGCATTCCCCCGACTCGGGGCCGCTGAGATCCTCGCAGGTCTCGATCTCCTCCATCATCTCGAGCGCACAGCTGAGCGGCATGCTCGCCTGCAGCTGCAGGGTCCGGGTCGCCGCCGGGAGGATGACCTCGTCTGCGGTGAAGCTGATCGTGTAGCCGCTGCTGTAGGAGGTGGTGACGCCACCGCTGAACTCCGGGCATTCGTCGACCCCGATGTTCTCATCCAGGCAGACGTCCGAGAGCGTCCAGGTGCCGACCAGATCGCCGCCGCAGGCGGTGAAGAGGGCCACCTCGTCGTTGCAGGCCCCGTGCTGGGTCGGCTCCTCGCCACCGCCGCCGGCACCGCCCTCGCCGAAGGTGCCGCCGGCTCCGTCCGTGCCGCCGGTGCCGCCGCTTCCGTCCGTCCCGCCGGTGCCGCCGCTTCCGTCCGTCCCGCCGTCGCCGCCGCTTCCGTCCGTCCCGCCGTCGCCGCCGGATCCGTCCGTCCCGCCGCTGCCGCCGGTGCCGCCCGTTCCACCGGTGCCTCCGGATCCTCCGGCGGCACCCTGTCCCCCGGCGCCGCCATTGCCGTCCTCACCACCCGAGCAAGCGCTCAGGGCCAGCATTCCCAAGAGAGCCAAGCAAACGATCGACGGAATCCGGTACAGCATCTTCCACTCCTTCCAAGTAGGATTTTTGACACCTTCTTTCGTCGATGGGACGGAAGCAAGATTCTGCCCATGAAAATTCGAACCCGAACCCGGACGCCGCCGCCTTGAAGCACCTCTCCGTGATTCGCCCCCTCCTCCTCGCCCTCGTGATGGCGGCTGGCTGCAGCCACGATCCGGCCCGCTCCTCGGCGGTGAAGGCTTCCCCGATCGAGGCCCCGCAGGGAGACGCCTCTCTCGCGCCGGGCCCCTGCCCCGAGCCGCTGGAGTCCTTGGAGAGCGGGAGCTGTCTCGCCATGCCGGAGGACGCCACCGCCGAGACGCCGGTGATCGTCTACCTCCACGGCATGACCTCCAGCCCCGAGATGGCCCGGATCAGCGCAGGGATCCTCGGGCAGGCGTCGGTCGCCAACGGGATCGCGATGCTCGCCCCCCTGGGCGCGAAGGGAAACTGCAGGTGGAAGCCAGAGGTGGTGGAGTACTGGTGCTGGCCGGGTGACGTCGATCAGGGGGAGGGCGTCGATCGATTCCTCGACGTGCTGGACACCGACCTTCGCCTCGTCCAGCGGCGCCTGGGGCAGGCGCATCCCATCCGCCCTGTCCTCGTCGGCTACTCCAACGGCGGCTTCATGGCGATGCGCCTGGTCTCCCGGTCCGCCGCCCCCTACTCCAGCCTGGTCATCGTGCACGCTGGTGAACCGCGCGCGTATTCGTACCCCGCTTCCCCCCTCCCCACGCTCCTTCGGACCGCCACCGGCGACGCCTGGCACTTCCCCACCATGGAGAAGCTGCGGGATGCCCTCGCCGCTCGGGATTGGCCGATCACATGGAGCGTCCGCGAGGGTGAGCATCGCTTCACGGAGAGCGACGCGGAGGCGATCGTCGACTTCCTCTCGCGGTAGCCGATCGGAGCAGGCCCTCCCGCCTTCCCTCCGAAGCCGCCCCTGCCTCGCCGCGTCCGCGTCGACCCGCTCCTGCCCTTCGAAGGCTCAGTCGTAGCGACCCAGGAGCGACCACCTGCCGGAGCGCGCGTCCTGGACGAGGCGATAGACCGCACCGTCGGAGAGCTCTACGTCGAAGGCGTCCCGACAGATCGGCTCCCCATGCCAGCCCACGTCGAGGCGCCAGGGGCCGGCGAAGGTGACGATCCAGCCGGCGACGGATCCTGCACGCAGGGCCTGGGGGCCGTCCCTGCCCTGGCGGACCTCGGCAGGGAGCGGCGGGCGAAAGAGCCGCAGCGCCGCGACGCCGTAGCCGGGCGCCGCTTCCCCTGCGCATGGGACGCCGTCGCTCGCCGGGGGCGGGGGCGGATCGAAGCGACCCAACGTGAAGGACTCGTACACATGGGAGTCTGCGAGGACCGGAGAGCCCACCCGATCGTCGCCGACGATCGCGGCGACCTTGGCCAGGGCGGTGGCGAGCTTCTCGGGGGCCACGGTGGGACGGCCGAAGAGGCTGAGCTGCTCCTGCCGCGGGGCGGCGCCCTGGGCCATCACCCGCAGGCCCCGCACCATGGCGCCGGGCGGGCGGCGCTCGATCACCGAGCGGCAGAGGGAGAGGAGCGAGGCCACCTCGCGGGTGGGGGCAGCCAGCTCCACCGGGAGGATCGCCTCCCCTGCCGGATCGAGGAGGAGGCGCAGCTCGAGGCCGCTGCAGGACATGCCGTAGCAGTCGAGGCGATCGACGAGGCGCTCCAGCGCCGGCCGCAGCACGAAGAGCAGGCCCTCGATCGCCGCGAGCTCGTAGTCGAAGTCGGCGCCCTCCTCGAAGGTCTCCGGGAGGCCGCGGGGCCAGAGCGGCTCCGGGTCGACGCCGCTGGCCAGGCCGTGGAGCGCCACCCCCTCCGCGCCGAGCCTCGAGCCGATGCCGCTGGCGGGGAGCGCCGCCAGCTCGCCGGCGCTGCCGATGCCCCAGCGATGCAGGGTCTCCTCCAGGGCCGAGCTCGCGCCGAGGGCTGCGAGGGGAAGCGGCGCCAGGAAGGCACGCTCCTCTCCCGGGGGGATCACCTCCAGCCCGCTGCCGCGCTTCGCGGCGATCTCCGCGATCTTCTTCCCCGACGCGACCGCCGCCCGCCCGTCGAGGCCCAGCTTCGCGGCGGAAGCGGCGAGGGCAGCGGCGACGCCGCGATCGTCCCCGTGGAGCTTCTGCAGGCCCGAGGCGTCGATCAAGGCCACCCCCGGGCGCAGCTCCTCCACCCTGGGGGAGACGTTGCTGGCAGCGTCGAGGACCGCCTCCCGCGCCGCCTCGATCAGCTCCTGGGGCACCCAGCGCAGGATCAGCCCCGGCGAGAGGGAGAGGGCGTCCCCCACCGAGATCCCGGGCCTCACCCCCTGTGTATGCGCCTGCAACGAGACGCAGCGCACCCTGGCGCGGGCGCCCTCCCCTTCCGCCACCGCCAGGGGGTGATCGGCGAGCTCGGGCTCCACCCGCGAGAGCGCCTGCAGCGGCAGATCGGGCACGAAGAGACAGCCGATCCGGCTCATGGGGCACCGCCAAAATGCGAGGGCGAGCGGAAGGAGAGCTGCACCCGCCCCGGCGGCAGCCCCAGCCGGTTGCGCTCCAGGGCGATCTCCAGATCGAGGCCGTCGAAGATCCGCCCCGGGCCGTGGCCCAGAAAGCGCGCCTTGCTCCGAGAGGCCTTGAGCGAAGCGGAGGAGACCCCCGCCGCGACGGAGCCGCCGACCACCAGGAGGCTGGATCGGCTCGCCTCCGCGTCCCGGGCCAGGCGCAGCCAGGCCCCCTGGGAGATCTCCGGCTCCCGCTTCTTCCCCTGCGCAGCCCCCGCCCCCGCGCCATGCCCCTGGGCCAGATCGAGGATCACCAGGGAAAAAGCGCCGGACGCGAGCAGCACGTCCGCCGCCCGGATCGCCTCGCGGGCGGAGGTCGGCCTGCACCAGAGGGTCCGCTTCAGCTCCGCGCCTGCCTGGGCAGCCCCGCGGGGATCGAAGGCGTCCGCTCGATCCACGATCGCCGCGGTCCTCCCCTCCGAGGTGAGGCGGGCCAGGATCCGGAGCCCCAGCGCCGTGGCCAGCGCCTCCCGGCCCGCTGCCAGCTCCACCACCCGCCCCTCGGGGAGCCCGCCCCCCAGCAGCCGATCCAGCGGCTCCAGCCCGGTAGGCGCCGTGGCGGGCAGCCGGTGGGCGAGCTCCTGTGGGCTCACCAGCGCGCGGGTGCGGCGCAGATCCTCCAGGAGGCGGCCGAGGTTCCCCGAGCCAGCAGCGGCGGAAGGGCGCTCCACGCGCAAAGCATGAGCATGCAGGCGAAGGCTGGCCGAGGCGCTCGAGCCCGCAGCGACGGGTCCTTGCCCCTCGTCTTCTTCCATGGTCCAGAGATCGAGAACGGATTGGGTCACGGCAGAGATGAAACCTCCACCGCGATCTATGTGAACATTTGTTCAGCACGTCAAGAGGCCGGGCGCAGAAGGCAGCCGATCACCCCCCAGCTCCCCGAGCAGCGGCTTCGGCCCCCGAGGAAGGAGGCGGATGGACTCCCACGCCTCCGCTGTTCCTGGCGGTGAGGCGCGCCCAGCGTACGGCGCTCGGCGCGCCGCACTCCCAGCGAGAGCATCCGAGAGAAAGAGGAGGAGGGCCCCATGCCCCGCCAAGAGGAGCAAGGATTTTTTTCGTGGGTCACCCGCCTCGTCCGCGATCAGAGGGCGAAGCTCGCGGCCGTCGCGCGGGCGGAGGGCCTGGTCGCAGAAGACGCCCTCGACGCGGTGCAGGACGCGTTCGAGACCTTTCTGGGCCTCCCCCACTCGCGCAAGCTCGCCGACGCCGAGGAGGACACCGGCAACCTCCTGGCGATCCTCGTGCGCAACCACGCCCGCAACCACCGGCGACGCCACCAGCGATCGAAGCCGCACCTGAGCGACGGCGAGATCCTGCAGGCCCTCGAGGACGATCGAGAGAGCGTCGATGCCCTGATCGCCCACGCGGAGGCGCACGTCCTCGCCTTCCAATGCGTGGAGAAGCTCGGGGAAGTCCAGCGCCGGGTGGTGACCCTGCGCCTGCTCGAGGATCAGCCGGGGGTGCGGGTGGCCGATCTCATGGGGACCACGCCCGGGAACGTCGCCGTGATCCTGCACCGGGCGAAGCGGGAGCTTCGGGAGTGCATGGCGAGCTGAGGGAAGCGCCCCCCGCTCCCCTGGGGTGATTCTCCTTCGCAGGCCTTCACAGCCTCTGCGCATTCGGCTCGACTGGGGCCGCGCGGCGGGCGAGCCAGATCTTGGCAGAGTCGGCCATTGTGACCACCGCCGCCCCCAGCATGATGGCGTCCTTGACCACCAGCCGGCCTCTGCCGCTGAGCCATGGGAAGCCGTGGTGGGCATCGCCGAGGGCGGGGACCCAGGTCTCCGGCGTGGTCACGAGGAAGGAGAGGGTCACCACCGACATGCCGATCACGAGGAAGCTGCCCAGGGCGCCGAGCTCCGGCCGCCACCAATGGGCGGCGATGAGCAGGCCGAAGAGCACGATCACGCTGCCCAGGAGGTAGGAGAAGGTGTAGGTGCCGTTCGCCTCGTGCCAGGCGCGGTTGGCGGGGATCAGCTCGCCCTCCCGGTTCATGTGCTGCCGATATTCCGGCGCGTCGTAGGTGTAGAAGAAGCTCATCACCGGGCTGTTCGCCACGAAGGGGACGATCCCGTCCGCCTCGTACTCCGCCACCTTGAGCGAGCCGATCCAGACGAGGACCAGGATCAGGCCTGCGCGCAGAAGGTGGATGCCGAGCCTGTCGGCGCCGGCGGCGAGACGGAAGAGCGATTCGATTCGATTCAAGGTCCTGGATCTCCTGCAGAGGGAGCGTTCGCCTTCGACCGGCGATCCGCTCGGGTCCATGCAGGGAGAGGTCCCGAGTCGCCCGACCATTACACGAGCGACGGAAAGAATTTTTCCTGCGTCCGTTTTGCGATCGCGGGGCGCGCGGCCGGGGCTTCCGCCTTGACCTTGCCACCATGGGAAGCCGTAGCGGTGGCTGGCGAGGGCAGGCGGGGCCCGCCGAGCGGGTGTCGCTTCCCCCGGTTATGGATCGTCCGGAAATCGAATGGGCAGGGCCCGGGGGGGGGGGAGGCCCTGCGCCGCATCGCTTCGGCGGCAGCGAACGCCGAGGATGGAGAACGACTTTGCGAAGACGGCTCTGGGTTGGGATCGGGATCGGCCTCCTCGGCCTCGCTGCGTGCAGCCAGGCGGACGCCCGGCGCGAGATGGCAGGCGAGGCCGCTTCGTTTCTCGAGCGCCGTCCCGCGCCGACGGGGCAGGTGGTGGAGGTCCGGCTCACCGCCGCGCCCACGCGCCTCGAGCTCCTGGACGGCAGGATGCTCGATGTCTGGGCCTACAACGGCTCGGTCCCGGGACCGACGATCCGGGCCCGCGAAGGAGACACGATCCGGGTCCACTTCAAGAACGAGCTTCCCCAGCCGACCACGGTGCACTGGCACGGGATCCGGCTCCCCAACGGGATGGACGGTGTCCCCGGCGTGACCCAGCCAGCCGTCCAGCCGGGGGAGGGCTTCGTGTATGAGTTTCTCGCGAGGGATCCGGGGACCTTCTGGTTCCACCCCCACGTCCGCGGCAGCGAGCAGCTGGGGAGAGGTCTCTACGGCGTCTTGATCATCGAGGAGGCGGAGCCGCCTCCCGTGCGGGAGATCCTCTGGGTCCTGGACGACTGGAGGCTGGACGAGAGCGGGCAGATCGATCCCCGCTTCGTCACCCGGAGCGATCTGGCCCACGACGGGAGGTGGGGCTCCGTGATCACCGTGAACGGCGTTCAGGCGCCGCAGATCGAGCTCGCTGCGGGAGAGAGGGTGCGCCTCCGGATCCTGAACGCTGCCAACGGTCGCGTGTTCCGGCCCGACCTCTCCGGCCTCGACGCCAAGGTGATCGCCTTCGACGGTCTGGCCACGAAGCGGCCCCTCCCTGCGGAGGGCGTCGAGCTGGCGCCGGGCAATCGGGTCGATCTGGATCTGCTCGCGCCGCCTCGCCCCGGCGCCTCGATCCCGGTGATCGATCGCTTCACCAGGCGGCCGAACCACCTCGCCACCTTGCGGATCGGCGAAGCAAAGGAGAACGTCGCCGCGAGCAAACCCATCGAGCTGCGCGGCTTCGTGCCCGCGTGGCGGCGAGCCGAGGCGATCGAGCCGGAGCTGGAGTTCCGCCTGAACGCAGCGCGCGGCGGACCCTACGGTCTCCAGTGGATGATCAACGGGGAGGTCATGCACCACGACGCCGACCAGCCCATGTCGGAGTGGCAAGAGCCCCCTTACGCGCTGCGGGCAGGCAGGTGGGCGAAGCTGCGGTTCACCAACGAGTCGGCGCGCCTGCATCCGATGCACCTGCACGGCCAGTTCTTCAAGGTCGTCGCGCGCGACGGGCGCCCGGTGGACGAGGAACATTGGCGCGACACGGTGCTGGTCCGCTCGAGGGAGACCGTCGACGTCGCCCTCGTCCCCACCGAGCTCGGCAACTGGATGCTGCACTGCCACATCATGGAGCACCAGGACGCGGGGATGATGACCCTGGTCGCGGTGGAGTGATCGCGCTTCGCCGCCGCGGCAGCGCGCACGGCGGAGAAGGTCACGCTGCAGCGATCGACAAGAGCCTCATGCCGGCGTGTCCCCGATCGAGATATAGAGCAGGAATGTACGACTTCGACGAGGTCATCGACAGGCGCCGCACCAACTCCATGAAGTGGGAGCATGGTCTGCAGTTCCTCACCCCCGAGCAGCGGGCGGCGGATCCCTTGCCGATGTGGGTGGCGGACATGGATTTTCGGGTGGCCCCTCCCATCCTCGACGCGCTGCGGGGCCAGGCGGAGATGGGCGTGCTCGGCTATGGAGGCACGCCGGACTCATACCGCGAGGCAGCCGCCGCCTGGCAGGCGCGCCGCTTCGGCTGGCAGGCACGGCCCGAGTGGCTGGTGCAGTCGCCAGGCGTGGTCACGGCCCTCAACACGGCGATCCAGGCGTTCTCGGATCCCGGCGATCACGTGCTGGTGCAGCCGCCGGTGTATTTCCATTTCCTGCACGACGTCGTCATCAACGGACGAAGGCTCGCGCTGGCGCCGCTGACCCTGGAGGCCGGCCGCTACCGCTTCGACCCCCGGGTCTTCGAAGCCGCCATCCAGCCGGACACCAAGCTCTTCTTCCTGTGCAACCCGCACAACCCGACGGGGAACGTCTGGACCCGCGAAGAGCTGCTGGCGATGGCCGAGATCTGCGCGCGGCACCGCATCCTGATCGTCTCGGACGAAGTGCACCAGGACCTGGTCTTCGGCGAAGGCAGGCGGCACCTCCCGCTCGCCATGCTGGACGAGGCCATCGCATCGAACACCATCGTCTGCACGGCGCCCAGCAAGACCTTCAACACCGCCGGGCTGTCGTGCGCCAACCTCTTCATCCCCGACCCCCATCTGCGGCAGACCTACTCGGCGCAGGCCGAAAAGAACGGAGTGCTCTTGGTGAACACCCTTGGCACCGCCGCGTGCGAAGCGGCCTACCGACATGGGGAGCCCTGGGTCGAGGCGATGTTGGCCTACGTGCGCTCCAACCAGCGGCACTTCGCTGCACGGATCGCCGCGCTGGGTCTGCCGCTCACGGTGACGCCGACCGACGCCCTCTACCTGGCATGGGTCGACTTTCGCCAGCTTGGCCTGGGGTCGAACGAGCTGCACGACTTCCTGCTGCGGCGGGCACGCCTCTGGCTGGACCCGGGGAGCAAGTTCGGCGCCGCCGGCGAGGGCTTCATGCGGATCAACCTGGCCTGCCCGCGCCAGCAGGTCGACGAAGCCCTGAACCGCCTCTCTGCGGCGCTGCAGGCAGGATGAAGGCCGGCGACGCGGTGGACTGACCGCGCGCTTCGGCGACCTGGACCGTTCCGTGAACCGGCGCGAGGAGCAGGGCGCCGGCGACCGTCAACCGCAGGAGGGCGTAAGATGGACGGCAACCGTTCAGCGGCCTACATGCGGCGGCAGGTCCTGCGCCGGCTCGCATCCCATCCGGCCCAGGAGGCGTCGTGCCCCATCCCGATCACGCGGACCACACCGACCACGCGAGCGACGGCGTCCTCTACACCTGCCCGATGCACCCGGAGATCGTGCGCGACGAGCCGGGGAACTGCCCGATCTGCGGCATGTCGCTGGAGCCGCGGACCGCCGTCATCGAAGAGGGAGAGAGCGCAGAGCTGATCGACATGCGCCGCCGCTTCTGGGTGTCGGTGGCCCTCACGATCCCCGTCCTCGTGGTCTCCATGGGCGACATGCTCCCGGGGAATCCGATCTCCCGGATCCTGCCCGGACGCTCGAGGGTCTTCGTCGAGCTCCTCCTCACCACGCCGATCGCGATCTGGGCCTCCTGGCCCTTCTACGTCCGCGCGGTGCAGTCCGTGAAGAACCGCAGCCTCAACATGTTCACCCTGATCGGCCTCGGCGTGAGCGTCGCCTACGGCTACTCGGTGGTGGCGGCGCTCGTCCCGCACATCTTCCCCGCCGCCTTCCGCGACCACCAGGGACAGGTGGGCGTGTACTTCGAAGCGGCGGCGATGATCGTCACCCTCATCCTCCTGGGCCAGGTGCTCGAGCTGCGGGCGCGGAGCCAGACCGGCGCGGCAATCCGGGCGATCCTCGGCCTGGCCGCCAAGTCGGCCCGGCGGATCCGCGAGGACGGCGGCGAGGAGGACATCCCCCTCGAGCACGTGCACGTGGGAGATCGCCTGCGGGTGCGGCCCGGCGAGAAGATCCCCGTGGACGGAGCGGTCCTGGAGGGCCAGAGCAACGTCGACGAGTCGATGGTGACGGGCGAGCCCATCCCGGTGCAGAAGAGCGCAGGGGACCAGGTGATCGGCGCGACGATCAACGGCACCGGCGCCCTGGTGATGCGGGCGGAGCGGGTGGGGTCCGAGACCTTGCTCTCGCGCATCGTCGCCATGGTGGCGGAGGCCCAGCGCAGCCGCGCGCCGATCCAGAAGCTGGCGGATCAGGTCTCGGCCATCTTCGTCCCGATCGTGGTGGTGATCGCCATCGTCACCTTCGTCGTCTGGTCCCTCGTGGGCCCCGAGCCGCCGATGGCCTACGCCCTCGTCAACGCCGTCGCCGTGCTCATCATCGCCTGCCCCTGTGCGCTCGGCCTCGCCACGCCCATGTCGGTGATGGTGGCGACGGGCAAGGGAGCGACGATGGGGGTGCTGTTTCGAAACGCCGAGGCGATCGAGATCCTGCGGAAGGTCGACACCCTGGTCGTGGACAAGACCGGCACCCTCACCGAAGGCCGACCCCGGCTGGTCACCGTGGTCACGGGAGATGGGATCGAGGAGACGGTGCTCCTCCGCCTGGTCGCGACCCTCGAGCGCGGCAGCGAGCACCCGCTCGCGGAGGCGATCGTCAAGGGCGCGGAGGATCGGGGGGTGGAGCTCTCCCGCCTGGAGGACTTCGAGTCGATCACCGGCAAGGGGGTCCAAGGGAAGGTCGACGGCGCCAGGGTCGCCGCCGGCAACCGGGCGCTGATGGAGGGCCTCGGCGTCGACGCTGCCCACCTCGCAGCGCGAGCCGAGTCGCTTCGCGCCGAAGGACAGACCGTGATGTTCGTCGCGATCGACGGGAAGCCCGCAGGGATCGTCGGAGTCGCCGATCCGATCAAGGCGAGCACCCCGGAAGCGATCCGCGATCTCCAGGCCGAGGGCATCCACGTCGTGATGCTCACCGGCGACAGCGGGACCACCGCCGCCGCCGTCGCGGCGAAGCTCGGCATCGACGAGGTGATCGCGGAGGTGCTCCCCGACCAGAAGGCGGAGAAGGTCAAGGCGCTCCAGGCGGAAGGGAGAACCGTCGCGATGGCTGGCGACGGCATCAACGACGCCCCCGCCCTGGCGCAGGCACAGGTCGGGGTCGCCATGGGAACTGGGACCGACGTCGCAATGGAGAGCGCCGGGGTGACCCTGGTGAAGGGCGATCTGCGAGGCATCGTCCGCGCGCGCCGGCTGTCGCGGCAGACCATGACGAACATCGAGCAGAACCTCTTCTTTGCCTTCGTCTACAACAGCGCCGGCGTGCCGGTCGCGGCGGGGGTGCTCTATCCTGCCTTCGGGATCCTGCTCTCGCCGATGTTCGCCGCGGCGGCCATGAGCTTCAGCTCGGTGTCGGTGATCGCCAACTCGCTCCGCCTCAGGAGGGCGAAGATCTGATCCGCAGGGGCGACGCGAGCGGCGGCGCGCGTCTCGATCCGACTCCAGCGACCGGGAGATGCGGTGCCTCGCGGCTTCCCGCCACATCGGGCGAGGCGAAGCCCTCGGGATCAGTGCACGACGGTGACGTTGCCCTTGGCCAGGTGGACCACCCGATCGCTGACCGAGCCGATCAGGAGCCTGCCCATGGCGCCCATGCCGCGGGCGCCGACCACGATGAGATCGACGCCGTTGTCCTCTGCCACCTTGCAGATGGTCTCGGCTGCCCCGCCGTACTCGATCACCTTCGAGACCCGATCGGCGGGGAAGTCCCCTGCCGCTTCGTCGAGGGCCTTGTTGAGGTGGGCGAGCTCCTCGTCGGTGGGCTGCCTGCGGGCAAGGCCGTAGATGTCGGCGAAGCCGACGCTCACCATTGGGATCGGCTCCAGCACCAGGAGCACGGTGAGCCTGGAGCCAAGCTCCGCCGCGAGCCCCCGCGCGAAGGCCGCCGCCTTCCGCGCCCCTTCCGATCCGTCGATGGCCACCAGAATGTGCTTGAGCAAGGGAGTCTCCGTTTCGTTTGAAGCGTGCTTCCGGCCCGATAGGCGAGCCGGGAGCGGCGAGGCCAAGCAGGGGAACGCAGACCCAGGAGGCCGGCCTCCAAGGCATACGCCGGCTCAAACGCCGCGGCAAGCCTCAGAAGCGATTCCTTCCTATGGTCTGTCGACAGTTTTTCCAGACCAGGCAAGCAGCGCGAGCAGCGAATCCGGAGACTGTCGACAGCCGTAGGCTCGGAGATTCCCCGTTCCGCGCCCGATCGTGCAAGATGCGCGGATGCCTCAGTTCTTTGCCACAGCAGCCAAGGGCACCGAGGGCGCGCTCCGCGACGAGCTCCGCTCCTTGGGCCTGCGCCGGATCCGCGCCGATCGGGGCGGGGTCCACTTCGAAGGTCCCCTGGTCGACGGGATGCGGGCCTGCCTCTGGTCCCGGATCGCCATGCGGGTCCTCCTCGCCCTCGGGGAGCGGGAGGCGAAGGGAACCCAGGGGTTCTACGACGCGATCTACGACTTTCCCTGGGAGGAGCACCTCTCGCTGCGCCGCACCTTCGCCATCCGGGCGACGGTGCGCGACTCCGAGCTCACCCACTCCCACTTCGTCGCGCTCAAGGCGAAGGACGCGATCGTCGACAGGCTCCGCGACAAGTTCGGCGGCAGGCCCGACATCGAGCCGCACCGGCCGGACGTGTCGATCGTGATCCACCTGGCGAAGGACGTGGCCCGGGTCTCCCTGGACCTCGCCGGCGACTCGCTCCACATGCGCGGCTGGCGGATCGAGGCGGAGGAGGCCCCCCTGCGGGAGACCCTGGCTGCAGCGATCCTGGCCCTGGGCGGCTACGACCCGTCGCTCCCCCTCCTGGATCCGATGTGCGGTTCCGGCACGATCGCCATCGAGGCGGCGCACGTGGCGCGCCGGATCGCGCCGGGGAGGGGAAGGCACTTCGGCTTCATGCGCTGGCCCTCCTTCGGCGACGCGGAGGCGGAGACCTTTCGGCGGCTCCAGGAGGAGGCCAAGGAGATCGCCCTGCCGAAGGCCCCTGCGCCCATCATCGCCCGCGACAGGTTCGCCACCCCGCTGGAGACCTCGGAGCGCAACATCCACCGGGCCGGCGTCGCCTCCTCGATCGAGCTGGAGCAGCAGGACGTCCGGGAGCTCGAGCCGCTCCCGGAGGGCTGCCAGATCTTCACGAACCCGCCCTACGGGGAGCGGCTCGGCGGCAAGCGGCTCCAGCTCGAGGGACTCTACCGGGGCTTCGGCGAGGCCTACGCGCCCCTGGCCGCAGCGCACCGCCTGGTGGTGCTCTCGGGATCGCCACACTTCGAGCGCGCGTTCGGGCAGAAGGCGCGCAGGCGCCACCGCCTCTTCAACGGCCCCCTGCAGGTGGAGCTCCTCTCCTACGGACCCCCGCTCCCATGAGGTCCGACGTCGACGCGGTCCAGGACCTCCGCTTCGACGAGGCGGTGGCGAAGGCCGTGCGGGCGATCCCCAGGGGCAAGGTCCTCTCCTACACCCAGGTGGCCGCCCGAGCGGGGAGGCCCCGGGCAGCGAGAGCGGTGGCGGGGGCCCTGCGCCGGACCATGGACCTCCCCTGGTGGCGGGTGATCCGCGCGGACGGGACCCTCGCCGGCGCCGTCGCCGACGAGCAGCGCCGGCGGCTGCTGGCGGAGGGGGTTCGGGTCGAAGGCCTGCGCGTGGTCGGCGTGCGCGCCCGCTGATCGAAGCCCCCGCCGCAGGCCAGCCCCCTCCCGGCGTCCGACGAGACCCGACGCACCCGATCCCAAAAAGGGAGTGATCTCCCCCCGTATCGATGTTGACAATGACTTTCAAAGTCACCTATACCGGCGACTCTTCGGGTCGAGGAAGGCCCGGGTCGCGGGCAGGCGCCCGCGGCGAACGCGAGCGGCCAGAGGTCAGAGTTCCAGCACCCGACCGCCCTCACCAACCGGCCCCAGGCCTCGAGAACTCGCAGTGCATCACGCCCCGCTCCACCTCCCTCGCGTCCTCTCCGGCATCCTCCTGATCGCGCTGGCCACCCCGGCGGCAGCGGTGGCGGAGGCCACGGCCACCCCTGCCGAAGTCCCGGCCCCCCCGCCCTCCGACGAGCTCGAGTCCGCCGACGCCGCTGCGACGGGCTCCAGCGCCCCTCCCTCCCGTCGCAGGGGCCAGCCCCCTCCGGAAGCCCCGAGCGGCAGCATCGAGGTCCTCGACGAGATCGTGGTCACCGGCTCCCGCGTCGAGGTCCGCAGGGACGACGCCCCCGTCGACACCCTCCTGATCACCCGGCGGGAGATCGAGGCCTCCGGTGCCCGGGACGTCTCCGATCTCCTGGCGACCCAGCCCGGCGTGGAGATCGTCCGGGACGGCATCTCCGGCGCCGGACTCCGGCTGCAGGGCCTGGAGGACGAGCACGTCCTCGTGCTGATCGATGGCCAGCGGATCCCGGGGCGGGTGCGAGGGAAGATCGATCTCTCCCGCTACACCACCGACAACGTCTCCTCGATCGAGATCGTCCGCGGCGCCGCGTCCTCCCTCTACGGCTCCGACGCGATGGGCGGCGTGATCAACATCATCACGAGGCGCAGGGCCCAGAAGCCGGTGGAGGGCAGCGTCCAGCTCCGCGCCGACACCCTCTCGGGCTATGAGCTCCGCGCGAACGTCGGCGTCTCCAACGAGACCTCCCTGCTCCGCCTGGGCGGCGGCACCCTCCAGACCGAGTCCTTCCGCCTGGGCGAGGCAGCCGAGGAGACCAGCGGGAGCGCGCGGAACGACCTCGACCTCGACCTGCGGGCGGAGCACCAGCTCAGCAGCAGCCTCCGCCTGGTCGGCACCGCGAGCTTCATCGCCGTGGAGCGGTCGAGCGTCGATCTCGGCGCGGGGACCGCGATCTTCGACCGCACCGACCGCACCGAGATCCTGGACTTCAGCCTCGCGCCGGAGCTGCGCCTCGGCGAGGGGCACAGCCTCCGCTTCACCGCCCACTACTCCTTCCTCGACAACCAGCTCCTCCAGGATCAGCGGCGCTCCGACGCCCTCGACCAGTACCAGCGCACCAGCGAGGATCTCTGGGAGACGAGCGTGATCCACGACGTCCAGCTCGGCTCCCACCGCCTCACCTCCGGCGCCGAGATCCTCTACGAGCGGCTCGACTCGCCGCGCCTCGACGACGGGGAGGGCGAGCGGTTCCGCCCGGCGCTCTTCGTCCAGGACGACTGGGTCCTGGCGGAGGAGCAGCTCCTGGCCGTGACCCCGGGCCTGCGCCTCGATCACGACTCGGACTTCGGCAACCAGCTCTCGCCCAAGCTCTCGGCCCGCTACGCGCCGATCGACTCGCTGCTCCTGCGCGCGAACTACGGCTGGGGCTTTCGGGCGGCGAGCTTCCAGGAGCTCCTGATCGCCTTCGACAACCCGTCGGTCGGCTACCGGGTCGAGGGCAACCCGGAGCTCGAGCCCGAGTCGTCCCGCGGCGGGAGCCTCGGCCTCACCTTCCAGCCCTCGAGCGCCATCCGCCTGGATATGAGCGTCTTCCGGAACGATCTCGAGAACCTGATCACGGTCGACACCCTGGACCTCGGCGGACCGGGCCGTCCCATGCGGATGAGCTACGTCAACGTCGACAGGGCCCTGACCCAGGGAGCCGAGGGGAGCATCCGCTACAAGCCCTGGCGGATCCTCACCCTCGACGCAGGCTACACCTACACCCACGCCCGCAACGTCACCGAAGAGACCTGGCTGAGCGGCCGCCCCTGGCATCGGGCCACCTTCGGCGTCACCTGGCGCCCGGACGAAGGCGCCTTCACCGCCAACCTGCGCGGCGAGTGGGTCGGGACCCGGCCCTTCATCTCGCTGGAGGACGGCACCTACCACGAGGCCGCCCCCTACACCTACGCGAGCCTGCGGGTCTCCCAGGATCTGGGCAACAACCTCTCCCTCTTCGCCGGCGGCGAGAACCTGCTGAACGAAGGCGATCCGCGCGATCTGACCATCTCGCCCCGGACGATCTTCGCCGGCATCCACGCCAAGTACTGATTTTCCTGATTCGGAGTCGTGATGTTTCGAATTTCAACCCTGCCTCTGATCGCCCTCCTCCTGGCAGCCTGCGGCACCGATCTCGAGCCCAAGGGGAACGGACAGAAGGAACCGGAGCCCGGCGAGAGCCGGATCACCCACGTCGAGACCGGCGATGGGACCCTGACCACCACCGTCGACGCGACCCACGCCGAGAGCTGGGTCTTCCTCGATCTGGATGCGGCACGCGAGGTCGACGAGGCGGCGGGGACCTGGGAGCTGGCCTTCCAGCGGATGCACATCATCGGCAACGGCGCCAGCGGCGTGGTGACCGCCTGGGTCGAGGGCAAGGAGATCGGAGCGGTCCCGGACGAGGCGCAGTTCCGCGCCGATCCCGTCGATCGGGACCAGGCCCAGGCGGAAGGGGTCTTCCAGACCACGGATCCCGACGACCCCACGGGGGCGGGCGCCTGGTACGCCTACAACCTGGGCACCCACAGCCTCAAGCCGCGGGAGCGGGTCTATTTCGTGAAGAGCGACGAGGGGCGCCTCTTCGCCCTGATCTTCCTCGACTACTACGACGACGCGGGCACCTCCGGCTACACGAAGTTCAAGTGGAGCGAGGTGGTCCCGTAGCGCTTTCGAGCCATTTCGAACCGAGCATTTTCGAGACAAACCAGAGACAAAAAAAGGAGACGTTCCCATGCACGCTACACAGTCCCATGACCTGTTCGATCGCTACCAGTCCCTCCTCCAGGAGGAGACCCACCTTCGC
>Ga0180215_1001089_pt1 | contig 30870 bp, 25 predicted proteins | sample eDN3rd37CBELigBY_FD_128871 | JGI IMG/M metagenome (GOLD analysis project Ga0180215, IMG submission 128871) | Enriched backyard soil microbial communities from Emeryville, California, USA - eDNA 3rd pass 37_C BE-Lig BY (version 2) (version 2) | ecosystem: Environmental > Terrestrial > Soil >...
GAAGTAAAACCTTACCAAGCAATTGAAATTGGTGAGCCTAGTACAAACGGAAGATATGAAGGGGTATTTACATTACCTGCTAAGGAAAAAGCGGAAGAATTAATCATTGATAATGAAAATTACTTGATTCATAATCCAACAAATGCACTTGACTCTGCCACTTTTGCGGAAAAAGGAGAACTTCTTGCTCAAAAAATTACAGATGCAACGTATCAGTATATCTTAGGAGATCTTGATAAAGCGGGCTTTGAAAAGGCAGTCGAGGATTGGAAGAAGTCTGGCGGAGCCGATGTAATTAAAGAATTTAACGAGTCTTATAAGAAGTCTAAATAATACTTTAACTCTTACTACTAGCATAAAAGGCTGTCCATACAGCCTTTTATTTTATTACAACATCAAAATGAATAAATGGGTAATGGTAATACCTATTATTCTATTAATCTGTAGTTTAGGGAAGTGTACCATATGTTACGCATTGAAAAGGCGAGGAGATTAAATCAACAAGCGGTAATTTCCCTTGTGAATCATGCCATATACCAATTCGGAAATTCGATGTCTTTAATCTTTCTCAATATTTATTTATGGAGATTAACCAATAGTTTATTAATCAATGCAATCTTCAATTTAGTAGCAATTCTTGCCCAGGCAATGACAACATTCTCAATTGGTAAGTTTGCTAAAAGGAAGGGAAAACTACTCGCGTATCGATTAGGTATCTTTATAACTGCATTCTTTTATCTTTTTATATTACTAGCCCAAGAAGAAATCGTGACGTTTTATATCCTATTTGCAATCATGAAAGGCATTTCGCAGGCTTTATATTGGCTGGGATATTTTACGATTGTACATGAGGTTTCAACGGATGAAAATCGCCTCAGGGTATTAGGAATAAATACCATTGTTATGAATGGAACGAATCTTTCAGGACCGGCAATCGCAGGATTTATCATTGGCCTATATTCGGGATTCCAAGGTTATATGATTGTCTTTGGAGCGGCATTTGTAATGTTTGCAATTGCTGCATTGGGAAGCTTAAAAATGAAAAAAGAAGAAAATCATCATACATCCTATTATATGAAATACCTACCAATAATAATTAAAAGGGAACCAGGGTTTAAGAGATCATTATTTGGCTGGTTTATATTAGGTTTTCCACATGGGATATTATCATTTATTCCATCGATATTATTATATGAGATCTTCCTTCAGGAACAAACAGTAGCTAACTTAAACATTGTTTTCCTATCGTTATCAATAATAGCGAGTTATTTCATTTCTAGGTTTGCTCAAGCCGAAGGTACGGTAAAGTATTTACTTATTTCTGCAGTGGGCTTCACACTTTCAGCTATATTTTTACTAGCAGATTTATCGGCTTTAACGGTGATTTTGTTCATGTCTATTTATTCCATATTCAAGCCATTGCAAGGAAATGCATACGAAGCTTTTTACTATAATATGATTGGACATCTCCCTTTAAAGTCAAATTTTAGGACAGAAGCAGTTGTATTGAGGGAGACAATAATCAATTTAGGTAGAGGTTTTGGGATAATCATTTTCTTAATTTTTGTTAATGGCATTGAAGCAGATAGTATACCAATCGTTCTGTTTTCACTAGCGGTGTTCCAATGGTTTATCCCATATTTAGCTATAAATAAACAATCATTTTTAACAAAAAAGAGAAGTAGTCCGTATAATCATAATCTAAGATAAATCTTCAAAGTCTCATATACTCTCATTATCTACTGAGTATATGAAACTTTGATTATTTACGATATGAAGAAAGATTTAGAAAATACAGGTATAAGGTTTGTTTCAAATACGGTAACAATGAAATCTCCTAATGTATGATGTATTTGCATGACAAGCCTTTAAAGGCAAATGCATTCAAGATTACGATTATAAGATGAAAGGAAGATGAGGGTGAAGTCAGAAACAGTTGTTGAACAAAACAACCAAACGGAACTAGCATTGAATAAAACAAAGCAAGTCTCTAGTAACGATTTGCAAAGGAGCTTTAAGGCCGAATTAAAAAGGCGGATATTTAAGAATAAACTATTATACTTAATGATCCTACCAGGTGTATTATACCTTCTCATTTACAAATATGTCCCTATGCTCGGTCTCGTGATTTCATTCCAAGATTACAAACCATATCAGGGGATCCTTGGAAGTGATTGGGTCGGATTTGAACACTTTACTCGTCTCTTTACAGATTCAGACTTCTGGATGATTTTTAGAAATACACTTGTACTTTTTGGATTGCATATTTTTATAGCGTTTCCAATTCCAATTATTTTGGCATTAATGCTAAATGAGGTCAAAAATCTTTTCTTTAAAAGAACGATACAGTCACTTATCTATATTCCGCACTTTATGAGTTGGGTAATTATTGTTTCGATAAGCTTTGTACTCCTAACAATGGATGGCGGACTAATAAACGAATTATTGGTAAGTTTAGGAATGGATAAGGTTAACTTCTTAATGAACTCTGATTGGTTCAGACCAGTATATATCATACAAGTTGTGTGGCAAAGTGCCGGTTGGGGAACAATCATTTACTTAGCTGCAATCTCTGGGGTCGATCCTGGTTTATATGAAGCAGCAAAAATGGATGGGGCAAGTAAACTACGTCAAATTTGGCATATTACTTTACCAGCTATTCGTCCTGTTATTATTGTTCTTCTCATTCTAAAAATCGGTGACGTTCTAGAGCTTGGTTTTGAACATGTCTACCTATTATTAAATGCATCAAACCGTAATGTTGCAGAAATTTTTGATACGTATGTATACACAACTGGATTATTACAAGGACAATACAGTTATAGTACAGCAGTTGGTTTGTTTAAAGGACTAGTTGGTTTGATTCTAGTTGTCTTTGCAAACAGAATGGCTAAGAAATTCGGAGAAGAAGGTATCTATTAAGACAAAAGGAGTGAGAGCATGGTTGGAGAAAAACAGATCGGAAGTCGTATCTTTCGATGGGGAAATTATTTACTACTTATAGTAATTGCACTAACAATGGTCCTGCCCTTTATACATGTAATTGCAGCGTCCTTTACAACAAGTGCGGAGTTAGCAGATAAACGTTTTGTCTTATTTCCAACTGTTTTTAGTTTAGATGCTTATAAGTATATTTTCTCAACTAATACAATATTTAAGGCATTGTTCGTTTCAATAGGCGTTACTCTTATCGGAACACTTTGGAGTATGTTCATTTCATTATTAACAGCTTACGGATTATCACGTAGAGATCTAGTCGGTAGAAGACAAATCTTGTTCCTATTCGTATTCACAATGTTATTTAGTGGTGGAATGATACCAACATTCTTAATTGTAAAAGAAACAGGTCTACTTGATAGTTATGCAGCATTAATTGTACCAGTTACAATCAATGTATTTAACATGATTATTTTACGAAGCTTCATCATGGGATTACCAGAAGGGTTAATAGAATCAGCTAAAATAGATGGTTGTAACGATTTTGGAGTACTATTTAGAATCGTAATGCCAATTTCAAAACCAGCTCTTGCAACTGTTTCTTTATTCTATGCTGTTGCATACTGGAACACATATATGCATGCAATCCTATATATTAATGATGCAGCAAAATGGCCAATTCAAGTTTTATTAAGACAAATTGTAGTTCTTGCGAGTGGGCTTAGCTACGATAGCTCAGAATTTACAAATATTCCACCGCCAGACATTACAATCAAAATGGCAGTAATTGTTGTCGCTACAATACCTGTATTAATGGTTTACCCATTCCTACAAAAATACTTCACAAAGGGAGCTATGCTTGGCTCCATGAAGGAGTAGTCAATATAAACTAAATATAGAAGGTGAGCTACAGAGATGTATTATACCAATTCCTTTAACAAATTAGATTCTTTATTCAATGGATTCTTTGAATGGCTGGCGGGACAATACGATCCGGTCACAGGCGGTTTTTATTATGCAAAAAGTTCTGTTTCTGATAGCTCATTTACGCCTGATATCGAATCAACTGCCCAAGCATTAAACATCTTATCAAGAAATGAATTATTTACTAAAATGCCCGTAGAAGTACGGGCAAAATTTGTTTCTTTTTTCCAAGATAAACAAGACTCAGAATCAGGTTATTTTTTGGATGAAGATCCTAATATGAAGAATGATGAAGTAATGGTTAGCAGAGCCATCAATTATTCATTAAATTCTCTACATCGATTAGGCGGTAAGCCACTATATCCGTCACCAGTAGACCTCAATAAAGCACCAAACTATGTGTATTCCGAAGATGCATATTTAAATAAATGGAAAAGTATTAGTTTAGTGAATAGTTGGCGTGGCTGCGATTTATTAGCATCATCTTGCATGTATATTGGGCAAATGGATAAAGACAGGCAGGAAAAAATGATTAAAGTCGCTGCAAATTACTTAGAAAGCATACAAGATCCCGAGACAGGGCTATGGGGAGAAGGTAGCATGTATGTCCGCATCTCAGGGACATTTAAACTGCACACCTTCTATCATAAGTTTGGTTTACCTATGCCGAGAGTTGAAAAGATGTATCAAAGTATTCTTCGTTGTTTACGGACTGAGTTAGCAAAGGATATGTGCTACATTCGAAATCCTATTGATCTATTATCCTATATTAATCTTGATATACCCATTCATGAACTTGAGGAAATCATTCGAATCACAGTGGATAATATGGAAAAGCTTAAACGTCCGGATGGCGGGTTTTCAAGGGAAATTAAGAATTCACCAACTGCACCAAATATTGCCCAAGTAAAATCTGATGAGTATTATCCAGATATGCCTGTGGCGGTACATCTTGGTAAAGGATTATACGAAGGGGATATGAACGCTAGTACCCAAGCTACACTCATTCGTTTGCAATTGCACAAGTTAGTAGGGATAACGGCAGAACCAATTAAGGGTTCTGAGAATTTTTTTAACCTATTAATAAATAGATTACAAGTATAGCAATAATTGTTGGAGGTAATAGAATGGCGTTTTTAGACATCACACAATTAGGAGCGATTGGAGATAATCGTACAGATAACACGGAAATTATTGCTCAGGCAATTAATCAGTGTGCAGAAAACGGAGGGGGAACTGTTTTTGTACCATCTGGCAACTATTTGACCGGTCCAATTGTACTTAAAAGTAATATTACCCTTTATTTAGAAGCGGGAGCAACGATTACTTTTTCGGATGAATTTGATCGTTATCAGCCTGTCAAGACACGCTGGTCTGGCTATGAATGTTATGGGTATTCTCCACTAATTTACGGAGATAACCTTACGAATGTGGCCATAAAAGGAGAAGGTTCTTTTGACGGTCAGGGAAAAGCATGGTGGCTAATTAATAGACAGCTTCGTGTAGATAGTAAAGCATATTCTTCAAAAACAACAGAAAAAATCGCTCAACTAAATCAGAACTTTATGGAACCTATTGAGACGAATCTCGTAGAATGGGATTCTCAATTCCTACGTCCACCTTTACTACAATTGATGAACAGTAAACATGTCACAATTGAAGGTGTCACTTTAAAAAATTCACCTTTTTGGAATACACACCTCGTATATTGCGATCATGTAACCGTTCATAATGTGACATTTGAAAATCCCGCTGATACACCAAATGGTGACGGCTTTGACATTGATTCTTGTACAAATGTACGTGTTTCAGATTGTCATTTTGCCGTAGGAGATGATTGCCTTGTCATAAAATCTGGCATTAATGAGGATGGACGAAGAGTGGGTAAGCCGACCGAAAATGTGGTTGTAACCAATTGTACTATGCACCATGGACATGGTGGAATTGTCCTTGGTAGTGAAATGTCTGGCGGTATCCAAAATGTGACGATATCTAACTGTACGTTTATTGGAACAGATCGTGGAGTACGGATTAAAACAAACCGAGAACGCGGCGGATACGTGAAAAATATCCTTGTGAACAATATTTATATGGAGGATGTATTCTGTCCAATTGCGATTAATTCATTCTATCGCCATGGTGTAAATGAAAACGATCCAACAGTAAATAGCCCTGAGGCACAGCCAATCACTGAAAAGACACCAGAAATCGAACATATCCAAATTAGTCATATCACTGCTAGAAACTGCCGAGCAGCTGCTGGTTTTATATATGGGCTTCCGGAAAGACCAATTAACGATATTTCAATCTCTCATTCTACCATCGAAATGACGATGGACCCAAATGAAGAGGGCGGAGAGCCAGATATGGTTCAAGAGGAATTAATAATGGCTGGAGCAGGAATTTTTGGAAAATACATTTCAAATTTAGATATCCATCATGTTCGTGTAGAAACGCGTCAAGGTACTGGTCTTCAAATTGAAGATAGTCAGCATGTGAACATCGACCATTTTACTATGAGAAAGCAGCATGACTCCTCCCCAGCAGTTATATTAAAACGAGTTGAACATAAAAATGTTGAGGGATATGCTTCACAAATGGCAAATAAAAACTATCTACAAATAGATGAGCAGAGCAATTTATTAAAACAGGATCTATAAAACATGTAGGTTAATTTGATTGGGGGGATTTACATGTGGGTAACCCATCCATTTTTGGATGAATTATATCAAGACACTGTTAAAAGTGATAGAAAAACTTATGATGAAAAATGGCAAACAGTATTAAAAGAAAAATTTCATGAACGAATCGGTACTTTTAAAAATGACGAGCCTCTTCAGCCTACTTTGGTCGAGCAAAAGCAATATGAGCACTATACAAGGTATAGTGCTGAGATTACAACTCTACCAAATGTTAGGATGCAGATGTATGTGTTGGTACCAAATAATATTCACGGAAAAAAAGCTCCAGCGATACTTGCCTTACATGGTCACGGATATGGAAACAAAGATATTGTGGGGCTAGACCCATCTGGAAATGATCGAAAAGGGGAACCAGGATTACATAAGGATTTTGCGGTGGAACTTGTCAAACGGGGATTTATTGTGGTGGCTCCAGAATTAATTGGTTTTGGGGAACGTACCTATTCAAATGATGACCGTACGAACCCTTCTGATAATTCTTGTTATTCACTGGCGAGTCAGTTATTGCTTTATGGAAAGACACTTGCAGGACTTCGTGTTTTTGAATGTCAAAAAGTTTTAGATTTCATGGAGGGGTTAGAAGAAATCGACTCAAACCGCATTGGTTGTATGGGAATTTCGGGAGGCGGACTTGTTGCCGCCTACACCTCTATTTTCGATCAACGAATCACTGCAACTGTTATTTCCTGTTATGCGAATACATTTAAAGGTAGTATCATACACAGAAGGCACTGTCTAGATAATTATGTACCGGGCATCTTGCAAGACGCGGAAATGCCTGAGTTAATTTCATTAATTGTTCCACGACCACTCTTTATTGAAGCAGGAAAACAAGATCATCTCTTTCCAATTAAAGAAACTGAAAAAGCAATTAAGGAGATTAAAAGAATCTATACAGAACGTAAAAGTGAACACTTAGTAGAATCACATCTTTTTGACGGTGGACATGAGATATGTGGAGATCAATCGTTTGAATGGCTTTGTTCTACCTTGGATGTTAGGTAACAATAAATCCAAATATTAGCATGGAGATGATTGTTTACATGACGGAAGCAAAAAAAAGTGTTGTTGATCGGAAGGTTTGGCAAGCAGATTTAGAGAATGGTTTTTATCAAAATCCGATTTTACATGCAGATTATTCAGACCCTGATGTTGTACGAGTAGGAAAAGATTATTATATGGTTTCTTCAAGCTTTCATATGTCACCAAGTTTACCGGTCTTACATTCTACTGATCTTGTAAATTGGAAGATTATTAATCATGTGGCACAAACATTTCCTTACGCTAGTTACGATAAACCACGACATGGGGAGGGTGTATGGGCTCCTAGTATTCGCTTTCACGACGGAAAATTCTGGGTGTTTTTTAGTGCACCTGATGAAGGCATATTTATGAGTACGGCAGTAGACCCAGCGGGGGAATGGACACCATTACACTTAGTTAAAGAAGTCAAGGGATGGATTGATCCATGCCCATTCTGGGACGATGATGGTCAGGCATATTTGGTCAATGCTTTTGCAAAAAGCAGAACTGGTTTCAAAAGCATTCTCCATGTAAGTCGGATGAAACCAGATGGAACAGAGCTTTTAGATGAGGGTATTCATGTATTTGATGGAACACAGCATCATCCAACAATCGAAGGTCCTAAATTTTACAAGCGAAATGGCTATTATTATATTTTTGCTCCAGCAGGTGGGGTTCCAACCGGATGGCAAACAATACTGCGCTCAAGCAATATCTTTGGCCCATACGAGGATAAGATTGTTCTACATCAAGGGAAGACGAATATTAATGGTCCTCATCAAGGAGGTTGGGTTGAGACTGAAACTGGTGAATCATGGTTTCTCCACTTTCAAGATAAGGAAGCATACGGTCGTATTGTTCATCTTCAACCAATGTATTGGGAAAATGATTGGCCAGTAATGGGGCAAAATCAAAATGAGGCAGGAATCGGAGAGCCTGTGATTCAATGGGAAAAACCAAAAGCACAAGCATCTTCAGAGGTTGTTGTTCCCGACATGAGTGATGATTTTACTTCGAATAAATTAGGGCTTCAGTGGCAATGGCAAGCAAATCGTAAATCCCATTGGTACAATATAAAAGACCAAATGTTGAGGCTATATGCTGTTGGCCAGTCTGGGGAAACCAATCTTTATCATATTCCAAATGTTATGACACAGAAATTCCCGGCAGAAGTTTTTAAAGTAACAACAAAACTGACTTTTTCTCCTGAATCCCCTGAAGATCACTGTGGTTTGCTTGTACTAGGAGAACAGTATGCTTCAATTGAAGTGAGGCAACTAGATGGTCAACTTGGTGTTTTTTATGTCAGGGGAAATGAGAAAAATCTTCAAAACGTACAATGTATCGGCGAAATCAAAGGAAATAAACTTTTTTTACAAGTAGAAGTCAATGAAGGTGCGATTTGTAGATTTAGCTTTAGTGAGGATGGGATCAGTTTTGCACAGGCAGAAGACATCTTTGAAGCTACACCAGGAAAATGGGTTGGTGCTCAAATCGGAATTTATTGTTATAACGACAACCATGAGTATAGCAAAGGATACGCAGATTTCGACTATTTTTCAGTTCACAATTAAAAGGGCATTTAATGCCCTTTTATTGTTTTGAAGAAAGGGGAGAACAAATTGTCTACATTTAAAAATCCAATTATTCCAGGATTCTATCCAGATCCGTCTATTTGTCGAGTAGATGATGATTATTACTTAGTCACGTCTACATTTGAGTACTTTCCTGGTATACCCATCTTTCATAGCAAGGATTTGGTAAACTGGAGGCAAATCGGGCATGTGCTTACCAGACCAAGTCAATTGAATCTTGATGGAACACCTAATTCAAAGGGAATATATGCAGCAACCATACGTTACCACGAGGGTGTCTTCTATGTCATTACAACCTTTGTAGAAAGTCAAACAGGTGCTAGAAGAAACTTTTTTGTAACAGCTGATAAACCTGAAGGCTCTTGGTCTGATCCATATTGGCTAGAGGACTGTCCTGGCATTGATACATCATTGTTTTTTGATGATGATGGAAAAGTATATGTGACAGCAAATCGACGACCTCCAGGAGGGCAGCTTTATCCAAAACATATGGAAATCTGGTTGCAGGAACTAGATTTAGAGACGAAGCAATTGATCGGGGAGAAATACAGTCTTTGGGATGGGGCTTTAAAGAATGTTCATGCCCAGGAAGCACCACATATATATAAGGTCAATGGCATGTATTATTTAATCATTGCAGAAGGTGGCACTGGTTTTACTCATTCCATTACAGTTGCACGGAGCGAATCCGTTACCGGCCCGTATGAAGGTGCTAAAACGAATCCCATATTGACACATCGGCATTTAGGAAGAGAATACCCGATTTCAAATGTAGGTCACGGTGATATTATTGATACAAACAATGGTGAATGGTGGATGGTTTGTTTAGGTTCACGTCCATACGGTGGTGAATATCGAAACCTAGGTAGGGAGTCCTTCCTCGTTCCACTCAAATGGGAAGAAGGGTGGCCTGTCGTCAATCCAGGAAAAGGCATTATTGAAATGGAAGGAATCAAGCCTAATATCGAGGAGAAAAGATGGCCAACCATACCAGCTTGTGACCATTTTGATTTACCGGAACTACAGATGCAGTGGAATTTCATCCGAACACCAAGAGGTGATTTTTGGTCATTAACGGAACGCCCAGGTTATTTGCGGTTACGATTGAAGGCTGAAACGATCACAGAAACCGTCAATCCTGCCTTTGTTGGTCTTAGACAGCGCCATATAAATTTTGCAGCTCGAACAAAAATGGAATTCTCACCAAACAATAAGTATGAGGCCGCAGGACTTGTATTGTTACAAAACTCGGACTTTCATTATCGAGTAGAATACACACAATCTGAGATCAAATTGATAAAGAGAGAAGCGGGACAAGAAGAAATTATTGCGTCATGTCCTTACCAACAAAATGAAGTTTATTTAAAAGTTGAGGCATATGGTCAGTCCTATCATTTTTATGTAGCAAAAGAGCCTGAACAGTGGCAAGTCTTAAAAGAAGATGTGGATGGAAGAATATTAAGCACAGATGTTGCAGGCGGCTTTACAGGTGCTTATTTAGGAATGTATGCAAGTTCAAATGGCACTGAGTCGTTACGCCATGCTGATTTCGATTATTTTGAGTACATCGGATTAGATGATTGATGAAAAAATAAGCTCCCGATTTTGGAGCTTATTTTGGTAACCATTTATCATTCGTATGGAAAATAGTCCCTAAAGAGTATTTTGAAACTTCCTCTTCACTTAATGATTTTGCCCAGCTAACTCTGTGTGGGGAATCACTTCCAGGTCCTGTACTATTCCATTCGGAATACCGAGCTGTATTTTCATTGTCTTCATTTCGCCAATTATCCCATCCAAGGGGATGAATATGCTGACCCATCCATGTATTGATAAAGACTGTATGGGCAAATGGTCGCCAAGGGCGTCCTAAGTATACTTCAGAGACACCCTTTGCTCCAGTTAGTTTGCAATTTTTGAAAACATACCCATATTTATTTTCCCTAGGAGTTGACGCAGCGGTAATATAGCCTTTGCGAAGACTATGAATCGTACAATCCTCAAAAACAGCGACAGCAGAGCCAAAAATGAAATCTACATGTCCTTCAATATAGCACTCTGAGAAGTATTGTCTTCCCTTAGATGTGTAAAGAGTATCCTGATTTGCTAATAACCTAACATGGTTAAATGTACATTTATCACCAGCTACATAAAGTGCAAGTGCCTGGCCGATATCCTCACCATAACCGGCAACATTTTGAATTGTAAGATGTTTCAATTGGAATAAATCTGCAAACGCTTGGAAAGTAGCTGTTTCAAATGTCCCAATTTCATTCCCATCTGCGTTTTTCATTCTGGCAAATTTACTACCTGAAATAATCGTTTCGTATTCTCCAGCCCCAATGATGGTAATATTGGGTTTATTTTCAGGTACAGTTATGATTTCTTCGTATATACCTTTGTTTACATAAATGGTAACTGGTTCCAGAGGAAAGACCCGAACCGCATCAATCGCGGCTTGAATCGTGGAATAATCACCATCTCCCTGTTGAGAAACTACTAGTTTTTGCATGAACACAATTCCTTTCTTAGGTAGCTCTTATTGACTCACGATATTTACCAGGTGTCGTTCCTTCAATTTTCTTAAAGGAGCGAATAAAGTTTTGGGAGTTATTAAAGTTAAGTTTATCTGAAATTTCTTTCACGGAAATATCAGTTTCAGCAAGCCATTTTTTTGCCATATTAATTCGATACATGGATAAATATTCACTAAATGAAATGTTCATTTCTTTCCTAAAAATACTGCTTAAATAATTCGGATTGTAATGTAACCTATTTGCAATCATATCTAGTGTAATATTGGATTCAAATTCCTCATGAATGATATGAACAATGTTTTCTGAAATAGTTTTGTACTGGGATTCAGCACGGTCATCAATTTTTTGAAGAAGGGGATCAATGATGACTGTGATAAACCAGTCCTTTACTTCTTCTCTAGACTTCAGTTCATAGATTTTTTCAAATATTGAACGATTGTCTTCTAAATCTAATACATTGATTGCCAATGTGTGCATAAGTTCAATTAAATCACTTAATAATCTTACTAATGAAATTTGGTATTGAATATGATTCAGATCCTCAGAGAAAATTTCATCAATTAGCTCATTGAGTAAACGATAGACTTTCTCTTTGTCGTTCACTTTGATCGAGTCGAATAGTTCAGTTTCAAGTCGCTTAGGGAAGTAGGTATGCAAACCTTTTCCGATTTCAAGGTTTTCAAAGAAAATAATCGATTCAGTACCATATTTTAGAGTGTATTTGAGAGCTTCTAGGCTCTCCTTATAACCATTTCTTGTCTCAAGAACATTTATGAATGGTTCACTTATCCCAATACTTACAGGGACACTGTATTCCTCTTTTATTTTTTTCTGAATTTGTTCAGCAAGATCATTTACATATTGATTAAACTCATCCTTCGATTCTATGTTGCTTAATAGGAGGGTAACTTGAGTTTGTTTATTAACTATTGGCAGCATTCGCTCATCACTCGGAATCATTTCTTCAACCAGTCCATTAATAACAAATAATAGAACATCTTCTTCTTTTGGCTTATAAGAAGTCCCATCAAGACTGTCGATTTGAACTGTTAGAACACTGATCCATTTATAATCTAAGTTATAGCCAAAATATTTCATTCGACCTTCTAACTCTTCATCAGTAACATTTCCAGTTAAGAGTCGGTGCATGAAAAATTGTTTGAGTTGATTAATTTGGTTTGATAATGATTTTTCTAGGATATCATTTTGTTTCATCATGTCTTTTACATGGTTTTCTATAAAGACAAATTCATTCATATCTTTTCGTTCTTCTTTATTGGTTAATGAGTGTAAAATTACATTCTGTAATTGTTTAATAGGTTGATAGATTATTCTACTACCAAATAAAGCTAGTAATAATGAAACGCCAGCAATTAATAAGGTGATGGCAAGTGTTAGCCATCCGATGGATCTTGATTGGGCTGTTAGTTCACCAAGTTCAACGACAGAAACATAAGTCCAACCATTATAGAACGATTTTCGATAGGTAAAAAGATAGTCTGTACTATCGGATGCAATCGTAAATTGCCCAGTGTCTTCTTCAAGTGATGTATTTTCAGACAATACATCACTATATTCAAAAGCTTGTCCTACATTATTTGTATCGCTTTGTAAGACAACGGTTCCATTTTTGTCTAGAATATAAAAAGTTTCTAAAGAGTTGTCCTTCTTTAAAATATCGCGAAAACTGCATGTCGGTATATTCGCAATAATCATCCCTGTTTTGTTTGAAGAAATTGCAGGTATTTTCTTAATTAGGTTCAAATTATAGCCGCAAGCACGGGAAGCAGCTTGTTTGTACAAAGGTTCCTTCGATTTTTTTTCTAAAAGCCAGACAGAGCTTGTCTTTAGTGAAAGATAACGATCGGAGATTTCGTTCAGCTGTCCCTCAGATAATCGTTGTAGTCCGTAATTATTAACGAGCCAATTATTTTGAAGACTAATCAGAGCAACATCAGTGAGACGTGTATCGAATGTTTGCTGATGACTAAGATCGTCTCTTAACTGGTTATACAACTGGAATTGTCTTGTAGTAAGTGGTTCTCTTAATGATTCTATAATTTTTGATGAAGATGCTAACTGTGTCAGGGATTGGTCCACTGACTTAATAACCTGCTCGACATTTGTTTGGATTTGGTCCACACTATGTTCTTTTTCTTTTGCAACATAATTCTCCACAACAGAGGTTGAGCGAAGGAATGAAAATATTCCGACAATAATGACGGGAATAATGGCCAAAATACTTACAAATAAAATCATCCTATGGAAGAAGCTTCCGGGTAGCTTAAGTTTCATGTAATCACTCCAAATCTATTCAAATGTGAGGGGATGATTATTAAGTTTGTAACATCCCTGTAATATTCGAATGTCTATTAATTATAAATGTAAGCGTGCATAATTTGAATAATCATTTTGTTACATTGTGTTCATATTATTAGAACATTCCTAATGAATTCAAGGGTATACTGGCCTATTTAAAAGTAAATTAAATGATTATAGTTATTATTATAATAGTATCCTATCATAAAGGCAGGAGAGTTGTTATCGTTTTCAAATTTTACCTATTTCAATGTGAGAAAGGATGAATATTCTTGAATAAGACGATAGTTGAAAAATCACCTTTATATTTTGCACAAAAAATGTGTGACACTTTGATGACAAAGTTTACTCCAGAGGAGCTTCCACCTGGAGGACGTTGGCACTATCACCAAGGCGTATTTTTATGTGGAATGGATCTAGTTTACAACAAAACAGGTGAAGACAAATATTTTAATTACTTAAAGGCATATGTTGATCACAATATCGATGAAAATGGAAACTTATTATTTGCTAGAGATGAGTTAGATTCAATTCAAGCAGGACTGTTATTATTCCCATTATATAAAGCTACTGGATTAAAAAAATATGAAATAGCAGCACGACGCTTACGCAATATTTTTACAACTTTAAATCTTACAAGCGAAGGCGGATTCTGGCATAAGGATAAATACCCGTACCAAATGTGGCTAGATGGCTTATACATGGGTGGACCATTTGCGTTACATTATGCCAATGATTTCAATGAGCCAAATTTAATCGAGATGGTCATTCATCAGGAAAACTTAATGCGAAAGCATACAAAGAGTGAAGCGACCGGTTTATATCATCACGGTTGGGACGAAAAGGCGGTACAGCCATGGGCTCGTCCTGATGGTAAAGCTCCAGAGATTTGGGGGCGCGCTCTTGGTTGGTATGGATTAGCAGTCATAGACATGATTGATATTTTACCAGAGGGCCATCCACATAAGAAAGAGTGGATTGCATTCATTCGAGATTATGTTCGTGATGTCGTCAAATATCAGGATGAAAAGACTGGCCTATGGTACCAAGTTGTGGACAAGGGAGACAATGAAGATAACTGGCTTGAGACATCTGCTTCCAGTCTATTCGTTTATGTCATTGCCAAAGCTGTTTCTAAGAAATATGTAGGCGAGGAATTTGAAAAATATGCAACAAAGGCATATGAGGGACTGCTCAAGTATAAAGTTCAAGAAACTGAAGAAGGCACTCTTATTATAGATGATATTGTAATCGGTACTTCAATTGGAGTATATGACTATTATATTAATCGTGAGCGCAGCCATAACGACTTACATGGTGCAGGTGCTTTTATTATGGCAAGTATGGAGATGGAGAAATTGCTTGCTGAACATCCGGGGGTAAAATAATCAATGAAAAAATATGCAGTTTGTGGATTAAGTAACAGAGCACTAAAAATGTTTATTCCACCATTAGTTGAAAAGTTTGCAAAACAAAGCGAGATTGTTGGTTTGCTAGACAGCGATGAATACCGTCTTGAATTATGCAAGGAGAAATTTCCTGTATTAGCTCAAACACCGACATATCTTCCAAATCAGATTGATCAAATGATCGAGGAAACTAAACCGGATTGTATCATTGTTGTAAGCCGTGACAACACACATATCGATTACATTTTAAAAGCACTTGAACATGATGTTGATGTCATCACAGAAAAACCAATGGTTACAACCGCTAAAGATGCTAACAGGGTCATTGAAGCAGAACAACATAGTAAAGGTAAAGTGACTGTGGCATTTAATTATCGCTATAGTCCGTACCATCGAAAAATCAAGGAACTCGTTTTAGAAGGTAAAATAGGGAGAGTGACTTCGGTTGACTTGAATTGGTATATCGACACATACCACGGGGCGAGCTATTTCAAACGCTGGAATCGGAAAAGGGAACTTTCTGGTGGACTTTCAATCCATAAATCAACACATCATTTTGATCTTGTAAATTGGTGGATTGATCAATATCCAGAAGAGGTTTTTGCACATGGAGCCTTACATTATTATGGGCCAAATGGAGAGCTCAACCCAGACCCAAGTACTGATAACAGATATTGTGGTACATGCGATGTAAAAGATAATTGTGATTATTACTTAAGATGGAATCCTCGTGAATTTTCTGAAGTAATTGAAGATGATCACTTAAACATGGGCGATAAAAAAGAAAACAAATATACGGATTATCGACCGGATGCATGTATCTTTGACTCCGAGATAAACATAGAAGATACGTATACAGCTAGTGTAAAATACAACAAAGGTGCTCTATTAAGCTATTCTATTAATTTCTCTACACCATTTGAGGGCTATCGCTTAGCTATCAATGGTACTAAGGGAAGAATTGAAACTCAAGAATTTCATGCACCAAGTCGGGTACCTTTCGAAGTGCCTGAGCAAACAATTGATTACTATCCTTTATTTGGTTCAAAAGAAATTATTCATGTTGTCCAAACAGCTGGGGGTCATGGCGGTGGAGATCCTGTGTTAATTCATGATCTTTATCAAGGCATTGATCCAAGACGCCAATATGAAATACTCGCAGGTGCGGAAGCTGGAGCTTACTCAATCGCACTTGGAGAAGCGGTTTGGAAATCAGTCGAAGAGAAGAAACCAATTTCGATTAAAGAATTACTTAAAAGTTACCAAGGACAACTATCGGAATAAGTGTAACAATAAGTCGACAAGTCAGAAGCATAGAAGGTCAAGGAACTCGTCGCTTGAGGAACGGTACGAGGCAACAACATTATTCTTTCTTGTTGCCTTGTACTGAGGAATATACATCCTTGAATTAACTTGTATACGAAGCACACATACAAGGACCTTGTTCTATCTTTGTAATAAACTACCGAGATTCGCAGTTTATCATTTGATGACTTTTTGAACTTCCTTAATAAACAAAAATAGAAAGGGGAAAGACATATGCTAGGAGGATTGGACAGTCCATTTTACCGTTGGTGTGGGGCTATATCACGTTTGATTTATTTAAATATGCTATGGCTTCTATTTACAATAATGGGACTAGTTGTTGCAGGATTTGTACCCGCAACTGTAGCGCTTTTTGCAGTAACTCGAAAGTGGATCATGGGAGATGAAGATATCCCTGTCTTTTCAACATTTTGGAGTGTATATAAGAAAGAATTCTTAAAATCCAACCTCCTAGGGCTTACCCTGTTCATAGCTGGATATATCTTATATGTTGATCTTGTATTTCTTCCAACCACAAGCATGTTTTTTATTGTGGTAAGGTATGCACTAATTGCAATTTGTTCAGTTTACATCGTAATTCTACTATATATTTTCCCAATCTACGTACATTTTAATGGGAATATAAAATCGTATATAAAAAATGCCGTCATGTACGGTCTATCCTACCCACTCGTTACTTTTGCGATGGTATTAGGGATTTTCATACTTTATATGGGATTTACTTATGTCCCATCTCTTATACCTTTTCTAAGTGTAAGTATACTAGCCTATTTTATTATGTGGCTAGCGCTGAAAGTATTTGCAAGAATTGAAGAAAAAGTAAATGGGAAAGACGAAGTAAAATCAAATGAGAGAGAACCAAGTTTTAGTAAATAGACAAATTGAAGGTGTTTCAATGAAAAACATTCATATATATATTGCCGGAGATTCGACAGTATCTGATTGCCCACCGAACGAAGAACCGCGTGCAGGATGGGGACAGGTAATCAACCAATATTTTAAAGAAAATGTTATCATTCACAATTTCGCAATTGGCGGTCGAAGTTCAAAAAGTTTTATAGATGAAAAGAGGTTAGAATCAATACTAAATGAAATTCAACCGAATGATTACCTCTTTATTCAATTTGGTCATAACGATCAAAAACAGGACCATCGTAGAACAGAACCATATTCAACCTATCAAGAATATTTGAGCAAATATATCGAAGGCGCTAGAGCAAAAGAGGCAATCCCGATTTTAGTAACTTCGATGCATCGAAGAACCTTCGATGAAAACGGAAAAATAATGAATAGTTTAGGAGAGTATCCGGAAGCGATGGTCGCCCTAGCAAAAGAAAAACAAGTGAGTATCATCGATTTATGGAGTGATTCGAAGAATTTATATGAATCTTTAGGTCCTGAAGAATGTAAAAATCTTTTTATTTGGTTTGAGCCGGGTGAACATCGAAACTACCCTGATGGAATTAGTGATGATACGCATTTTCGAGAGGATGGGGCAAATAAAATTGCCGAAATTATTGCCAAAGAAATTAAAAAAACAATCCCAGATTTAGCGTTATATCTTAAGGATTAAAGTGAGGTGTACATGTGATTAATCTAGGTATTCGCGCCCATGATGTGAAGGCTAGCTCTTTAGATGAACTTGTGCAAACAGTAAAAGATAAAGGGTTATCTTCTGTACAATTGGCCATAGCAAAATCATTTCCACAACTAAATACGAGTTTAGGAAGTCTTTCACCGGGTTTTGCAAAGTATATAGGTAATGCTTTTCAACAAATGAACATCCAAATCGGAGTATTAGGCTGCTATATTAATATGATTCACCCAGATCAACGAGAACGTCAAAAAGCATTAGACCGTTTCAAGGAGCATATCCGTTATGCAAGAGATTTTGGTTGTAGTGTTGTTGGAACGGAAACAGGAAATGTCCATGCTAAAATGGGATTTACTGTAGATAATTTTCGAGAGAAACCTTTTTTAGATGTTGTAGATAGTGTGAAAGAACTTGTAAATGAAGCAGAAAAATTTGGAGTTATTGTGGGAATAGAAGCGGGAGTTAACCATCCTGTTTACAATCCAATGCTTTTAAAAAGGTTATTGGATGAAGTAAATTCAAATAATTTACAAATTATCTTTGACCCGGTAAATTTGTTAACTGTTGAAAATTACATTTATCAAGATGAAATTTTCAAAGAGGCAATCGAACTATTTGGAGATCGTATAATCATTGTTCATTGTAAAGACTTTGTTATTGAGAATGGCAAGTTAAAGTTTGCTCCTCCTGGTAAAGGGCTATTAAACTACGATTTAGTCATGGAACTGATTAAGCATAGAAAACCTTATATCCAATTTCTACTAGAAAGTACAACCGAACCTTTTATAGATGATAGTATTGCATTTTTACAAGAAAAATACGAAAATGCTTAGTATGGGATAATACGTAGTATATTCCTCGTATACACATCAGAAAGGATGAAAGGGCTTTGAGAGATAAAGGAAAGGTCAAAGAATTATTTGCAGCCATGAGTACAGCTGAAAAAGCCAAGTATATTTGGGAGTACTATAGATATTATCTAGTTGCTTTTGTTATTGTATTAATTGCCGCTATCTTTCTAGTAAACGACTATTCGCCCAAAAAGGATACTGCACTTTCAGTTCTTGTTTTAGGAGATTTGGTAGATTCAAATGAAATTAAAAATATTCAACAAAGGCTAAATGAAGGAATTCTTTCTGAAGAAGAAAGAAAAACACATGAGGTATCGATTCAGGTAATCCCATATGCACCGGATGCTGCAGATTTAAATGTTGTTATGGCAGCTCTACAACGAGTAACTGGAGAAATATCTACTGGAGAACTCGATGTTTTGTTCATTGATAAAGAACAGTTCGAGATTATGAATGGGGAACAATATTTTTATAGCTTAGATAAATTAATAGATAAAAAACTACCAGTTGATAAGGAATTTATGTATTATGATTCTGAAAATCAGGCTACTGGAATCGATGCGCAAGCATTGCCACTATTTAACGAAGCAATAGATGATCCAAATGTGGTAATGGGTGTCATTGTAAATACCCAAAGAACAGAAAATATAGAAAAAGTTTTCAAGATTTTATTCGAAGAATAGTTATTTTTTCATTGCAATATTAGTATATTACGATATTATTTAATTTGAAGGCAATTTAATTAGGAGGCTATATCCATGGAACATATGAAGCAACTAGTTGAAGCATTAAAAAACGGAAACGTTTTCGAAAATTCTAGTGAAGTAAAAGTTTACGAGAAATCCTTAACTCATCATGATAATGTAAGCCTTGTCATGGTAAGGGACCAACAGCAAAAATGGATCCTTGCATCAGGCGAAGGAGCTTTATTTGAAGAATTAGAGGGTACAGTGATTTCCGAAAATGGAAAGGCTTGTCCATTAACACACGAAAATCGTTTAGTATTAAATCGTTACTTTGAATATACTGTTCCAAGAGCATTTGGTACAAAAATTGCAACAATGGGTCTAGGTGACCGCTTAGGTCTAGCTTCACCAGGACATATTGAAACTGTTCGCGACCATAATGTGAAGCCAATTCTTGCTCAACAAAGTATTCGTGAATTAACATTAACGAATCGTACAATGAATGATGTAATTGACGCAGCAAGCTTTGCAGTATTCCAAGAAGGATATACAGGTGGATTTGGTGCAGACGGTGACCACTTAAAAGAAGAAGAAGATATTAAAATGGCATTATCACTTGGTATGTCAATGCTAACATTAGATTGTTCAGACCATATTCAAAACCGAGTTGAGGGCTTAACAGTAGAGGAAATCAGTGCAGAATTTGATAGCCTCCCTGAAGAAACGAAGAATCACTATAATCAGCTATATTTAAACAAAGAATTCGATGTAAAAGGTCTTGAAATCGGATTTGATGAAAATACATTAAAGAAATTTGTATTGTTATATGGAAAGGCTTTAGAGTATATGGTCCATGTACATGAAACATATATCGAAAAAGCAGATCGTGATATTGATTTTGAAATTTCGATTGATGAAACTGAAACAGTTACATCTCCAGCAGCACATTTCTTTGTAGCAAATGAATTACAAAAACGTGGCGTAACAGTAACAAGCCTTGCTCCAAGATTCTGTGGTGAATTCCAAAAAGGAATTGATTATATCGGTGATATAGAACAATTCGAAAAAGAATTACGTGAACACGCGCTAATCGCTGAATACTTTGAATACAAATTAAGTATCCACTCTGGAAGTGATAAATTTACAGCTTTCCCAATTATCGCGAAGTATACGAATGGAGTTCTTCATGTTAAAACAGCTGGCACAAACTGGCTTGAAGCTGTACGTGTAATTGCAAAGGTAAATCCTGGATTATATAGAAGAATGCATGCATATGCTTTAGAACATTTAAATGAGGCACTTAAGTATTACCATATTACACCAGATATGAATACAATCGTACCACTTGATACAGTTTCTGATGAAAACCTTCCAGAATATATGAATAATGATGCAGCAAGACAAGTAATCCATGTAACATACGGATTATTGTTAACTGTAAAAGATGAAAACGGAAACTTCATTTTCAAAGATGAATTTTTCGGTACTTTGAATGATAATGAAGATGAATATCGTCAAGCCCTTGTTAAACACATTGGCAAGCACGTTGAATTATTAAACCTATAAAAAATGACTATTTTCAAAACACCTTTCTTTTAGCTATACTGGCTAAGGGAAGGTGTTTTTTATGCATAAATTTATCCTTATACTCTTTTTTGCTCTTTTTTTATCTGGCTGTGGGCCTCAAGGTACCGATCAGGAGTCTACTAAAGAGGTAGAATTAACGGTTTCTGCTGCTACAAGTATGCAGAATGTTTTACAAGAATTAAAGAACAATTTTGAAAAGGAACATTCTACAATTGATATCGCCTTTAATTTTGGCGCATCAGGTGCACTTGCACAACAAATCTCTCAAGGAGCTCCAGTTGATATCTTTTTATCGGCTTCTAAAGAAAAGTTCGATATACTTATTGATAAGGAACTTATTGACGAAGATCTCCAGCAAAATCTAACTGGCAATGAGATTGTGTTAATTGCTCCAAAACAAAACGAAAAGCAGATTACGGGAATAGAAGATTTGAAAACAAAGGCTGAACGGATATCAATAGGTATACCAGAATCTGTTCCTGCAGGGAAGTATGCGAAGGAAGCAATCGAAAGCATGGATATGTGGAATGAAATTGAAAATAAGTTAGTGCTTTCAAAAGATGTTAGGCAAGTCCTTACATATGTTGAGACTGGAAATGTTGATGCAGGGTTTGTCTACAAAACAGATGCACAATTATCAGATCAAATTCGGATTGTGATGAGTGTGGATACTAAGTATCATTCAGAGATTATTTATCCGATCGGAGTCTTAAAATCATCAGAACATTTAAATGAAGCAAAATTATTTTATGAATACTTATTGAGCGATGAAGCTATTGCTCTTTTAGAGGAATATGGGTTCTCAAACATAAAGTAAAAAGCAATTGGAGCATGATGTCCAATTGCTTTTTTGTTCTAGGTCTAGCTCAAGCACCTAGCCCCCTGAGCATTTGCTTTTACATATACGGATGTACACCCTTCGCAATCTCCTGTACGATGGTTGCAAGGGATGAGATTTGTTGATCGTCTAAGTTGAAAGAATCTTTGATTTTTGTTTCAAGATTATTCGTAATTCTACGTTTACCAACTTCAACAAGGGCAATAAGTGCAAAACTACAATTTACTGCTTTAGCAAAATCACGTTGAGTCATGTTGTTCTTTTTGCGTAAAAATTTTACAATATCTTTGTTTATCCTAGGCATTTTACACACTCCTTACCTATGGCTTTTTACATGTGGAATATATATATGATTGCGTATCTATTATTCTATGATATTCACAATATTACCATCATATATAAAATTCGTCTAGGCAGGTTTTCAGGATGTCCAGCTTCAAGCGCCATCTGTTCGAGACAATAAGCGAATCGCTTCAGAAGGGAAAAAAACACTTTAAGTCAGCGTTCATCTTACGCTATTCACCAATAGAAGGGCGCCTTGCGTTTTCACATTGCCTAAGAATTTAAACAGCTGTAGAACCTGTCTACAGCTGTAATAGAGAATTACTTATCTCCAAAAAGTCGGCGTGCAGCATGATTTGTTGGACCAACATATTCATTTAGTTGGAAGGAATGACGAATGGCAGCTGTAATGAATTTCTTCGCTTCATATATGGCTTCCTTCACTTCTAATCCTTTTGCAAGTCCTGCTGCGATTGCAGCTGAAGAGGTGCAACCGGCACCGTGAGTAAATGTTGTTTCAAATCGGTCGCTTTCAAGGATCTCTATTTCTTTTCCATCATATAAAACATCTACTGCTTTATCATGTTTTAGCTTTCCGCCACCTTTTACGAGTACATATTTCGCACCAAGATCGTGTATCTTCACAGCAGCTTCTTTCATTTGATCAATAGTTGTGATTGAACCGATTCCACTTAGTTGACCTGCTTCAAATAAATTTGGAGTAATCACTGTTGCAAGTGGAGTTAGTATTTCTCTAAGGGCAACAGCATGATCCGGGAATAGAACTTCATCTTCTCCCTTACAAACCATTACAGGATCCACTACAAATTTTTGAAGATTATGTTTTTTAGCCGCATCTGCAGTAATTTCAATAATATCGACAGTAGGAAGCATACCAGTCTTTGCCGCATCGACACCTATTCCATCAAGGATTGTTGCTAATTGTGCCTTGATGATATCGAGGTCAACCGGAAAAACTTGGTGATTCCAACGATTATGCGGGTCCATCGCAACAATTACAGTTAAGGCAGACATGCCGTAAACTCCATGTTCTTGGAAGGTTTTTATGTCAGCTTGGAGACCAGCTCCACCACTACTATCAGAACCTGCAATCGTTAATGCTTTTGGTAAACTCATATTTGAAACCCCCATCTAAAAAGTTTGACAGACTTATTATATATCAATTGATAAAAATAGATATATTTATGCAATAAAAAAACGACTTTACAATATAAGGAAGGTATAAAACGTTGATTTAATAATAAAGAATTTGATACAATACACTGATGTAAGAGAAAAGTGTAATTCGATCCTAAACACATTCATATCTTGCAAATATTAATGATAGGCGGTCGAAAATAATGACAGAAACAAAACCTTATCGAGTATTACTTTACTATCAATATGTAACAATTGAAAATCCAGCAGAATTTGCAGCAGAGCATCTTGCTTTCTGTAAAGAAATCGGTCTAAAAGGTCGTATTTTAGTAGCGACAGAAGGTATTAATGGAACGGTCTCTGGAACTATTGAACAAACCGACAAGTATATGGAAGAAATGAGAAAAGATTCTCGTTTTGCAACAATGGTTTTTAAAATTGATGAAGCAGATGGACATGCTTTTAAGAAAATGCATGTTAGACCTCGTCCTGAGCTTGTCAACTTAAGCCTTGAGGATGATATTAACCCACATGAATTAACAGGTAAATATTTAAGTCCAAAAGAATTTTATGAAAAAATGCAAGATCAGAATACAATTATTTTAGATGCAAGAAATACGTATGAATATGATTTAGGACATTTCAGAGGCGCGATTAGACCAGACGTAGAAACTTTTCGTGATTTACCACAATGGGTAAGAGAAAACAAAGAAATGCTTGATGGAAAAAAGATACTAACGTACTGTACTGGCGGTATTCGTTGTGAAAAATTCTCTGGTTGGTTAGTAAGAGAAGGCTTCGAGGATGTTGGCCAGCTTCACGGAGGAATTGCAACATACGGTAAAGACCCTGAGGTACAAGGTGAACTTTGGGACGGCCAGCTTTACGTATTCGATGAAAGAATTGCTGTTCCAGTAAACCAAAAAGAGCATGTGATTGTAGGGAAAGACCATTTTACTGGAGAACCATGTGAACGCTATGTAAACTGTGCAAACCCTGAATGTAATGAACAAATACTTTGTTCTGAAGAAAATGAGCATAAATATCTAAGAGGCTGTACACATGAATGTCGCGTACACCCACGTAACCGTTATGTAGAAGAGAACGGGTTAACTGAGGAAGAAGTAGCAGAACGTTTACAAAACCTTGAAAAAGAATTAGTGCAACAATAATTATGAAAACCACAGTGTGAAAAACCACTGTGGTTTTTTCAAATACATAATTCTGGTACAATATAGGAAAAGAAAGGGGAGAATTGTGAAAATTATTGCATCTCAACCGTATATCACTATACAAAGAAAAATAGAGTGGAATGTGCAAAAGTATATTGAAAACCATCATCAGTTGCGATTGTTTGAAGACCGAATCCTTTCTTCTGCTAATGAATTTCATCTAGATCATGTGTATGATGTTTCCTACAGAGCGAGCTTTTTATATCTCCACACAAACCAAGGAGTATTCTCCTATAATATTAAAGAAGACCCAATTGATTTTATTAAAGCTTTTAAAGGTTTGAAACAGTAAATAACGTTTCGAGGTGAACTATGGAAATCGATAAAATTGTCAATATAGTTAAGGAACGCACTCCCTCTCTATTAGGCCGTGGAGATTTTAAGCGCTTTTCCATTCTTCTTCCTTTAATAAAAAAAGATAATGAAGTTCATATCCTTTTTGAGGTTCGTTCAAGTCAATTAAGACGACAGCCAGGTGAGATATGCTTTCCAGGTGGAAAAATGGACCCAACGGATAGAGATGAGCGGCATACAGCCATTAGAGAAACGATGGAGGAACTAGGGCTAAATGAAAGTGATATTACAAATGTAAATCCACTAGATTATTTTGTTTCCCCTTTTGGTACAATTATTTATCCGTACGTAGGTGTAATCAATAATCCTGATGAAATTCAACCGAATCCAGCAGAAGTTGGAGAAATATTTACGGTTCCACTGTCATTCTTACAATCAAATCCTCCACAGATTTTTAAAGTGAATTTTCATGTAGAGCCCGAAGAAAACTTTCCTTTTAACGATATCATTGGAGGGGAAAATTATAAATGGCAGGTAAGAGGTATGGACGAATGCTTCTATTATTATGAAGACCGTGTCATCTGGGGTTTAACAGCCGGAATCCTAAAACACTTTTTAGAAGTAATTGAAAAAAGCCCTATATAAAGGGCTTTTGTGTTTTACTTTGTAAATTTAGTGCTTCTCCAATTCGTTACCTTTATTGATGTATGCGAAAAGTGTAAGGTAACGCAGGATTCTACAATGATGCCAAAAAGTGCGGTACCAATCGCTAGATGAATAACTGCCCAAGGAATAGATAATGCCGTCTTGATTGTGAAAATGCCTGCAATAATTTGTGATAAAACGGTTAGTGAAGTTAGCACAAGTCTTAATCGAATGCTTGTACTCCAGTTCTTAGTGAATGCAAAAAACGTCAGAATAAGTATGTAAATAGCTGAAGCATACGCAAAGAACCGATGTAAGGATTGTAAAATCTGAGCTTTATTTAATGGAAGGAAAGAGTTTGAACAAGATAACCATTCGCATGCTAAACCATACGACTGATGCTTTATATAAGCGCCAAAACCTAAGGTGAAAGTTAGCAGTAATATAAGGATGAAATAGTGCTTCTTTAAGGGTGACGCATTACTTACGCTGACTGTTGAACTTGTTTGGCATTTCCATATAAAAAGCAAGCATGCAAAATAGGCCATTGCAATAAGTAGATGAATGGTAACAACAATTGCTGGCAAATCAAGTAAAACAACAATCGCACCAAGAATAACCTGAAGGATAAGGAGAAGCATCATCCAATTTGCTGTTGTTTTTACATGATTTTCAGTTTCAGTTCGCTTAACTTTTAAAAATAATATGGCAGAAAGAACAAAAAGCAGAGCACCAATTACACGATGTGCATATTCAATGAGTGTTTCACCTTCTAATACAGGTATTAATACACCGTTACATAATGGCCAATCTGGCCCACAGCCCATACCTGATTGAGATGAAGCGACATAACCACCAAACACAATTAAAAAATAAGCTACAAGAATAGATAAGATAGAAAGACCCCGAATGCCCAACAATCATACCCCCAATTATTTGATAGTATTAGTGTACCAACGTGAATTTCGGAATGTAGTGGTTTTAATCACACTTTTTAGAAAATTTGGCATTCATGATTTGGATGAAAGCAGTCAGACTTTCCTTGGAATACATCGGATTGCATTAATTAGGAAGTAGATGGGCTTCAACTATCGTATAAATATGCCTCCTACCAGTTATTAGGAAGTTGATAGCACACCAACAGTCGTGGAGATACACTGAATTCCAGAAAATAGGAGGTTGATAGTACTCCACCCGTCGTGGAGATACACCATATTCCAGAAATTAGGAAGTTGATAGCGCTCTAATCGTGTCGGGGATACATCATGTCCAGAAGTTAGGAGGATGATAGCACTTCAACTGTCGTGAAGATACATCGTGTTCCAGAAATTAGGAAGTTGATAGCACTCCAATCATCTTAATAGCACAAAAAAAGAGTATCGGTTTCCCAATACTCTTTCAAGTTTATATGTCAGTTTCCTAGTAGATCTCTAAGTTTGTTTTCAACCTTTTCACTGACATTCTTAATGTCTTTTTTTGCCTCTTCCAATACGATCTTCCATTTGGCACTTTCTTCTTTTAATGTTTCTTCGATTTTTTCAGCTTGCTCTTTAATTTCTTCCTTGGTAATCGTTTTTCGGTCCTCTTGTCCCGAAAGCTTCGCATTAACAGAAACAACATCAAAGGAGTCTACTTCCATTGTAGGAAGTACTTCGTCCATTATTCCTTTAAATAAAGGAACAATATAGTCAGAGCTACTACCTTGGATATAATGTGTTTTGTCTGTTTTGTCATAGCCCATCCAAACGGCACCGACGAAATTAGGTGTATATCCAACAAACCATTGGTCCTTAGTTCCATTAATCTCTTTATAAGGGAGCTGGGTAGAACCTGTTTTCCCAGCTAGCTCAACTCCAGGGATTTTTGTGCCTCTACCTGAACCTGTTTCAACAACGTTTAGTAGCATAGAAGTCATATCGTTTGCCACTTTTTTTGATGTAACCTTAGTTGTTTTATGCTTATGTTCAGCAATGACATTTCCTGTTGGTCCTACTATTTTTGAGATTAGATGTCCTTCCGGTCGTTTTCCTTCATTTGCAAAGACTGAATAAGCCTCCGCTAGTTGTAAAGGTGAAGTCCCTTTATGCATTCCACCCAGTCCGATACCTAGATATTTATCTTCTTCTGAATATGGAATACCAAATCTTCGTAAAGAATCAAGTCCTTTATTAAGTCCAATTTGGTCTAACAGCCAAACGGTCGGTGCATTTAAAGAGTGCTCAAGGGCTTCATACATTTTTACTTCACCTTGGTACGATTTTGAGAAGTTTTCAGGTGTGTAATCTCCATATGTTTTTAACTCATCAACTAATACGGAAGTGACTTCATACCCTTCTTCAAGTGCAGGAGTATATACTGCTAATGGCTTTAGTGTTGACCCTGGTTGAGCCTGCAAATGAGTTGCTCGATTAAAACCACGGAATACATGTTCACCACGGCCGCCGACTAAACCGAGCACACCTCCAGTCTTTGGATGTAACATTACAGCACCACTTTGTACAAGAACGTCCCTCCCCTTAGGGAAAAGATAGTCCTTTTTATAAACATCTTCAAGGGCAGATTGAATGTCTTGATCCATCTCAGTATAGAAGCGATAGCCACGAGTCAGAATCTCCTCTTGCGTCAACCCATATTTCTTAATGGCCTCATCTAGCACTGCGTCAACATAATAAGGATAGTTTCTTTCTATATAGCTTCCACCACCATCTTCAAGCTTGATTTCTTCTTGTTTCGCTTGTGCATATTCATCATCGGAAATCATCTGTAACTCATGCATTTTTAACAGAACTGTATTTCTTCGCTTAATCACACCATCATAGTTTTTATAAGGATTTAAAGCTGATGGTGCTTGGAGAATTCCAGCAAGCATTGCAGCCTCACTGATTGATACATTGTCAATTTCCTTATTAAAGTACTTTTTCGAAGCTTGGCTAATGCCCCATGATCCATTTCCGAAGAAGACTTGATTTAAATACATTTGTAAAATCTCATCCTTGGTATAATGCTTTTCAATTTCCAATGCTAAAAAGAGTTCTTCGATTTTACGTTTATAGGTTTGTTCAGGAGAGAGAAGCGCATTTTTTGTAAGTTGCTGAGTAATCGTACTGCCTCCACCTGTAATTCTTCCGGCAAATAAATTATTAAAAAAGGCGCGTGTGATTCCTTTAATATCAAAACCATTATGGGAATAGAAGCGCTCATCCTCTATTGCAATAACCGCATTTTTTACATGCTCAGGAAGTTCTTCTACCAAGACACCCTCAGTTCGATTTGTTGAAATATTGGTTGCGACTTCACCATCTTTATCATAAATAACAGTTGCTTGACGCAAACCGTCTTTCAATGATTGAACGTTTGCCTGAGTAGCCATAAAGGCAAAGAAGAGCATAGACAATAAGATAAACACCAATACAATAAGTAATAAAATTTTAGTAATATGCTTATCTCGCCAAAAACGTTTAATAGATTCCCAAAGTCGTTTTATATACGGCATTATCTTTTCAAAAATACCTCTCATATTTGTTTCTCCATTCATTAGGATACTGAACTTATATTTTATAACAGTTATTCGAATAAGAAAAATATAATATAATCAATTTATAGATTATATTTATAAGTTGTACGAATAGATGAAGTGTTTTATGGGAGGGTAAAAAATGGAAAAACAACAATTATTCATCAATGGAAAATGGGAAGAAGGCGTCCAGTACGAAGAATTACGCTCACCCTATAATCAAGAGGTCATTTCAATGATCCCTTTAGCTACAAAAGAACAGGTAGAAAACGCAATTGCAAGTGCCCAACAAACGACAAAAACAATGCGAAATTTAACAGCTTTTGAGCGGGCAGAAATCTTAGAAAAGGTATCTGATCTGTTTACTGAAAGGCTCGAGGAATGTGCTCTTATCCTAGCTTCTGAAAATGCCAAACCACTAAAAGCTGCGAGGGGAGAAATTGTTAGAACTGCTGAAACTTACAAATTTGCTGCAGAAGAGGCCAAGCGCCTTCACGGGGAGACTGTACCACTTGATGCTGCAAAAAGCGGGAAAGGAAGATTTGGATACACAAAAAGAGAACCGCTGGGTGTCATCGCAGCAATCACGCCGTTTAACTTTCCTTTTAACCTAGTTGCACACAAGCTTGGCCCAGCCTTTGCGGCGGGAAATACGGTCGTATTAAAGCCTGCATCACAAACACCTTTAAGTGCAATTATGACAGCGAAGCTATTTGAAGAAGCTGGACTGCCAAAAGGTGCTCTGAATGTCGTGACAGGAAAAGGCAGTGTGGTAGGAGATTTACTTGTTCAGGACGATCGTGTGAAAATGATTACTTTTACAGGTAGTGTACCAGTAGGAATGCGAATTAAAGAGAAAGCAGGACTTAAGCGCGTTACTCTAGAATTGGGCTCGAATGCTGCTGTCATCATTGATAGTACTGATGATTTGGAGACAGCAGCAGCTCGTTGTGCAGAGGGAGCATTCAATTTTGCTGGGCAGGTATGTATTTCGGTTCAACGTATCTATGTGAATGAAAATGTATTTGAAGAGTTCGTTGGAAAATTGAAGTACTATACTAGACAACTAGTTCTTGGTGACCCAAAATCAGAAACGACAGATGTATCATCTCTCATCAATCCAAACGAAACGGATCGAATCGATAAGTGGGTCCAAGAGGCGAAGGCAGATGGCGCAAAAGTCGTCTATGGTGGTAAACAAGATGGAACTGTCTTCCAACCTACAATCTTAGTAAACACTAACGAAAAACTTTCCGTTTCTTGTAATGAAGCATTTGGTCCGGTTGTGTCCGTAAATTCGTATAAAACATGGGATGAGGCTATCAGTCTCGTAAATGACTCAGAATATGGGCTGCAGGCAGGAGTCTATACCACAAATATTCAAAGAGCATTTGAGGCAGCTGACAGATTAGAGGTA
>Ga0180215_1001090_pt1 | contig 30862 bp, 31 predicted proteins | sample eDN3rd37CBELigBY_FD_128871 | JGI IMG/M metagenome (GOLD analysis project Ga0180215, IMG submission 128871) | Enriched backyard soil microbial communities from Emeryville, California, USA - eDNA 3rd pass 37_C BE-Lig BY (version 2) (version 2) | ecosystem: Environmental > Terrestrial > Soil >...
CGTCGGTGTCGGAGCCCGTCGCGGCTCCGACACCGACGACGACCGCACCGCCCAGCACGACGGTCGCCCCCGCGACGACGGCCGCGGTCCCCGACGACGTGCTCGGCGCGCTGGCCGCGCTCGCCGTGCGGCGCGAACACGGCGAGGGCTACGACCGCGACGCGTTCGACCTGTGGGTGGACGACGACGGCGACGGCTGCGACACGCGCCAGGAGGTGCTCGCGGCCGAGCGCCTGGCGCACGGCGCCGGCGCGTGCGGCCTCATCGGCGCGACGTGGTACTCGCCCTACGACGGCGGCGAGTACCACGACCCTGCCGACCTCGAGATCGACCACCTCGTGGCCCTGAAGGAAGCCTGGGACTCGGGGGCCTGGGCGTGGACCGACGCGCACCGACGCGCCTTCGCCAACGACCTCGGGCATCCCGAGGCGCTCATCGCGGTCGCGAGCCACGAGAACCGCGCCAAGGGCGACCGCGACCCCTCGAACTGGATGCCCACCGAGCGCGCCGCCTGGTGCGGCTACGCCGCGGACTGGGTGCGGGTGAAGGCGGTGTGGGGCCTGTCGGTGGACGGATCGGAGGCCGGTCGGCTGCGCGTCGTGCTCGAGGGTTGCGGGGCGGAGCCAGGCACGCTCGTCGGCGCCCGCCCCGACCCCTCGCGGCGGCCTCTGCCGACGGCGCCGCCGACCACGCCGACGACCCTGGCGGTCGCGCCCACCGAAGGGTGCCACCCCTCCTACGACCCGTGCGTGCCGGTCGCGAGCGACGTCGACTGCGCGGGCGGGCGCGGCAACGGGCCCGCCTACACCGGTCGGGTGCGGGTGATCGGCCCCGACGTCTACGAGCTCGACGGCGACGGCGACGGCATCGCCTGCGACGCCGCCTGACGCGCCTCATTCGCGTCACCGCAGGCGGCCGCTGCGGCCCTGCGAGGTGACGCACATGGCGCGGGCGCCCTCGGCGCCCGGGATGGGATGGGCGGTGCCGCGGGACCACCTCCGAACCCCAGCTGGCGGGGCAGGGCTCGAACCTGCGACCTCCTGATCCAAAGTCAGGCGTTCTGCCAGTTGAACTACCCGCCAGGGTGACCCTGATCCTACGGGTCGCGGCGCTGGCTAGCCTGGCGGCGCTCGCCGGGTCCGGGGCCGGCGGGGTGCACCACGCTGGAGGAAGCGCTCTTGGACACGGCGGACGGCGGCACAGCGGTGGGCTCCTCCCTCACCCCCGGGGCCGGAGGGGCCGGGAGCGCCGCCGAGAAGGAGGACGCCTCCCCCAGCGTCGCCGCCGGCGTCCCCGCCGGCGCGCCCGTCGCCGGCATCGGCCCGGTCCGCCGCTCGCGGGTCGACGGCACCGCCCTGGAGGCCTTCCGCCACCGCGACTTCACGCTGTTCTGGACAGCCGCGCTCATCTCCAACTCGGGCACGTTCATGCAGGCCGTCGCCGTGCCCAAGGTGCTCTTCGACCTCACCGACTCCTCGACGTGGCTCGGCTTCGCCTCCATCGCCCAGATGGGACCGTCGGTCCTGATCACGCCCTACGCCGGCGTGCTCGCCGACCGCATCTCGCGCCGGACGATCCTGCTCGTCACCCAGAGCGTGCAGATGATCGTGGCCTTCGCCTTCTGGGGGCTCCACCTGTCCGACGGGCTCACGCCGTGGCGCATGATCGGCCTGCTGCTGATCGCAGGCATCGCGGGCGGCTTCCAGGTGTCGGTCTGGCAGTCGTTCGTGCCGACGCTCGTACCACGCCGCAACCTCCCCGACGCGGTGCGCCTCAACTCCGTGCAGTTCACCGCGGCGCGCGCCATAGGCCCCGTCGGCGGCGCGGTGGCCCTGGCTCTGTTCGGCGTGGGCTTCGCGTTCCTCATCAACGCGGTGTCGTACGTGGTGGTGCTGGCCGCGCTGGCCGTCGTCCGTCCCGTGCAGCAGCTGGTGAGGGACGGCTCGTCGCGAGTGCTGGCCGAGCTGGCCGAGGGGTTCCGCTACGTGGCGACGCGCACGGGGCTCCGCCAGGTCGTGCTCACGGCGCTGTTCGCGTCGGCGCTCGGGCAGTCGCTCATGCAGCTCGGCGCGGCCGTCGCCGCCGACGTGTACGACCACCCCACCGACGACAACGCCATCCTCGTCGGCGCCATGGGCATCGGCGCGTGCCTGATGGCCGTGCTGGTCATCGGGTGGAGCCGCCGCATGCGCGCGTCGGTCCAGGCGATGTGGGCGCTCGTGGGCTACATCGTCGCGGTGGCGCTCCTGGCCGCCACCACCACCTTCGGCATCGGCGTGCTGGCCTACGCCCTGCTGGGCGCCGCGCAGATGCCGCTCAGCACCACCATGAACACCTACGTGCAGACCTCGGTGCCCGACGTCATCCGAGGTCGTGTCATGTCCTTCTACGTCCTCGCGCTCATGACCGGGCTGCCGCTCGGCGCACTGTTCATCGGGCGCCTCGGCGACGTGCTCGGCATGCGGGAGGCGCTGGGGGTCAACGCAGTGGCCCTGGTCCTCCTCGTCGCCGTGGTGGCGCTGCGCTACGGCCGCCTGCGGGTCATGGACGTCGAGGATCCCATGGAGGACGAGGCATCAGCCTGACGGTCGCAGCGCGGAGGCCAGCCACGCCACCAGGCGGCGCGCGATCGCACCTCCCGGATCGAGCACAGGGTTGAAGATGGTGATCTCGAGACCGACGAACCGGTCACTTCGCACGGCGGCGCGCAGCACGACCTCCAGCTCCTCCCAGCGAAGGCCGTCCGGCAGGCGGTCGTCGACCGGGGCATCACGGCGTCATCGAGCACGTCGCAGTCGAGGTGGACGAAGAAGCCGGCGAGCTCGGGCCGGCAGAGCCGTGCGAGCGCCTCATCGGCCGCCCGAGACGCACCCCGCGCTCGGATCTCGTCGAGGTCGATGACCGTGATGTCGGCGTCCTCGATCGGGCGACTCCCGAACGCAGCCGACCCGCCGCGCCGCCAGGCCGTCGGCAAGCCCGGCGCCGAGCAGGGCGGCCGGGAGCTGCTCCACCCCGCCGGGGAACAGACCGAGCACCGACGGGGCCTCGATCACGGCGTAGCGGCCGGTCATGCCGGCCACGTACCCGCGGCGGTCGCCCACGGCACCCCCCACGGGGCCGGCTGGCGATCGGGCCGTGCGGCCGGTAGCGTGCGACCCCGCCATGGGATCGCTGATCAAGAAGCGCCGCAAGCGGATGCGCAAGAAGAAGCACAAGAAGATGCTGAAGCGCACCCGGTTCCAGCGCCGCAAGTAACCCTCGTTCGCGCCGCCTCAGCCGGCTGACCGCGCCACCACCACGGTGGCCCCGGGCAGCCGGCTCGACGCGTCGGGGTGGGCGCCGGGCACGAACCAGGTGGCGCCGCTGCCGGCCAGCACCGGGGTGATCCCCGTGGCCCCGGCGATGCGGTCGCGCCAGTCGCGCAGGCGGGGCTCCACGAGGAGCGCAGCCGGCTCGAGGTCGTTCGGTCCCTCGGCCCTCGGACCCCCGAGCTCGTCCCACGCCCGGTAGACCGCGGCGGTGCCGACCGCCAGCGGCGGCACGACGAGGGTGACCGCCAGGTCGACCGGCGGGAGCGGCTCGAGCTGCTCGCCGATGCCCGTGACGCGGGCGTGCCCACCCCGCAGGCAGAAGGGCACGTCGGCCCCGAGCGCGGCCGCCACGGCGAGGTCGTCGCAGCCCGCCCAGCGCAGCACGGCCGCGGCGTCGGCCGACCCGCCGCCCAACCCCCCGCCGGCGGGGATGCGCTTGTCGACCACCACGTGGGCCCGCCGCCCGACGGCCGCCAGCGCCCGCGCCACCAGATTGGTCCCGTCAGTGGGCACCCCCGCCGCGAACGGACCCGTGCAGACGAGGCCGTCGCCCGGGCCGAAGGTGAGCACGTCGGCCAGGTCGAGGGTGACCATCTCGGCGTCGATCAGGTGGAGGCCGTCGGCTCGCACGCCCGTCACCCGGAGGGACAAGGTGAGCTTGGCGGGGGCCACCACCCGGGCGATGGCGGTCACCGCTCGCCTGCCGACGCCGCGGCCGCGGCGGCCGCCGCGAGGCGACCCCAGTCCTCCACGCCGAGCTCCTCGGCCCGGGCCTCGGGCCGCACGCCGGCCGCCGCGAACTGCTCCGCGGTCACCAGCCCGGCCAGCGAGCGGCGCAGCATCTTGCGGCGCTGCCCGAACCCCGCCCGCACCAGCGCGAACAGCCGCTCCCGGGAGACCTCCGGGCCCACCGCGGGCTCGGCCCGGCGGCGGATGGCCACCAATGCCGACTCGACGTTGGGGCGGGGCAGGAACACGCTGGCCGGCACCCGGCCCACCACCTCGGCCGTGGCCCAGTACGCCACCTTCACCGACACCGCGCCGTAGGCCTCGTCGCCCGGGCGGGCAGCCAGGCGCTCGGCCACCTCGCGCTGGACCATCACCAGCATGCGACCCACCTGCGGCACGTCGTCGAGCACGTCGGCCACCAGCGGGGTGGCGACGTTGTAGGGCAGGTTGGCCACCAGGACCCAGCTCCCGGGCTCCTCGCCGAGCAGCTCGGCCCAGTCGAGGCGCATGGCGTCGGCCTCCACCACCCGCACGCCGCGGGGCTCGACCTCGGCCCGCAGGAGCGGCACCAGGCCGCGGTCCACCTCGATGGCGGTGACGGCCGCGCCGGTGTCGGCCAGCGCCAGCGTGAGCGAGCCCAGCCCCGCACCGATCTCCACCACCCGGTCGTCCGGCCCCACCTCGGCCAGGCGGGCGATGCGGCGCACCGTGTTGGGGTCGACCACGAAGTTCTGCCCGAGGGCCCGGCTCGGGGCGAGGCCGTGGGCCTGCAGCCGGGCGGCCGCCTCCCGACGGGTGAGGGTCATCCCGCCAGGCGGGGGAAGGCCGCCTCGGCGTTGGCCCAGGTGGCCTCGGCCACCACCTCCACCGGCACGCCCTTCACCTCCGCCAGCCGGGCCCCGACCACGGGGACCAGGGCCGGGCGGTTGAGACGGCCCCGGTGCGGCTCGGGCGCGAGGTAGGGCGCGTCGGTCTCCACCAGCAGGCGGTCGAGCGGGCAGAGCGCTGCGGCGGCGCGGACGTCGTCGGCCTGTTTGAACGTGACGATCCCGCTGAACGACAGGAAGGCGCCCAGATCGAGGCAGCGCTTGGCCTCCTCCGGGCCGCCCGTGAAGCAGTGCAGCACCGTCCGCTCGGGCACCCCCTCCGCGGCCAGGATGGCGAAGGTGTCGTCCCACGCCTCCCGGGTGTGGATCACGAGCGTGAGGTCGCGTTCGTGGGCCAGCGCGACCTGCGCGGCGAAGGCCTCCCGCTGCACCTCGCGGGGCGAGTGGTCGTAGTGGTAGTCGAGCCCGCACTCGCCCACTGCCACCACCCCAGGGCGGTCGAGGAGGCCGACGATGCCGTCGACGCCCTGCACAGCGTCGTGGGGGTGGAGGCCGACGGTGGCCCACACGCCGTCGTGGGCGGCCGCCAGCTCGATGGCCGCCGCGCTGCGGGCGGCGTCGGTGCCGATGGTGACGATCCGCTCGACGCCGGCCTCGCGCGCGCCCTCCAGCGCAGCCGGCCCGAGTCGCTCGTCGTCGAGGTGGCAGTGGTTGTCGCACCAGCGCATCGCCATCGCGGTCGCCATCGCGGTCGGCTCAGCCGGCGATGCGGGGGAACAGCGGCGCGCCCTTGGTCACCGTGACCCCGCCCGGGTAGGCGCCCCAGGCCGCCGCGCCGGGGAGGCGCTGCTCCTGCACCGTGCCGGGGAGGCCGATGCGCTGCCAGACCTCCTGCGAGGCGTCGGGCACGGCCGGCGCGGCCAGCACGGCGACGATGCGCAGCGCCTCCAGCGCGTCGCCCAGCACCGCGTCGACCTCCGGCCCTGGCTCCGCCTTCCACGGCTCGGTGGCTTCGAGCAGCGCGTTGGTCTCGCGGATCAGCCGCCAGGTGGCCTCGAGGGCCTCGCTCGGCTGCACCGCCTCCCAGGCCGCGGCGGTGGCCGCGTAGACGTCGGCGGCGACGGCGGCGAGCGGGCTGTCGGCGCGCGGCGCGGGCCCGATGCCGCCGCACTTGCGGCCCACGACCGTGGCCACCCGGGCCAGCAGGTTGCCGAGGTTGTTGGCCAGGTCGGCGTTGAACCGGGCGACCATGCCCTCGTAGGAGAAGTCGCCGTCGGGGCCGAAGGGCTGGTCCCGCAGGAAGTGGTAGCGGTAGCCGTCGACGCCGAAGTCGGCCACGAGGTCGGCCGGGGCGATCTGGTTGAGGCGGGTCTTGGACATCTTCTCGCCGCCCACCAGCAGCCACCCGTGGACGTGGACCCGCTGGGGCGGCTCCAGCCCGGCCGACAGCAGCATCGCCGGCCAGTAGACGCAGTGGAACCGGATGATGTCCTTGCCGATCAGGTGGCGGGCCGCGGGCCACCACGTGCGGAAGCGCTCGTCGTCGGTGCCGTAGCCGACGGCGGTGATGTAGTTGGCGAGGGCGTCGAACCACACGTAGGTGACGTGCTGCTCGGGGTCCCACGGGATGGGCACCCCCCAGCGCAGCGACGTGCGGCTGATCGAGAAGTCCTGCAGGCCCTGCTTGATGAAGCCCAGCACCTCGTTGCGCCGGGTCTCCGGCGTGATGGCGTCGGGGTGGGCGGCGTACCAGTCGAGCAGCCGATCGCCGTAGCGGCTGAGCTTGAAGAAGTAGTTGGGCTCCTCCAGCTCGATCACCTGGCGGCCCCGCGCGCGGTAGTCGTCGACCTCCTCCGGCGCGATGTACTCCTCGTCGCTCACGCTGTACCAGCCGCGGTAGGAGCCGAGCTCGATGTCGCCCGCCGCTCGGCAGGCCTCGAGGAGCTTGGCCACGCCGACGTGGTGGCGCGGCTCGGTGGTGCGGATGAAGTCGTCGTTGGTGATGCGCAGGAGCCGCCAGGCGTCGCGGTAGCGCTCCACCACCGTGTCGGCCCAGGCCTGCGGCGTCATGCCCCGCTCCTCGGCGGCCCGGGCCACCTTCAACCCGTGCTCGTCGGTGCCGGTGAGGAACCAGGTGTCGTCGCCGAGCAACCGGTGCCAGCGGGCCAGCGCGTCCGCGACCAGCGTGGTGTAGGCGTGGCCGATGTGCGGCGCATCGTTCACGTAGTAGATCGGCGTCGTGACGTAGAACCGGGCCACGGGGCCACGCTACCGGGCCCCCCGAGGGGGTCCTGAGAGGATTGGCCCCGACCCTTGACCTCGGCGCCCCGGATGCCGATCGGGGGCCGGTGGACAGGCGGGAGGCGGCCATGGACGGGACGACGGGCGGCGACGGCGAGGACGGCTGGCGGCCGGACCCGAGCGGCCGCCACGAGCAGCGGTTCTACCTGCGGGGGCAGCCGAGCGCGCTGGTCCGCGACGGCGACGTCGAGGGCATCGACCACTACGACCCCCCGCTGCCCCCGCCCCCGCCCGGCCCGCCGGCCTCCGGGCCGGCCACCACCGGGCCGCTCCCCCCGCCGCCACCGCCCCCACCCCACGCACCGCTCCCGCCGCTCCTACCGCCGCCGCCCGGCAGCTCGACGGGGCGCGCCGGTCGGGGCCGAGGGCGGGCCGTCGCCGCGGTCGCGGCGCTGGCCCTGGTGGCCGGCGGCGCCGCGGTGGCCGTCCCCCGGCTGGTCGACGACGGCGACCGTGCCGCCGACGCGCCCCCGCCGCCCGCCGCCTGGGACGACCGGGTGGTCGACCTCGTGGCCTTCGTGGAGGACGCCCGCGAGCTCCGCTTCGAGCACCCGGTCCACGTGGAGTTCCTGCCCGAGGACGAGTTCGTGACCTGGTTCGAGGCCGAGGAGGCCAACGAGGACCCCGCCGAGCAAGCCGCCGAGGAGGCCTCCGTGGCCGTGCTGCGGGCCGTGGGCCTGCTCCACGGCGACGTCGACCTGACCGCCGCCACCGAGGAGCTGCTGTCGACGTCGGTGCTCGGCTTCTACAGCGTGGAGGACGAGCGCATCCGGGTGCGCGGCACCGAGCTGACCGACGAGGTGCGGGCCACCCTGGTGCACGAGCTGGTGCACGCCCTGCAGGACCAGCACTTCGACATCCAGGCGCTGAGGGAGGCCACCACGACCTCCGGTGAGGACTTCGGGCTCACCGCGCTGGTGGAGGGCGACGCCTCCCTCGTGGAGCAGCACTACCGCACCGACGTGCTCGGGCTGGAGCCGGGCGAGGACGACGGGACCGCCGAGCAGATCCAGCAGGAGCTGGCCGAGGGCGAGGTGCCCGACGTGCTCACGCTGTACCTGTCGGCGCCGTACGGCTTCGGCTACCTGCTGGCCGAGGTCCTGTGGGAGGACGGCGGCCCGTCGGCGCTCGACCGGGCCTACGCGTCGCCGCCCCGCTCCGAGGAGCAGGCCATGGACCCGCTCCGCTACCTGGCCGACGACGATCCGGTCGACGTGGCCCGCCCGGCGTTGGAAGCAGGCGAGGAGGAGGTCGACCTCGGCGAGAGCCCGGACGACGTGGGGGCGTTCGCCTGGTACCTGGCCCTGGCCAGCCGCGTCGATCCCAAGGAGGCGTGGCGCACGGCGACGACCTGGCAGGGCGACGCGTCGGTGACCTTCGCGCGCGACGGGCGCACCTGCCTGCGCGCCGCCTTCGCGGCCGATTCGCGAGACTCGGCCACGGCTGCGGCGACGACGTTCCGGTCGTGGATCGACGCCGCGCCCGCCGCGTCCGGCACCGTGACCGTGGACGGCGACCTCCTCACCATCACGTCGTGCGATCCGGGCGCCGACGCCGCCCCGCCGGCCAACGACCTGGAGGTCGCGGTCACCGCCCTCTACGCCCGGAACCAGGTGGTGCTGGGGTTGAAGCGCGAGAGCGGCACCACGTTCGAGTTCGCCGGGTGCGTCGCCGACGGCTTCCTCGAGCTGCTGTCGTTCGACGAGCTGCTGGCCGACACGCTGCCGCCCGGGGTGCAGGAGGAGCTGGCCGCCGTCGCCGCCGACTGCGTGCGCGGCGGCTGACCGAGCCGGATGGCGGGGGCCGAGCGCGCGGCCAGGATGGCCGCTCCCTGGGGGCGCGAGGCTCGTGAGCGAGTGGCGCCGCGGCACACGAGCGGAGGCCATGGATGGCCGGAGCGAGTCAACGATCGGAGGCCATGGATGGCCGGAGCGAGTCAACGATCGGAGGCCCGGAGGGCCGGAGCGGGTCAGCGATCCGAGCGCTCGGCGTCGCGCACGGCGAGGGCCGCGTCGTACACCTGCCGGCGGGGCACGCCCAGCGAGGCGGCCACCAGCCGCACCGCCTCCTTGCGGTCGTGCCCGGCGGCCAGCGCGGCCCGCAGGGCGTCCTCGAGCTCCGCGGCGTCGGGCGGGGCGGGCGCCGGCGCGCCGGCGACCACCAGCGTGTACTCGCCGCGGGGCTCCACCGCCGCGACGTGGGCCACCGCCTCGCCGAGGGTGCCCCGCCAGACGTCCTCGTGCAGCTTGGTGAGCTCGCGCACCATGACCACGCGGCGGTCGGGACCGAGGCGGGAGGCGAGGTCGTCGAGCGTGCGGGCCAGGCGGTGGGGGGCCTCGTAGAGCACGATCGTGCGGCGCTCCCCGGCGAGCGCGTCGAGGCGCTCCGTCCGCCCCGACCCGCTGCGCGGCAGGAAGCCCTCGAAGCTGAACCGGCCGGCGGGGAGCCCGCTGATGGCCAGCGCCGCGATGGCCGCCGACGCCCCCGGCACGACGCTCACCTCGTGGCCGGCCTCCACCGCGGCCCGCACGAGGCGCTCCCCCGGGTCGCTGATGCCCGGCATGCCGGCGTCGCTCACCACGGCCACGGTCTCCCCGCGGGCCAGCAGCCCCAGCACCTCGCCGATGCGGCCGGCCTCGGTGTGGTCGTTGATGACCAACAGGCGGGGGGCCTGCACGCCGATGTGCTGCAGCAGCCGGCCCGTGCGGCGGGTGTCCTCACAGGCCACCACGTCGGCCTCGGCGAGGGCTTCCACCGCCCGCGGCGGCAGGTCGCCCAGGTTGCCGATGGGCGTGGCCACCAGCACGAGCCGGCCGGTCATGGCGTCGCCGCCTCCCGCTCGGCCTCCGCCTCGCCCTCCTCGCCGCCGATGACGAGCGACTGGCCGACGGCCAGCTCCCAGCGGGCGAAGGCGCCGGCTTCGGCCTCCAGCACGGCGCGCGCCCCCAGCACGGGACGGCCGAGGCGGTGGGGCCGCATCGTGGCGACCCGCAGCACGCGGCCCGAGCCGTCGAGGTGGGCGACGTCGAGGGCGAAGCGCATGCCGAAGGTGTGCACGCTCCTGGTGCGGGGCAGGAGCAGCGCGCCCTCGACGCCGTCCCGGCCGAGCAGCCCCCGCCGGCGGGTGCGCCGTGTGTCGGCCACCTCCAGGGAGGCCAGCACGCGCCCGTCGCGCAGCAGCCACGCCATGGTCGCCGCCTCCGTCACCCCGGCGAGGCGACCAGCGACGCCAGGGCCGGCCCCAGCACCCGCCACTGCGGCGCGGGCACGCCGCGCCGCTCGGCGGGCAGGGGCTGCACGCAGACGTGGTCCGCGCCGGCGTCCAGGTGGGCCTGCACGCGAGCGAGCACGTCGTCGACGTCGCCGTGGGCCACGAGGGCGTCGACCAGCCGGTCGCTGCCGCCGTTGCGCACGTCGTCGTCGCTGTAGCCGAGGCGCCGCAGGTTGCGGAGGTAGTTGGGCTGGCCGAGGTAGGGCGCCAGCGCCCCGCGGGCGATCTCCCGCGCGCGATCGGCGTCGTCCTCGAGCAGGACCATCTGCTCGGGGCAGAGCAACGGGCCCTCGCCGAGCTCGGCCCGGGCGATGGCGGTGTGCTCGGGCGGCACGAGGTACGGGTGGGCGCCGTCGGCGCGCTCGGCAGCGAGGCGCAGCATGCGGGGTCCCAGCGCGGCCAGCACCCGCCGCACCGGCCCCTCGGGGCGGTGGGCTGTGTAGGGGGAGGCGTCCATGGCGTCGAGGTAGCGGCGCATGGCCTCGAGCGGGCGGCCGTAGTCGTGGCCGCGGAGGTCGCGCACGAGGTTGGCGTGGCTCACGCCGAGGCCGAGCAGCAGCCTGCGGGGGAAGGCCTCCTCCAGCGCCTTGGCGGCGCCCACCATGGCCACCGCGTCGCGCGCCCAGATGTTGGCGATGCCCGTCGCGCCGACCAGGGTGCGGGTGGCGCCCAGCAGGTGGGTGAGGTGCACGAACACGTCGCGGCCCGCCACCTCCGGCAGCCACAGCACCCCGAAGCCGAGCTCCTCGATCTCGGCGGCCAGCTCCTTGGCCTGGGTGGTGGGCACCATGTCGAGCGTGCCCGTCCACAGGCCGATGACCGGCAGGCGCCTGTCACCGCCAGGGGCGGGGGTGGGCGCTCCCTGCGGTGCGGCCTGGGACGGTTGCGACATGGCGAAGCCCTCCTGCGTCGGTCGACGGGGACACCGTGCGGGGCGCGCTCGGTCGCGAGCGGGAGCGGGGGCCCCTGACGTGGGAGGCTACGTGCTCGACGGCGAGAGGGGCGCGTCGGCCGCTGCGGTCCCATCACGGGTCGCAGGGGGGCGCGCGCCGGGACGGAGGCGTGACGTGGACGACCGCTGTGCGGCCGGCGACGAGGGCGGCGAGGCGCCCTGCTTCGCCCACCTGTTCGACGACGTGGCGCCCGTGCCGGACGCCGTGCTGGCCGAGCTCGTGCGCTCGTTGGCCGACGCGGTCGTCCTCGCCGACGACACCGGCACGATCACCTTCTGGAACGAGGCGGCCCACCGCGTGTTCGGCTGGAGCGCGGCCGAAGCCGTGGGGCAGACCCTCGACCTGATCATCCCCGAACGCCTGCGCGAGCGGCACTGGGAGGGCTACCGCCGCACGATGGCCACCGGGGAGACCAGCTACGGCGACCGCCTGCTGGAGGTGCCCGCGCTGCACCGCGACGGCCGCACGCTGTCGATCGCGTTCACCGTGACCCTGCTGCGCGACCCGGGCTCGACCCGTCCCAGTGCGATCGCGGCGGTCATCCGCGACGATACCGAGCGCTGGCAGGAGCGCCGCCGGCTGCGGGCGGAGCTGGCGCGCCTCCAGGAGGCGGCCGGGAGCTGACGCGCCCCGTCACGCACCGAGCCGTCCGGCGATCCGCTGGACGGTCTTCCACGTGCGGGTGGTGATGTCCTGGCCGAAGGTGCGCTCCATCCAGCGCATCAGGTCGGGCGTGCGGGAGCCGCTCAGGTCGATGGTCGAGCACACGGCCCGGTCGACCACGGCGACGATGGAGAAGCCCGCGGCCTCGGGGGTGCTGGGCACGGCCAGGTCCTCGGGCGGCTCGTGCTGGAGGAAGGTGACCTGCAGGCGGTTCGACGGCGTGTCGGGCCGGCCGGCGAACGGGTCGGCCTCCACGAGCGCGGCCACCTGCGCGCCGGACCGCAGGATCGTGGTGCTGCGGAAGCCCAGGCGCTCCTGCCAGGCGGCCTCGAGCCGCTCCTCGAGCGCGGCCGGGTCGCGGGCGGCGCGGCCCTGGACGTCGAACAGGATGTTGCCGCTCGAGATCACCGTCTCGACGTTCGTGAACCCGAGGTCCTCGACCACGCCGCGGAGCTTCTCGTTGCGCATGTTCGGGTTCGTCGGGGCGATGCCCCGGAGCAACGCGACGAACCGGTCGCTTCGCGCCTGCGGGCGGGACGTCGACGTGGTGCGGCGCGCCATCGGGGCATTCTCTACCCGGGCGCGGCGGTCGGTACCATGCCGCCATGGACACGCCGGGGGGCGCGCCGAGCCAGCGCGAGTACCACTACGTCCTGCGGTGCCCGTGCGGCCAGACGCTCACGGGCGACACCGAGGACGACATCGTCGAGCGCTCCTTCGAGCACCTGCGGGAGACCCATCCCGACATGGCCGACCACTACGAGCGGGAGCACATCCTGTTCATGGCGCTGCGCCTCCCGAAGTAGCCGGGCCCCCAGGGTCCGCCGCGCGGCACTACGCCCGTTCGGCCACGGGGATGCTGCGGCCCTCGAGCTGCTCGACGTTGGCCCACACGTCGTCGGGGATCGGCGCCGCGCCCTCGGGTCCGACCCACACCGTGACGATCTCCGACTGCTGGACCATCCGGCCGTCGTCGGCATGCCACAACCCGGCACGGAAGGTGCAGCCGCGGCGGGTGCGCGACTCCATGCGGATGCCCCGCTGCAGCTTCTGGCCGGGGAACCCCTCGGCCAGGAAGTCGCTCACCGTCCGCCGCAGCGCGGGGGTCGGCCCGGGACCGGTGCCCTCGCGCACCTTGGCGAGGTAGATCGACCACAGCTTGGAGATCAGCTCGGTGGTCTCGTAGTCGACCAGGTGGTGGCCGGGGTCGTCGCGCTCCACCACCACGTCGTCCACCAACGTGTACTCGTCAGCGTGCATGCCGCACGTTATGCCCGCGGCCGGCTCGTCAGCCGCGCAGCGGGCCGAGCACCTCGTCGTCATGCGCGCCCGGCTCGGGGATGGGCCCGCCGACGGCCCGGGCGCCGTCGACCACCAGCGGCCCCACCGGCAGCCGGCACGCCACCCCGCCCGCCCGGGGCTCGTCGTCGTCGTCCTCGCTGTGCCACGCACCGATGGCCCGCAGGTGGTGGTCGTGGAGGAGGTCGCCCACCTCGTTCACGGCGCCGGCGGGGAGGCCACGGCGCTGCGCCTCGAGGAAGAAGGCCTGCTTGTCGTACCGGGACGCGAGCTCGTTGATCCAGCCGTTGATGACGTCGTTGAAGGGCACGCGGGCCGTGATCGGGCCGCGGAAGACGTCGAGGGTGGCCTCGTCGATCCCGAGCTCCTCGGCGATCCAGGCCGCCAGCGCATCCCACTGCGGCGGGAGGAAGGCCGTCACGTCCACCGCGCCGTCGGCGGTCTCGTAGAGACCGATGCCGGCCATCCGGGCCCGCGGCACCCGCTCCGGGACCTGACCCTCGATGGCGTGCTGCGGACCGGCCTCCATCATCACGCTGAGGGCGGCTTCCTGGGCGGAGACGTCGACGAGCTGGCCACGGTGGTGGGCTGAGCGGGCGCGGGCCCGCAACGCCAACATCGCGCCCATGGCGGCGTTGAGCGACGTGACCGCGTCGGCGAGCCCGAGCGGCGCCACCACAGGAGGCCGGTCGGGGTCGCCGAGCTGGTAGGTCAACCCGCTCGCCGCCCAGGCGGTGGTGTCGGACCCCTTCCAGTTGCGACGGGGCCCGGTGAGCCCGAACGGTGTGGCCGAGACGACGACGAGGCCGTCGTGCAGGGCGCGCAGGCTGGGCTCGTCGAGACCGCGCCGGCGGGCCTCGGCAGGGTCGGTGGGCACGAGCGCGACGTCGGCAGTGGTCACGAGGCGGTCGCGCAGGGCCCGGCCCTCGGGCGTGGACTCGTCGATGGTGACCGACCGCTTGCCGACCGCGTAGGCGCAGAACGTGGCGCTCACGGTCGCGCCGTCACCCGTCGGCACGAGCGGCGGCGCGGCCCGCAGCGCGAGGCCGCCCGGTGGTTCGACGAGGACGACCTCGGCGCCCAGCTCGACGAAGATGCGACCCGCGTACGCCAGCGGCGCCGCGCCGAAGTCGAGCACGCGCGTGCCGGCCAGCAGGGCGATGCCCGTCACCCGTCCCCTCCGTAGGTGGCATCGAGCTGCGCGAACAGCACCTCGGCGGGCTCCACCGCCGCGGGCGGCCACGGCAGCCGCACCAGGTTGCGGATCCACCCGTAGAACGGCCGGGTCAGCTTCACGTCGCGATGGGTCATCTCGTGGGCCTCGCCGGCGGCCAGCAGCGCCTCGATCTCCGCGTCGCTCATGCCGGCCACCTCGGCCAGCACCTCGCGCGTGTGCTCGCCGAACGCGGGCGCGGCGCGCGTGGCGCGAGCCGGTGTCTCGGACAGGCCGACCGCCTGGCCGTAGCAGAGCTCGGCCTCGAACCGGGCGTGAGGGAGGGCCCGGAAGAACCGCCGCGAGGCGAGGTGCTCGTCGCGGAGCACCTCCAGGCTGTCGAGGACGGGGAACGCCGCGATGCCGGCCTCCTGGAGCCGCCACGTCACCTCCCAGGCGGAGCGGGTGGAGGTCCACGCCGACAGCCGCTCGCCCAGTGCGGCGCGGTGGGCCAGCCGCATCGCCGCGGTGGCGAAGGCGGGGTCGGCGGCCAGCGCCTCGAGCTCCTCGACGTCGGCGAGGCGCGCCCAGGCGTCGTCGTCGAGCACCGACACCACCACGTGCCGCCCGTCGTCGGCGGCGAAGATCCCGTCGGGCGCGCCGCTGCGGGTCTGGTCGCCGGAGCGCGCCGGGGTGGTCCCGGTGAGGACGGCCTCGGCGAGCGACGGCGCGATGCACTCGATGGCCACCTGCAGCTGGGCCACCTCGAGCTCGCACCCCTCGCCGGTGACGTCGCGGCGGAGCAGCGCGGCCACCACCGCGATCACGCCCCACATCGACGAGGGGTAGTCGGGGAACGAGAGCGGCAAGCCGCTGGGCAGCCGGTCCGGCCAGCCGACGAGCGCGGTCAGCCCGGAGAGGGCGGAGAGGTTGCCGCCCCACGTGCGGAACGACCGGTACGGGCCCTCGGACCCGAAGGCGAACAGGTTCAGGTAGATGAGGCCGGGGTTGAGCGAGCGGAGGTCGGCGTAGCGCAGCCCCAGCTGCTCGACGGCGTCGACGCTCATGTTCATCACGAGCACGTCGGACCGCTCGACCAGGCGGTGGAAGGCGGCCCGCCCGCCCGGGGTGTCGAGCTCGAGCGACACGCTGCGCTTCTCAGGGCAGGTGAACCCGTTGATGCCGGTGCCCGTGTCGCGGCGGATCTCCCACGGGACCGACAGCGGCACCCAGCCGGCGCCGGCGGTGCGCAGCGAGTCGGGTCGTCGCACAGACTCGACGCGGATGGCGTCGGCGCCGAACTGGCCCAGGGTGCGAGCGCAGACCGGGGCGGCGATGCCGTAGCCGATCTCCAGCACGCGCAGCCCGGCCAGCGGCAGCTCCCCCATCGCCTCGGCCACAGCCCTCCTCCCGGCCCCACGCCGCCGGCGGTTGTAGCACACGACCGGGTCGGCGCTCGTCCCGGCCGTTCAGGCGGCGAGGTCCAGCGGGTCCGTCACCGCGCGGGGAACACCGCCGTGGTCCTCGATGGCGTCGAGCAGGCGGTCCGGGTCGAGGCCCGGCGCGTCGGGATCGACGTAGATGCCACGGGCCAGCTCGACGTAGCCCCACCCGGCCATGGCGCCAAGGTCGTCGTCGGTGGGTCGCCACAGCCCGACCACCACGTCGGGGTGGAGCCGGCCGATGCTCATGTCGTAGTCCCACTTCGTGTGCCCGGGGTGGAAGGGCACGTCCTGCGGCCGCCCGTGCGCGATGTGGCGGTCGTTCTTGCCGAGCAGGTCGATGGCGGGTCGGTCCGCGGCGAAGACGACCGAGCCCGCCCACACGACGGCGATCCGCGTGCCCGGCGGTGTCGCGTCGTGCAGGGCCGCGCCGAGGGCCGTCATGGCGGCGTCGTCGCGCACGTGGGCCGCGTTCGAGTGGGCCCACTGCTGCAGCGGCTGGAGGTTCATCGCCGCCAGCAGCACCACCGCGCCACCGACCAGGAAGACCTGTCGCTCCCGACCCGCGACGCGCCCGGGGCGGCGACCTCGGCGCCACGCCATCGCGAGCAGGGCGACCGCGACGGCGCCGAACAACGGCGCGGCCGCGGCGGGGAGCCCGACCTCCAGCTGCATCGCCTCGACCGCGGCCGGGAAGGGGGCCAGCAGGAGCGCCGCCGCGCCTGTCAGCAGCATCGCGAGGCCCGCTCGCAACGATCGCTCGCGCTCCCCCACGGGTCCGTCCGCGAGGTGGCGCAGGCCCAGCGCGGCCACGACCATGAGCAGCGGGAGCGTCGGCGCCACGTAGCGGTTGGCGTGGAGCATCCACTCCCAGGCGTCGCCCCCGACGTAGGTCGAGTACGCCAGGCAGGCCAGCGGCACCGCGACGAGCAGCCCCACCGGCGGGCGATCGTGGCGGCGGGTGGCCCACAGGTAGCGCACGGCCAGGGCAGCCGGCAGGGCGAGCTGCGCCACCACCAGGATGGCGGCGGCCCACAGGCCGCGCTCCAGCCGCTCGAACGGCGCCACGCCGGTCATCTTCAGCGAGTACGTGTTCGGCAGGAGCTCGCCGTACCACCGCCACGACAGGGCGGCGTGCGCCGCCAGCACCAGGACCGGCGTCGCGCCGAGGGCCAGCGCGGCGGCGCGCCGGCGCGTCGCCGGCGTCGCGACGACCCCGAACGCGATCACGACCGCGAGCGGCACGGCCACGTCGGCTCGGGTCAGCACACCGAGCGCGGCGATCGCCATCAGCTCCCAGGGCGGCCGCTCGGCGTCGCGGGCGCGGAGGACCAGGAGCGCACCCGTCGACAGCAGCAGCGCGACGAGGCCCACCTCCATGCCCCGCAGCGTCCAGTAGACGAGCGGGTAGCAGAGGGCGGTGCACCAGAGCGCGGTGCGAGCGACGCGCTCGTCGCCAGGCGCGAGGCGCCGGCAGATGGCCCGGATCACCACGAGGTTGGCGACCAGCAGCACGAGGCCCGTGACGCTGATCGCCAGGCCGAGCAGCGACGGCGGGACGCCCGCCCACTGCAGGGCAGCGGCCCAGAGCGTCCAGAGGAAGTTGGTGTAGCCCTGCACCCCCGGCTCGCCCGGGTTCCACACCAGCCCGTGGCCGGCCGCCAGGTTGTGCGCGTAGCGCATCGAGACCATGGCGTCGTCGAACAGGGTGAACCAGAGCCGTCCGTCGATCACGGTCGCGCCGCGGGCGATGAAGGCGGCGGAGAACACGATCGCGGCGGCGAAGGGCGCACGGTCAGCCCACGTCGTCGGCGAGTGCGCCGGGGTGGCCGCACGAGACCATGCCCGCGTCAGTGCCTCGGTCGCCACCCCTCCCGATCGGCCGCGAGCGCCCGACCCTGAGCCTGCCCGCTACGCGGTCCCGTCCAGCGGGGGCGAGGTGCGCTCGGCCTGCACGAACGCCTCCATCAGCCGGTCGTGCCGCTGCTCGACCTCGGCCCGCCCGGCGCGGTGGGGGAAGATGTGCAGGCGCTGCTCCTCGACGCCGCGCAGGACCTCCTCGGCCACCTGGTCGGCGGTGAGGAGGTTGTGCTCGTACCAGCGGGCGCTGGGCATCGCCCAGATGGGCGCCGCCCGCATCGCCTCGGGATCAGCGACGGTCATGCCGGGGCACAGCACGGACACGCCGATGCCGTGGGGTGCGAGGGCCGGAGCCATCGTCTCGACCAGACCGACGACGGCGAACTTGGCGGTGACGTAGGGCGCGTTGAGCGTCCGGAGATCCGCACGGCCCACGCCGGACATGGACGAGGTCGCCACGATGTGGCGCTCGCCCTCCTGCTCCAGGAGGCGAGGGAGGAACGCGTGCACGCCGTGGATGACGCCCCACAGCTGCACCGACAGCACCTTCGACCAGTCCTCGAGGGTCAGCTCCTCGAGGGGCTTCAGCTGGGCGACGCCCGCGTTGAGGCACAGGAGGTGCACGCCGCCGAAGGCCTGGTAGGCCGCCGACGCGAGGTCCTCCACGCTCTGCGGGTCGGTCACGTCGGTCGGGACCGCGAGCGCCCGCCGACCGAGGGCCTCCACCTCACGGGCCGCCGCGGCGGCCGCGTCGGGGTCGAGGTCCGCCACGACCACGTGCATGCCGGCGCGGGCGAACGTCCTCGCCATGCCGCGCCCGAGGAGCCCTCCGCCCCCGGTGATGACCGCGCAGCGATCGGCGAACGTCATCGGGCGGTGGGCTCCTCCACCAGCTCGACCTCGCAACCGAGGCCGACCTCGATGGGGATGACGAGCGCCGGACGCCCCGAGCCGTCGTGAGCCTCGTCGCGGCGGCACGGCGTGCCGCGCGCCTCGAGCTCGGCGGCGGCGGCGTCGAGGTCGCGCACCGAGAAGCGGATGGCGTAGGCCCCCGCGGCCCAACGGCTCGCGAAGCGGCCGGCCCGGCTGGCCTCGCCGGGCGGCGGCTGCACCAGCTCGAGCACCGCGCTCGCCGGGTGGGCGAAGCCGAGCTGGGCCCGCCGCGACCCGTCGGCCGGCGAGACGACCGCGTCGGGCGTCCAGGCGAAATTGCGCTGCAGCCGACCCAGCACGTCGTCGAGGTCGTCGACCAGGATCAGACGGGCGGCGATCCGGCGCAGCGCGCCCGGGGCCGGCTCGGGCTCCTCGCGCCGGGCAGCCGGATCGGGGTAGCCGAGCACCTCGTGCGGGAGCACCTCCAGGCGGATCCCGCCGTCGGCCGCCGGGTCGTACTGGTCGGGCCGCCCGGGGTGGAAGCCCACCCACAGCCGAGGGAAGGGCAGGTGCTCGTCGGGCTCGTCGATGCGGTGCGGCGCCCCTTCGTCGCGGAGCCGCGCCACCACCTCGTCGAACCGGTTCGTGGACACCACCGTGGAGTGCAGCTTCGACGGGCGGTCGCCCTGCGCGTCGGCGATCTCCCCGATGTACGGGTAACCGACCGGTCGCGGGCCGGGCGGCGGCACCTCCCAGGGGCTGATCACCTCCAGCTCCGTCGGCGAGCGGTGGCGGTCCCGCCCGAGGCGCGCGTAGGTCCACCGCGTCCCGGTGCCCGGCGGCGTGCGCGTCCAGCGGGGGTTCTGCTCGGGCAGGCCGGCCGCCTCCTGCCAGCGGCGCAGCACCACGTCGTGGTCGTCCACCAGCACGTCGGCGGACGCCAGGAGCTCGAACGGCGACGACCCGGCCACGTGGTCCCCCTTCCCTGCGCCGGCGGCCACCGTAGCGCCCGGCACCGCACCGCCGGCCGACGACCCTGTCAGGCGATGACGCGCCGGGCGAAGCCGCGGATGCCGATCACGCTGAACACCACCGTGAACCCGATGAGCACGGCGTAGACGACGAGCAGCGAGATGTGGGGCGTGTTGGTCAGCGCGCCGCGCATGCCCTCGCTGACGTAGACCAACGGGTTGACGAGCACTACCACCTGGAGCCAGCGGATCGGCTCGAGCGCCTCCCACGTGTAGTAGGTGCACCCGAGGAAGGTGATCGGGATGAGCACCACCCCGAACAGCATGGGCACGGTGCGGGGCTCGAAGAGGGTGCCGAACATCAGGCCCATGGCGCCGGCCATGAGGCAGGTCAGCGGGATGAGCGTGACCACCACCGGCCAGTTGGCCGAGAGGTGCACGGGCGTGGCGGGCACGACGGCGGCGATGGGGAACACGATGAGGCCGGCCAACAGGCACTGCAGCCCGCCGGAGACGATCTTCTCGAAGGCGACCAGCCCCACGGGCAGCGGGGCCAGCACCCGGTCCTCGATCTCCCGGGTGAAGCCGAACTCCTGCACGAGGGGCAGCGCCACCGCCTGGATGCCCTGGAAGAGGATCGACGTGGCCACCACGCCGGCTACGAGGATCGTGGAGAACACCTCCGCGGTCCGCCCGCCCCCACCGACGCCCTGGCCGATCTTGGGGAAGACGTAGGTGAACACGAAGACCAGGAGCAGCGGCTGGAGGATGGTGCGGGGGATGAACTCGCCGAGCCGCTTGCGCACGACCGCCGCGTCGCGCAGGAGCAGCGCGCCGAAGGTGGCGGCGGTGCTGGTCCGCAACGGCGCCTCGGCGACCGGGGTGGTGATGGTGGTCTTCACTCCCGCAGCTCCTTCCCGGTGAGCTTGATGAAGACCGTCTCGAGCGTGGTCTCCGAGATCGACAGGTCGGTCACCACGAACCCGTGGCGCTGCGCGACGTGTACCACCGCCGGCAGGGCCGCCGTCGGCTGGTCGACACCGAGGTACACCCGGTCGTCCACGACCACCGCGCCGTGCACGCCCGAGAGCTCGGCGCTGAGCAGGCCGGCCAGAGCCTCGAGGTCGCCGGCGGCCGACACGGCCACCGTGCCCGCCGCGCCGATCGACCGCTTCAGGCCCGCCGGGCTGTCGAGCGCGACGATGCGGCCCTGGTCGATGATGGCCACGCGGTCGCAGTAGCGCTCGGCCTCCTCCATGTAGTGGGTCGTGAGCAGGATCGTCTGGCCCTCGGTGTGCAGCTCGGTGAGGATCTCCCAGAGCGCGATCCGGCTCTGGGGGTCGAGCCCTGCCGTCGGCTCGTCGAGGAAGAGGATCGACGGCCGGTGCATGACCGCCCGGGCGGCCATCAGCCGTTGCGCCATCCCGCCCGAGAGGGTGAGCACCTCGGCGCCGGCCCGGTCGGCGAGGCGGAACTCGTCGAGCAGCCGGTCGGCCTCGGCCCGCGCCCGCTTGGCGTCCATGCCGAAGAAGCGCCCGTGGAAGTAGAGGTTCTCCCAGACCGTCAGCGACCGGTCGAGGGTGTTGGTCTGGGAGACGACCCCGATGAGCCGCTTGGCCGCCGCGGGCCGCGCCACCACGTCGATGCCGCCGACGAAGGCCTGGCCGGACGTGGGGACGACCCGCGTGGTGAGCATCCCGGCGGTGGTGGTCTTGCCGGCGCCGTTCGGTCCGAGCAGGCCGAAGATCTCGCCCGCGTGCACCTCGAGATCGAGGCCGTCCACGGCCTTCACGCCACTGGGGTAGACCTTCGTGAGCGCGCGGGTCTCGATGACGGGACCGTCTCGCTGCATCAACCCCCCTCCCGGCCGGTCGGCTAACCCGTCGCCGGCCCCGTCCACTCGGGAGGGATGACGACGACGGGGATGTGCGCCCTGTGGGCGACACGATAGGTCGTCGCCCCGAGCAGCCGGTCGGCCAGGGTGCCCTGCCCGTGGGCTCCGAGGACCAGCAGATCCGCCTTCTCCTCGTCCGCCGCCGCGAGGAGGCCGGCCGCGGCCGAGTCGGCCTCGACGACGTAGGCCCGCACCCGCGCCCCAGCCGCTCGGGCTGCCTCCGTCCAGCGCCCCGCCACGTCGGCCTGCAGCGTCCGGCGCCAGTTCGTGACCGATGCCGGCGAGACGTCGAGGGCGAGCTCCCGATCGAACGTGAGGACGTGCACTGCGAGCAGCTCAGCGCCGGTCTCGCACGATCGCGCCGCCGCCCACCCCAAGGCGCGCTGGGCGCCAGGTGATCCGTCGACGCCGACGACGATCCGGTGGAGACCCGCTCCTGCCCCTGGGAACGTAGTCATGATGTGACCTCCGCGATCCATCGTAGGGCGATATGGATCGGTTCCCGACGGGCCATTCGGGTCACCGGAGGCGGCCGCATCGGCCCCGGCAGGTGACGCGACGGAGGTCCAACGCCCGCAGGGCAGCGGTCAGGATGTCGTGGTGGACATGGCCGACGCCGAGCCTCCCGGGCTGCGAGCCGCGATCGACGACGAACGTCGCGACCTGCTCGAGCTCCTCGCAGCGCTCACGGACGAGGACTGGCTCCGACCGGCCGTGGGCCACTGGTCCGCCCGCGACGTCGCCCTCCACCTCCTCGACGACGACCTCGGCTGCCTTTCACGCGAACGGGACGGCGACCTCACGAGCCTCATCCCGATGGACGTCGCGCACCGAGACTTCGTCCGAGCCCTCGACGAGAAGAACCAACGATGGGTCGACACGGCACGCGGCCTGAGCCGACGCGTCGTCCGAGACCTCCTGGCGTGGAGCGGCGCGCAGGTCGCCGCCTACTACGACGGCCTCGACCCGGGCGGCAGCTCCGCCGTGAGCTGGGCCGGTGGACGGGTCCCCCGGTGGCTGGGGATCGGCCGCGACGTCACCGAACGATGGGTCCACCAGCAGCAGATCCGCCAGGCGGTGCACCGACCCGGCGAGCACGCGCGGCACCTCCCGATCGTGCTCGCGATCTTCGTGTGGGCCTTCCCGCACCAGCTCGACGTCCCTGCAGCAGACGGCACGACCGTCGGCGTCACCCTCGGCGACCGCCAGTGGCTCCTCGTCCGCCGCGACGACGCGTGGGTGTTGGAAGACGGCGCAGCAGTGCACGCGGCCGCGACCATCGAGATGGACGCGGACACCGCGTGGCGTCAGCTGACCGGCGCCACCGTCCGCTCCGAAGCCGTTCGCGTCGCTGGTCCACCGCCCTTCGCCGACGCACTGCGCGATGTGCGAGGGATCATCGTCTGACGAGCGCGCCGCGTCGCGCGTGACGGGCGACGAGCCCCCGCTACACGTTGAAGCGGATCTCGAGGACGTCGCCGTCGACGACCTCGTAGTCCTTGCCCTCGATCCGCAGCTTGCCGAGCTCGCGCGCCTTGGACCATGACCCGATCTCGAGCAGCTCGTCCCAGTGGATCACCTCCGCCCGGATGAAGCCGCGCTGGAGGTCGGAGTGGATCACGCCGGCGCACTCGGGGGCCTTGGCGCCCGCCCGGAACGTCCAGGCGCGGCTCTCCTTCTCCCCGGTGGTGAAGAACGTCCGCAGCCCGAGCAGGTGGTAGGCCGCCCGCACCAGGCGGGGCAGCGCGCCCTCGCCGAGGCCGAGGGCCTCGAGCATCTCGGCCCGCTCGTCCTCGTCCATCTGCGCCGCCTCGGCCTCGAGCTGCACGCTCATGCCCAGGACCGCGATCTCGTCGGCCTGGCTGGCCAGCTCGGCCCGCACCAGCTCCACGAGGTCGTCCATGCGGTCGAGGTCGTCCTCCCCCACGTTCACCACGGCCAGGACGGGCTTGTTGGTGAGCAGGAACCACGGGCGGAGCCGCTCGCGGGTGGCCGCGTCGAGGCCCGCCCGGTACAGGGGCGTGCCCTCGGCCAGCACCGCCTGCGCGGCCTCCAGGGCCGCGACCTCGTCGGCCAGCGACCGGTCGGCCTTGGCCGCCTTGCGGCGCTTGTCGATCTGGCTCTCGACGCTCTCCAGGTCGGCCAGCGCCAGCTCGGTCTCGAGGACGCGCAGGTGCTCGAGCGGGTCGGGCGGCCCGGGCACGTCGTCGTCGGGGAAGGCCCGCAGCACCAGCACGATGGCGTCGACCTCGCGGATCCCGCCGAGGAACCGGTTGCCCAACCCCTCGCCCTTGCTGGCGCCCTCGACCAGGCCGCCGATGTCGACCACCTGCACCGCAGTGTGCACGACGTTGCGCGACTTGCTCATGGCGGCCAGCTGGTCGAGGCGGTGATCGGGCACCCGGGCCACGCCCACGTTGGGGTCCTTGGTGGCGAAGGCGTACGGCGCCGCGAGGGCCCCTCCGCCGGTCAGCGCGTTGAACAACGACGACTTGCCGGCGTTCGGCAGGCCCACCAGCCCGAAGCGTTCCACGACGGGCCAGCCTACCGGCGCCCGGTGTGGTGCCTTCCGGTGGCCCGGCGGCCCTTCAGAGCTACCGTGACCACCGTGACGCCGCAGGAGGCCTTGAGCCGGATCGTCCACCTGCTCGACCGGGCCCACGCGCCCAGCTACCGGGTGCGGGCCTTCGCCAACGCGGCCGTCGCCCTGGCCGACCTGAGCGAGGCCGAGCTGCGGGCCCGGGTGGCGGCCGGCACGCTGACCGACCTGAAGGGCATCGGCGACACGACCGCTCGGGTGATCACCGAAGCCCTCGCGGGTGAGGTGCCCGCCTACCTGGCCAAGCTCGAGGACGAGACGGTCGTGCCGATCTCCGGCGCCGGCGCCGAGCTGCGGGCCCAGCTGCGTGGCGACTGCCACTCGCACTCGCGCTGGAGCGACGGCGGCGCCGACATCGCCACGATGGCGCGCACCGCGGCCGCCCTCGGCCACGAGTACCTGGTGGTGACCGACCACTCGGCCCGCCTGACCGTCGCCCACGGGCTGGACCGCGAGCGCCTGCTCCGCCAGCTCGAGGAGGTGGAGGCGCTGCGGGAGGAGCTCGCCCCCTTCCGGATCCTCACCGGCATGGAGGTCGACATCTTCGAGGACGGCGCCCTCGACGCCGACGACGACATCCTCGCCCGCCTCGACGTGGTGGTGGCCAGCGTCCACTCCAAGCTGCGGATGGACGCCAAGGCCATGACCGAGCGCATGGTGCTGGCGGTGGCCAGCCCGCACGTCGACATCCTCGGCCACTGCACGGGGCGCCTGATCGGCAAGCGGCCGGCCTCGGAGTTCGACGCCGACCTGGTCTTCGCGGCCTGCGCCCAGTTCGACACGGCGGTGGAGATCAACTGCCGGCCGGAGCGGCTCGACCCGCCCACCGAGCTGCTCGACCTGGCCATCCAGTGGGGCTGCCGGTTCTCGATCGACACCGATGCCCACGCCCCCGGCCAGCTCGAGTGGCTGCCCTTCGGGTGCGACCGCACCGCCGCCGCGGGGATCCCGCCTGAGCGCGTCGTCAACACCATGGGCGCCGACGACCTCGTGGCCTGGGCGGCCGCGCACGGCGCCGCGTGACCGACGTCGGCTGGTGGGACCGGGTCCAGGTCCGGTAGCGTCGCCACGCTATGTCGAAGAAGACGAAGAAGCGGAAGGCACGCCTGCGGCGCTCCAAGGCCAACCACGGCAAGCGGCCGAACCAGGGGCGCGGTTGACCACGCCGCGCTGAGGGCGGCCCGCAGTGCTGGCCGTCTCCGCCGACACCATCCGGCTCTTCCTCCACGTGCTCGCCGCCACCGTGTGGGTCGGCGGCCAACTCACGCTCGCCGGGCTCGTGCCCGGGCTTCGTCGCGTCGCGCCGGACGCGCCGAAGACGGTGGCCCGCCGGTTCAACCGGATCGCCTGGCCCGCCTTCGCCGTGCTGGTGCTCACCGGGATCTGGAACCTGACCGAGATCGACGTCGGCGACCGCTCCAACGACTACCAGGTCACCCTGATGGTGAAGCTGCTCGTGGTGGCCCTCTCGGGTGTGGCCGCCTTCGCCCACACCGCGGCCCGCTCCCGGTCCCAGCTGGCGGTGTGGGGTGGGGTCACCGGGCTGAGCGCCCTGGTCGCCCTCTTCTTCGGCGTGCAGCTCGGGGCCAGCTGATGCTGGACCACGTCTTCACCGACGCCATCAGCGCCCTGCGGGAGGCGTTCCAGGACGCGCTGCTCGACCGGCAGGCGTTCGAGGAGCACTTCCAGGTGGACGTGCTGCTCGGCGACGTCACCTGGGAGACCAGCTACGGCCTGCCCGGCGAGGGCCTCCCCCCGCGGGTGGTGGCCCACATCACCTTCGAGTGGCCGACGTGGAGCCAGACCGCCTACCGGCGCTGGTACGTCGAGGACGTGCTCGAGGAGCTGCCGAGCATCATCGTGGAGATCGTGCTGCGGGTGCAGCGCCTTGGCGCCGCCCCGGATCCCCGCCAGGTGCTGGCCGTGCTGCCCGACCAGAGCCCGCCCCTGGGGGCGGAGGCCCTCACCCGCTCGGTGCCCACCCTCGAGACCGAGTACGGCCTCGACCTCGACGAGGCCAGCTACGCCATCGAGGTCACCTACGAGGGCCTGTACGAGCTGGCCGAGGAGACGCTGGCCGACGGGTCGAGCTCGCTGCTCGACGAGCACTTCGCCGCGCTGGGCGGGTGGATCTCGTCGATGCTCATCCGCCTCGGCGACCTCAAGCTGGAGTACCTGCCCCCCGACCCGGAGTGACCCGGGCGGCGCGGCAGGCGGGGGCCGCCGACCGTCAGGCCGGCGGCGCGGCCGGGAGCATGGCCTTGATGGCGTCCAGGGTGGCGTTGGCCAGCCGGGAGGCGCCCTGCAGGCTGAAGTGCACGCCGTCCTGGGCCCGCATCAGCTTCGGCTCCCCGCTCTCGTTGGGCAGGTAGGCCTGGTAGCTGCCGTCGGGCCCGCTGAAGAGGGGCCGGGTGTCGAAGAACGAGATGTTGGGCCGCTTGGCCGCCTCGTCGCGGTAGATGCCGTTGAGCACCTGCATCTTGGCGTCGAACCCGTCGCTCTCCATGATCGGCAGGCCGACCCACACCACCCGGCGCCCCGTGTTGGCCAGGTAGTCCATCACCGCCCCCACCCGGCGCCGGTACTCGTCCTGCCAGGGGCCGTCGTGCACGTCGTAGATGGTCCCGTCGAGGTCGAGCTTCTGGGCGTCGTTGGCGCCGAACATGATGACCACCACCTCGGGGTTCACCGACGTGGTCTGGCGCACGATCTCCGCCGGCCAGTCGAAGAAGTCGGGCCGCGACAGGCCCGATGACACCTTGTAGAAGGCGCTCGGCACCATCACCTTCGTCTCACCGACGTAGCGCTCGAACGTCTGGCCGAACCCCTGGGCCAGCGAGTCGCCGAGGACCAGCACCCGCAGCGGGTCGTCCTCGGTGGGCGCCCGGAGGGGCGTGGGCGTGGGTGCCGTCGTGGGGGGCGGTGGGCTGGCGGGCGGCGCGGTGTCGCCGGGCGCAGGGGTGGTGGGCGCGGCCGGGGCGCCGGTGGCCGCGGTGGTGGGTGAGGTCTCGCCGCCGGCCGGCACCGACGGCGACGACGGCGCCGTGGCGTCCGTGGCGTCCGTGGCGTCGGTCGCGGCGGGCGGCACGGTGGTGGTGGCCGAGGCCACGAGCTCCTCGAGGTCGATCGGCTCGTCGCGGTTCAGGCCCCGCACGTCGTCGAACCACTCCCCCGGCCGGTCGAGCAGGGTCCAGCGGGACACGGTGTGGAGCGGCTCGGCCAGGCCGACGAGCACGTCGCGCTTCCAGCCGAAGGGCTGCCGCTCCGCCATCTCGAGCAGCGTCTCGCTGTTCAGGAGCGCGGCGATGGCGAACGAGAGGGCGCCGAGCACGAAGGTCCGACCCGCCGACATGGGGCGTGCGCCCGAGGGGAGTGGGCGCTGTCGCGGCCCGCGAGGAGGATCGGGCGGGGTGGGTTGGTGCGACGGCGCGTCGAGGAGGTCGGTCATGCGAGGAAGGTGCGATCCGAGTGGCCGGACCTCGGGGCGAGCGTACCGCCGACCCCTGCCCGCAGGGCGGTAGCCCGGGCCCGCCTCAGAACTGGAAGTAGATGAAGGGGGCGACGCCGGTGGGCCCGAGAGCGTCGAGCAGGAAGAAGAAGCCGCCGAGCGTGGCCGCCTGGGGCAGGAGGCCCCACCGCGAGAAGTTGACCTGCAGCTGCTCGACCGCCCGCTCGGGCACGAACTGGGAGAGCATCATCGCCCCGATGGTCAGCAGCAGGAGCCCGGTGACGAGCGGCGACGGCCCGCTGTTGGTGAGGCCCGTCAGCATCTCCCAGGCCACGTCGAACGTGGGCGCCCGGAAGAACACCCACGCCAGGCACACGACGTGGAAGGTCACGAACCAGCGCATGGCCCGCCGTCCGGGGGTATCGGCGGGGGCCGGCAGGCCGGCGGCCTCGCGGCGGTCGAGGAGGTAGCGCTCGGCCGCCATCACGCCGCCGTGGATGGCGCCCCACACCACGAAGGTCCACGCCGCGCCGTGCCACAGCCCGCCGATCACCATCGTGAGCATCAGGTTGCGGTAGGTCAGGAGCTTGCCCCGGCGGTTGCCGCCCAGCGAGATGTAGAGGTAGTCGCGCAGGAAGCGCGACAGGGTCATGTGCCAGCGGCGCCAGAAGTCCTGGAGCGACAGGGCCCGGTAGGGGCTGTCGAAGTTGGGCGGGAAGGCCACGCCGAGCAGCAGGGCGCACCCGATGGCGATGTCGGTGTAGCCGCTGAAGTCGGCGTAGATCTGGATGGCGTAGCCGTAGATGGCGAAGAGGTGCTCGGGCCCGGAGTGCAGCTCGGGCGCGTTGAAGACCGGGTCGACGATGTTCGCCGCCAGGTAGCTCGAGATCACCACCTTCTTGAACATGCCGGCGGCGATCAGCCGGAAGGCCCGGGCGGTGTCGAGGCGGCGCGGGTCGGGCCGCTCGCGCAGCTGGGGCAGGAACTCCGAGGCCCGCACGATCGGCCCGGCCACGAGGTGGGGGAAGAACGACAGGTAGACGGCGAAGTCGAGCAGCGACGCCGGGCGCACCGTCCCCCGGTAGGCGTCGAGCACGTAGCTCATCGCCTGGAACGTGAAGAAGGAGATCCCCACCGGCAGGACCACCTGCACCAGGGGCGGGGAGATGTGGATGCCGATGTCGGCGAGCGCGCTGATCACCGAGTCGACGAAGAACCCGTAGTACTTGAACCAGCCCAGGATCCCGAGGTTGACGACGACGCCGATCACCATCACGGCCCGGCGGGCCTGGTCGGTGCGGGTGGCCCAGATGGCCCGCACCACGAGCTGGTTCAGGAGGGTCGAGGCCGCCAGCAGCAGGGTGTACTTCGGCTCCCACCAGCCGTAGAAGACGTAGCTGGCCGCCAGGACGAACAGCTTCCAGCGCGTCGGGAACGGCCGCAGCAGCCAGCTGCAGAGGAAGACGATCGGGAAGAAGACGGCGAACTCGATCGTGGGGAACAGCACTTCGCCGCAGCGTAGGCGGCCGGTCGCGGCCCGACGGGATGGCTGCCTCGCCCTGCGGCGGAGCGGTAGCGTGGCCGCCACGCTGCTCAGGAGGGAGTCCAGATGGTCCGCAGGCGCCGTTCATGGGCGTGGATGTCCCTGCTCGTCGCCCTGGCCCTGGTGGCCGCGGGGTGCGGCGACGATGACGGCGACTCCGCCGGTGGCAACGGTGGCGGCGGGGGCGCCAGCTGCGAGGCGCTCCTGGAGAACACCGACACCGAAGGCGCCGACTTCGACGGCCTGCGCGTGGGCATGGTCTTCGACATCACGGGCCGCGGCGACGGCTCCTTCAACGACTCCGCCGCCATCGGGCTCGACTGCGCCCGCGACGAGTTCGACATCGAGACCCGCGACCTCGAGCCCACAGCGGCCGGCGAGGGCCGGCAGGAGAACCTGGAGCTCCTGGCCACCGAGGGCTTCGACCTGAACTTCGGGGTCGGCTTCCTCTTCGAGGACCCGATCAACAACGTGGCCCCCGCCCACCCCGAGACGATGTTCGCCATCATCGACGCCCCGGGCCCCGAGGCCGAGAACGTGGTGGGCATCCAGTTCGCCGCCAACCAGGGCTCGTTCCTGGTCGGCGCGGCCGCCGGCCTGAAGACGCAGAGCAACCGGATCGGCTTCGTGGGTGGCCAGCCCGGCCAGCTGATCGGCGCCTTCGAGGCCGGCTTCGTGGCGGGCGTGGCGGAGGCCAACCCCGACGCCACCGTCGAGGTGCAGTACATCAGCGACGACCCCAACATCGCCTTCACCGACGCCGCCCGGGCCAAGGAGATCGCCGCGTCGATGATCTCCGACGGCGCCGACATCGTCTTCCACGCCGCGGGCACGGCGGGCACCGGCGTCTTCGAGGCGGTCAAGGACGCCAACGACCGGGGGCAGCAGGTGTGGGCCATCGGCGTCGACTCCGACCAGGCCTCCGATGCCATCGCCTCGGTGTCGGCCGAGGTGAAGCCCTACATCCTCACCTCGATGCTGAAGCGACTCGACGTGGCCGTCTTCGACACGATCGTGGCCTTCGCCAAGGGCGAGCTCGAGCCGGGCGTGGTCACCTACGACCTGGCCCGTGAGGGGGTCGGCTACTCCACCACCGGGGGGCACATCGACGACATCGTCGACCAGCTCGACGAGTACAAGCAGCAGATCATCGACGGCGACATCGTGGTGCCCGAGCAACCCTGACGGACGGGGCACCGGACGGCCAGGGGGCGGGGGGACGGATGAGCAGCCACGGAGGCGCCGTCGGGACGGGCGGCGCCTCCGGCGCGTCCGCGGCCGCCGCGCCGGCCATCGCCCTGCGGGGCATCGTGAAGCGGTTCCCCGGCGTGGTGGCCAACGACGGCGTCGACCTGACGGTGGAGCGTGGCGCCATCCACGCCGTCGTCGGCGAGAACGGCGCCGGCAAGTCGACGCTCATGAAGATCCTCTACGGGATGCTGCGGCCCGACGAGGGGACGGTGGAGGTCGACGGCCAGGAGGTCCGCTTCCACTCCGCCCGTGACGCCATCGCCGCCGGGATCGGCATGGTCCACCAGCACTTCATGCTGGCGGAGAACCTCACGGTGGCCGAGAACATCGTCCTCGGCGACGAGCCCACCCGGGCCGGCGGCCGGCTCGACTTCCAGGCCGCCCGCCGGCGGATCCGCGAGCTGGGCCAGGCCTACGGGCTGAACGTCGACCCCGACCGCCTCGTCGAGGATCTCGGCGTGGGCGACCGCCAGC
>Ga0180215_1001091_pt1 | contig 30858 bp, 29 predicted proteins | sample eDN3rd37CBELigBY_FD_128871 | JGI IMG/M metagenome (GOLD analysis project Ga0180215, IMG submission 128871) | Enriched backyard soil microbial communities from Emeryville, California, USA - eDNA 3rd pass 37_C BE-Lig BY (version 2) (version 2) | ecosystem: Environmental > Terrestrial > Soil >...
AGGATCAAACTCTCCAAAAAGAGATTGATTGCTCAAAATTAATACTGACAAAATTATGATTTAAAACACTTCGTCTTGTTCAGTTTTCAAGGTTCAATTTCTTAATCATCGTCGTAAAAGCGACTTTAATAATATATCACAAAAACTTTTAAGTTGTCAATATTTGTTTTCATTTAATAATAAGTCTCTCATATTGAATTAATTTATTATACTGATATAATTTATAATTGTCAACAATAATAACAATAGAAAAACAGAACGATTTTTTTCGTTCTGTTATCATGTGTATCTACTATTATTTCGTTTTTTTCATTATTTCATTTATTCTTTCTCGAGATTCGTCAACAATTGAAAAGTCCATTGCTTGAATATAAATTTGCTCTAATTGCTTTCTTTTTTCTTTCGTTTGAGAAAGAAATTCTATCCCTTTTTGCACCTCAAACTTATATTTTTTTGTAACTTCATTTATTTCATCTTTATACTTTTCATCAGTTCCTGGTGTAACTACCAATTCGTATAAATCAATGATAGAATCACCTTCTCTTGATGGAAAATACTCATGCGGAGCAGTGCTATCGAATATGACAAAATCTAGTTCTTTAACAACAATCATATCTAAACTTAATGGATCAAATCCACAGTGATAAATTTCCGTATTAAATCCTTTGGACTCTGCCGCTGCAGCTATTTTTTTCATCATCGTAGACTTCCCTGTACCAGCACGACCTTTAATAAAATACCTTTTTGGTATATCTTGAGTTATATTTTCAACAAAATTTACAGTTCCATCTGGAGTTGTAGCCCCTAAAAATCGATGCTTTACAATACTATTTTTGGATAAGGAATTTACTCCAATAAGTCTTTCAATCCATTCTTCAGTTACTAGATTTGCTTTTTCAAAATTCATTTCATTGATATAAATTTTTTCTAATTCATCATGAATTAGTAACCCTTTATGGAATGAGTCGTATGCATTCTTATAAATTTCTTTAAGATCTTGATTGATTTGTATAATTTCTTCTTTATAAGGAAGTAACTTATTTCGATCCCAAGCAATACCTAAATCAACATATTCCTCAAATACACCAGGTAATGATGGTTCGATAATGTGTGGGGCAGTACCATCAACAATCCCAATTTTTAACGAAGGAATAAGTACAGCATCAATAGATCCAACATCTGCAGAACAGTGAATCCACTCTACATCATATCCTTTATCCCTCCATTCTTCTCCTATAGATTTCATTAAGGTCGATTTACCTGTACCTGGTCCACCTTTTAAAATAAATAACCGATCTAATTCCTGAAAATTCGACTCAAAGAAGTGAACAAAACCTTTGGCAGTGTTCCCTCCTCCATAATAATTAAGCTCTTTTCCTGGCAAATGATTTCCCTCCATTCATTAATTTACTAGGCGAAAAATTAAAAACATTTCACTCTAATTTATGTCATGTAATGAAACTAGGTGAATGACCTTAATTTTCTAAAGTTAATAAAAAGAAGACCGAGTTTAAAACACAGTCTCCCCTTTAATGTTTTACATAGTATAGTTATAACTTACTACATTTTGTTCAAAAACTCGAGCTTCTTTTTTCGATATCAATCTGCCGCTTTTGGTTAAAAATGCACCTGTTTGAATAAATTGATCCATAGCTATTCGAATCTCTTCATCTGTTAAATTTTCTTTTGGATTATCAATCACTATACTAGCGGTCTTTCCCGCTTCCGTATAAAACACTAAATCAAGTTTCTTCATTTACTTATCCTCCTTTAAATTCAAATACTAGTTTCTTTATTCATAAATTTCACTATGTTCAATTCGCTCAATTTTTTGAATAGGATCATGAGACAAGGACTTAATCATGTTCACGACATCAATGATTTGATCAACAGTTGCCTCTCTTGATACATTTTGATAAGTTTTCGTTCTTACTATTGATTTTCCCTCACCATCAACTCCCACCATAAATGATAAACGAATCTTTGAAGATAACTTGTTTGAAAGAGCCATTATTATCACCTCCTCTACCTTAGTTATGTAAAGAAGTGCTGATAAAAGGACATACATATAATAAATATTTTTTATACTAAGAAAGTTGATAATTATTGAATTATGAAGATATAATATTTCTATAGATTAAATTAATAGTTCATTTACTTGATTTAGATGAGGAGGATATGTGTTGCAATTAGAAGGTCCTTTTTTATGGTTTATATTATTTTGGATTATTTTCCTTCCTGTCGTTTTAGCAATTGGTGGATTTTTCATGTTTCGAAAATTTTTGAAGAAACTACCGAAAGAGGATGGTAAATCTGACTTTGATTGGGAAGTTTATTATGTTGAGAAAACAAAGCACCTTTGGGAGAAAGATCAAATAGAATTTTTAAATGATCTTGTTAGTCCTGTTCCAGAACTCTTTAGAGACGTTGCCAAACAAAAAATTGCTGGAAAGATAGGAGAATTAGCTTTAAAAGAAAAAGCTAAAAAAATTACACATGATATTATTATTCGAGGATATATTTTAGCTACTCCTAAAAGAGACCATAAATTTTTACGAAAAAAATTAAATCAATTAAATATTAGTACTGAACCATATGAACAATTATTTCAATAAACAAAACAAACCCTACATTAAAATCAGGGTTTGTTTTGTTTTTAGTTCTAGATTCTATTAAAATCCTGTAAACCCTCCAAAAAGAGGACTTAACCATATAATAATTTTTGTCATCCCGTCAAAGTAGAGTAAAATCCCAATAAGTATCATGAGAACTCCACCAATGCGCATAAACATTAAACTATGTTTTTTAATCCATTGGAGTTTCCCAATAAAGAATGACAATATGAGAAACGGTACGGCAAAACCTAATGCATAAGCAATCATATAAATGATTCCTGCACTAGGGTTAGCTGCTGATAGTGTGATAACAGCTGCTAAAATTGGTCCCATACACGGTGTCCACCCCGCAGCAAAAGCAAGTCCAATTAATATAGATCCTAAATAACCACTTGGTCGATTTTTAAAATGAAATTTTCTTTCCTTCATTAAAAACTCTGGTTTAATAATTCCAACAGTAACTAAACCAAAAAAGACGATGAAAATCGCTCCAATTTGACGAATTAAATGCATATGTTCATAAAAGAGCTTACCAATAAATGAAGTCCCATACCCTAATACGATAAAGACAACCGAAAAACCTAATAAGAAAAAGATCGTATGTAAAAAACTCCGCTTACGCAGTAATGCGTTTTCCTCTTTTAATTCCCCAATACTCATTCCAGTAATATAAGATAGGAAGGCTGGATATAGTGGTAAGGAACATGGTGATATAAAACTTAAAAAGCCAGCTCCAAATGCGATAAAAATATTAATATCATTCAAGGTATCTCCCCCTTTGCTGCCATATCTAAACGAATTCATTTTATCAAAATTAGGACAATATTGATACTAATTTGACTAAGAAAAATGCCACCCAAAAATCGAGCGGCACTTTTATTATTGTAGAATAACATCTTCTATTTTATTAGATAATCCATTCTGAAGTAAATACATCTTATAGTAAAGCCCTTTTAACGCTAATAATTCTTGATGTGTACCTCTCTCTACAATTTCTCCTTTGTGTAAAACTAATATTAAATCCGCATCTTGAATAGTGGACAAACGATGGGCTATTGCAATTGTTGTCCTTCCTTTACGCATTTTTTCAAGTGCTAACTGAATTAATTCTTCTGTTTCTGTATCTATATTTGCTGTCGCTTCGTCAAGAATTAATATTTTCGGATTAGTAACAATCGTACGTGCAAATGCAATCAATTGGCGCTGACCACTAGAAAAGGTCGAACCACGTTCTGTTACTTGATGATTATATGAATCTGGTAATTTTTCAATAAAGGAATGTGCTTGCACAAATTTTGCTGCATCCTCTATCTGTTCATCAGTAATATCATCATTTTGTAATTTAATATTATCTTTAATAGTTCCATAGAAAAGGAACGGATCTTGAAGAACGAGTCCCATCTTTTTTCTAAGTTCATCTTTATTGAATGAGCGGATGGACTGACCATCAATTAATATTTCACCACGTTCAAATTCATAAAATCTCATAAGCAAATTGATGATTGAACTTTTTCCGCTTCCTGTATGACCTACTAGAGCAACTGTCTCACCAGGATTGGCCGTAAAAGATATATTTTTTAACACATCTTGTTTACCATCATAAGAGAATGATAGATTACGAAATTCAATCTTCCCTTTTTCAATCACTTTAGTTGATTCTTCATTTTGTTCAGGAGATTTCTCTTCTTCATCTAATAATGTAAAGACTCGTGAAGCTGATACAATGGCTTGCTGATAAAAACTTAATTGTTGCATAACATGATTGACTGGTTCAAAGAAACGGTTTAAATAGTTAACAAATGCAAATAAAACCCCTACTTCAATGGATGAATCCATCGAAACAATCCCAAAGAAGCTTAAAACAAGGATTATTGCAAAAATATACACTAAATCAACTGCAGGTCTTAACAAAAGTGCATCAACTTTAATATTACGATAAGCAGCTTGATAATGCCCTTCATTAATTTCTCCAAATTCTTTTTTCATTCTTTCTTCTTGACGAAATACTTGAATGATCCCCATGCCTTGTAAGGATTCATTCAATTTGGCATTCAATCCACTTAATCGTTCTCGTAAATCTTGATAGAATTTGGAGCTTAACCGACGATATGAACGAATAATATACAATAATATAGGTAAAAAAATTAAACAAAATGCTGCTAATTTAACGTCTAACATGAACATTGCAATAAAAATGCCAATAAACATGAATGCACTTTGAACAAATACAGCTAAAACACTAACAAAAAGATCTTTAATCGCTTCAGTATCATTTGTAACCCTTGAAACAATTGCACCAGCAGGTGTTTTATCAAAAAATTTCATACCTAATATTTGAACTTTACTAAATACATCGATTCTCAATTGCTGAATTATTTTTAATGCAATTACTTGAAATTTGACAGATTGAAAATACATGATAAATGCATTAGCAAATAAAATGAACACATACAAAATTGCCAATATTACAATCGGTGTCATTTCAAAATTTCGTGGTGTTAAATAATCATCAATAAATATTTTTACTAAAATTGGTCCGAGCACATCTCCCAAAGTTGCAAGTGCTAATAAAGCAAATGCAATAACCATATGTTTAATGTGTGGTTTCGTATAACGAAGTAAGCGCAAGAACACTTGTTTTTGTTCTTTTGAGCTTAAAACTTTTGATTCAGTATTCATGTTTAACCTCCGTGTTCAACAAGCGATTCAAGTTGCTGTTGATAGTACATATCTTTATACCAACCATCTTCATTCATTAGTTCTTCATGATTACCTTTTTGAGCCACTCGACCATTCTCTAATACAAGGATTAAATCTGCATGCTGAATTGCGCTCAAGCGGTGTGATGTAATAATAGTTGTTTTATCTTCACGATTTACTCGTAATGCAGTTAAAATGGCTTCTTCTGTTTTAGCATCAACTGCTGATAATGAATCATCTAATATTAGTATTTCAGGGTTTAATAATATTGCACGTGCAATTGAAATTCTTTGCTTTTGACCACCCGATAAACTTACTCCACGCTCACCAACTACCGTGTCATATCCATCTGTAAATGAAACAATATCATCATGGATATTGGCAAGTTTAGCAGCATTTATAATTTCTTCCATTGTTGCATCTGCTTTTGCAAAGGCAATGTTTTCCTTAATCGTTGCGGAAAATAGGAAATGATCCTGTGGAACATAGCCAAAAGCTTTTCTTAACGCATCCATTTTAAAATCTTGGATTGGAACTCCACCAATTAGTATATTCCCTTTATATCCTTCAAACTCACGAATTAATAGCTTGAGCATTGTTGTTTTTCCTGAACCGGTCTTCCCAACAATACCGAGCGTTTTGCCCTTCCCAAGTGTAAAATAAATATTCTTTAATACGGATACTTCTTCATTAGGATAAGAGAAAGATTCAATTTTGTATGTGATATCACCAGTTGGTGCTGTTTCTAAGCCTTTTGGATTATCATGAATTTCTGCTTCTTCTTTTAATAAGGATGATACACGACCATATGAAGCACGACCGCGTTCAACAATATTAAATAACCATCCAAACGCAAGCATTGGCCAAATCAGCAAGCCTAAATAAGCATTAAAGGAAATTAATTCCCCAATGGTCATTTGCTCATTCACGACAAACCATGCACCAAAGCCAATCGCTAAAAAGAAGGACAATCCAACACAAGCCGAGATCGTCGGATCATATAGAGCATCAATTTTGGCTACGGCTATATTTTTCTTAACTACATCGTCTGACTGCTTTCGAAATGCTTCTATATCTTCATGTTCTTGGCCAAAAGTTTTAATGACCTTAATACCAGAGATACTTTCTTGGACCTTATCATTTAAAGAAGAAAAAGCTTCTTGAGCAAGTCGAAACCGGTTATGAAGCTTTTTACCGTAAATACTTGTCATAATGGCAATAATCGGCATTGGAATTAATGAAATTAAAGTTAGTTCCCAGCTAATTGTCATAGCCATTGCTATAATAACAAAACCACCCGTTGCTAATGAATCAACTAATGTTAATACTCCTGAACCTGCAGTTTGTTGAATAGCAGAAATATCATTAGTCGCATGAGCCATTAAATCTCCCACTCGTTTTCTTTGATAAAAGGAAGGAGACATTTTTGTAAAATGCTCAAATAATTGTTTTCTTAACAATCTTGATAGTTTAATAGCCGAACCAAAAATACATATTCTCCAAAAATAACGGAAAACATACATAAGTACACCTGTTCCAATAAGAACACTGATCCATAAACCAAGGCTTCCCCAAGTAAGCGTATCTGCACCAATCTCATCAGCCACAATACCAATTACTTTCGGTGGAATTAATTGGAGCAAAGCTACAATTAAAAGTAATAATACACCTGTTAAATATGCTTTCCATTCTTTTTTGAAGAACCAAGATAAATCAGAAAAAACCTTCATGTCATATCCCTCACGATCTGTTTCCAACCAAAATTGTGCTAAAATTATATCTCATTTCAAAACATACTCATAAGTTTAGCAAATTTTTTCATATTAAGAAAGATATAAAACTTAAAACAATTATTTAAAATCAGTAAGTAAATTCAAAAATAAAAACCACTCTCCATTTTGAAAAGTGGTTTTTCGACTAATTATTTGTTGTCATATTGACGATTCATTGCATTCATCATTTGATTAATTTTCTTTTGAGATGGCTTCATACCCATTTGCATCATCATAACGCGAATCATTTGCTCATTAATTGGTGGGTTTTTCTTTAAGTAGTCCATCATGTATTTTCTAGCAATGAAAAATCCAAGTACTACTCCACCAATTAAAGCTAAGATAATAAGTAAAATTGCTAACCAAATTTGCATCATTTAGAAAGATCCTCCTTCAAGTTGTCTACACAACAGTGTACTAAACAACGGTTAGATACACAATATAGTTGTCCAAATAAACACTATTATATTTTAGCTGAAATTTACGAAATAGTAAATGATTAAACATATTTTCTTTCCTTCATCGGTTTTAGCCATCCATACCGTTCATGTTCCACATCCACAGCAAAGAAATTAAACTCCGTTTCTCTTAACGCATCCATAAATAACAGTTCAATATCAATATTACCATTTGACTTTAAAGATATATACCGATCAAAAATTTCTAACTGGGCTTGTCCTCTTTTATTGTCAATAAGATAAATTCCGTTCTTTATAAAAAAGTCATTTGTCGTTTGAAGCTTTCTAATTATTTGTGTATGAACCCGTAAGGAGGAAATTGGTCTAGTTATATAATGAATTTGTTTTAAAAGAATTTCTTTTAATTCAGATTCTGATTCATCATACTCTTTAAATAAATGATAAAACATTCGCTCTCTGCCATAGTAATAGTTGGAAAACATATCCTCAATGATATATAGTTTATAGTTTCGCAAACTAGACGACCCCTTTACAACTTACAATTTTCACTCAATAAGTTTGAATATTATTTTATATGATGAAAACTGAAAATTATGTCGGAATTTATCAGAGGATATGAATTTTAATCAAATAAATCCATAAAAAAGAAGCTTGGATATACCAAGCCTCTTTGTGAATATCTTATAACATATTTTTTACAATACTTACTACATTTTCAACAGAGAATCCGTATTCTTTCATTAATAATTCTCCAGGTGCAGATCCACCAAAACGGTCAATGGTTAATGTTTGACCTTCATCTCCGATATATTTGTGCCAACCTAAAGATGCACCCATTTCAATTGCTAGGCGTTTTTTCACATCTTTTGGTAATACGGAATCTTTATATTCTTGAGATTGTTTTTCAAAACGATCCCATGAAGGCATACTTACTACTGCAACATTAATACCTTCTTTTTCAAGTTCTTTTTGAGCTTCAATTGCTAAACCTACTTCAGATCCTGTAGCTAGAAGTAATGCTTGAGGTTTATCAGATTTTCCTTTAGAGATGACATAGGCACCTTTAGATACTCCTTCATAAGCACCTTTATCTGTTCCTTCAATCGTTGGTAAGTTCTGTCTAGTAAGCACAAGTGCAGTTGGAGTATTAGTAGATTCAATTGCTAATTTCCAAGCTGCTGCTGTTTCATTACCATCAGCAGGACGAATAACAGATAAGTTAGGCATTGCACGTAATGAAGCTAATTGCTCAATTGGTTCATGAGTAGGTCCGTCTTCACCAACTGCAATACTATCATGTGTAAATACATATGTTACAGGTAATCCCATTAATGCAGCTAGACGAATGGCTGGACGTAAGTAATCAGAGAATACAAAGAAAGTTCCACCAAATACTTTTAATCCACCATGTAGTGCCATCCCATTTAAAGCAGCACCCATAGCAAATTCACGTACACCAAACCAAATATTTTTCCCTTCATAAGAACTTGGTAAGAAGTCTTGAGTTCCTTTAATGGTTGTTTTATTAGAGCCAGCTAAGTCTGCTGAACCACCAAAGAATGTTGGTAAGTGTTTTGCAATCGCATTTAATACTTCCCCTGAAGAAGCGCGGCTTGCTAAACTTTTTCCTGTTGGGTAAACAGGAATATCTTTATCCCAGCCGTCAGGTAAAATACCTTTAATTGCTAATTCAAGTTCAGAACCTAATTCTGGATATTCTTTCTTGTAGTTTTCAAACAATTGATTCCATTCTTGTTCAGCTTTAGCTCCACGCTCAACAACTAATTTATTAAAGTGATCATAAACTTCAGATGGAACATAAAAGTCTTCTTCAAATGTCCAATTGTAGTTTTCCTTCGTTAACTTTAATTCTTCAGCACCAAGTGGAGAACCATGAACATCAGATTTACCAGATTTATTTGGAGAACCATACCCGATAATTGTACGCACTTCAATTAATGTTGGACGATTTAAGTCAGCTTTTGCTTCTTCTAAAGCTTTCGCAATTTCTTCTAAATTATTTCCGTCTTCTACACGTAAATATTGCCAGCCATACGCTTCAAAACGACCTTTTACACTTTCAGAAAAAGCTTGATTTAAATCACCATCAAGTGAGATATCGTTAGAATCATATAGGACAACTAGTCGACCTAATTTTAAGTGTGCTGCTAGAGATGCTGCCTCAGCAGAAACCCCTTCCATTAAGTCTCCATCTCCGCAAATTGAATATGTAAAATGGTTTACGATTTCATAATCTTCTTTATTATATTGTGCAGCTAAATGACGTTCTGCCATTGCCATACCTACAGCCATTGCAATCCCTTGACCAAGAGGACCAGTTGTTGCTTCAACTCCAGGAGTGTGTCCATATTCTGGATGTCCAGGAGTTTTACTTCCCCATTGGCGGAAGTTTTTAATTTCGTCCATAGACAAATCATAACCTGATAGGTGAAGTAAACTATACAAAAGCATTGAACCGTGTCCAGCCGATAATACAAAACGGTCTCTATTGAACCAGTTTGGATTTTTAGGGTTATGATTCATAAATTGAGTCCAAAGTGTATATGCCATAGGAGCAGCACCCATAGGCATTCCTGGGTGTCCAGAATTTGCTTTTTCAATCGCATCAATGGATAAAGTTCTTATTGATGTAATAGCCAGTTGATCTAAATGTTCAGTCATTATATCCATCCCTTTCGTGAAATGTTTAACACTCTTTTATATTAACGTTTCCATATTAAAAAAGACAACCTAAATTTTTAATTTGACATGGAAAGTTCATCAATTAACATAGATAATGTGAACTTTTTGTAAAAAGAAAAGAATTAATACAAAGATTGTTGAATTAATGCAATTTCTTTTTTGATTTTATAACTCTTAATTTGTCTGGAGTTACATCATTACCATTAGGGTCGACAACGGTAACATGTTCGATCATATCTTTAAAAGCTCCTCTGAAAGCTGCTAAATATTCACTTCTTAATTTCGATTGTTCTTTCGCTTCCTCTACAGTTAATCCAACTGATTTCTTTTTCTTTGCTAACTCATTAATTCTATCCAATTTTTCTTTACTTAACATAATAAAACTCCTTTAAAAAATATCATTCCACTAATGGTTTCATTTTATTTTCTCTAAAAAAATGAAACCTTCAATGGAGATACTATACAAAAAAACCGAAAAAAGAGCAAATAAAAATGACCATTTACTGAAATGATCATTTTCCATCGGGTATTTTTGTTAGATTTTCCATATATTCTTGGTAGCGACGGTGTACAGTCGCTTTAGATAAATCATATCCAAAACCTCTTAAAGTCGCTGCAATATCTTTAAAAGTTAACCCCTTTTCTCGTAGTTTTACTATTTCTTCAAGAGGAACTTCTTTTCTATCTCTCCCAGCGTTCTTACCTAAATTAGATAAATTATGCTCAGGGCGATAGCCTTGTTTAACCGCTCGGTCCATCCCTCTTTTTATTTTTAAATTATGTAATTTTCTTTGGTATTCTTCGACCAGACCAACTATCTTTAAAACCATGGAATCTGCATCAGATAGTTGTAGATCACCATGGTGTGAAATTGTGTAAATTTTTATTCCATATTTAAATAGCGCATGAAGTATTACTATTTTTGCATTACCTCTACCTATTCTCGTTTCATCTTGAATTAATAAAACATCAAACATTCGCTCGTTTGCATATTCTAATATTTTAAAAATTCCTTCTCGTTCAAGGTCATATCCGCTTGCTCGTTCAATAATACAATCGACGATTTCAAAATTCTTTTCTGTTGCAAAACTTCGAAGTTCAATTTCTTGTCTGACAAGAGAAGTTTCTTGTGTTTCTTTATTCGTACTAACTCGACAATAGATGACTGCTCTCATGGTTGCTCCTATTAAAAATAATCTTTATTCTTCATTATTATTATAATGGTTTAACTCATATTCATAAACAACTGCATTTGTTTGCTCTTGTTCTAACTCTTGATCTTGTCCACTTGTTTCTATTAGTTGATTTAGAAATATAAAACCACAAATTAACATTGTTATCATAAATAGTAAACAATAGGAATAGTTTTGCCAAATTTTTTGCAATGACATATGAAAACCACCTTTTTTTATTATTACGAATACCTGTTCGTATTTATAATACACCGAACATATATTTGTGTCAACGGTTTTTTCGAACTTATGTTTGTAAAAACAATTCTCTCATGTTATACTATTAAAAAATATGTAACGGGGTGTAAGAAATGACTAAATTGTCCAATCGGCAGCTGGAAATTTTAAATTTTATTAAAAATGAAGTAAAAGAAAAGGGATATCCGCCATCTGTTAGAGAAATAGGCGAAGCTGTCGGACTATCTTCCAGTTCAACGGTTCATGGTCATTTAGCTCGATTAGAAAGCAAAGGGCTTATTAGAAGGGATCCTACTAAACCTCGCGCAATAGAAATATTAGATGATGATCGTGAACACGATATGACAGTCCCAGTTCGTAACGTTCCTATAGTTGGTAAAGTTACAGCGGGTATGCCAATTACTGCTATTGAAAATGTAGAAGACTACTTTCCTCTTCCAGAACGGTTTGCACCAAGTTCAGACACTGTATTTATGTTAGAAATTATGGGAGATTCCATGATTGAAGCTGGTATTCTAGATGGGGATTACGTTATTGTGAGACAACAAAGCACTGCAGAGAATGGAGATATTGTTGTAGCAATGACTGAGGAATATGAAGCGACTGTAAAACGATTTTATAAAGAGAAAAACTATTTCCGTCTCCAACCAGAAAACTCCAGTATGGACCCTATTATCGTTAATAATGTAAAAATTTTAGGTAAAGTAATCGGGGTATATCGCCAAATTCATTAAAAAAATTTATACTCAACAAAAAAGAGAAGCAGCATTTTGCCGCTTCTCTTTTTTATGACTTATTAATACATTTTCATGTATTGCTCTCTTTCCCATTGAGTAACGTGTGTACGATACATATCCCATTCAATCTCTTTTGCTTCCACAAAGTTTTCTAAAATATGTTCGCCAAGAGCACTAGTTATAACTTCATCTTTCTTTAAGTTTTGTATAGCTTCATTTAAAGTTCCTGGAAGATCATTAATACCTTCACTCTCACGCTCTTCTTTAGTCATAACATAAATATTACGATCAATTGGTGCTGGAGGAGTTAATTTATTTTTAATACCGTCTAATCCCGCTTTCAAAATAACTGCCATTGCTAAATATGGGTTAGCAGTAGGATCCACGCTTCGTAATTCTATACGTGTACTTAAACCTCTTGATGCAGGAATACGAATAAGTGGACTACGATTTCTAGCTGACCATGCAACATAAACAGGCGCTTCATACCCTGGTACTAAACGTTTATAAGAGTTTACAGTAGGGTTTGTAATGGCTGTAAAGTTTGGCGCATGTTTTAAAACCCCTGCTAAAAATTGATATGCTGTTTCACTTAATTCCAGTTCATTACTTGGATCATAAAAAGCATTTTCTTCACCTTTAAATAAGGATACATTACAGTGCATACCAGATCCATTAATTCCAAAAATTGGTTTCGCCATAAATGTTGCATGAAGACCATGCTTGCGTGCAATTGTTTTTACGACTAATTTAAATGTTTGAATATTATCACATGCAGTAATGATGTCAGCATATTTAAAGTCGATTTCATGTTGTCCAGGTGCAACTTCATGGTGAGAAGCTTCAATTTCAAATCCCATCGCTTCTAATTCAACTACAATTTCTTTTCTGCAGTTTTCTCCAAGGTCAGTTGGAGCTAAATCAAAATAACCACCATGGTCATTAAGCTCAAGTGTTGGTTCACCTTTTTCATCTAATTTAAATAAGAAAAATTCTGGTTCTGGTCCAAGATTGAATTTTGTAAACCCTAATTCTTTCATTTCTTCTAGAACTCGTTTTAAATTCATACGAGGATCGCCTAAGAAAGGAGTTCCATCTGGATTATAAATATCACAAATTAAACGAGCAACTTTTCCTTTTCCAGCAGTCCATGGAAATACAACCCATGTATCTAAATCTGGATATAAGTACATATCGGACTCTTCAATACGTACAAATCCCTCGATTGAGGAACCATCAAACATCATTTTATTATCTAAAGCTTTATCTAATTGACTAATTGGAATTTCCACATTTTTAATCGTTCCTAAAATATCTGTAAATTGCAAACGAATAAATGCTACATTTTCCTCTTTCGCTAATTTCTTAATGTCTTCTTTTGTGTACTTTGACATAGTAATTCCCCCACACATTTTAATTTTTAATGAAAAAATCTTGATAAATCGCCATGTCGTAATGATGTACGATTTATTCTGTTACTACTTAGTAGTTCTTCCCTAAGAATTTTTCTTAATTCTTTTTCACTTAATTGTCTCTTGCCTTTGTCTTTCTCTTGAAGTTTTCTTCCTTCTTCTTCTCTCATAGCAAAAATTTGTTTAATTCCGGCAATATTTACCCCTTGGTCCAACAAATCCTTGATCTCCAACAACTTATCAATGTCGTTTAATGAAAACAATCGTTGATTCCCTTTTGTTCTAGATGGGGAAACTAATCCATGTTCTTCATAATAACGAATCTGTCTAGCCGTTAAGTCTGTCAGTTCCATTACAGGTCCAATTGGAAATATAGGCATTGTCCGTCGAATTTCCTTTCCTGTCATGAAACAGGCCCCCTTTATTCTTTTCATGTTTATAGTTTATTTTATGTTAGCTTAGATGTCAATATGATGTTAGAAAATCTTACATAAAAATTTTAAAAGAAAAAACGGCAACATTGCCGTTCTAAAATTCAATTTTAAATTAATGATTTACTTACTTTATTAAAAAATAATCCTTTTTCAATTAAATGGTCAAGCGCAGTACAAATTGCAATTTTTACATGTTCATAAGTCAAGCCACCTTGAACAAAAGCAATATATGGTGGACGAATTGGACCATCAGCTGTTAGTTCTATACTCGCTCCTTGAATAAATGTTCCCGCTGCCATGATGACATCATCTTCATAGCCAGGCATATAGTTCGGATATGGAACAAAATGGGAATTAATAGGAGAAGCAAATTGAATTGCTTGGCAAAATGCAACCATTTGATCCTTATCATCAAATTGGACTGACTGAATTAGATCTGTTCGTAACGCATCCCAACGTGGATTCGTGTTTAAACCTACTTCTTCTAAAAATGCTGAAGTAAACACAGCACCTTTTAATGCTTGACTTACAACATGAGGAGCTAGGAAGAAACCTTGGTACATCTCTTGCAAACTATAAAGTGTAGCTCCTGCTTCAGATCCAATACCAGGTGATGTTAATCGATAAGAACAAGATTCAACATATTCTTTTTTACCGACAATATATCCACCCGTTTTCACTAATCCGCCACCAGGGTTTTTTATAAGAGAGCCAGCCATTAGATCCGCACCAACATGACAAGGTTCGTATTCCTCTACAAACTCCCCATAACAATTATCTACAAAGACTACCACATCATTTTTAATACTTTTCACAAACTCAATCATTTCCTTTATTTCATTAATGGTAAATGACGGTCTGTTCGCATATCCTTTCGATCTTTGAATTCCAATCATCTTTGTTTTTGAATGAATGGACTCTTTTATCTTATTAAAATCGGGCCTACCACTTTCAGTTAGGGGAACATCATTGAAAGTGATTCCAAATTCTTTTAATGAACCATTTCCTGTTCCACGAATTCCCACAATTTCTTCCAACGTATCATACGGTTTTCCTGTTATGTATAGTAGTTCGTCTCCTGGGCGTAGTATACCGAACAACGATATAGCGATTGCGTGTGTACCAGAAATAATTTGTGGTCGTACTAATGCACTTTCTCCTCCAAAACAATCTGCATAAACACGTTCTAAAGTATCTCTTCCAATATCATCGTATCCATAACCAGTGCTTGGAATAAAATGAGAGTCACTTACTTTATTATCTTGAAAACTTTTTAATACACGATATTGATTAATCTCTGCGATCTGTTCAATTTGCTTATGAATAGGTTCAATTTTCTTTTCAACTGCTTCAATAATTGGAATTAATTTATCTTTATTTTTTAAATTAAACATGCTGTTCTCCTTCTTGTGACGAATATTTACTAATTTCTCCATTCAATGGATAATCAGGAAAAATATATCCACTACATTTATACATTTCTAGTTCTTCATCAAAATAAAGCTCTCTTAGGACCGTTTCCTCTTTTAATCTTGCTAAAATTTTTCCTTCTTCTGATGGTAAGGTAACAAAATACGGTTCCATATTAGATAGCATAATGTCTTCAATTTTCTTTTTTATTCTAGCTTGGTCTTCCTCAGAAAAAGCTGTAATTTGTAGAACATCTGACTCTGAAATCGGCACGAAATCCTTATGTTTAATATCAATTTTATTATATATCGTAATTTCTGGAATCGTGTCTGCTTCTAATTCTTTCAATATTTTTTTGACCGTTTTTTCATGTTGATAATAATCAGGATTAGAACTATCAACTACATGTAACAAAAGGTCAGCTTCCGAAACTTCTTCTAGCGTCGATCTGAAAGATGCGACTAAAGAAGTAGGTAAATCTTCGATAAATCCTACTGTATCACTTAATAATACTTTGAACCCACTTGGTAAGATAAGTTTTCTCGTTAATGGATCTAAAGTAGCAAATAATTTATTTTCCTCATAAGAATCCGCCTGTGTTAAGCGATTGAAAAGTGTAGATTTACCTGCGTTTGTATAACCAATGAGAGCGATTTGATATGCTCGATTTCGTTTCCTTCGTTCTCGATACCGTTTTCTGTGTTCAACAATGGTAGATAGCTGTTCTTTAATATCATTGATTCGTTTTCTTATATGCCTTCTGTCTGTTTCAAGCTTTGTTTCACCAGGTCCTCTAGTACCAATCCCTGCTCCAAGTCTTGAAAGCTCTGTACCTTGTCCCACTAATCGAGGTAATAAATATTCTAGTTGTGCTAGCTCAACTTGTAATTTTCCTTCATGTGTCCGAGCACGTTGAGCAAAAATATCTAAAATTAGTTGTGTTCTGTCAATTACTCGTACTTTTAATGAATTAGTTAAATTACGTAATTGACTAGGAGAAAGCTCACTATTAAAAATGACAACATCAACTTCTAGCTCTTCTATCAGAGCACGAAGCTCCTCCACCTTACCTTTTCCAATAAAAGTAGCTGGATCTGGCCTTTCTCGTTTTTGAGAAACTCTCATAACTAGCTCACCTTTTGCTGTATCCGTAAGTGAGGCTAACTCATCCATTGAATATTCAAAACGTAGACTATCAATATTAGGAAGTTCGCATCCAACAATAATGACACGTTCTCGCTTATCTGCCATAATCTCACCATGCTTTCTATCGTTAGCAGCCTTTTAACATTACTATTATAGTCAAAATAACACAAAAGAAAAAGCCTGGTCGTTACTCCAGACTTAATTAAATGAAATAAATGAATTACGGTGATTCTGGAAAAACAATATCAGAGCTTTGAAGAATCATCATATCATGTCGATCGAATTGGTTTTTCATTAGAATTCTCATTGCCTGTGCCCGTATAGACTTTTCTATAATATTACGTATATATCGACCATTAGAAAACTTCGAACCATAATATTTTGACTTAACATAAATTAAATGGTCTAGCAATTTCCGTCTTGCATCTTCACTTAATATATATTGTTTCTCTTCCAATATTTTATTTCCAATTTCCATTAATTGATCGACTGAGTAATCGGGAAATTCAATAATAATAGGAAATCTCGATTGTAACCCTGGGTTTAAGGAAAGAAAATAATCCATTTCTTTTGAATAGCCTGCTAATATTAAGACAAAGTTATGTTGATGATCTTCCATATGTTTGACTAATGTATCAATTGCTTCCTTACCAAAATCTTTCTCACCGCCACGACCTAGTGAATAGGCTTCGTCAATAAATAATATTCCGCCAAGTGATTTCTTAATTAGGTCTCGTGTTTTTTGTGCTGTATGTCCAATATACTCTCCAACTAAATCCGCTCGTTCACATTCAATTAAATGTCCCTTCGAAAGTACATTTACTTTATGAAATAATTTTGCGATTAAGCGAGCAACTGTTGTTTTTCCCGTTCCAGGATTCCCTTTGAACATCATATGAAGCACTTGTTTTCCAGCTTTTAACCCCATTTCTTCTCGTTTCTTATTTATTACAATCCAAGCATAAATTTCTTTTATAATCTTTTTAATATCATCTAAACCGACTAATAAACTAAACTCCTCTTCTATCTCCTTTAGAATCTCATGTTCCTTAACTTTTTCTTTAGGTGTCCACTCTGTTGTTTCAATCATTTTCTCCTTTTTTTTAGGGTTTAAAGTTATACTGATTTGTCCATTATTTTTCATTCGAAATGGCTGCTCCAAAGTTGTTCACCTCTCTATCATAAAACCAGTATATGCAAGTGATGAAAAAAGTGTGACATTAGCCCATATTTAATGTCCAGTGTCCCTTTCTTCATTCGACAAATATACATCCCTCCGGCATAGTTCTCGTTGTAATTTGTCAGAATATGCGCTTTCCCAAGGAATAATTTAAATATTTTTAAAGAATACGACGTTACTTATATGTATTCAGGATTAAAATAAGACATACCCATCTCCATTAAAATTGATGCAAATAAAAAAGAGTATGAGTGATCTCATACCCTTAGAAACTAAATGATGGACTTTCTTACTTAGAAATTAATCCAATTCAATTTGAACACTTTTTACCGGAGAGAACGTTGAAATTGCATGTTTGAAAACAAGTTGTTGCTTTCCGTCTGATTCAAATAAAACCGTAAAATTATCAAATCCTCTTACATATCCGCGAATTTGAAAACCATTTAATAAGAAAACTGTAACAAGAATATTTTCTTTTCGCAGCTGATTTAAAAATTGATCTTGAATATTAATTGGCTGTTTCATTCTTTTGTCCTCCTCAAGTTTCAGTTATAATTATCTATTCGATTTTATTTCAAGCTTTCCTGCTATATATGAATATATTTTTTCAAAATTTTTCACATACTCGTTTTCATTTGTTAAATCAAACCATTGAATATCCATTTTATTATTGAACCAAGTCATTTGACGTTTGGCAAAATGTCTTGTATTTTGTTTTAATTTTTCAACTGCCTCATCTAAAGTGATTTTACCTCTAAAGTAGTCAAAAAACTCTTTATATCCGATTGCTTGAGCAGCTTGTGAGTTCTCTAATCCTTTTTCAAATAAGCTCCTTGCTTCATCCAACAAACCAGCCTCCATCATCATATCAACCCGTTTATTAATTCGATTATATAGCTTGGATCTTTCCATAGTTAGACCCACTAATACGCAATCATAAAGCAACTCTTTTTTCTGACTTTCTTCCAATTGTGATTGTGTTTTTCCTGTAGTATAGAAAACTTCAAGAGCCCGAATAATTCTCCTCGTATTGTTTGGATGAATTTTTTCACAAGTTTTAGGATCAATCATCTTTAGACGCTCATATAAATTTTCAACACCATTTTCTTCTGCCTCTTTATATAGATTTTCTCTTAACTCAAGATCATTAGGTTCAGTCGAAAATTGATAGTCATATATAACGGATTGAATGTATAAACCAGTACCTCCTACAATCATAGGCAAACGATTCCGATTCGTAATTTCTGTAATTTTATCTCGAACTATCGCTTGAAACTCGGCAACAGAAAAAGACTCATCTGGATCTTTTATATCGATTAAATGATGGGCAATTCCATCCATTTCTTCTTTTGTTATTTTTGCTGTGCCAATATCTAGAGTTCGATAAATTTGCATTGAATCACCACTAATAATTTCAGCGTTTAATCGTTTGGCTAAATCAATGCTCATTTTCGTTTTTCCAACTGATGTAGGACCTATTAATACAACCAATTTTTCCATTTGACTCAATATACTCACTGCTTTCAAACATTTTTTAAAATTGGATATTATTAGCAGTGTTTCATAATATTAGTAAAAAGTAAAGTTAAACACCAAACTATTATATCCAACTCCATCAATTTTATTCAGTAATTGTCGAAGAAATACTAAATCTGTCGATTTAAAAGAAAAATGTTTATTATCATTGTTCATTCTAGCACGAGTCTAATGAAGAATTAAACTCAATTATTCTACTAAATTGAGATTACATTACTCGTTTAAACATTTTTTCCATGTCATACGTAGAAAAGTGAATAATAATTGGTCTTCCGTGGGGACATGTAAACGGGTCAGAAGATTGACGTAATGTATCTAATAGACTTGTAATCTCATCATTACGTAAATGATGATTTGCTTTAATGGAACCTTTACAGCTCATCATAATAGCCGTTTCTTCTCTTAATTTTTTCAAGTCCACTTTTTTCACTTTCAATACTTGGTCAATGATTTCTCTAATCGTTTCTTCTTCATATCCTTTTGGAAACCAAACGGGATGACTTCTTACAATAAAAGAATTTCCACCAAATGGCTCTAAGATGACACCAACACTTTCTAATTCTCTTAAATGCTCATTCAATTTTATACATTCATCGTTAGAGAAAGTTAGTGTCATAGGGATCAACATTTGTTGCATGTCATTAGATACCTCTCCAAGTTTCTCTTTAAAATACTCGTATTTAATTCTCTCTTGAGCAGCATGCTGATCGATAATGTATAAACCATTTTCATTTTGCGCCAAAATATACGTACCATGTAATTGACCAATTGGATAAAGAGGTGGAATTCGATTTGATGGTTGTGATTCCATATCTTCATGTAAAGGTAATTGGTTGACTACTTCACTACCTTTCATCCTATCTTCCTTTTCGCCGAAAAAGTCCTGATAAAGACCATTTGAATGTTCAGAATCATCACTATTGGTTTCGGCTGTTTGGAGATCTTCAACTAAATGACTTTTAGTTCCCGACAATTCTTCAGTATTTGTTACAGGATATTTTCTGGTTTCCTCGAGTACGTTTTTAATCATTTCTTGTGGCTTTATATTCGTGAGATCCTCTTCAAATGACTTTAACGGTTTTTCCAAATGTGGCAAATGGTCTAAAGTTAGTTTCATTTGCTCTGTTTTTTCATTAATCTTTCTAGGTACATTCCCTGATGGTATTAAGGTTTGCTTTCGAAAGGCATCTTGGATAGCTTGTACGATTAATTGATTGAGCTCTTGTTCTTTACTCAAACGTATTTCCATCTTGGATGGGTGTACATTAACGTCAATTAGAACTGGATCTAACTCAATATTAATCAATGCAAGAGGGTATCTTCCAATCGGTAACAATGTATGATAACCATTTATGACTGAACTTGTAATTCCAATATTTTTAATATATCTACCATTAATAATGGTAGATATATAGTTTCTTGAAGCACGAGTAATTTCTGGCAGTGCTAAATATCCGCTAACTTTAAAATCCAAATTTTGAGCTTGGAATGGAATCATTTTCTTCACGATATTAAATCCATAAATGGCTGCCAACACTTGTCGAGGGTCTCCATTACCATTTGTTTGCAAAAGTATTCGATCATTATGAATTAATTTCATGGCAATATTCGGATGACTAAGTGCCAGACGGTTCATAATATCCGTAATGTTACCTAACTCAGTATGAATCGTTTTTAAATATTTCAACCTTGCTGGAGTATTATAAAACAATTGCGTAACAGTAAAGTCAGTTCCTTTTCTACTTTGAGCAGGTTCAAATATCTTTCTATTTCCACCTTCTATAACAAGTCTTGTGCCTTCTTTTTGACCAGTTGAAGTTATGACTTCCACTTTTGAGACCGCTGCTATACTTGGTAATGCTTCACCTCTAAACCCGAGAGACTGAATTCGGAATAAATCAGTTTCATTTTTAATTTTACTTGTCGCATGCCGCTCAAATGCTTTTAACACATCATCTGGTTCAATACCGTCTCCATTATCAATAACACGTATCTTTGAAAGACCAGCTTCTTCAAGTTCCACTTCTATAATAGTGCTATTTGCATCAATTGCATTTTCAACAAGCTCTTTAACAACCGATGCAGGTCTCTCCACGACTTCACCAGCATTAATTTTATTGGATAGCTGTTCGTCTAATAATATAATCTTTCCCATAATTCACCTCCGGGTTTTAAGTAAATTTTAATGATTCTTCAACTTTTTCTGTAGTTCAAAAATTAGGTTCATTGCTTGTAATGGTGTCATATCGAGGAGATTGATTGATTTTAATTCTTGTAAAACCTTTTTCTCTTTTGAAGAAATCGTATCTTTCTTCGGTTCAATATGTTCATCAAAAAAGGATAACTGTGCTACTTCCTGTACAGCTTTCACTTGTCCAACTAATTCCTTTTGTTCAAAGACATCTGAATGATCAGTTTGATGAGTTTGTCCATTTTCAAGTTGTTTCAAAATTTCTTCTGCACGATCAATTACTTCTTTTGGAAGTTCGGCTAATTTCGCAACATGTATACCATAACTTTTATCAGCTGGTCCTTCCTTAATTTTATGAAGAAAGACAACATGTCCATTTTGTTCAATCGCACTTACATGAATATTTTTCAGTTTAGTTAAATGATTTTCTAATACTGTTAATTCATGGTAATGAGTTGAAAATAGAGTTTTTGCACCAATTCGGTCATGAATATATTCAATCATAGACTGTGCTAAAGCCATTCCATCATATGTGGAGGTTCCTCTTCCAATCTCGTCAAAAAGAATTAGACTATTCTCTGTCGCATGACGTATTGCGTTTTCTGCCTCCATCATCTCTACCATAAACGTACTTTGTCCACTAAATAAATCATCACTTGCTCCTATTCTTGTAAATATTTGATCAAAAATAGGAATTTCAGCTTTACTAGCGGGAACAAAACAACCAATTTGAGCCAAAATAGAAATTAAAGCAATTTGTCTCATATAGGTACTTTTTCCCGACATGTTTGGACCGGTTATGAGTAATACCTCCCGCTCCTTATCCATATAACAATCATTTGGAACATACGTTTGAACGGACATAACTTTTTCAACAACTGGATGTCTTCCATCAATAATATTTAAAACTCGATCATCACGGAATGTCGGTCTTACATAATTTCGATTTTCACTAATCGTTGCAAAACATTGTAGACAGTCCAATTCACTAATAGCTTTAGCCAGTTGTTGTAGTCTTGGAATATGTGATTTCACTGTTTCCCGAACTTGAAGGAATAATTCATATTCTAAGTCTACACTTTTTTCTTCAGCTTCTAGAATTAAAGATTCTTTTTCTTTTAATTCAGGGGTAATAAAACGTTCTGCATTTGTTAAAGTTTGTTTTCTTTCATAATTTCCTTCAGTCAAAAGATGTAAATTTGCTTTTGTAACTTCTATATAATAGCCAAATACACGATTATAGCCTACTTTCAGAGATTTAATTCCTGTTTTTTCTCTTTCAGTTCTTTCTAATTCTGCAATCCACTTTTTACCATTTTTGCTCGCATAACGATATTTATCAAGCAAATCATGATAACCATCTCGAATCATATTCCCCTCTTTTACAGAAATTGGAGGATTGTCGACAAATGCTTGGTCAATTAATTCGACAAGGTCAGAGCACGGATCAAGACTAAGAGCTTTTTGTAATATCATTTCATCTTGTATTGCCTGTAGAGTTTGTGTAAGGAATGGAACTTGTTTTAATGTATTTTTAATATTGACAAGGTCTCTTGCATTCACATTTCCAAATGCGACTTTCCCAGCAAGCCTTTCTATGTCATAGACTTGCTTTAATTGCTCTCTTAATTCTTGTCTTTCAAAGTAGTGATTCTTCAATACCTCAACTAAATGAAGACGTTGTTCGATTAACGTTTTGGATAACATTGGTCGGTCAATCCATTGCTTAAGAAGTCTTCCCCCCATGGCTGTTTTCGTCTCATCTAAAAGCCATAATAAAGAACCTCTTTTGCCTTTTGACCGAATCGTTTCAGTCAATTCTAAATTCCGTTTCGAATAATAATCGATTTTCATATATGCTTGAATTTCATAAAATTGCGCAGGTTGTATATGATCGAGTGAACGCTTTTGTGTTCTATATAAATAATGTAATAGTTTAGCTAATGTTAAACGAAGCTTATCTTGATGCAGCGAACTCAAAACAACATGAAATTGGATTTGATCAGTGTATTCTTTTTCATAAGATAAGGTTACATTTAATCTTTCCCTTAATTCTTTTTGATATAAATCATTCAAATCATGAGAAAGTACGATTTCTTTAGCACCGATTGTAGATAGTTCATTAATGAGATCATGCCAAGTATGAATACAAGTGACTTTACTTTCACCTGTTGTTAAATCTATAAACCCTAAACCAAAAGTCCCGTCTTGAAAATCGTGAATAGAAGCAATATAATGATTCTCTTTTTCAACTAAACTTTTTCCTTCCATCATTGTTCCTGGAGTGATTAGTTGAATTACTTCCCTTTTTACTACACCTTTAGCAACTTTAGGGTCTTCTACCTGCTCACAAATTGCTACTTTATAGCCTCTTTCAACTAATGTTTCTATATATCCACTTGCAGAGTGGTATGGAACTCCACACATTGGGATTTTTTCCTCTACTCCACCATCTCTTGCCGTTAATGTAATTTCCAATTCTTGTGATGCTTTTATCGCATCTTCAAAAAACATTTCATAAAAATCGCCAAGTCGAAAAAATAAAAAGGCATCTTTATATTCTGCCTTTATTTTCAAGTATTGTTGGATCATCGGCGTATATTGTTTCATCTTCCCAACACCCTTTTTTTATCAGTTATCAAAATCTTATTATACCATACACTAGTAAATTTGACAGGAAGGTTTTCTAGGAAAACTCTTTTAAGAGTCATAAATAAAAAAAGGCTATCTCGTTAGATTGCGGATAGCCTTGAGGAATTTGTTTATAGATAATTATTCCTCTTCGCCTTGAACTAAAAAGTCAGGATTCAATTCTTCCAATTCTTCGTCTAAATCAAAATCCCACTCATCATCTTCATCCTCATCAAAGTCGTCATCACCGAGTGCAACAACAATTTTTGTTTCTCCAATGACTTCAACTAAAAAGCCTCTTTCTGCATTGACAATAATTTTAGTACCATCAGGAGAAATTTGGGCTTCTGCACAATTAGGCTGTTGAGTAACTTTAGCAATGATTTCTTTGTCTTCAATAGTTTGATCATCACGATATTTTAGTTTAATTACGTCTTTATATGTTACTTTTTCTGTTGCAACATCTGTTTTTGTGTTTCCATTGCAAGAGTACCAGCAGTTTATGTCATAAGACCCGTGAATTTCTACTGTTTTCCCGACCTTTTTCGCCTCATATGCATGGTTTATGATCCAGGCGCCAAGAATACTTGACGGAGCATGAGTTGGACGAATCGTATGAGTGGACTGAGTAGACTTGCGTCCTTTCGCAACGACCGCTTTTGAAATGATCTGTCTATATTTTGCCATGCGAGCGTAACCTCCTCAAGTTTTATCACTTCATCCTATGCGGGACAAATAACTAGTGTGAAAAACTCTCTAAAAATTTATTAGAAAACAAGTCTTTTGGAAGTAAAAAAACATAAGATGAAAGGTATATCTTCACCTTATGTCAGAATCAAATTTTTGTGCCTATTTCGTTTTGAAATTTCGATAGCTCAGAAACTTTTGCTCTACTAATCGTTTTTCTTTCTCCTCTTTTTAATGTTATAAGATGTACTTCTGATTTCGCCCAAAATCGCATTGGTAATTTCGTTGTCCCATATCCATTACTAATTAATACATCATAAAGCGGCAGATGATAGAGTTTTCCAACTGGATAAATTCCTTTGCCAAAAAAATTGATTTGTCCCCCATGTGTATGTCCACAAAGAAATAAACGGGTTGAAGGCGAACTTTTTATTTTACTTAAAATACGGGGATTATGACAACAAATAATATTAAATGCAGTACTGTCAACTGTACGTAATGCCTTATTAATATCGTCAAGTTCAAAACTGACTTCTCCAATTCCAATTAAGTTAACTTGTTCTTTTTCATCGAAAAATAAAGTTTCACTTTGGTTTTCCAAAATTTTCACATTCAATTCATTTAATAAATGGCGAAACTTCGTTAAATCCACTTCATAATCATTGTTACCCCAGACAAAAAATGTTGGACCCATAGATGTTAGTAATGTTAAATTTTCCTTTGTTTTCGATAAAGGTACACCCTTTTCAGTTAAATCTCCACCAATGATAACGTAATCAACTTTGCTTTCTATTTGATCAATCAATTGTTGGGGAATAATCCTTCTATGAATATCTGAAATAAAAAAAACTCGCTTCCCTGAAAAAGAATTTGGTAAATCAGGGAAAAATAACGTATGTTCGATAATCCGATTTCGAAACGCTTCCCAAACCATATACAATAAGAAAAAAATGCAGACCATCACACATAGTAAAATCATTTTACCCATGTTGTAACTCCTTACTTGATTTAAAAAAGGATTTTTATATTTTATACAAATGATTAAAAAAAATGAATAAGACGTGAAAAAAAGACCTATCTCAATTAAAGATAGGTCTAATTTATAATTAGTGAACTGCTCCATTAGGTTCATTGCGAACTTGAGCGCCAGTTTTACCTTGCAAAACGTCTCCTCCTGTGGAGGCAATAATTTCATCTGTTACTTTATTCGCAATTGTTGTGGAAACAAGCTGTAATAATTCATTTACTTCTAGTTGTGATTCCTTAAATTCTTGAACAATTGGAATCTCATCAATTTCTTTTTCTAAAGCTTCAATTTTTGCTTCAACTTGTTTTAATGCTTTTTCTTTTCCATAGTTTTGGAAGTTAACAGCTTGTTTTTGTAAGCTTTTAATACTCGCAATTTTTTCTCTTACTTTTTGATTTTCATTAATTTTTGCCTCTGCTTTTTTAAAGAATTCGACTTCTTCAGTTTCTGCAATCATTATTGCGAGCTCTCTAGCTTTTTCAATAATATCAGATTTCGTATATTTCCCCATTATTATACCACCTTTGTAACTTCAGTTTCTTCGACCATTTCCCCATTTAAAGACCAAGTTTTAGCTTCTGTAATCTTCACTTGAACTAACTGACCAATTGCTGATTTTGGACCTTTAAAGTTTACAAGTTTGTTCTTTCTTGTATAACCAGCTAAGATTTCTGGATTTGTTTTTGATTCACCTTCAACTAAAACTTCAACAATTTGACCTTCAAGTTCCTTCATTTTTTGTAAAGAAAGCTCATTAACTAATGCGTTTAATCGTTGGAGGCGCTCTTTCTTCACTTCAAGTGGGACATTATCTTTCATTTTAGCAGCAGGTGTTCCTTCTCTTGGTGAATAAATAAATGTAAATGCAGAATCGAACCCAACTTCACGATATAGTGATAATGTTTCCTCAAATTGTTCATCGGTTTCATTCGGGAAACCAACTATAATATCAGTTGTTAAAGCAACACCTGGAATTGCTTCTTTTATTTTGCGAACAAGTTCTAGATAAGACTCTCTTGTATATTTTCGCGCCATAATTTTCAACATACTACTAGAACCAGATTGAACTGGAAGATGAATATGTTCAACTAAGTTTCCACCTTTAGCTAAAACTTCGATTAAATGATCATCAAAGTCTCTTGGGTGGCTCGTTGTAAAGCGAATTCGAGGAATATCGATTTTCCTTAAGTCATCCATTAAATCACCAAAACGGTAATTGATATCCTCAAAATCTTTACCATATGCGTTAACATTTTGACCAAGAAGAGTAATTTCTTTATAACCTTGAGCCGCTAAATGACGGACTTCTTGAATAATGTCTTCTGGACGACGACTTCTTTCTTTTCCACGAGTATATGGAACAATACAGTACGTACAGAATTTATCACAACCGTACATAATATTTACCCATGCTTTTGTCTTTCCGCGACGAACTTTAGGTAAATTCTCAATAATATCTCCTTCTTTTGACCACACTTCCACAACCATTTCTTTTGATAGGTATGCTTCTCTTAAAATATGTGGTAAACGATGAATATTATGTGTACCGAAAATTAAGTCAACGTGTTGGTGTACAGCTAATATTTTGTTAACAACAGACTCTTCTTGAGCCATACATCCACAGACACCAAGTAATAAGTCTGGCTTTTCTTGTTTTAATGGCTTTAAGTGTCCTAATTCACCATATACTTTGTTTTCAGCATTCTCACGAATGGCACATGTATTAAGTAAAATAACATCAGCTTGTTCAACGACATCAGTTGGTTCATAACCAAGTTCCATAAAGATACCGGCCATGACTTCGGTGTCATGCTCATTCATTTGACAGCCATATGTACGGATATAAAATTTGCGCCCTTTACCCATTCCTTTAAATTCTTCTTCAATCTGAAAATCTTTATGGTACTTAACTTCTTCTTTTCCTCTTTTTTTCGCATCTTTTAAGGAAGGTGGCATGTAAACTCGTTGAAAATATTTACTATAGTCTTTTTCAACTTTTGGACTTTCAATGTTTGTTTTTACTTGTTGACTTTGTAATCTTTGTTGTTCGTTCATGTAAGGAACCCCTTTCACTAAAACATCTTCACTTATCAAACATTTTAAAATTTAAGCAGTTGTTTCAATGTAATATTACAAAAATTCATTTTTATACATGAAACTATTATAAAGGTTTCTTTCATAATAAACAATCAAAAGAGGAATATTAACAACAATCTGTACAAAAGATTAGTAATATAAGAAGATTTGTTTTGTTTACATAATAAAATTATAGTAAATTAATATTTATTTTTTCAAAAAAGAAACGGACCTATTCCTTATATTGGAATTAGGTCCTTAAAATTATATAAATTCATTCATTAATTGGTTTAGTTTATCATGATCCAATTTTAAGTCTGCTTTCACTAAAGGTTCTTGATCATAACCTTTTAATAATTCTTGATAAGAAGGACGAGATTGTTCCTGATAGATTAAACCTGTTATTAAACCATCATATTTCATCACGGTATTCATTGCCATTACACGATCAGTAGGATCATAGTTTTCAATTTCATCCAATTTCTTTAAATTCGACCTGAACCAGTCATAAGTGTTAACTTTATTGTATGTAACACATGGACTAAAGACATTAATAAAAGCAAAACCTTTATGGTTAATTCCTGCTTCAATTAGAGAAGTTAATTCCTTAATATCAGATGAAAAGCCTTGTGCAACAAACGTTGCCCCTGCTGAAATTGCTAACTCTAGTGGAGAAACAGGTGGCTCGATCGAACCAGCTGGTGTTGATTTTGTAACAAATCCGCTTTGAGAACGAGGTGAAGTCTGTCCTTTTGTTAATCCATATACTTGATTGTCCATCACAATATAAGTAATGTCGATATTTCTTCTTATTGCGTGAATCGTATGCCCCATTCCTATAGCAAACCCATCTCCATCTCCTCCTGATGCTATTACTGTTAAGTCTTTATTTGCCATTTTTAAACCTTGAGCAATTGGTAGAGAACGGCCATGAATGCCATGGAATCCATAGGAATAAATATAGCCAGAAATTCTTCCTGAACAGCCAATTCCAGAGACCATAGCTAAATTCTCAGGTTTTAATCCAACATTAGCGGCAGCCCTTTGAATACAAGCTTGAACTGAAAAATCTCCACACCCGGGACACCAATTTGGTTTCACATCATTTTTAAAATCTTTAAAAGTGATCAATATTTTTAACCCCCTAAGAGAATGATGATGTGTTTACGTTCAAACTAGTTTTTCACTTTAGAATGTAGATTTAAAGCTTCTAAAACAGATTGATATAGCTCATTGGGCATAAATGGAGTTCCGTCATATTTTAATACATTCGAAATTTTATGTGAGTACCCAACATTCATTTTAATTAAACTTGCTAATTGACCTGTTGCATTTTGCTCAATCACAATGATTTGCTTAGCTTTAGATAAGACTGGTTGTAACTGTACAGATGGGAATGGATGTAACAATCGTAAATGTAATTGACCAACACTTAAACTATCTTTCTTTAACATTTCATAAACTTCTTCAATTACACCTAAAGTTGAATTAAATCCTACTAATAATACATCTAATTCATCATTCACTGTTTCTTTATAATGGTACGGGGTTTTGATGTTAAATTGATTTAACTTTCTTAGTCGTTTATCCATTTGTAATTTCCGATTAGGTGCAGCTTCAACTGGATTACCTGTTTCACTATGTTCTACACCCGTAACATGATGGATTCCCCCTCGAACTCCTGGAAGAGGTCTACTTGATATCCCATCCTCAGTTAGTTCATATCGTTTAAAATATTGCTTCGTCTTTATAGGAATATCCACTTCATCCTTGACTAATTTACCTCTCCTTATTTCGATTTTATTTAAATCGAATGGTTCGACCGTTTGTTTTCCTAAAGATAATTGCAAATCTGTTAAAATGATGACTGGAATTTGATATTCCTCAGCAATATTAAATGCTTCAACCGTATCATAAAAAGCTTCTTCAACTGTACTAGGAGCAAGCACCACTTTTGGTATTTCACCATGTGTTCCATAAATCATAGCAAGTAAATCTGATTGTTCTTGTTTCGTTGGTAATCCTGTCGATGGACCACCTCTTTGCGTATCGACAATTACAAGCGGAGTTTCTGTCATACCAGATAATCCAATTGCTTCCATCATTAAAGATAATCCTGGTCCAGCGGATGCAGTAAAAGCACGAACACCTCCATAATTTGCACCAATGGCCATGGTACATGCGGCAATTTCATCTTCAGTCTGAATAACGGCACCACCAAATTGAGGTAATTTTTTAATTAAATATTCCATAATATCTGAAGCGGGTGTTATTGGATAGGCAAACATGAGGCGTGCGCCACCTGCAATGGCTCCTAAGCCAATTGCTTCATTACCGATCATATAAAGCCGTTTCTTTTGATCTGGCTCACTTAGCTTAATCTTTAGATCATCGGATAATTGATTTTTCATATATTCATAACCTTGTATTAATGCCTTTTTATTATTTTCAACAATTGAAGCTCCTTTTCTTTTAAAAATACTTTCAATTACATCATTAAAAATATCCGGATCTAAGTCTAAAACAGCACAAGTTGCCCCAATCGCAACCATATTTTTCATTAGTGATGTTCCTAATTCAGATGCGATATCCGAAAATGGTACTGCATAAAAATGAGCCGAACTATCAATAGGTTTTACTGGTTTTACTTTTGAGTCGGCAAGAATAATTCCCCTGTCATTTAATTCTTTATAATTCAAATCAATTGTTTCTTGATCAAAAGCTACTAAAATATCTAAATCATCACTGACAG
>Ga0180215_1001093_pt1 | contig 30852 bp, 27 predicted proteins | sample eDN3rd37CBELigBY_FD_128871 | JGI IMG/M metagenome (GOLD analysis project Ga0180215, IMG submission 128871) | Enriched backyard soil microbial communities from Emeryville, California, USA - eDNA 3rd pass 37_C BE-Lig BY (version 2) (version 2) | ecosystem: Environmental > Terrestrial > Soil >...
AATGAGCAGCGCCGTCGTGCCGTACTTGTGCTGGCAGCCTGGGACGACGTAGTTTGCCTCCTCGTCGGAAGCATCCCAGCGCCCATACTCCAGCAGCTCTCCTTCATTCGGGATAACGAGCCTGCGGATCGGGTCATTCGGATCATTCCAGTCGATAAGCGACAAATAGTAGTCGTTCACGCGAAATGCGAATTTTTCGGTGATAGGTTTTAGCAGCTCGCGCTCGCTTTCTGGAATCTGGGTAATTTTGTCGATGCTCATCATGTACTTGGGCTGCGGCATTCAAACTCCTCCTTTGATCTATAAGAATTTGAGTTGCACGCTTCACCAGTGGGGGCCATGGTCATGCGGACGAAAAAAAGACCCTATCGGACAAAATGTCCTTGCAGGAACGGCGAATAGGGGCAGCAATAAGCCGCCACTAACGCGCATTCCCTGATAGGGTCACTACTGTATTCCAAAAAGCTCATATGACCCATCCACTGCCGACGAGGTTAGCTGACGGACTCGGGTAAGATGGTACCCTAAGATCGGCCTGACGGCTCAATCCATTCGCCCCGTAAAAATTGGTTCCCCCGCTTTCCGATATCAACAATCGGAAATTAAGCGTAATCTAAGTGTAACGGAAAACAAGCCCGCCCGTCAAACAAGCAAAAATGGCTGCCGGATATCGCAAGCCGGCAGCCATTCACGCTATTACTTTTTAATGAGTTTGAAATCGTCGTAATGGAATCCCGGCGCTACTACGCAGGACACCAATACCGGCTCGTCTCCGAGCGGACGGGCCATCTGCCATTCATTAGACGGCACAAGCGCCTGAGGCTGCTGCCCGGCTGCAATATCCGGACCGACAATAATTTCTTTGCGAACTTCAGGGTTCTCTTCCGTTCCGCCAAGCACTAGCAGCAGCGGGCTTCCTGAATGCCACATCCAAAGCTCGTCCGAATAAACGGTATGCCAATCGGAGAACTCGTCAGGATGCAGAAGGAAATAAATAGACGAAGCCGCAGGACGCGGCCCAGAGTACGGCTCGCCGAGCGACTCTTGGGAAATTTCGAATGAAGCCTTCCACAATTCCTTGTACCATCCGCCCTCTACATGCGCCTTCAATCCTAGCGCGTCAACAAGCGGAGACAGCGTTTTTTCTGTTACTCCCATCCCTATCAACCTTCTCTCTATTTGTGTTCGAATCTATGAAGAAACTTCTGTTAATTTTATTATGGCGTGGCGCAAGCGTCAATGCGCACATATTGCCGGAACAGGAATAAGCAGCGGCCGGAGACGATTGCGCTCCCGCCGCTGCCGAATTAACCGCTATTTTTTGCTCAAAATATATGCCGCCCCGCCGTATCCGAGCACGCACCAAATCGTTAGATTGATATAATGTCCGATGCCCGCGCTGAATGTCGAGGCTGCCAGCGAAGCCCGCATAATCTCAGCCATGGAATAGATCGGCAGCACAGTATGAAGCGTTTGAAGCCATTCGGGAAGCCGCTCCATTGGAAAATTGACCGGCGAGAACATGAGCGCCCCGAACACGATAACTTGCGACAGGCCGAGTGATGCCGTTGGCGAAAGTAAATAAGAGAAGCCGTAGCCAACGCCGATGCTGGTCAGCGCAATCATCAGCAGCGCAGGTATTACCGTCCATGAAATATCGTAGCCGGGGCTGTAGACGAGATGCGCGATAACGGAGGATATAACGATGCCGGGAATGGTAATAATAAGCCAAAGGCTTGTATCCGCTCCTAAAATAACATATCGCTTGACTGGCCAAGTCCGCATAAACTCCATATAACCGTCCGATTTGGAGGTGCCGATCTGCTGAGGCAATATGACCAGCCCCGTTATGATTAAAATAATGGTGGGAGCGCCGGTCGCAAGAAACAGGACGCCGCTCGTATCGGGCTCAGGCATCAAATAAGTAAAACCGATTACTATTCCGATCGCGATTAATATTTGAATGAGAGCGAAAAACATGTAAAAGCCCGAGTTGCGGAAAAACTGCAGCTGAAAAACATACTTATACTGCCCCAGCAAGCTCTGCATGGCCGTTCAGCTCCTTCCCGGAGGTCAATTTGACATAAACATCCTCAATAGTCGTCGGGGATAGCGAATAATCGATAATAGCGCCCGCCTCAGCCTGCTCTCTAGCCCAATTGACCGCGAGCGGGACAACGGACTGATCGATCGAGAACAGCAGCCGGTCGCCGCTGCGGCGGGAGTCGACAGCCCAGCTTGGCACGCCAATCGCTTCCGGATCGCCTGCTGCGCTAATTTCAACGCGCATCAAATTTTCAACCGATTGCTTCACCTCTGCAGGCGTTCCTTGCACAAGAAACCGCCCTTGATGCAAAATAGCGACCCGGTCAACCGCCTTTTCCGCTTCCTGCACATTATGCGTCACGAGAATAACGGACGTCCCGTCCTTCGTCAAACCGCGAATAACGTCCCAAAGATAGCGCCTGCGGACAGGATCGACATCATTCGTCGGCTCATCCAAAATGACAAGCTTACCTGGAACAATAACGGCCATGCAGAACGCTGTTAAACGGCGCGCGCCGCCCGAAAGCTTCATGCCCTCTGTATTCACCCATTTCCCCATATCGAGCGCTTCAAAAAGCATCTCCATCCGCTTCGGATCGAACGCTTTGCCGGCACGCATCTTTCCCATCAGCATAACAGCCTGCGCCGGGGTCAGAAATCCGAGCGGCACCTGCGACTGCGGCTGAACGGAGCAAATGTCCCGCGATCTTGCCGGAAATTGCAGGACAGACTTGCCCAGCAAATCGATATCCCCCTGATCGGGCGTTACCAGCCCTAGTATTTGATTAGCCAGCGTCGTTTTACCAGCGCCGTTATGGCCGAGCAGGCCAAAAATTTCTCCTACGCGAATTTGAAAAGATAAATTGTCGCTCGCAACCGTCTTAGTCTTGTTTGGTCCGGAAAATGTTTTGCTGACCCCTCTCACATCCAATATCATGCTCCTTCTCCTCCCCGCTCAGCCTGCTTGGCTTCCTGCCTCTCGAACATAATTGGAACTGCGCGCTCGATGAAGTTGATTACCTCTTGATCCATCGGATAGTATGCAATGCTCTCCTTATTGTCCATTAACGACTGCCACATCCTATCGAGCAGCTCCTCGTCCCTCCCGTACATCGCATACACCTGCTCCATCCATCGCTCCGCAGCGCGCTGCGCCTCGTCGGAGGCAGGATCCATATGCATGACGGCCCGCACTTCATTAATAATCGAAGGCCACTGTTTAATGACGCCGGGAGCGACCTCCATATTCATCCGGACAATGCTCTCCACCTCCTCCGTATCGAAATATTTGTCATACAGCTTGCTGTGAACATCGGGCGTCTGTTGAAACAAACTGATGATATCCAGGATCACCGGCCAGTTGACGCCTTCCTCGAATTCGATGGAATACAACACGCCCTTCAAAGCCCGCTCCAGCGCCACCAGCCGCCTCTGCTGCTGTGCGACCATCTCGAGCTGCTGCTGGATCGATTGCTGCCATGTAGCCGTAGACTCCTGTAATATGCCTCTGATCTGGCCTAGAGAGAAGCCCATATATTTCAATGCAAGCACCTGCTCCAAGCGCATCACATCCTCCTCTTCATATTGGCGATGGCCGCCTGCGGTCACGGAGGATGGCTTCACAAGTCCAATCTCGTCGTAATAATCAAGGGTGCGGATCGTAACGCCTGTTTTTTTGGACATTTCCCCAATCGAATACATCCATCAAGCCCCTTTCCCAATCCAATTTGTGTATGTACTCACAGTATAAAACAACACGTAACGTGCGATTCAAGCGTTTTATAAAAAAAGGACACGCCGATCGTACCTCGCGATACGAAAAGCGCGTCCTGCTCTGAAAAATACTATTTAAGTGCATGCGCCAGCCCGAACTGCGCTTCATGCAGACGGCTGTATATGCCGCCGGCTTCAAGCAGCTCCTCATGGCGGCCCTGCTCGGCAACGCCGTCCTCCGTGACGACGATGATTCGGTCAGCGTTCTTAATTGTCGCCAGCCTATGGGCGATGACAAGCGTCGTGCGGCCAGTCGACAGCTCCGCTAGCGATTGCTGGATCGCCGCCTCCGTCTCCGTATCCAGAGCCGAGGTCGCCTCGTCTAGGATGAGAATCGGCGGATTTTTCAGAAACATTCTCGCAATCGCCAGACGCTGCTTCTGTCCGCCGGACAGCTTGACGCCGCGTTCGCCGACTACGGTATCCAGCCCGTCCGGCTGATCCTTAATAAAGTCTTCAAGCTTGGCGCGGCGCGCCGCCTGCCAAATGTCATCGTCTGACGCGCCTAGCTTGCCGTAGGCGATATTTTCGCGAATGGTTCCTGCGAATAAGAACACATCCTGCTGGACGATGCCGATCTGCTTCCGAAGCGAATCCATTGTCAAACGTTGAATATCGTACCCATCGATCGTAATCTCGCCGGAATCAATTTCGTAGAAGCGCGGAAGCAAGCTGCACAGAGTCGTTTTGCCTGCGCCCGACGGACCAACGAAAGCGACCGTTTCGCCGGCCTTAATGGACAAATCGATACGCTCAAGCACCTTATCCTTGCCCTCATAGCCGAACGATACGCCGCGGTATTCAATATCACCGTTAAGCCGGTTAACATTCACCGCCCCCGGCTTGTCCGCCACATCCGGCTCGGTTTCCATCAGCTCCACATAGCGCTTGAAGCCGGCAATCCCTTTCGGATAGCTTTCGATAACGGCGTTTATTTTCTCAATCGGCTTGAAGAAAATGTTCGTGAACAGTACGAAGCCGACGAAATCCCCGTAATTGAGTTCACCGCGAATAACAAACCAGCTGCCTGCAATAAGCACGAACAGAGAAACGACGCGCATCAGAAAGTAGGTAATGGAATGATTCGCGCCAATAATTTTATACGAAATAAGCTTTGCTTGACGGAATCGCATATTGTTCGAATGGAACAGCTTTGCCTCGTGCTTCTCGTTCGAGAAGGCCTGTACGACGCGAATGCCGCCGACGGTATCCTCGACCCGGGCGTTGAAATCGGCCATATCGTTGAACAAGCGATTAGACGCCTTCGTCATTTTTTTGTTGAAAAAGAGCACCAGCCACAAAATGAGCGGAACGACGATAAAGGTTAGCACAGCCAGTTCGAGATTAATATAGGCCATTAATCCAAAAGCGCCGATAAGCGTCATGACCGCGATGAACATATCCTCCGGCCCGTGATGCGCCACCTCGCCAATTTCGAATAAGTCGTTCGTCAAGCGCGACAGCAGATGCCCGGTTTTCGTATTGTCAAAAAAACGGAACGAAAGCTTCTGTACATGATTGAACAGCGCTCTTCGCATATCCGTCTCAATATTGATGCCAAGCATATGGCCCCAGTACGTAACGACAAAGCTTAAAAGCGTATTGATAATGTAGATGACAAGCAGTATGGCGCAGGCTGTAATGATCAAGCCCCAATTCTCATCAGGCAGCAGCGTATCAATGACGTATCTGACCGCCAGCGGAAAAGCGAGCTCAAGAATAGCGAGCAGCACTGCGCAGCTGAAATCGAGCAGAAAAAGCCTCTTGTAGGGCTTGTAGTAAGAAAAAAATCGTCGAAACATGAGTAACTCCTTCTATTCATCTATTTAAGTGCGGCACCGGCTAGGAAGGCATGACGATCCTTTCCTCATGTGTATATACATTCATCTCGCCGCGGCGGATGAAGCCTACGCACGTAATGCCGAGGTCGTCCGCCAGCTTAAGCGCGAGATCGGTCGGCGCCGATTTGCTCAGCATAATGCCGCAGCCGATTTTTGCAGCCTTCAGCACAACCTCTGAGGACAGCCGGCCGCTGAACGCGATTACCTTGTCGGAGGTCCGTATCCGATGCAGCAGGCAATGCCCGAACAGCTTATCCAGCGCATTGTGCCTCCCGATGTCCGTCATAGCGGCAATAATGCCGCTGGGACTTCCAATAGCCGCGTTGTGCACGCCGCCAGTGTTATGAAAGTCCAGCGAACTGCGCTGCAGCTCCTCCATGAAGCCGATGCACTCGGCTGCCGTAATTTGTGTACGGGACATGATCGTCTTAGCCGTCAGCATATCGTTATGAAAATAAAATTGCCTGCTCTTGCCGCAGCAGGAGCCGATGAACCGCTTCGCATAAAACTCGCGCCCGGCCGTCTGCTTATGCTCCAGCGTCACATAGGCGTAACCTGAATCCGGCTGCAGCGACAACGATTTGATTTCGCCGGCAGCGCGGATTACCCCTTCGGAAGCGAGAAAGCCGATAACGAGCTCCCGCAGATGGCTCGGCGAGCAGACGATCGTCGCGAACTCTTCCCCGTCCAGCTTAATCGTTAGCGGCAGCTCTGTCGCGATCTCGTCTTCCTTCTCGTAGAAGCCGGTTCCGTCATATTTGATCATCCGCCAAGCGGTTGTGTTGCTGTTGGCGTTGGTATCCCTATCGTTATAACTTTTATTATTGCGGTTATTGTCTTCCGTATGTTCCATTCGCCCATCGCCCCTTCCGGCAGCCTATGACGGAGCGTCCAGCTCTAGCTGCTCAATGCGCTTCTCCACATATCTCGTATCCTTCAGCGCATGGAAGCTGTCCGCGCGTTCGACGACAACCGAGACGTTATATTCCGGAATGCCTGCGTACGGCTCATAGACGCCCTTCGGGAACAGGCCGTTGCCCTCCGGCCAGTACAGCTCGATGTTGCCAGCCGCTATCGGCTCTATTTTCGCTCGGCCATGGTAGGTGCCGAAACGGTTATAGACGACGATAGCGTCTCCTTCGGAAATGCCAAGGCTTGAAGCGTCGGCGCCGTTCAAAAGCACATCGTAGCGGTCCGCATCGTTGAATGCGTCCTTATCGCCGTAAATCATCGAATTGAACTGTTTGCCGCGTCTGGTCGTCGCATAGAAATGCCCCTCCGGCTTGCGCAGCTCCGGAAGCTCGATCGGCAGCAGCTGCCCTTTGCCGTCCGCCGTCGGGCAAATGCCGTCCTCGCACAGCCAAGCGCCGCCCCATTGGAGCACATCGCCGCGCTTGCTCAGCTTCTCGATGCCTTGGTAGTTAGGGGCTGCGGCCGCGATCTCCCGGCGAATTTCCTCAGCGCTTCCCAAGCCGATCAGCGCCTTGCGGTCAGGCCTGATGCGGGCAGCCAACTCGGCGTATATTTGCCACTCCGCGCGAGCTTCTTCCATTCTCGGCCCTTCAATTTCAGCTGAATAGTAAACCATGCGCTCCGTCGAGGTCGACGTGCCGCCGCCCGGCTGCTCGTAACGAGTCATTGCCGGCAGCACGATAATCGCCTCCTGCGCATCGGCCAGCGTCGACGTATTCAGGACGATGTCCTGATGAACGCGAAGCGCTACCGATTCCAGACACTCCTTCACGAAATCAGGCTCCGGCATCGTCTCCAGAAAATTGCCGCCTGAAGTGTAGAACAGCTTCAGCTTGCGCTCATGATCCGCAGGCAATCTGGCATTTTCAAGCGAAACGCCGACGATATCGCCCTGCCACTTTGGCAGCTCGAAGCCCCAAACCGCCTCCATACGCTCGATGTCATCGCCTTTATACTCGCCGCCGGGAAGGCTGAACGGATCGGCGCCCATTTCGCCCGCGCCTTGTACGCCGCTATGTCCGCGGATCGGCATAAGGCCGCAATGCTCCCGTCCAAGAAATCCGCGGAGCAGCGCAAGATTCGCTACCTGAGAAATATTGTCCGTGCCGAAGCGATGCTGCGTCAGCCCCATGCTCCATACGAAAACAGCCGATTTTGCCCCGGCAAGCAGCTCTGCCAGCTCGCTCATTCGAGCTCTCGTCAAGCCCGAGGACTTCTCCAGCTGCTCCCACTGCTGCCGCTCTACGAACGCCCGCAGCTCCTCGTACCCGTTCGCATGCGCCTGCACGAAGGCATGATCAATTGCGGAGCCAGGCGCCTTCTCCTCCATTTCGAACCAATGCTTCATAATGCCGTGCATGAAGGCAATATCCCCGCCTATATTCACCTGATAGAAATCGTCGGCCAGCTTCGTTCCGAACAGCGCCGACTCCGGTATAGACGGTATCCAGTAGCCGTCCATCGCAGGCTCGCGGTAAGGGTTAATGACGATGATTTTGGTCCCTTTGCGCTTCGCAGCGTACATGTATTTCGTTGATACGGGCTGATTGTTCGCTGCCACGCTCCCCCAGAAAAGCAGCACATCCGTCCCGATCCAGTCTTTATAATTGCAGCTCGACGCGCCGATGCCGACCGATCGCTTAAGCGCCGTCTTTGACGGAGAGTGGCAGATCCGCGAAGCGTTATCGATATTGTTCGTCCCGATTAGACGCGCCGCCTTCGCCCCCGCGTAGTACGTTTCATTCGTAATGCCGCGCGCCGTCAAATAGAATGCCATTTGCTTCGGATCGATCGCCCGCGCCTTATCGGCGATACGTCCAAGCGCTTCGTCCCACGAAATTCTGCGGAAGCTTCGCTCTCCCTTCTCGCGAATGAGCGGATACGGCAGCCGCCCCAGCTTGCGAAGCGCTGTGCTGTTCATTTTGCGCAGCTCATCAATGTCGGCATGCAGGATGTCGGGTTTAATGGCGGACATCGTATTCAGACGCAGCACGTTCAGCCTCGTCGTGCATAAATGCGGACCATCCAGCGTCTGGTCATACAAGCCGGATACGCCAAGCGCGCAGCCGTCGCACACCCCTTGGGTCAGAATGCGGTAAGCATAAGGCAAATTGTCACGGTTGTCCCACACCGCCTTGAACGTATCGCGGATATGATGCGGCTTTATTTTCCCGAGTCCGAATGGCGACTTGCTCACCCAAAGCTTCGGATCAGGCTTTTTAGGCAGCTTGATTGGACCAGTATGAAGCGTTTTTGCCATTAATGGTTCACCCCATAAAATGGAATAGTCATTTATCTATCATATTAATGGATATGCCGCCGCGCTGCACCTATAATTCGGCAGTATCCCGCGTTCAAAATAATATAGGCTTTCTAAAGAGGAAGCATCTCAACGGACGCTCCTTTACCGCTTGCCTGTATGCCTGTCTTCTTCTTCCCAAAACCAGCCAAATCGGCTGTCATCCTCTCCAGTAAAGCCTTCGCTTGCTGCGCTTCCTTGCTTTGGGCTTTAACGACGAGCTGCACCCCATTGCCGGATTGAAGCAGCTTGCCCGCTTGTCTAAGCTTCGTGTCGTAATCATGCTCTTCGATATGAGGGGTGAGCCTCAGCTCCTTCATTTTAAGCTTAGCCCCGCCATCGCTCTGCCGATTTTGGCGCTGCTCCCGGTTTTTCTCTCCCTTAGCCTGTCCCTTCGCTGCCAGCTTGCAGGGCGGCGGACTGCTCATAAGCGATGTGCAAACCAGATCGGCCTTTAGCTCCTTAGCAAGCGCCAGCGCCTCCTCCCTACGCATAACACCCAAATCTTCGCCCTTGAGGCCCGTTACATGCACCTCAGAGGCGCGTATTTTATCGTTCATCAATAATGCGGCCATTCGTCCATTCTCCTTCTATCGGATCAGTATCTTTGCATCCATTATACATGATAGGCTGTAAAGTTGATGAAAAAAGAGCCGCACATTCGAGTGCGGCACCATTAAACTGTATATAATTTGTTTCATGTAAAAATGCTACGCCATCTGAAGCTCATCTCATTGCGACGCTGTTCCCCTTCAGCACGCTATACTGGTCGACAATTTGCTGATGCAGCGCATGCTTCAGCGGAATGCCCATATATGCCGATATGACTTCGTGTACGCCGAGCTCGCTTAACGCCCGTTGCAGGCGGACAGCCTCCTCGTCATGCTCATAATCGTATAAGAGCGCTGCAGCTATGGACAGCGTCAAATGCGGAACCTCGATGCCCAGCTTATGCGCCTGCAGTGCCGGGCTTACCAGCCTGTCATGGAATGAAAGCTTGCGAAGCGGCGAGCGGCCTACTCGAACGATATCGTCGGACAAACGCGGATTCTCAAATCTCCGCAGCATTCGCTGAATGTATTCCTTATGCTTGTTCTCATCTAAATTATATTTGGAAGTCAGCAGATGTCCCGTTTCGTGCAGCACATTAGATACTTCGCATTTTAGCCCGTCATCGTTCAGCGCTTCCTGGATCGTGTCATACCCTTTCAAGTAACCGTGGTACGCGGCTGCGCAATGCCCTGTATTCACCGTGAACAGCTTGCGCTCGATATAAGGCTCCAGCTTGTCGACATAGCTTACCCCGTCGATTCGCTCATGGCCGTCCAGCATAGCCGAACAATCCACAATCCATTCATAATAAGGCTCAACCAGCACCTTGAGCGGATCGTCATGCTCCTGCTTAGGAACAATACGATCAACCGCAGCGTCGGGAAAAGCGATAACGCCGTCCGCTTCTTCATGCCACTCCTGCGGCAAATGCTGATAAACCCGGCGCTTAAGCTGCGAGCTTCCGCCAATTGTATTCTCGCAGGCTATGACGTGAAGAGGGCTGTCATTGCCTTCTTGCAGCCGCCGCTGAATACCATGCGCTACAGATTCTGCGATCGCTTTAAGCGCCGATACGCCTACAGCCGTTGTAATGAGATCGGCGGAAGCGATCGCTTCCGTCACAGCGGCCTTATTTTTGCTGTTAATCGCTGTAACATTGTTTACAACCTTCGTATCCTTCGCCTCATTGGCGAGTGTTACCTTATACTGCTTCTGCTGCTGCAGCATGCGGACCTTCTTCTCGTTTCTCGCCACGAACGTGACCTCATAGCCGGCATTGGAAAGCATAAGCCCGATAAAGCCTCTCCCTATATTGCCGGCCCCAAAATGGACAGCCTTCATCGTTCGAACCCCCCTATTCTGTTTTACAGAACCAGCCGCACGGGCTATACATCGTCTTGTATACTTCATGGAGTTGTTCACTCTTGCTCAAATAGACAGAATATTCAGATTAATTAATTTGCAAGGAAGCTGCCTCATGCAGCTTGCCTACTTCTATACAATTACGCCAGCTTCAATGTGCCATTAACCGCTTCGTTATAATCGACTTCAGAGAGAGATTTTGCAAAATAATAAAAAAGGGAATCGTCAAAGGATAAACTTCGAGTAATGGTGTTGGGGACTATAATGCACTTCATTCCAGCTGCCGCTGCAGCTCTTGCTCCATTGGGAGAATCCTCTATCGCTATCGCTTCTTCGGGTTTGACGCCCAGACCTTCCAGAGCTTTCAGATATAGCTCAGGGTCCGGCTTCACATTCGTTACATCGTCAGCCGTCCGTATGCACTCAAAATAATGGCCAATGCCAAGCTGTTCGGCATACTTGTCAATCCATGCACGGTGCGAGCTCGTTGCCAGCCCGATTTTCAGCCCTGACGCCTTCGCCAGCTCCAGCCAATCGAGCACGCCGTCTCGGACTTTCTCCTTCTCCATAAATGCAGTATGCTGCGCATGAATGCGCTCCTTAAATGCCGCCAAATCAATCGGAAGCTTCAATTCAGTGACCAAATACTCATAAGGGTTAAATGCGCTAAGATTCGTGCCGATGCATTGCGAATACTGCTCGAGGGCAAGCTCAACGCCGTGCTCCTTATATGCAAAGCGGAATGCATCAAACCACGCAGTCTCAGTGTCAATAATCGTTCCGTCAAAATCAAAAATGATTGCCTTAATCATCGACTTCTCTCCTTTCGCGAGGTAAAGTTGTAAGATTGGCTAACAAAACCGTAACATGGCTAAAAAGCAGCCGTCAAGGGCGCACGCCCGCCCCTTCAGCCTTTTGACAAGCCGGACAAGCGAATCTTGTAAACGCTGCCTCCCTTGCTATAGCTGGGATTATCAACGACTGGTTATACTGGCGAAACATGGGCGGAAAAAATTTTCGTTTCAACAGAAGCAATCGCTTTCTCCCCCTCACAGGCAGGACATCAGCTGCTTATTCGGAAGCAAAGCGATAGCGTATGATATTCACTAATACCGCCTCACTCGTGCCGAATATGCAAATTAATGAACTAAAGTTCACTCACCGTGAACCTTGATTCATGCAGAGTGAAGTTTAGTTCACTATTCATATTTTTCGCGGTTACAGCTTAGACAATAGTGAATTTACGTTCAGGTGGAGTGAAGTTTGGTTCACTACTCTAGTTTGGGTGCGCCAAGCGGCAAGCAAAAGCCCCGCCACCAGTCAAGGTGCGGGGCATCGCGCTTATTTCTTATGCATTTTGAACTCAAGGAACAGCTCGTTGTAATGCGAGAGCATTCTGCGGCCGAGGTTTTCGTATACTTCTAGCCTCGATGTCAGCTCCTCGTCCGGATAGAACCGCTCGTCGCCGGATATTTCCTCGTCAAGCAGCTCGAGCGCGGAAGCGTTCGGCGTCGAATAGCCGACATACTCCGCATTGACCGCCGCAACCTCGGGATCGAGCATAAAGTTGATAAACTGATGCGCGCCCTCGATATTTTTCGCAGTCTTAGGGATAACCATATTGTCGAACCATAGGTTCGAGCCTTCCGACGGAACGATATAGTCAAGCTTCTCGTTCTCGCCCATAATTTCCGATGCGTCGCCAGACCATACGAGCCCGACAGCCGCTTCCTCGTTAGCAAGCAGCATTTTGATTTCATCGCCGACAATAGCTTTTACATTAGGCGTCAGCTTATCCAGCTTCGCCTTCGCCTCCTGCAAATGCCCCTCGTCCGTGTCGTTGAGCGAGTAGCCGAGGCTGTTCAGCCCCATGCCGATGACTTCCCGCGCGCCATCCAGCAGCAAGATGTCATTACGCAGGCTTTCATCCCATAGATCGTCCCAGCTATCGAAAGTCAGATCGCCAACCGCGTCGGGATTGAACAGGACGCCCACCGTCCCCCAGAAGTAGGGGATAGAATAAGCGTTGTCAGGATCAAAAGACAGATGCATGAAGCGCGGATCAATATGCTCAAGATTCGGAAGCTTCGAGTGGTCGATTTCCAGCAGCAGGTCTTCCTCCAGCATTTTGCTGATCGCGTACTCGGACGGCACCGCTACGTCATAGGTGGTGCCGCCTTGGGCAATCTTCGTCATCATCGCTTCATTGGAATCGAACGTCTGATAGATGACCTTAATTCCCGTCTCTTCCTCAAACTGCGAAATGAGCTCCGGATCGATATAATCGCCCCAGTTATAAATGGTAAGCGTATTGCCGCCGGAGTAGCCTTCGCTCGAATTCAAATACGCCGTTAAATACATAAGCCCTGCCGATACGACAATAATCGCAATAAATGCGCGAACTAGCCCTTTCATTAGCGACCCTCCTTAGCAACCGGCTTGCTGTTGCGCCGGTTAATAAAGTAGTAGCCGATAACAAGCACAATCGTGAACAGGAATATAAGCGTCGACAGCGCGTTGATCGACAAGGATACCCCTTGGCGGGCGCGCGAGTAAATTTCTACCGAAAGCGTCGAGAAGCCGTTGCCCGTAACGAAGAACGTAACGGCGAAATCGTCCAGCGAGTAGGTCAGCGCCATGAAAAAGCCTGCGAAAATACCCGGCTTGATGAACGGCAGCACAACCTTCGTAAGCACCTGCCATGAGCTGGCGCCAAGATCGCGAGCAGCGTCGATGAGCGTCGAGCTCATCTCCTGCAGCTTCGGCAGCACCATAATGACGACAATCGGCACGCTGAAGGCAATATGCGACATGAGCACCGACACGAAGCCGAGCTTAATGCCGACGATCGTGAACAAAATAAGGAACGAAGCGCCGATAACGACGTCCGGGCTTACGATCAGCACGTTGTTGAGCGTAAGGAGCGTCTGCTTCGGACGCATGCGGCGCATGCCATGTATAGCCAGAGCGCCGAGCACGCCAAGTATAGTCGAAATAAGCGCCGAGAGCAGCGCGATAACGAATGTGTTAAGCACAATAATGAGAAGCCGCGTATCCGCGAACACCTCTTGGTACCACTCCAGCGTAAAGCCCTCGAACTCATGCATCGAGCCGCCGCTGTTGAAGGAATAGTACATCAAATAGAAGATTGGCGCGTACAGAATAACGAATACGGCAATCAGATACAAGTTGGACAGCTTCCACTTACTTCTTCTGGGCATCGATCAGCCCTCGCTTTCTGTTGCCTGTCAGCAGCATCATAATCGCCATAATGATGACGAGGAATACGGCGATTGTCGCGCCCATGCCCCAATCCTGCGTAACGAGAAAATGCTGCTCAATCGCCGTGCCGAGCGTAATAACCCGGTTGCCCGCGATCAGCCTTGTAATCATAAACAGCGACAGCGCCGGAATAAAGACTGCCATGCAGCCCGCCTTTACGCCGCCGATCGTCAAAGGAAAAATAACGCGGCGGAACGTCGTCCAAGCGGAAGCGCCCAAATCGCGCGCCGCAAGCACAAGCGACGGATTCATTTCCTCTAACGCATTGTAGATCGGCAATATCATAAACGGTATAAAAATATAAACCGAAACAAATACAAAGCTGAAATCGGTAAACAAGATTTGTTTGTTGCCGATGCCGATCGCCTCCAGCACCGCGTTAACAAAGCCGTACGTGCCGAACAACCCGATGAATGCATAAGCCTTCAGCAGCAGGTTAATCCAGCTCGGCAAAATAATGAGCAGCAGCCAAAGCTGCTTATGCTTTGCTTTCGTCAGCAAATACGCCGTCGGATAAGCGACGAGCAGCGAAAACGCCGTAATGAGAAACGCATACCAGAAGGAGCTAAGCGTCATGCGCAGATACACCGACGTAAAAAATTTCTCGTAGTTGGCTAACGTAAAGTTGCCTTCAACATCAAAGAAGGAATAGTAGCCGATCAGCAAAATCGGCGCAACGACGAACAGCACAATCCACGCGACATAGGGAATAAGATAGACTGTACGCGATCTATTCGTCATCGGCGGCCTCGCTGTATGCTTCGAGACGTCTGTCGAATTCCTCTTCCGTCTCTCCTAATCTCATAACATGAATCGCCTCCGGATCGAAGGTCAGCCCGATATGCTCGCCGACGGTAGCTTTGCGCGTCGAGTGTACGAGCCATTCATTATTAGCTTCGTCGTAGCCGCAAATTTCGTAGTGAACGCCTCTGAACAGCTGAGAATCGACTCTTACCTTCAGCTTCCCTTGCTCAGGGCTCGTAATTTCGAGATCCTCAGGCCGGATGACGATTTCGACAACCTCGTTCGGATTAAGCCCTTGGTCGACGCATTCGAAGGAACGTCCCGCGAACTCCACCTCGAAATCGCGCGTCATGCGGCCGGGCACGATGTTCGATTCCCCGATGAAATCGGCGACGAAACGGTTAATCGGCTCGTCGTAAATGTCGGTCGGCGTGCCGCTTTGCTGAATTTTGCCCTCGTTAAGAACAAAAATTTCATCGGACATCGCCAGCGCTTCTTCCTGGTCATGCGTGACGAATATAAACGTAATGCCCAGGCGGCGCTGCAGCTCGCGCAGCTCGTACTGCATCTCTGTGCGCAGCTTCAGGTCAAGCGCGGAAAGCGGCTCGTCCAGCAAAATAATTTCCGGCTCATTGACGATCGCTCGCGCAATCGCGACACGCTGGCGCTGACCGCCCGACATTTCGTTAATTTCACGGGACTCGTAGCCGGTCAAGTTAACGAAGCGAAGCGCCTCCATTACTTTTTCTTTAATTTCCGCATTTGTCAGCTTCTTGATGCGAAGGCCAAATGCTACGTTTTCGTAAACATTAAGATGAGGGAACAGCGCATAATCCTGGAATACGGTATTCACCTGGCGTTCATTGGCAGGAACCCGGTTGATCACCTTTCCGTTAAAATAAATCTTTCCCTCCGACGGCTCGATAAAGCCGGCAATCAAGCGAAGAATCGTCGTTTTGCCGCAGCCGGAAGGCCCCAGCAGCGTATAAAACTTTCCTCTTTCAATTGTAAAACTAACATCTTTCAATACAGCAGGATCATTATCGTCATATTGCTTCGTTACGTGCTCAAAGCGAATAATCGTTTGGTCGGTCATATCGCATTCCCCTTTACTTAATAGAAGAAACAATAGTGATTATACAGCATCCCCGAAAAACGGCAATAGTAAAAGAAAAATTTGACGAATTTCCTGTTTATTATTGGCAAAGATCATTACCCGCGCGGCTTTTAGCCTTAAACATGCAGCGCAAAAAACCGCCGCGCCCCATGTTCGGGCACAGCGGTTTCATATCATTTTCTTATGAAGCAATAGGCTTGAGGCCATCCGTTTTAAGCGTATTGCGATGAACGAACGTAAAGTACGCAAGCGTCAACGCCGCGAAAAGAACGGTGAAGATAAGCATTACTCCTGCATTGCTCCACATCGAGCTGTAATTGCCGCTGGAGATGACATCCTTCAAGCCTGCGACGGAATACGTCATCGGCATCCAAGGCGTTACCTTTTGCAGCCAGCTTGGGATCAGCTCAAGCGGGAACGTGCCTGCGGAGCTCGTCAGCTGGAAGATCAGAATGACGATTGCGACGAATCGTCCCGGATTGCCCATCGATGCGACGAAGAACTGAATCAGCATCATAAAGGTTACGCTTGTCAAAATCGAGAACAGAAGGAACAATGGAACGCTCTGCACTTCCAAATCTAATATGAACAGCAGCGCGGCATCCGCAATCAGCGCTTGGATGACGCCAATGGAGATGAGCGTCAGAGCCTTGCTCCAGAACCAGCTCCAGCCGTTGTCCGGACGAATAACCGGATCTTTTACGGAATATACGATCGTAATCAAGAGCGCGCCGACATACAGGCCAAGAGACAAGAAGTATGGAGCAAAGCCCGTACCATAGTTCGGCACCTCGTGCACCTTCTCCACATCGACACCGATCGGATTCGCGAACATGTCCACCTGATCGTCCGTCAACGAAATATCCGATGTTTTGCCAGCTGCATCACTCAGCTTGCTGGACAGCTCCTGCGAGCCGTCGTTCAGCTTCAGAAGGCCTTGGGCGATTTGCGCCGCGCCGTCCTCAAGCTGCGTGGAGCCGTCCACGAAGGCGCCTACTTTCGATGACAATTGGTTCAAGCCGTCAGCCAGGACAGACGCTCCGCTGTCCAGCATATCAGCTCCGGCCGACAGCTTCGCGCCGCCAGCGCCTGCTTCGGCAAGCTTCTCGCCGAATTGCGACATGCCTTGCGTAAACGTATCTGCGCCAGCTGCAACCTTCGCTCCGCCGGCACCCAACTTCTCGCCGCCTGCTGCTGCGCCCTGCAGCTTCTGTTCAAATGTGCCAAGGCCTGCCGCCATTTGCACTAGGCCGTCATTGAGCTGCGAAGCGCCGCTGCTCAGCTGCTTTTGCGCTTCAGACGAAGCTGTTAGTCCGGACTCAAGCCCTTTGCTCGCCGCAAGAAGCTTTTGGAAATTGGCGTCCTGAGCAAGCTCAGAATTAGATTGCGCAAGCGCCTCAAGTCCTTTTGCCAGCTGCGATGCGCCGGATTGCAGCTCGGCCGCTCCCGCCGCAGACGCGGCTAGCCCTTCCGACAACTGCCCTGAAGCCTGTTTTGCTTTATCTGCACTAGTTGCGAGCTGACCGCCTGCTCCTGAGAGCTGCTTCAAGCCGTCGCTTAATTCAACCGCGCCATCGCCAACCTCTTTCGCTCCGGCTCCCAATGATGCAGCGCCTGTGCCAAGCTGCTTCTGCGCCTCGCTTAGCTGTGCCAATCCGTTAGCGAGATCGGCGGCGCCCCCCTTAAGCTCGCCGCTGCCGGCAGCCAGCTGCTTGCCGCCGTCATTCAGCTGGGCGACGCCATCCTGCAGCGACAGCGAGCCGCTTACCAGCTTGCTCAGGTTCTGCTCGATCAGCAGCGCGCCGTCCTTCGCTTCGGATGTGCCGTCCGCAATCTGGCCGGCCCCGTCGCTTGCTTGCCCGATGCCGTCTACGAGCGTGTCCATTTGCTCAAGCACGGTGCGGGTATACGTTACAGTAACTTCCTTGTTAAGCGCAGCCTTCATTTGATCAACCGCCGTATTCCCGATTTGGGATGCCAGGAAGTTGTAGCTTTCATTCGGCATAAAAGTCAATTGCGCCGGCTCCGGATTCTTCGAGGTCAAAGAAGCCGTTTTTTCCGAAAAATCGGCCGGAATCTCCAGCGCCATATAGTACGTATTATCTTCGAAGCCAGCCTTCGCTTCTTCCATCGTTACGAATTCCCAGTTGAATGTTTTGTTTTCTTCTAGCTGTTCCACGAACTCCTGGCCTATATTCATCGTTTTGCCGTTCAGCTCAGTCCCATGGTCCGAGTTGACGATCGCGACAGGCAAGTCGGCCAATCTCGCATAAGGATCCCAAAACGCGCCAAGAAACATAGCCGAGTACATAACAGGTATAGTCAAAACCGCAATGACAGGTATAAGCACCTTTTTATTGCGGGCAATCGAAGCCATTTCGCGGCCAAATTGCTTTAATCCTTTCATCTTTTCTCTTCCTCTCCTTGTTTTGCAGTAGTCTTTTTATTTTCGCGCTTATAATTACCAAATGACCACTTTTCTCATTTAGTCATTTTACGGAGTAAAAAAAGGCATCCGGCTTATTGCGGAGCCAATCCAACCTCCAAATAAAATCGCAGCTGCTGAGCAACCTCATGCTTATCAAGCGGCTCATAGGTGTTCTTCCAATCGACGGCGAGCGCCATGTACAGCCTGATCATGACAAAAGCGGTCATCTGCGGATTGCAAGGCTTAATCTCGCCCTTCTCAATCGCTTGCTCAATCTTAACCTTAATATAGCCGATTATGGCCCGCTCCAGCTGTTCAATGCCTTCCTTTGCCATTGGCGTACCGATCTCGCGCACCTCATGCGTCAGCTTAAGCGCTAGCGCATGCTGCTCCTGAAATTCAAGCAGCTGCTCAAGCGCCGCTCCCAAATTGTCGAAAAACGGACGATCGGGATCCATGACGGCTTCAGCGACACGCTTCATCTCCATAATGAGGCTATTCATAATTTCGCCGAACAGCTCTTCCTTATTCGTGAAAAAGGTGTAGATCGTGCCTTTGCCCACATTTGCTATTTTCGCTATCTGGTCCATCGTTGTCGCTTTATAACCGAATAATGCAAACGACTTGCCAGCCGCCTCCACAATCTGCATTCTGCGATCAACAGCCATGCTGCCACCTCCCATTTTGAAAATGACCGAAAAACCATTTTAGTCATTTCGACTTTTTATATACTATCACGCCGGTTCGCTAATTGCAACATTAATTTCATGCAGATAAATTAGCGATTCCCCAATCGCTAGCAATACTATAGAAACATACGATATAATAGACGTGTACGATCCGTAAGGATAGGTGGGAATAGTAAATAACATCTGGAAAAGGAGAGTGTTTCTCTAATGTCATACAAAGAGCTTACTACAATTGAAGAATGGAATGAAGCATTCAACGGAAGCGCAACGCGCCCAGTCGTCGTATTCAAGCACAGCACGACTTGCCCGGTAAGCGCGAACGCTTTTAAGGAATTTAACGATTATTTGGGCGATAAGCCAAGAGCGGATGTCGATTATTTGTTCGTAAAAGTAATCGAATCGCGCCCCGTATCGAACCAAATCGCCGAGGATACCGAAATTAAGCATGAATCACCGCAAATTATGCTGATCGATAAGAAAGCAAAAGTATGGTCGGCATCGCATTGGTCGATTACGAAAGAGCATATGACTGCCGTTCTCGATTAATATGCGCATAAAAGCGCGCCTTCAGACATTTCGTTTGAAGGCGCGCTTTTCTTCTATTATTAGTTATCTTGAGCTATAAACGTCCATCGCCGCCTGAACCGCTGCGCCGGCAGGCAGCTTGCCGCCATGGCGCAGCAGCACCGCCTCAAGCGCGCCCAGCGTAAGCAGTACATTGCGCTGGTTGCAGCTGTAGCCCATTGTGCCTATCCGCCAGATTTTCCCTCTCAGCGCCCCGAAGGAGCTGGCGATCTCCACACCGAACGCATCGAGGAGCATGCCCCGCACCGATTCACCATCTATTCCTTCCGGTATGCTTACACAAGTAACCATCGGCATTTTGCAAGCCGGATCGCCGTAAATATCGAGCCCCATCGCTTGAATGCCGGCGACAAGCGCGGACTCGTGCCTCCGATGGCGGGCAAAGCGGGCCTCCAGCCCTTCCTCCAGCAATATTCGCAGCCCTTCGCGAAGCGCGTAGAGCATCGTCGTCGCTTCCGTATGATGATTAAGCCGGGCGGCGCTCCAATAGTCCTGAAGCATGGCCAGATCGAAATAATTGCTTTGAATCGGGCGCAGCAGCGGATCATGCTCGGCTTTCCCTACCAGCAAGCCCTGCTCGATCTTTTTGCGCTTCTGGATCTTCGCTTCGACGCGCGAATTATACGTTATCGGCGCCATGCCCGACGGTACCGATATGCACTTCTGCGTGCCGCCGATGACCGCGTCAAGCTTCCACCGGTCTGTCGCCACCTCCGTGCCGCCGATCGTCGCCACCGCATCGACAACAAGCAGCGCATCGAGCTCGCGGCATGCGTCGCCTATCCCTTCAAGCGGCTGCATCCGCCCTGTCGAAGTCTCGCCGTGTACGATCGCGACCACCTTCGGGCGATGCTCTCGAATAGCAGCGATTATTTCCTCAGGGTCAAATACATATCCCCATTCCTTCTCCAAATTAACGACCTCGGCGCCGCAGCGCCTCGATATTTCAGTCAATAAATGTCCGAAGCGGCCGTAGATCGGCACCAGCACTTTATCGCCCGGCTCAATTAGGCTGACGAGCACCGCTTCGATGCCGGAGCGCGACGTGCCGTCAACCGGAAACGCCCAATGATTGTCCGTCATGAACAGTGCCCTAAGCATCTCCATCGTTTCATTCATCAGCGCGGTAAACTCCGGATCGAATTGCCCCAATATCGGATACGACATCGCACGAAGTACGCGGGGGTCGACCTCTACAGGCCCCGGCGTCATAATCGTGCGCGCAGTGGGCGACAAATCCTTATATAGCTTCATATCTCTTCCCCCTCATATCCTAATTTATAGAGCAGCTCTGTCAGTACAAGCGCGCCTGCCGCCAGCTCGCGCGGCGGCGTATATTCCTGCGGCGAATGCGATATGCCGCCCCGGCTCGGGACAAACAGCATCGCCGTCGGGCATATATGCCCGAACATTTGCCCGTCATGCCCCGCGCCGCTTACCATTCGTTTCGACGCCAATCCAAAATCGCCGCATATAGCGTCCATCGACCGCTTCAAACCGTCGTGCATCGGCACCGGCTTCTCTCGGAACCATTCCTCGCTCTCTACATCAAGTCCCCGTTCCTTCGCCAGCTGCCCGAATGCGCCGCGCAGCCAGTCAGCGAAGCCCGCTAGCGCCGCCTCGTCGGAATGACGGATATCGACGGTAAAGCTAGCCCGGCCCGGCACGACATTAGGCACATTCGGCTGCACCTTCAGCTTGCCGACTGTCGCCACCAGCGGAGCGCCGCGCCGCATCGCTTCCTGCCGCAGCTCCAGCATCATGGCGCTTGCCCCTTCCAGCGCATCGCGGCGCATGAGCATCGGCGTCGTTCCGGCATGATTCGCCTCCCCGGTGACGGTCACATTCAGCCGCCGCTGTCCGGCGATCGCCTCCACAACGCCGATAGCAAGCCCTTCCGACTCCAACACAGCTCCCTGCTCGATATGGAGCTCGATATACGCGCCTATGTCCGATCTTCTGCATTCCTTATGTCCGCTTTCTTGCCCGAAGCCGCAGCCGCGCATCGCCTCCTCGAAGCCGATGCCGTCGGAATCCTGCATATCGGCAATCTGCGCAAAGCTTCTTAGCCCGGCTATGCTGCCCGAGCCCCAATAGGCAAGCGGAAAGCGGCTGCCCTCTTCCTCGCAAAGCGAGACAAGCTCAAGCGTCCGTTTCGGCCGGCCGTACCGTTTCAGCAAATACTCAAGCGCAACGAGTCCGGCCGCAACGCCATATGCGCCGTCATATTTTCCGCCGTCGACAACCGTATCGATATGAGAGCCAGTCAGTATGGATGAAAGTGATGAAGCCTTTCCTTCCAACCTGCCGTACAAATTGCCCGCCTCGTCAAAATGAGCAGACAATCCCGCCCGCTCCATCCGCGCCTTTAGCTCCCTTTGCGTCCGAAGCCAGCTGTCCGTATAGAGCAATCGAGTAACGCCGCCTCCTTCGCCGGGAGCCAGGGCTGCCAGCCATTCCAACGTATCGTTAAGATGCTTTTCGAATAAATCAATGAACAGCTTCCGCTCCTTCTCGTTATGCATGCCCAGCCCCTCCTAAGCTTGTCATATAGCCTGATGCTTTACCCATTGGCCGGCCTTCGCCTTAGCCAGGCCCCCGCCTTCCTCGTACACGATCGCACCACGGCAAAGCGTCGCAGCCACTTTGCAGCGCATGGTCTCTCCTATATAAGGGCTATGTTTATGACGTTGATACAGATGACTTTCCTCAAGCATGTAAGGCTTGTTCAAATCGAGCAGCACAAGATCGCCGTCCGCGCCTATCCGAATTTCCCCCTTCGTCTCCGACAGCCCGAATCTGCGTGCCGGCCCTGCGGAAAGCAGCCTGCTGATCAGCGGCAGCGGAATGCCCCGCTTGATATGGCCTTCACCGACGATAAGCTCAACCGAGCTTTGCGCTCCGGCGATTCCGCCCCATGCTGCAAAAAAATGATCCCCTCGCTTCAGCTCGGACGGGCTCGGCGAATGATCGGAGCCGATCATATCGATATGCCCGTCCGCTACCGCCCGCCACATCAGCTCCAAATTGCGGGCATCCCGCATGGGCGGCGAGCATTTGGCCGCCGCCCCCTTCGTCTCCATCGCATCAGCAGTCAGCAGCAAATAATGCGGGCACGTCTCTACCGTTACATCGATACCGCGCCGCTTTGCTTCTTCGATCAGCCGCACCCCTTCTGCGCTGCTGATATGAACGAAATGAAGCGGACACCCTGTCTGCTCCGCATAGAACAAGGCCCGGTTAATGGCCTCTAGCTCCGCAATGACCGGTCTCGATGCGATGTAATCGGCAGGCGCCAGCTTCCCTTCGGCCTGCATCCTCTCGCTTAGCCGGGATACGATCGGCTCGCTTTCGGCATGCAGAGCCAATACCCGGCCAAGACGGGCAATCCTTTTCATGCCCTCGAGCAGCGTATAATCGTCAACCTCTCGAAAAATGTCCTCGCCGCTTCCCCCTGGATAGGACATAAACGCCTTATAGCCGATAACGCCAGCAGCAGCCAGCGGCTCCAAATGCTCCAGCTTCCCCGGTACAAGCCCGCCCCACAGCGCATAATCGACATAGGATTGATGTGACGCGGCAGCTAGCTTTTGCTCCATGGCGGCAACTGTAACCGTAGGCGGCTGGCCATTAAGCGGCATGTCCATATAGCTTGTGCAGCCTCCCGCCGCAAGGGCGGCGGAGCCGGTCTCAAAGCCCTCCCAATGTCCAAGGCCCGGCTCATTCAAATGCACATGCGCATCCACCATGCCCGCCATAATCGTCAGCCCAGAAGCGTTAAGCACCCCCGCACCCGAAGCAGCAGCGTCAATCCGCTCGGACAGCTGCGCGATTTTGCCATCCTTCAGCCCAATGTCCAGCAATCGAACTTCATCGCTCAGCACAACGGTGCCGCCTTTAATAACCAAGTCCAAACGCTTGTAATCGCCCATTCGCTTCACCCCTGCAGTCCCAAAATAAATTCGAGCCGCGGACCAAAGGTCCGCGGCTCGATCACCATGTAATACTAGAACGAACGCGTTCTCTCCACTCTCTCTATCCAAGCTCTTTTATGTTATATATTATTACATGGATTTGCTTGGATCTACGCTTTTTCAGCATCTCTTTCGTTCATTATATACGAATTTATTTAGATTGGATATAGTTATGTTAGATAATATAACATATATTTCATAAACCGCGTTTTGCTTTTAAACACCTCAGCCTATATCTCCGACCGTACGACTTGCCGTAACGTACAATTTTACGCAGTATGGATTCATCTTTCAGCAGCGCAAAAGGGCATGGATCCGGACTCGTGTTAACCTCCAGTATCCAAGGCTTCAGCTCTGCATCCACCCCGTAGTCGATGCCGATCTCCCGGATGACAGGATACGCTTTGTGCAGCCGCCGCACCGTATTTAGGCCGACAGCCTCCATTCTTTTCAGCGCGGCCGCGACCTCCTTCGGAGCGCCGTGAGGCTTAAGCAAGTAGGTAGTAGGATAAATCGTCCCGCCTTGACTGCCGTTCGTAACGATTTTGCGAGGATGAGCCGCACGCCCTACCGTCCCCGTCGCCTCCCAGCCTCCCTTCGGGGTACGCTGCACCATCAGCCGGATATCAAAGGGGCGGCCCTTATATTTAAGCAGCTTAATTCCTTTTTGCACTAAATAAGGCCGTCCGCCCGTTTCCCTCATGAGCGCTTGCAGCGCCTCCTTATATCCGGCAAACTCCCTCCTCCGCTCCTCCAACTGAAACGCATATCTAACCCTTCTCTCCCGCTTTGCCGTCAGCTTCTCCACCTTCATCACGCCGTGGCCAAGCGAGCCGACGACCGGCTTCACATACACCATGCCGTATTTGTCCAGCATCGTGCGCAAGCTCTTTGCATGGAACAGCCTTGTTTCAGGCATATAACCTCTGATTGCAATGTCACCCTCCAGCACCTTCGTCTTGCGCCATTTGTTATGGACCGGATAGCTGCGCTTCTGCTGTTTTGCCGGCACCCGTGTTTTTTTGTTATGCATCGTTTTGCTCCTTCCCACCTCTTTCCTACTACAATACGATTTTTACGCAAAATGGCCTTAGGCCGCTGTCGGCATAAGCTGAACCATCAGCCTGCGGATACATATGAATATATATACCAACCCGAAGGGAGCTGCATTGTTATAGACGACCGCCCTACGCTGTCCAGGCAGGTGAACCGGATAGGCGAGCTGCATCCCTGGTACCGGAAGCTCGTAGATTCAGGCGAAATCGACAAGCTCGATCAGCTGCCCCTTATGACCGCCGCCTTGCTCGAGAAGCATTATTACACGGATGAGCCTCGCACCGAGTCCGGCCTCAACGTATACAGAACATCCGGAACCTCCTCCGGCCGGAGAAAAACGATCTACTATTCCGCCGAGGACGAGGCTCATTATTTCAGAATCAAGTCGACCTGCTTCCGCGAATGGCTCGAACGCGATCAATCGTTAAGCGGACCGAAGCCGATTCGCCGTGCGCTAGCCGATTTAGGAACCGGGCACGCCGCCGGAACCGCCATTGCTATTTTTGAAGGCATGGGCCTCGAGGCCGAATCGCTTCCCTTTTCCCTGCCTATTGCTCAGCATGTCGAAAAGCTGCTGGCCTATAAGCCCGATCTGCTCTACACGATGCCTTCCATACTAGAAGCGATTGCAGCAGCAGCGCCTGACCCGGTGCAATTCGGCATTCGCAAAATCATTCTTGTCGGCGAAATCGCAACGCCGGAGTGGCAGCGAAATATAGCGGCCCGCTTCGGCATTAAGCCTGAGCATTTGCTAGATACGATAGGATCGATCGAAATCGGCGCCATCGCCTCCTACGACCACGAGCTGGACAAATACGTGATAGCGGACGGCATTATTGCAGAGGCTGTTCCTGCTGAGCTAATTGAAGACGGTCTTGAGCCGCTGCGGGATAATGAGGCCGTGCTTCTGCTCACCTCGACAGTCCGTTCCCTGTTTCCCGCGATCCGCTTCGTCACTTATGACGTCGTGCGGGATTTTCATACAATCGAAACGCCGGACGGAAGAATAAAACAATGCTTCACCTGCCTGGCGCGGCGTATCGGATCGGAGCTAAAGCACGGCGAAAAAATTAGCCTGTACGATATTGAAGCGGCCGTCAACAGGCATCTCGGCGATGCGGAGCTGCGCGTCCGGCTTGCGAGCAACAAACTCTCTGTATATATCAAAAGCAAATCGATGGATGAAAGCATGATAGACGCCATACGGCAATCGATAGAACAGCAAATACCTGAAATCGGCGAAATGATTGAGCAAGGGCTGTTGAGCGGAATTGAGGTGGCGCAAGCATCGGATGGTCATCAGATGGAGCGCGGAGCCGTGAAATCGAAGAAGATTTTTAAATCGCCGTAATTCATACGTTGAAGCGAAGGAGCTAACGAAGTTGAACAGACGACCTTTTTTAGCTGAAATCGGCAATACGCCGCTCGTCCAGCTTGACAGGCTCTTTCCAAGCGACGGTCATCGCGGCATTCAAGTATATGCCAAGCTGGAGCTGATGAATCCGAACGGAAGCGCGAAGGATCGTCCGGCAATACGAATCATTCAGGAGGCGCTTAAATCGGGGCTCATTGCGCCAGGCTCTGTCGTCATCGAGTCCAGCTCCGGGAACATGGCCATCAGCCTAGCCGCTATATGCTCTTATTACGGCATGCGGTTCATAAGCGTAATCGACCCGAAAACATCGCCGCAAAGCATTCGAATCATGAAGGCGTACGGCGCGCAAATCGAATATGTCGCTGAGCCGGATAAGGCAACAGGAGAATTTCTGCCCGCACGCCTGGCGCGTGTACAGGAGCTGCTTGCCGCGAATCCGAACAGCTACTGGCCCAATCAGTATGAGAACGAACACAACTACATGTCCCATTACGAAGGAACGATGCGCGAGATCGCTCAAGAGCTTGGCAGCATCGATTATTTATTCGGAGGAGTGAGCACCTGCGGGACGATGCTCGGCTCCGCCAAATATGCGCGCGAGCACGGGATGACGACAAAGCTTGTCGGCGTCGATGCTGTTGGGAGCGTTATTTTCGGCGGGCAGAAAAGCGGACGGCGGTTCCCTGGATTAGGCGCAGGCATCGTGCCGCCCTTCGCGCGAGTCCCTTTTCTCGACGAGGTTGTCCATATTCGCGAGGCCGATATGATCCGCGAATGCCATGAGCTGGCAAATCAAGAAGCAATCGTCGCCGGCCCGTCCTCAGGCGCCGTCATCGCAGCAGTGAAGCGGTCGCTCCCCGCCTTGCCGGACGGAGTTCGCTGCGTCGCCATTATTCACGACCGCGGCGAGCGCTATTTGGAAACTGTTTATAGCCGCGACTGGGTGAAGGAGCATTTTGGCATTGAGCTGCAATCCGGTCGCAATTGCTAAGGAGGAGGAATTGAAGCTTGCTTTATCTGAACGAAGAGCATATTAGACTAATCGGCTATAACTGGCATGAGCTGGCCGATTGCATCGAACAGGCCGCCGCCATCATTGACGCCGGCGATTATGTGCAGCCGCTGAAGCCTTATTTGCGCTACAATAAACCTCACAATCGAATTATCGCCATGCCCGCCTACACAGGCGGCACAGTAAGCGCTGCGGGGTTGAAATGGATTGCCAGCTTTCCGGATAACATCAAAGCCGGATTGCCTCGCGCGCACAGCGTCCTTATTTTGAACGAGGCCGGAACCGGCGTGCCCTATGCCATTCTTAACGCACCGTCGCCCAGCATCGCACGGACTGCCGCCGTCAGCGGAGCGCTTGCCCGGCGTTATATGGAGCTGAACCCTGCGAAAAGACTGACGATCGGCATAATCGGCTGGGGGCCTGTGGGCAGATTTCACTATGATATGTGCTGCCAGCTGTTCGGCGAGCTTATCGATCAAGTCAACGTGTTCGATATACGCCTCCCCAAAGAAGCCGACAACATGCCAAGCAATGAAGCGCCATACCCGGGCAGCAGCGTCCGTACCCGCTTCGCCGACAGCTGGCAGGAACTGTATCACAGCTCCAACCTTATCATTACGTGCACCGTAGCCGATCAGCGTTACATCGACTCGCCTCCTCGCCCTGGAAGCCTGCTGCTCAATGTGTCGCTGCGGGATTATTGGCCGGCGGCCATTAAGCACATCGACACGATCGTCGTCGACGATTGGACCGAGGTATGCCGCGAAAATACCGATATCGAGCTTCTTCATCTTGAGCACGGCCTGATGAAAGAGCATACCGTCTCGCTTAGCGATGCGATATGCCGCGAGGCGCTAAAGGGGCAAAAGCCCGATCAATCGGTCCTTTTTTGCCCGATGGGCATGGCTGTCTTCGATATCGCCATCGCCGACTATTTCGTACGCCGGGCACGCGAGTCGGGCATCGGGGTACAGCTGTAAACGTACGAAAGGCGGACTGCCCGGCAGTCCGCCTTACCTATTGAGAAAGTGTCGCTTGCTTTATCTAATTCATTGTCAAAAACTTCGAGGAGCAGCATATAAAACGGCAGTATCCCAAAAAAGATGCGTAAGTACGGTTTTTCTTGGATATATCAAGCGGATATACAGGAATGCCAGCGTAAGTGCAGGCTTTTCAAAAATATCAAGCGGATATACGGGAATGCCTGCGTAAGTGCAGGCTTTTCAAAAATATCAAGCGGATATACAGGAATGCCTGCGTAAGTGCAGGCTTTCCGACTGTTATGCTTCCAATCGAGCATTTTGCGAGTGAATTCCTGCATTATCGCATCTTTTTCATCCGGATAGTTCGTATCTTACAAGAAAGGATGTACATTTGCATCAGTTCCAGACTGATATCCTCAAATAGATTCATTCAAGTAGACCACAGGGACTGCTCAAACAGTCCTCCTCATGTCGCGCTGACGCTTGGCGCACCCCTATGGCTGTACAACGCTTCACGTATTGCTTTATCGCATTACATCCCCCGTCATTAAACTGCCCGAGCGTCAAGCCTAGCTCCAGCCCCAAAAGAAGCCGTCCCGCTCCCAGGCCGCCTTGCCCCGGTGGAGCTTGCGAAACGCTTTTTTAACTTCTTTGTCGATGGACTCGTTGCCATTGTCGTTCACATAGATGAAATGTTCGCCAAAATGGCTTTTTATGTAGTCGACGGCGTCGCTTTGATGCAAAATCCCGGTATTTTGCAGCTCGCCGACCATCCACTTCGCCACATCATCAGCAGTATAAGACATGAAAGCACACTCCTTTTATCATCAACCGGCTCGCGCTGCAGCAAAGGATCGACCGGCTAATATCTTTAATCGATGTAACTATAGCATATCTGAAAACTCCGCACAAAACGGGGTATGAAGAAGGTTTTTACGCGAAAATGTCGAAATAGCTACTTAAGCATATGAAGAAGAAAGAAGGATTTCTCCTATGGCGGCTATTTGCTTAACAGTTGACAACGTAAAATATTTATATGCCAAATTGCGCAATGAAGGCGTCACGGTAGAGGAGCTGCAGGAAGACGAATCCGCCGTCTGTCAGTTTATTTTTTATGACCTTGCAGGCAACAAATTTCATGTCCTGCAAACGCCGGAAGCACCCGCTTACACTTAACAAAAACAAACGCAAGGGCTGTCGCCTCCCACCGTTCAAAAGCGGCCGGCGACAGCCCTTATTCCTTTCAGCCGAGCTTCAAGCGCTTCGCGAGATAGCCGTACGCCTTGTCCGACCATACAGGAAGCAGCTCCGCCTGCAGCTTGTCCTTTGCAAGCGCAGCATCCATATCCATATCCATCTCCCCGCTTAGCCAATGATCCGCCGTTTCATAGCGCATGCTCTTCCAGCCGGACTCGCTCTCATCCGCGCCCGCTATGACGATTGCGCCAATTCCCTGCAGCTCGATCAGCGCTTTCTCGTACTCCTTCTTATGCTCAGCCGCATCGAGCCCCGTCTCCCGGCGCAGCCGCCGCGAACCGATGCTCCCCGCCTCTTCAATTGCCTGGAATATGCGATACGCGCTCGTCGACAGAAGCCCGTCGCGATATTTCCGCTCTACCGAGGCGCCGCCGGACAGCACCGACCGGACAGCTGAGAACGAATCGATATGCACAAAAGCAAGCTTTCCTCCAAAAAATTTGCCATAGGCTGCACGGCGATCCTTCACGATACGAACGCGCCACTGCCAAGGATCCGTCTCCACTTTCGCGTCGTTATGCCAATCGCAATCCGATGCAGCCTCCGTTAGCGAAGGATGCCCGGGGATAAACGCAGAGAACGGATAGATCCGATAACGTTCAACTTGCCCAACAAAATCCTCATATGTGCTAACCTTCATCATACTGCCTCCTGTCGAGATCGCTTTTTTGTATATTTTAACAAAAAATCCGCAAGAATGCGAACGGAGGTTCTGCAGACTGCCTGGCAATCTGTACAGCCTCTATCCGTCATCCTTGCGGAGTCATACCGCTATTGTACGGTTACATCATCGACATAGACGACCGCCGTCCCCGAGCCTGAAGGCGCGAGCACCTGCACCCCAAACGCCTGCACTTGGCCAAGATCGGCAATGCCGCTAATATCAAAAGACAATGTCGTGAAATCGTCAGCGCCTACCGCAAAATCTGCCGAGTTGGCCCATGCCCAGCCCCCTCCGGTCTGAATGAACAGCTGCGCTCGCACGCCTGTGCCCGCATCGGCTCCCTCTGCAGGCATCGCCTTCACCTTCGCCGTAATGAGCGAATAGCCGGAAAAATTCGCGCTCCCAGGCTTATACAGCTGAAAGTTGCCGCCATTCAGTGAGAAATCGGCCTTAATCGACTTCACGCCTTCCGCAGCTTCATCCTCTGTCAAGCCTAATCCAGACGCATTCGCCGTGTTGTAGGCATTAGAGTTGTCGGTATTTATTCGCCAGCCGTCCTCCGCCGATTCAAAGCCGTAATGAACGCCCGTGTCCACTGGCGGACCGTCGCCGGCGATAATTTCGACATCGTCAATATATATAACAGCCGAACCCAAGCCGTCTCCGCTCGTATCGATCTGTATGCCGAACGCCTGAACCGCATTCAATTGATTCACATGGCTAATGTCGAAGGTCAGCGTCATAAAATCGCCCGGCTCAATAGAGGAATAAGTCGAGCTCGTCCATTCCCAGCCGCCGCCAGTCTGGATGAACAGCATCGTATGAAGGCCGGATCCTGCAT
>Ga0180215_1001095_pt1 | contig 30831 bp, 25 predicted proteins | sample eDN3rd37CBELigBY_FD_128871 | JGI IMG/M metagenome (GOLD analysis project Ga0180215, IMG submission 128871) | Enriched backyard soil microbial communities from Emeryville, California, USA - eDNA 3rd pass 37_C BE-Lig BY (version 2) (version 2) | ecosystem: Environmental > Terrestrial > Soil >...
CCTGCTTTGACCCGATAGGTCTGCCGGAGCAGGTACTGGGCGGTCATTCCCTTGAGCATCATGGCGGCGCCCTGCTCGTCGGAAATGCCATCGGGCAGCACGATCAGGCGATCCGCCGGCATGATCCGCTCCTCGGAATAGGCCCCGAGAGGACCGCCCGAATACGCGACCCGATCACCCACCTTCACCTCGGTCACGCCTGGGCCGATCTCCTCGACCACGCCGACCGCTTCGGTGCCGAGGCCGCTCGGCAGAGGCGCCGGGTTCAGGCCGGAGCGTATGTAGATGTCGATATAATTGATGCCGATGGTGCGATGCCGCAGCCGCACCTCGCCCGGGCCGGGCCGGCCGACTTCGATCTCCTCCCAGACGAGAACCTCCGTCCCACCTGTCTGATGGAACCGAATAGCATGAGCCATGATGCTTTCCCCTTTGGTTTGAACTGTGAGCCTACGCCGGAAACAGGGTGCCGCCCGCCGCGTCTGAGGGCACCCGGCATCCCGCCGTTGGAATTGCCGACGCCCTGGGCGTCATCGCCAGCCGAGCGCCGGAGCGACGTGCTTCAGGATGCTCTCGATGACATGGGCGTTGTAGTCGACGCCGAGCTGGTTCGGCACGGTCAGCAGCAGCGTGTCGGCTTCCGCAATCGCCTCGTCCGCCTTGAGTTCCTCCACGAGCCTGTCCGGCTCCGCCGCGTAGGAGCGGCCGAAGATCGCCCGCATATTGTCGATGACGCCGACCTGGTCGCTGTCCTTGCCGTGCCCGAAATAGGCGCGGTCTCGATCATCCACGAGCGCGAAGATCGAGCGCGAGACGGAGACGCGCGGCTCGCGGGCATGCCCGGCCTCCTTCCACGCCTCCCTGTAGCGGCGGATCTGTTTGGCCTGCTGGACGTGGAAGGGCTCGCCCGTCTCGTCTTCCTTCAGGGTTGAGCTCTGGAGGTTCATGCCCAACTGCGCCGCCCAGATGGCGGTCGCGTTGGAGGCGGATCCCCACCAGATGCGCTCGCGCAGGCCCTCAGAATGCGGCTCGACCCGCAGCAGGCCGGGCGGGTTGGGAAACATCGGGCGCGGGTTCGGCTGCGCGAATCCTTCGCCCTTGAGGACGTTGAGAAGCACTTCCGTGTGATGGCGGGCCATGTCGGCATCGCTCTGGCCTTCGTCGGGCACGTAGCCGAAGTAGCGCCAGCCATCGATGACCTGCTCAGGCGAGCCGCGGCTTATGCCGAGCTGGAGGCGCCCGCCGCCGATCAGATCGGCCGCGCCGGCATCCTCGGCCATGTAGAGAGGATTCTCGTAGCGCATGTCGATGACGGCGGTGCCGATCTCGATGCGGCTCGTCTTGGCCCCGATGGCCGCCAGCAGCGGGAAGGGCGAGGCGAGCTGGCGGGCGAAGTGATGGACGCGGAAATAGGCGCCGTCCGCGCCGAGTTCTTCGGCCGCCACGGCAAGGTCGATGGATTGGAGGAGGGCATCACGGGCCGATCGCGTCTGTGACTGCGGCGAGGGGGACCAGTGCCCGAACGAGAGAAAGCCGATCTTCTTCATGAGGCTGTCCTATGCAAAGGCCATCAACCGGGGCGACAGGTTAACAGGCAGGCTGGTCGTTCGTGCCCGAGAATCTCTATGGAAGTGGTGGCGCCAGATCAATCCCGCGGCATGTCCCCATCGGCGGGGCGTCACCCAGGCTGTCCGCCGGCCCGCATCATGCTCGGTCCGGTCAGCGGAGGGCCGCAACGCTCATGTCCCCCTGTTCCGACAGGCGTGGACCGAACTGGGAGGTGCTGACCGTGGAGCGGCCGGTGATCAGTTCGGCGCAGCGGCTCCCGAGCATCATGGCGGGCGCATTCGTGTTGCCGGCATTGATGTTGGGCATGGCCGAGAGGTCGCATACGCGCAGGTTCTCGATGCCGCGCACGCGCAGCCTCGAATCGAGGACCGCCATGGGATCGCTGGCCGTGCCCATGCGGCAGGTGCCGCTCGGGTGATAGTTGGTCTTCACGAAGCGGCGGCAATGCTTCATGAGCGCCTCGTCGCTGAGATCGTCCGGATCCGGAATGGCGACGCGCTCGATCCGCTCGGCGAGGGGGCTCGTCCGGAAGGCCCTCAGGAAATAGCGCTGCCCGTCGATCATCGCGCGGGCATCAGCGGGGTCTTTCAGGAGGTTGGGCGAGACCAGCGGCATGTCGTCGGGATCGGCGGAGCGCAGCCGCACGAAGCCGCGGGACTTCGGCTTGATCACGACCGTCGTGATCGTCAGCCCATAGGTGTCCGGGACAAGGTTCAGCGTGTCCCGGTCGAGATAGACGATGGGCACGCAGAAGGCCTGGATCGTCGGCTCGCCATCGGGATTTGTCGGATTGACGAAGGCCCCGGCCTCGACCCCGGCGGAAAGGATCGGGCCGCTCCCGAACAGCCTGAAATGGATGCCGTTGAGCAGCATCCGCCAGCCGACCCCCTGCTTGTAATAGCCATAGGGCCCGTTCGCCATCGCGATCATCGGGACCTCGGGATGATCGATCAGGTTCTCGCCGATCCCGGGAAGATCCGCCATGCAGGCGATCCCGTGCTCCTTCAGCCGATCGGCCGGGCCGATGCCCGACAGCATGAGCAGCTGGGGGGTGACGAGCGCGCCGGCCGCCATGATGATCTCGCCGTCCGCATAGGCCTGGTGATCGACGCCCTTGGCGTCGCGATAGGTCACGCCGATGGCGCGGCCGTGCTCGATCTCGATCCGGCGCACCCGCGATTGCAGGCGGATGACCAGGTTCGGATTGTCGGCAAGCGGCGCAAGAAACGCATAGGCCGCGCTGCTGCGTTTGCCGCGCCGGTTCATGAACTGGTAGAAGCCGACGCCGCGCTGCTTCGGGCCGTTGAAATCGGGGTTGAACGGCTCGCCCAGGGCCTGCACGGCCTGCACGAACCAGCGCGACATGTCGTTGATGTGTCCGGGGTCGGAGACGAGAAGCGGGCCATCCGCGCCGTGCAGCTCGTTGTAGAACCGGTTATTGCCTTCCATGGTGCGGAAATGCGGGAGCACGTCGGCCCAGCTCCAGCCCGGGTAATCGTTCTCGCCGCGCAGCAGCTCGTGCCATTCCTCGTAATCCGATGGCCTGCCGCGCATGTAGACTTGGGCATTCACCGACGAGCCGCCGCCCAGAACATTGGCCTGCGGAATGTCGTGGACACGGCCGTCGAGATGCTCCTGCGGCACCGTGTGATGGTAGCGCATGTACTTGCTGCCGTTGATCATCTTGAAGATGCCCGGCGGCATGTCCAGAAGCGGATGGCGGTGCGAATAGCCCCCCTCCAGCAGCAGGACGCGGGCGCCTTCGTTGACGAGCCTCGCCGCCGCGACCGACCCCGAGGAGCCGCCGCCGACGACGATATGGTCGAAATGCTCTTTCATCCCCGAACCCTTTCTGCCGATCCCGTGCGTGTCCAAGCGCTCGATCAGGCCGTCCAGCCGCCGTCGATGACGTGGAGTTGCCCGGTGGTGTAGGCGGAGGCGTCGCTGGCGAGATAAACCACGAGGGCCGCGATCTCTTCCGGCGTGCCGAGGCGGCCCATGGGCTGGCGGGCGATGAAGGCGGCGCGCGCCTTCTCGTAATCGCCCTGCGCGCGCATGCGCTCATGCAGCGATGGCGTCTCGACCGTCCCGGGGCAGATGGCGTTGCAGCGCACGCCCGTGGTCACGTAATCGGCCGCGACGGAGCGGGTGAGGCCCGCAACCGCCGCCTTGGTGGCGCAATAGGCGGCGCGGTTCGCCACGCCTTTGACGGCGCCCGCGACCGAGCTCATGTTGATGATCGATCCGTGGCCTTGGTCCACCATCCCGGGCAGATAGGTGCGGATCATGCGGAACATGGCCGTCACGTTGAGGTCCATGGAAAAGCTCCAGGCCTCGTCGTCGCATTCGAGCAGGGGGCCCTGGTGCACGGTGCCGGCGCAGTTGAACAGGATCTCGACCGGGCCGGTGCGTTCATGGACCGCCCTGATGGAGGCAGGATCGCGGACGTCCAGGCGCAGGGGCGTGATGGAGGCGCGCTCGGCCGCGAGTGAGGCCAGCGCCTCCTCGTTGATATCGGTCGCGAAGACCGATGCGCCGGCATCGGCCAGCGCCAGGGCGGAGGCTCGTCCGATGCCCTGGGCCGCGGCCGTCACGAGAGCGGATTTTCCGGAAAGGAGAGTGTCTGAGAAAGGGTTCATCGTAACCATTTGCGAGTGGTGAGATCAGGATCTGATCCGTTCGAGGCCTTGCCAGTCGAAGGCAATGCCGTGGCCCGGACGGTCGGGGGCGAGGGCGAAGCCGTCCTGAATCCGGAGCGGCTCGGCGATATACCGCTCGAGCCCGAAGCCGTGCGCTTCGAGATAGGAGCGGTTTGGGCAGGCGGCGAGGAGATGCACGGTCACGTCGTGCGCGCCGTGGCTCGTGACCGGCAGGTTGAACGCCTCGGCCAAGTGGGCAATCTTCATGAAGGGTGTCACGCCGCCGCAATTCGTGACATCCGGTTCCGGATAGGTCACGGCTCCGCTCTCCACATAGATCTTGAACTCCCACAAGGTGCGCAGGTTTTCTCCCGCGGCGACAGGCAGTCCACCTTCGCGGACGATGCGGGCGTGCCCCCCGGGGTCGTCCGGGATGGTGGGCTCCTCGATCCAGGTCAGGTCGAAGGGCTGAAGAGCGCGCGCGGCGCGGATCGCCCCGTCGACGCTCCACTTCATATTGGCATCCGCCATCAGCGGGAAGCCCTCGCCGAGATGCTGGCGCATGGCCTTCACACGCTCCACGTCCTCGAACAGGTTGGCGCGGCCGACCTTCATCTTGATCGCGCGGAAGCCCTTCCCGAGATTGTCGTCCGTCTGGCTCAGGAGCTTGTCGAGCGGCAGGTCGAGATCGATGCCGCCGGCATAGCAGGGCACCCGAGGATCGTAGCCGCCGAGCGCCTTCCACAAGGGGAGGTTGGCGCGCTTCGCCTTCAGGTCCCACAGGGCCATGTCGAAGGCCGACAGGGCCAGGACGGTCGGCCCGCCGCGCCCGCCGTAATGGAGCGCCCACCAGGCCTTGTGCCAGAGGCGCTCGATCTCGTCGGCCTCTTCGCCATCCATGATGTCGACGAATTCGCGGGAGAGGACCGCATCGACGGCGGCGCCGTTGCGGCCGACCGTGAAGGTGTAGCCGACGCCCTCCGCTCCATCGGCATCGCGGATGCGCACCGTGTTGAGTTCGAAGTCCCGCATCTCGCCATGCATGGAATCGGTCAGGACCGTCGGGAGTGGGATGCGATAGAAACCGGGTTCGATGGAGGCGATCCGAGGCATGGGAGGTCCCGTCTGTGAGTGGATGAGTTTCGCGGTCAGGCCGTTTCTTCCGTGCGGACGCTCAGGCGGGCCTGGATGGCGACGACGAGCAGCAGGAACAGGCCGCGGATGACCGATTGCCAATAGGCCGAGAGGCTGATCCAGCCGAGGCCGTTCTCGAAATTCAGGATGTTGAAGATCAGGCCCAGCAGCAACACCCCGGCGAGCGTCGAACCGACGGAACCGACGCCGCCCGTGAGAAGCGTGCCGCCCACGACCACCGCCGCGATGGCGAACAGCTCCCAGCCGACGCCCTCGATTGGCTGGCCCGCACCGAACTGCGCGGCCAGGATCACGCCCGCGAGGCCTGCGAGACCGCCACTCGCCAGGTAAACGAGGGCCTTCACCCGATTCGCGGGCAAACCCATGAGGCGGGCCGCGTCCTCGTTGCCGCCGATCGCCAGCACCGTGCGCCCGAACGACGTGAGATTGAGGACGAGGGAGCCGAGGAGATAGGCGGCGAGGGTGATCCAGGCCGGGATGGGAAAGCCCAGAAAGTCGCCTTGCCCGAGTTCGGTGAAGCCCGACTCATAAGAAACGGAGACGGATTGATTGCCGGCCAGGAGCAGCGCGCAGCCGCTCGCGGCCAGCATGGTGGCCAGGGTCGTGATGAAGGGGAGGATATTGAGCCGGGTGATGATGAAGGCATTGCACGCGCCGATGGCGAGCCCCGCGCCGACGCCGGCGAGAAGACCCGGAAGGGCGCCGTAGGGCGACGCGAGCGCCGCCACGACGCTGCCGAGGGCGGCGGTCGATCCCACGGAGAGATCGATGCCTCCGGTGATGATGACGAAGCACATCCCGAGGGCGACCAGGGCGAACATGCTGTTGTAGCGCAGGACCGACAGCACATTGTATGCGCCCAGGAAGTTCTCGTAGCGCAGCCAGCCGAACACGATCAACGCGATGAGCGCGGCGAGCACGCCGAAGCGTCCGATGGTCTGGAGCGTTCTGAACGTCATGCTGCTGTTCATGGTCGACCTCAACGCTGTCCCTGTCGCTGCAGCCAGACGGCCAGAACGATGATGGCCGCCTTCGCCACGAGGGCGGCCGCATCCGGCACGCCATTGGCCAGGAGTGTATAGCGGACGAGCTGGATGATGAGTGCGCCCACCAATGTTCCGATCACCGTGGCGCGCCCGCCCGTGAGGAGCGTTCCGCCCACGGCGACCGCCGCGATGGCGTCGAGTTCCATGCCGAGGCCGACGAGATTGGCGTCGGCGGCGGAGTTGCGGGCGATCACGATGAGCCCTGCGATGCCCGACAGAAGGCCGCTGATGAGATAGACGCGCTGCTTCACGGAAGCGACCGGGACGCCCGCGAGCCGTGCGGCGCGCTCGTTGCCGCCGATGGCCAGGATCTGCCTGCCGAACACGGTGCGCCTGAGCACCCATGCGGCGGCGGCGACGATCACGGCCATCAGGATGGCCTGGAAGGGAATCCCGAACACGCGGCCGAGCCCGATGAACTGGAACTCGGGCAGGTTGAACACCTGCAGATTGCCGTTGGTGAAGACCTGGGCGATGCCGCGGCCGGCAATGAACAGAACGAGCGTCGCGATGATCGGCTGAATGCGCAGATGCGTGATGAGCCAGCCGTTGCACCAGCCTAGAATTCCAGTGGCGAGAACTGGCAGGATGAAGGCGAGTGCGATGCCGACGGCCGGATGGGGCAGGGGAAAGAGCTTGCCGAGGAAGATCAGAGGAGCAAGGGCGCCGGCGATCGCCATGAGTGCGCCGACGGAGAGATCAATGCCGCCGGTCGCGATCACGAGGGTCATGCCGATTCCGACGATCACGATGGCGCAGACCTGGGTCAGGTTGACGTTGAGTGTCTGCCAGGTAGCGAAGTTCGGCGTGATCGCGAGATTGACCAGGACGAGAAGCGCCAGGGCGAGCCATGATCCGTACCGGGTCAGGAAGGTCCTCGCGTCGAAGCGGGGCGCATCGCGAGCGGGCGTCGGCGGAAGCGTCGTCGCGGATTCAGCCATGGGTGGCCTCCCGCCTGTCCTCATGCCCGTGAGCCATGGCGGCCATGACGCTCTGCTCGTTCGCGGCCTCGCCCTTGAGTTCGGCCACGGTGCGCCCGTCCCGGAGAACGAAGATACGGCTCGCCGCCTCCACGATCTCCTCCAGTTCGGACGAGATCATCAGAACCCCGAGGCCATGGCCGGCCAGTTCCCTGATCATGTTCAGGATCTCCGCCTTGGCGCCCACATCGATGCCGCGCGTGGGCTCGTCGAGGATGAGGAGCCTTGGATTCATGCAGAGCCAGCGGGCGAGCAGAACCTTCTGCTGGTTGCCGCCCGAAAGCTCGCGGATACGCTGCTCCGGCCCCGTGCACCGGATGCCGAGGCGCTTGATGAACTGGCCGACGATCTCGCGGCTGCGCGCCTCGTCGACGATGCCGCGCCTCACCAGTTGCGGCATGAGGGCGAGCGTCATGTTTTCGCGCACCGACATGTCCGGAATGATGCCTTCGAGCTTGCGGTCCTCGGAGCAGAAGCCCATTCCGGCCCGGATGGCTTCCGAGGGCTGGGTAATCGCGTTGTCCGATCCTGCGAACCGGATCGTCCCCGCATCGGCCCGGTCGGCACCGAACACCGCCCGCGCGGATTCGGTCCGTCCTGCGCCGAGCAGCCCCGCGAGTCCGACGATCTCGCCTGCGCGGACCTCGAAGCTGACGTCGCGGACCTTGCGTCCGACCGCGAGGTCCCGGACCTTCAGGACCGGCTCCCGCGTATCCGCGGCATCGTCGATCTTATGACCCTCCTGAAGGGCCTGGGTGAGTTCGCGCCCGAGCATGGCGGTCACCAGGTCGAGCCGGGACAGCTCCGCCATCGCCGCGACCTGGACCGTGCGTCCGTCCCGCATGATGGTGACACGGTCACAGACCGCGTAAAGCTCGTCGAGCTTGTGGCTCACGAAGATCACGGATACGCCCGCCGCCTTGAGCTGGCGGATGACGCCGAAGAGCACGTCCACTTCGCGTTCGTTAAGAGACGATGTCGGCTCGTCCATGATCACGAGCTTGGCGTTGAACCCGATGGCGCGCGCAATGGCTACCATCTGCTGTACGGCCGTCGAATAGGCCATGAGCGGACGACGGACGTCGATGTCGATGTTGAAGCGAGTCAGGAGCGCGCGCGCTTCCGCGTGCATGGCGCGCCAATCCAGAAAGCCGAAGCGGCGCTTTTCCCGACCCAGGCAGATGTTCTCCGTGACTGATCTGTAGGGAACGAGGTTGATCTCCTGGTAGATCGTGCTGATCCCGGCTCTTTGCGCTTCCTGCGGAGACGCGAAGGAAGCGGGCTTTCCGTCGAAGACGATCTCGCCCGAATCCCTGGTGTAGTATCCGGTCAGGATCTTGATGAGGGTCGACTTGCCTGCGCCGTTCTGGCCGATGAGCGCATGAACCTCGCCCTGTCCCACGGTGAGTTCGGCAGCGCGCAAGGCCGGTATTCCGGCAAAGCGCTTGTTGATCCCGTGCATAGAGAGAAGCGGCGCCATGAGCTCCGTTGTCCGTCCTGTCCCCGAGGAGAGAGACGCTGCCCACCGCGGGCGGGCAGCGTTGCGGCAATCAATAGGCGTCGGCGATGAGCTGAGCGGCGTTCGACTTGTCGAAGAAGCGATCGGTGTTCACCACCCATGGCTCGATCTGCTCGCCCTTCGCGTAGCGGTCGAGCGTTTCGAAAGCCTTCGGGCCGAACTTCGGGTTGCACTCGACGGTGGCCAGCATCTTGCCGTCGATGATGGCCTGGAGCGCATCGCGGGTGCCGTCGACGGAAACCACGATCACGTCCTTGCCGGGCGTCTTCCCGGCCGCCTCGAGGGCCGCGATCGCGCCAATCGCCATCTCGTCGTTATGCGCGTAGATGGCGGTTGCGTCGGGATGCGCCTGCAGCAGGGTCTCGGCGACCTGACGGCCCTTGTCGCGGGCGAAGTCGCCCGATTGCGAAGCGACGATCTGCATGCCCGAATGGGCCTTGATGTAATCCTCGAAGCCCTTGCGCCGGTCGTTCGCAGGCGATGATCCGGTGGTGCCTTCGAGCTGGATGATCTTGGCCTTGCCGTCCACCGCCTTTGCCAGCGCCTCCGCCGCGCGCTTGCCCTCGTCGACGAAGTCGGAGCCGATGAAGGTCACGTAGTCGCGCCCGGCCTTGGCGAGGCTCTGATCGACGTTGCGGTCGAGCAGGATGACCGGAATGCCCGCCTTCTTGGCGGCCATCACGGCGGGAATCAGCGGCTTCTCTTCGCGAGGCGCGAGGAAGATCAGGTCAACGCCCTGGGCGATCATCGAGTTGACGTCGGCCACCTGCTTGGCGGCCGAGCCGGCGGCGTCCGTGTAGACGAGCTGGTCGCCACGCTTGGCGGCCTCGGCTTTCATGCTTTCCGTCTGCGCGATGCGCCACGGGTTGTTGGACTCGGTCTGGGCGAAGCCGACCTTGTAGTGATCCTTCTTCTTGAGCTTCGGCAGCTCCTGCGCCGACAGGCCGCCGAGCCCCAGCCCGATTGCAGTCACGCCCGTCGCGAGCGCAAGGAAGGTCCTTCTGAGCATCATGTTTCCTCTCCATGGATACTGCCCCGTTCTCGGGGTTCTGAGGGTGTATTGCCGCGGCCGTTCTCGCCGCAGAGCGTCACCAGCGGACGTAAGTGGTCTGCTTCCGCAGGTATCCGTCGAAACCGTATTTGCCGTCCTCTCCGCCGAGGCCGGAATGTTTCCAGCCGGTGTGGAAGCCCTGGACGAGTTCGCCGCATGGGCGGTTCACGTAGAGCTCGCCGAAGGACAGCTCCCGTGACAGGCGCATGACCCGGCGCAGGTCGTTGGTGTAGACATAGGCCGACAGGCCGTAGCTCGTGTCGTTGGCGAAGCTCAGCGCCTGCTCGAAGCTCTCCACCGTCATCACGGGCGCGACGGGTCCGAAGATCTCGCGCTGCATGATGTTCGTCTTGTTGCTGTCGACGCGCAGGACCGTGGGCTCGAACCAGTGCCCGCGCGCGAACTCGCCGTCCCTCAGGCGACGACCGCCCGCGAGAACCTCCGCCCCGTCTGCGATGGCCTGTGCGACGATCTCCTCGACCTTGTCGACCTCCGGCCGGTTGACCTTCGGCCCCATGTCCGGGTTGGTCATCGGGTCGGCAAGCCGCATGGTCTTCACGCGGGAGACGAATTTGTCGAGGAACGGCTCGGCAATGTCCCGGTGCAGATACATCCGTTCATTGCAGGTGCAGATCTGTCCGCAATTGGTAAACCGCGACACGATGGCGGCCTCCACGGCCGCATCGAGATCCGCATCGTCCAGCACGATGAACGGCGCCTTGCCGCCGAGTTCGAGCCGCACCACCTTCAGTTCGTGCGCGCCAGCCGCGTAGATCTCGCGCCCGGCCCGGACGCTCCCGGTCATGGTGATCATGTCGCTCAAGGGCGAGCGCACGAGCGCATCCCCCACGACGCGCCCGTCGCCGGTCACGACGTTGAGAACGCCTTTCGGAAACCCCACCTCATCCGCGAGCCGGGCGATCTCCAGAGCCGACAGAGGCGTGGATTCATGCCCCTTAACGACAATGGTGTTGCCGGCCACGAGCGCCGGCCCGATCTTGCGCGCGGCGAGCGCCGCAGGATAGTTCCAGGCGGTGAGGCCCACCACGACACCGAAGGGAACGCGGCGGATCCAGACCTCTTCGTTTGGAAAGTCCGACGGCAGGAGGTCGCCTTCGATGCGGCGCGCGCTCTCGGCCGCGAAGGTCAGGAATGTGACGACGGCGTCGATTTCTCCCTCGGCCTGATTGAGGGGCTTTCCCTGCTCCAGCACCACGATGCGGGCTAGGCGGTTCTTCTCGCGCCTGACGGCGGCCGCAAGGTCCGACACGTAGCCGGCGCGAAGGATGGGCGGGAGGGAAGCCCACGCGGGCTGGGCACGCTTGGCCGCCTCGAGGGCCGCGACCGCATCCTCCGCCGAACCTGCCGGGACCGTGGCGAAGACAGCCTCGTTCGCGGGATTCTCGACATCCGAACGCGCCGGATTGCGGCCATCCGTCCAGGCTCCGTCGATATACATCTGGTAGTGGGTTACGGTCTCGGCGCGAGCCTCCGCGGCGGATGTGGTCATCGGCGGCTTTCCTCCAAGATGCCCAGCGGGAGCATTGTCGCACCAAACGTCATTTCATGATCTATTTTGGTGCGACCGAAAATAGATTGATGATACGGTTTCGTGCTGTCAAGTGCCGACATTAAGGCACGAAAACTGCTGAATGATGCCTCGAGAACCCCTAAACGTTGCAGGATCGGAGCCGATCCTGACCGCGGTACTGGATTTTTGGTCCTACCATATGATAGGCAGAGAAGAGGTTGAGGGAGCGTGCTTGCCCGCCTTATGAGGGCATCTCGATGAAGCTGGAGCCAAAAGGAAAGACGATGGATCAGGGCCAGGGGATTCTCCGACCGGCGGCTGGAACCGGTGCGGGGCGGCGCTCCGACGCCGTCATTGCGGATCTCGTGCGGATGATCCAGTCCGGGCATCTCCAGGACGGGGAGCGCCTTCCGGCCGAGCGCGACCTGATGCAGCGCTACGGGGTCAGCCGGGTCGCGGTGCGCGAAGCCATCCTGTCTCTCGCCAATCGCGGCCTCGTGGAGACGCGTCTCGGCCATCGCCCGATCGTGCGCAAGCCCGACTACGCGGCCGCCATCGACAAAGTGGCGAGCTTCGTCGGCCATCTCGTGGTCGAGCGCGAAGGGGTCTGGAATCTCTTCGAGACACGGATCTTCATCGAATCGGCGCTCGCCCGCGGGGCCTCCAACCGCGCGCGCCGCGACGATGTCGAGGAACTGCGCGCTGCGCTCGAGGCGAACCGTAGGGCGATCGGCGACCCGCTCGCCTTCGATGAAACCGACGCCGCCTTTCACGCGGTGCTTTACCGGATACCCGGAAACCCGATCTATCCGGCCATTCACAAGGCCTATGTGGAATGGTTGACACAGCATTGGCGTTCCATGAAGCGGGGTGCGGACATCGACCAGATGAACTACGCGGGCCACAGGGCGATCTTCGATGCCATCGTCATGCGGGATCCGGACAACGCCGAGGAGGCCATGCGGCGCCATCTCGTCGCCGCATGGGAGTTCGTGCGTTCGACCTTCCCGGCTGAAAGTTAGCGTCATTGGCTGACAATGGCGGAGAGGGCAGAGCCCCCTCCGCTCCGGAGCCACTCAATCGTAGAGGACCTCCGCGATCTTCGGATCGTTCATGTTCGACTTGTCGTAATAGTAGAACCCGGTGTCGATCACCTTGTCGAGTTTCTCGCCCTTGAGCGCCTTCACGGCAGCCTCGACCGTCTTGTAGCCGATGCCGACGGGATTCTGGGTGATGGCGCCCGCCATCACGCCTTCCTGAATGGCCTGCTTCTGCTGCTTTCCGGAATCGTAGCCGATGATGACGATCTTGCGGTTCAGCTCCTTTGCGCCGTTGACGACGCCGATGGCCGAGCCTTCGTTGGCACCGAAGATTCCCTTGAGCTTCGGATTGGCCTGCAGGATGGACTTCGTGATCTCGGTCGATTTCAGGTGGTCGCCGGAGCCGTACTGGATGCTCACGATATTGATCTTCGGATACTTCTCCTTGATCCGGTTGACGAAGCCGTCGCGACGGTCGATGCCGGTGCGGCTCGTCTGGTCGTGAACGACAAGAGCGATATCCCCTTCGCCGCCGATGAGTTCCGCCATCTTGTCGGCGGCGAGTGCCGCGGCCGCGATATTGTCGGTCGAGGTCGTGGTGAGCGGAATGTCGCTGTCCACGCCGGAATCGAAGGCAATCACCGGGATCTTCGCGGCTTGCGCTTTTCGCAGAAGGGGAATCGCCGCCTGGCTGTCGAGGGCCGCGAAGCCGATGGCCTGCGGGTTTTTGGCGAGGGCGGCCGACAGCATGTCGATCTGCTTGTCGACCATGGTCTCGCTGTCAGGACCCTCGAAGGTGATCCGGACCTTGTAATCTTTGGCGGCTTGTTCGGCGCCAGTCTTGACGGCCTGCCAGAACTGGTGCTGGAACCCCTTTGAGATGAGCGGGATGTAGGTCTCCTGCGCGGCTGCCGGACCCGCAAGGCCGACAAGGGCTCCGATGCCGATGGCACCGACCAGAGTGCGTCTGTTCAACATGTTTTCCTCCTGAACGTCATTGTCGATTGGCTCCGGCATTCTGTCGGGTGGATGTGCCGGATTTTCAGCGGTTTTACGGGGTGTCGTTCTCCTTCGGTGACATGGCGGCGATTACCCTTGGCTCCTGCGGCGCAGGATATCGGCGTAAACGGCGAGGATGATGATGATCCCCGTCACGACGGTTTGCCATTCCTGCGCAACGGAAAGGATGCGCAGCCCGTTGGTGAGCACGCTGATGATCAGCGCGCCGATGATCGTCCCGAGAATGGTGCCGCGGCCGCCGCTGAGCGATGTGCCGCCAATGACGACGGCCGCAATCGCGTCGAGCTCGTAGCCTTGTCCCAGCGCAGGCTGTGCGGAATTCAGGCGCGATGCGATGATCAGGCCCGCGATGCCGCAGATTCCGCCGGCCACGGTATAGACGATAATCTTCCAGAAATCCGTGTTGACGCCGGAGAGGCGCACGGCTTCCTCGTTGGACCCGAGGGCGAATGTATACCGGCCCAAGGCCGTGCGGGTGAGGACGATGCTCGAGGTGATCGCGACCACGAAGAGGATGAGCACCCCGTTCGGAATGGGCAGGAACGGCAGAATGGTGCCGATGAGTGATTCCTGCGAGATCATGGGAAAGTTCGGCGTATCGTTGAAGTAGATCGGCCGGGTTCCGGAGATCACGAGAGCCAGCCCCTTCAGCAGCATCATCATGCCGAGCGTCGCGATGAAGGGCGGAACCTTCATCTTCGCGATGATCGTGCCGGAGATGGAGCCGCAGAGGGCCCCCGCCGCGATGGCGGCGAGAATGCCGACCGGCAGGGGCAGGCCCCAGTAGGTCAGGAAGACGCCCGCGATGACGGCGCAGAAGGTCATCAGGGTGCCGACCGACAGGTCGATTCCGCCCGTGATGATCACGAAGGTCGCCGCAACCGCCAGGATGCCGTTCACGGCGGTCGCCTGCAGAATTCCGATGAGGTTGTCTCTCTGGAGGAAGTTCTCCGACGCGATGCTGAAGACCAGCATGAGGGCGATCAGGCTGGCGAAGGCGAGGATCTTCTGCCACGTTCCCTGGCTGAGCATGGCGGGCTTGATGACGGCCGGGGTTTCCTGCTCTACGATGGTCGTCACGTTCTCAATCCTCTTGTCGTGGCGCTTGCGCCATCGGCCGTTGCGCTGCGCCGCTGCGTGGCAAGCCGCATGATGTCTTCCTGGGTGGCACCCTCTGCCGGAAGCTCGCCGGTCAGGCGTCCTTCGCACATGACGGCGATGCGGTGGCTCATGCGCAGGATCTCCGGAAGCTCGGAGGAGATCATCACGATGGCGCGGCCCTGGGCGGCGAGCGTATTCAGAAGCTTGTAGATCTCGTTCTTGGCTCCGACGTCGATTCCGCGCGTCGGCTCATCGAAGAAGAGAATCTCGCAGTCCCGCGCGAGCCATTTCGCGATGACGATCTTCTGCTGGTTTCCCCCAGAGAGAAGCCGTGTCTCCTGGGTCTCGGATGGTGTCTTGATCCGCAGGCGCTGGATGTAGGAGCGCGACACATCCTTGATCGCACGCACCTTCAGGAACGTGCCTAGGGAGAGAAATCGATTGAGGCAGGGCATCACGATGTTGGTCGCCACGTCCATTCCCGTGGCGAGGCCAAACCGCTTCCTGTCTTCGGAGAGATAGCCGATGCCCAGGCGCACGGCATCCCTCGGCGAGCGGATCCTCACCGTCCGCCCGCGGACGACGATCTCGCCGCCGTCGAGCGGATCGGCGCCGAAGATCGCTCGCGCAACCTCGGTGCGCCCCGCGCCCATAAGGCCCGCGAAACCGAGGATCTCGCCCTTGCGCAAACTGAAGCTTACGTCGCGGATCGCGGAGCCGCGCCGGAGGTTCCGCACCTCGAGAACGACCTCGTGCTGCGGCAGGTCGGGAATGTCGGTCTTGGTTTCGGTCAGGCTTCGTCCGACCATCATCGAAATGATGGTGTCGACGGACGTGGAAGCCGTCGGCAGGGTGCCGACATACTCGCCGTCGCGCATCACGGTGACGCGGTCGGAAATCTCCTTCAGCTCGTCCATCTTGTGAGAGATGTAGACGATGCCCACGCCCTCGGCCTTAAGCTGGCGGATGATCCTGAACAGCTCGGCGATCTCCGCATTGTTGAGGGCGGCCGTCGGCTCGTCCATGATCAGGACCTTGGACCGGAAGGACAAGGCCTTGGCGATTTCGACCATCTGCTGCTTGGCGACGCTGAGCTTCCCGACCTCGACGCGCGGATCGAGGCGGAGGCGCATTCGCCCGAAGATGGCAGTGGCGTTCCGGTTCAGGGCCTCCTCGTCGAGGAAAAGCCCGAAGGCCCGCTTGGGCTCACGGCCAATGAAGATGTTCTGCGCGGCGGTGAGGTCATTCATCAGGTTGAGCTCCTGGTGAATGATGCCGATCCCGAGATCCTGCGCCGCGCGCGGGGAAGGGATGTCAACGGGAACGCCCTCGATGCGGATCTCGCCCGCATCCTTCGCATAGATGCCGGCCAGGACCTTCATGAGGGTCGACTTGCCCGCGCCGTTCTCTCCCATGAGCGCGTGGACCTCGCCCGGGAGCAGTTCGAAACGAGCCTGCTTCAGCGCCTGAACGCCGGGAAAGGCCTTGTCCAGATTGTGGATCGTGACGAGCGGCGTCATCGCGTCCTTCCCGCCGGCTCGAACCTCGCGGGAAAGCCCCGAGCGAAGCGAACGGCGCTGCGGTGTCGGCGCATGATTGCGCCGGCCCATGCAAGGCGCCAAGCGGCTGCGGCAAAGAGCAGGACTTTGCCCTGGACCCGCATATCGTCCTCCCGGCCGTCGGCCCCCGACGATCCCGAGCCTCCTCTGCTTTTCCGTCTGGTTCCCAAGGGGCGGGCAGAACTGAAAGCGTGGAGGTTTCTTCTTTTGAGAGGATGATATTCGTGAAAAGTTGATGGACGCAACCGAAATGATGTCGAGGGATCCAGCGGCATAGTCCTGCGCCGGGGCGAGGCTGCGGTCTCGAAGGAGCAGGCACTCGGCCGCCGGGGCCTTCCTCCTTGCCGGCTCATGGTTACGCCATAGCTTGAGTCAGGACGCCGACGAGGCCTGGGAATGAGCGGAGCGATCACATGGCAGACGATCCCATCGAAAAGAGCAAGCTCGGACGCACGAATCTCGCCGTCTCGAAGATCTGCTTCGGCACATCCTCCTTGGGAGACATGCCCGACACTTATGGATATGGAGTCGACGAGAAGCGGGCCAAAAAAACGATCAGGGCGATTTTCGAGAGCCCGGTGAACTTTCTCGATACGTCCCGGATCTATGGGTTCGGGCGCAGCGAGGAGCGGATCGGGGAGGTCATCCGTGCGCGGAAGGGTGCGCCTCAGGGGTTCGTCATCTCCACGAAGCTGGATCGTGATCCCGAAACCAACCGCTTCGATGCCTCACAGGCGCGCCGGTCGCTGGAGCAGAGCCTGAAGGCGCTCGGGCTTGACCGGGTGGACATCCTCCATCTTCATGATCCCGAGCATGCGGCCTCTCTCGAGGAGGTCTCGGGCGAGGGGGGAGCGCTTCCTGAACTGTTCAGGATGAAGGAGGAGGGGCTAGCGACCGCCGTCGGGCTCGCAGCCGGGCCGGTCGAAGTCATGATGCCGCTCCTGCACGACTGGGATTTCGACGTGCTGATCACGCATAACCGATACACCCTGACCAACCGCAATGCGCATTCCATGATCGATTTCGCCTGCGCCAAGGGCATCGCTGTTCTGAATGCGGCTCCCTATGCCGGGGGTGTTCTGGCGAAGGGCTCAGGCACCTATCGCCGCTATGTCTATCAGGAAGCGTCCGAGGAGATGCTGGATCCGGTCCGCCGCGTGGAGGCGATCTGCGCCCGACACGATGTCCCTCCCGGTGCCGCGGCCCTGCAGTTCTCGATGCGTGATGAGCGGATCACCTCCACGATCTGCGGCGTGAGCCGGCCCGAGCGGGTCGAGCAGACCCTCGAGTGGGCGCGCTGGCCGATCCCGCAAGAGTTATGGGACGAGCTGGCATCCCTGTCCTTCTCGACCGAGGATCCCGAGGCGACGCGCGAATACAAGGCCGGGTAATGGAATACTAGGGAGATCCCCGCCATGCTGAAGAATCTCGATCCGCTTCTGTCGCCCGATCTGCTGATGGTGCTGCGCTCCATGGGGTACGGCGACGAGATCGCCGTGGTGGATGCCAATTTTCCGGCCGCCTCCATGGCGCAGCGACTGGTGCGGCTGGACGGGCTGACGGCGAGCGCCGTGACGGGGGCCATCCTGTCGGTGATGCCCCTCGACGACTTCGTGCCGGAGGCGGCATGGCGAATGGAGGTGGTGGGGGATCCAGAGGCCGAGCAGCCGATCTTCGACGAGTTCCGCGCCGCCATCGCCCGTCACGAGGGAGCGGACTTTCGCTTGGCCGCTCTCGAGCGCTTTGCTTTCTATGAGCGCGCGAAGGCCGCCTACGCCATCGTGTCGACGGGGGAGTCGAGGCTCTACGGCAATATCATCCTGAAAAAGGGGGTCGTGCGCTCCGGGTGATGCCCGCGACGGAAAACCATGATCGAGGTGTGAAAGCTCAGCGAGGACCAGCCATGCGGATCGATGCCCACCAGCATTTCTGGCGCATAAGCCGGGGGGACTATTCCTGGATGGATCCCGGCGACACGGTGCTCTACCGTGACTACACGCCCGAGAATCTCCAGCCCCTGCTGCTCCGTCACGATATCCAGCGGACGATCCTTGTGCAGGCTGCGCCTACCGTCGCCGAAACCGAGTTCATGCTGGAGGTGGCGGAGGGCACTCCCTTCGTGGCCGGGATCGTTGGATGGGCCGATTTCACCGCTTCGGACGCCGCCGGGACCATAGAAAGCCTCGCGGCCAATCCCCTGGTTGTCGGCTTCCGTCCCATGGTGCAGGACATCCCCGATGACGACTGGCTCCTGCGCCCGGACCTGGCGGCCGCCTTCCGCAGCCTCGTCGAGCAGCGGCTCGTGTTCGATGCTCTCACCCTGCCGCGCCATTTGTCCCGGGCGCTCGTGATCGCTGACCGCTACCCCGATCTCTCCGTCGTCATCGACCACGGAGCAAAGCCCTTCATCCGGGAGAGGCTGCTCGACCCATGGCGGGCGGACATGGCCGCCATGGCAGCCCGTCCCAACGTCGCGTGCAAGCTCTCCGGGCTGGTGACGGAGGCGCGGGCGGACTGGACGATCGATGACCTGCGCCCCTATGTCGAGCACCTTCTCGCGGTGTTCGGGCCTGAGCGGCTGCTGTGGGGCAGCGACTGGCCCGTGTCCAATCTCGCCGGGGGATATGACCGCTGGATGGAAACGACGCTCGAGCTGATCTCAGGCCTCGCCGATGCGGAGAAGGACGCGGTGCTCGGCGGCAATGCGGCCCGCATCTATCTGACCGGTCGGGGCCGGCCTTAAGGACCAGGTCTCGTAGAGGCCTGTCACTGCGGCGCGAACACTTCCGGGTGATCGGCCGAGAAACGCTCCAGTTCCTCCATCACGGCGTCCAAATGGGCTTCCATGGCGCGCTGCGCGGCCCGCGTGTCACGCGCCTCCAAGGCCGCCAGCAACCTGCGGTGCTCGGCGAGCGTGACGGCGTGGCGGCGTGGTGAGGAAAGGAGGCGGCGGACCCGGTCGATGTTGGCGCGTGAGGCCTCGATCACCCCCGCCACCCGCGGCAGCTCCAGATTGTCCACAAGGATCGCATGGAAGGTGAGGTCGAGAGCATGGAAGCGGGCTCCATCGTCCCGCTTGGCCGCCGTTTCCTGGGACAGCAGATTTTTCTTCAGTGCAGCAAGGGCCCGGGAGGGCAGGCGTCTGGCGGCTTCTCGCGCCACCATCGCTTCCAGCGCCTTACGGATCAGCATCGCTTCCTGGATTTCCGCCAGGCGGATGCGGGCGGCGCGCGTGCCCCTCTGAGGCAGGATTTCGACCAGTCCTTCCGCCGCCAGACGCGCGAGGGCTTCCGAGACCGGGAACCGGGAGACTCCGAGCCTTGCGCAGACCAAGCCCTTGTCGATGAATTCACCCGGCGCGAAGTCCAGGGCGACAATAGCCCCCCGAAGCGAGCGCTCCACGCGCTCGGTCGTCTGCCCGCGCGCTCCCCGCTCGATGGGTTCGAGAAAGCTATATTGTTCCGACTTGTCGTTCATGGGCGCTACGCTAACATGTTAGTTGGTCCGGCAGGCGGACGCCATTGTCTTGTCGGGTCCCATGCGAGCCCATGAGCTCGTCCATGCTCATCAACCGGCCAAAGAGCCGGATGTTTTGGGAGAAACGCCAGCATGACTTTCGTGACCCGCCGCCTGATGCTCGGCCTGACGGCCGCCGTTGCCCTGTCCTTGCCTGCGCTGCCCGCCAGCGCACAGACGAAGCTCAAATGGGCTCACGTCTATGAAACCTCGGAGCCGTTCCACACGCAGTCCGTATGGGCCGCGCAGGAAATCGCGAAGCGCACCAATAACCGGTATCAGATCGATGTCTACCCGGCATCGCAGCTCGGTAAGGAGAGCGATATCAACCAGGGCCTGTCGCTCGGCACCGTCGACATGATCATCTCCGGCCCGAGCTTTGCAGCCCGCAGCTATCCGCCGATCGGCATCGGCTACTATCCCTATATCTTCCGCGATGCCAGTCATCTCCTCGCCTTCGCGAAGAGCGACGTCTTCAAGGAACTGGCGGATGGGTATTCCGAGAAGACGGGCCATCACATGGTCTCCCTGACCTATTACGGGGTACGCCACGCCTCCACGAACAAGCCGTTCAAGACTTGCGCCGAGATGAAGGGCCTCAAGATCCGTGTGCCCGACGCCCCGGCCTATCTGGCGATGCCGCGCTCCTGCGGCGCCAATACGGCGCCGATCGCCTTCGCGGAGGTTTACCTCGCGCTCCAGAACGGCACCGTCGATGCCCAGGAGAATCCATTGACGACCATCGAGGCCAAGAAGTTCTTCGAGGTTCAGAAGCATATCGTTCTCACGGGCCACATCGTCGATCACCTTGCGACCATCATCTCCAAGCAGCTCTGGGCCAAGCTGTCCGACGAGGACAAGAAGATCTTCGCCGATGTCGCCCAGGAGGCCGCCGCGCGCGCCTCGGACGAGATCCAAGCCAAGGAGAAGGAACTGCTCGAAACCTTTAAGCAGAAAGGTCTGACGATCACCGAGGTGAACAAGGACGAGTTCAGGGACGCGGTAGTGAAAAACGTCAGCCTCGAGTCGCTCGGATATCGCAAGGCCGACTACGACAGGATTCTGGCGCTGAAGCCGGAAGGCCTCTAAGGCTTAGGGCAGGGCCGCCGCGGGGCGGCCCTGCCTTCCTGCTCGGGTTCTGCGCTGCCGGATCGCCGCGCCCCGGTTCCGAGGACGAGGTTCACTGTTTCATGACCACTGAAGTTCATACGCAGATCAGCGCCGAACAATTGGCGCAGACGTTCGACGAGAGCGAGCACGCGCCCGTCGATCTCTCCAACTACGCCTTTGAGGATTGGCTGGCGCTCGGGCTGTTCTGGGCGATGACGCTCGCCGTCTTCGTGCAGTTCTTCACACGCTATGTGTTGAACGATTCCTTTGCCTGGACCGAGGAGATTGCGACCAATCTCAACGTAGCGCTGGTTTTCATCGGATCCGCCATGTGCGTACGCATGAGTCGGCACATTCATGTCGACTTTGTCTACCGTTATGTCCCACCTGCTATCGGGCGCATCCTGGCGACATTGGTCGACCTTGCCCGCCTTGTCTTCTTCGCCTACGGGGCCGTGCTGATCTGGCGTTTCATGGGCATTGTCGCAGACGAGCAGATGACGACGATCAATCTGCCGAAGAATCTGACCTATGCGTTCGTCTTCATCGGCTTCCTCCTGATGTGCTTCCGCTCGATTCAGGTCGCGATCGCCAATTGGCGGCGTGGCTATTCCGTGCTCGAGCGGCCCGACGCTTTCGATGCTCCTGTCGTGGCAGAGACCTGATGCTCATTTTGCTAGGCTCCTTTCTCGTTCTCATGATTTTCGGGCTGCCTGTCGCCGTTTCGATGGCGGTCGCCTCCTTACTCTACATTCTCGTGACCGGCATGGTGCCGGACGTGATCGTGGCGCAGCGCATGATCGCGGGCGTCGAGAGCTTTCCGCTGCTCGCTGTCCCGTTCTTTATCCTGGCGGGGAACCTGATGAACATCGCCGGCGTGACCGGCCGCATCTACACGTTCGCCGTCGCCCTCGTCGGCTGGATGAAAGGCGGCCTGGGCCAGGTGAACATCATTGGTTCCGTGATCTTCTCGGGCATGTCCGGCACTGCGATCGCCGATGCGGCCGGCCTTGGCACGATCGAGATCAAGGCCATGAAGGACCACGGCTACTCCACGGAATTCTCCGTGGGCGTCACGGCGGCGTCGGCGACGCTCGGTCCGATCATTCCGCCTTCATTGCCTTTCGTGATCTACGGCATGATGGCGAATGTCTCGATTGGCGCGCTCTTCCTGGGCGGGCTCATACCCGGCGTGATTATGACCATCTTGATGATGGCGACCGTCGCATACTTCGCATATAGGAACGGATGGGGATCGGATACGCCGTTCTCCTGGCGCCGCCTCGGAAATGCCAGCATCGAAGTCGCAATGGTGCTCGCGTTCCCGGTGGCAGTTTGGCTCATGGTTCAGGCCGGTCTCTCGACCAATGTCGCCATTGGGATCGCGCTCGTCGTCCTCCTGGCTCTCGACTGGCATTTCGATTTCTCTGCCGTCATGGCGCTCATGGCGCCCGTTATCCTGATCGGCGGCATGACTCTGGGCATCTTCACGCCGACGGAGGCAGCCGTGGCCGCCGTGATCTGGTCATTGTTCCTGGGGCTCGTGCGCTACCGCTCGATGACCTTCAGGAGCCTCGCCAAGGCGACCTTCGACACGATCGAGACGACTGCGTCCGTGCTCTTCATCGTCACGGCGGCGTCGATCTTCGCCTGGCTTCTGACGGTCAGCCAGGCGGCGCAGATCTTGTCGGACGCGATCCTTGGCTTCACGCAGAGCAAATGGGTGTTCCTGCTGCTGGCCAATATCCTCATCCTGTTCGTCGGCTGCTTCATCGACACGACCGCGGCGATCACTATCCTGGTGCCGATCCTGCTGCCCATCGTGCTCAAGCTCGGCATCGATCCGGTTCATTTCGGCCTGATCATGGTTCTTAACCTGATGATCGGCCTGCTGCATCCGCCCCTCGGCATGGTCCTGTTCGTGCTGGCACGCGTGTCGAAACTCTCCGTCGAACGGACGACCATGGCGATCCTGCCCTGGCTCGTTCCCCTCATGATCGCGCTGATTGCGATCACCTACATTCCCGAGCTGACCCTCTGGCTTCCGCGGCAGATGGGCTTGGGACGATGACAGGGTGGCCGGCGCTCCCTTGTGACAGCGACCATTGATCGAGATGACCATGACATTCCCTCGCACGATCCGCCTTTCCGCTGATGACAATGTCGCCGTTGCCATCGATCTTGTGAGCCAGGGGGATACCGTCTCCGGCCTCACCGCCCGCGAACGGATCCTGCGGGGCCACAAGATGGCGGTCGAACCGATCCGAGAAAACGAGCCGATCCGCAAGTTCGGTCAGATTATCGGCTTCGCCAAGACACATATTGCGCCGGGCGAATGGGTCCATGAGCACAATGTCGGCCTGCACGATTTCGAGCGTGACTACGCTTTCTGCGCCGATGCACGCGACGACGACCTGCTGCCGCCGGAAACGCAAGCGACCTTCGAGGGCTACCGGCGCGCATCCGGTAGGACCGGCACCCGGAACTATATCGGCATCCTCACTTCCGTGAATTGCTCGGCATCCGTCGCACGGTTCGCCGCGGCGGAGATCGAGCGCTCGGGCATCCTGAAGGACTATCCGGGCATCGACGGCATCGTCGCGATCGTCCACGGCACGGGCTGCGGCCATGCGGCCCAGGGGGAAGGGTTCGACATCCTGCGGCGCACGCAATGGGGCTATGCCAGCCATCCGAATTTCGCGGGCGTCGTCATGGTCGGCCTCGGTTGCGAAGTCTTTCAGATCGGCCGCATGAAGAAGGAATACGGCCTGGTGGAGACGGATACCTTCCGGACCCTGACGATCCAGGAGACCGGCGGCACGCGCAAGACTGTCGAGGCGATCGCCTCCGGCATCCGCGACATGCTGCCCATCGCGGCCCGCGCAAGGCGCGAGACGCGTCCGGCTTCGGAACTGGTCCTCGCCCTCCAGTGCGGCGGGTCCGACGGCTATTCGGGCCTCACCGCCAACCCGGCGCTCGGTGTCGCGTCGGACCTGCTGGTGCGCCATGGCGGCACGTCGATCCTGTCCGAGACGCCGGAAATCTACGGGGCCGAGCACCTGCTGACCCGGCGTGCGGCGAGCCGCGACGTGGGCGAGAAGCTCGTCTCCCGCATCCGCTGGTGGGAGGAATACACCGCGCGCAATGGCGGCGAGATGAACAACAACCCGTCTCCGGGAAACAAGGCGGGCGGCCTTACCACGATCCTGGAAAAATCCCTTGGGGCTGCGGCGAAGGGAGGGCGCTCGACCCTGCGGGCCGTCTATGAATACGCGGAGCAGGTGGAGGAGCACGGTTTCGTCTATATGGACACGCCCGGCTACGATCCGGTCGCCGCCACCGGCCAAGTGGCGGGCGGGGCCAATCTCATTGCGTTCACCACGGGTCGCGGCTCCGCCTTCGGGGCCAAGCCCGTCCCGTCGCTGAAGCTCGCAACCAACTCCGAGATGTATCGGCGCATGCAGGAGGATATGGACATCAATTGCGGCGACATCCTCGACGGCGTCCCGCTTGAGCAGAAGGGCGCCGAGATCTTCGATACGCTCCTGCGGGTCGCATCCGGCGAACACACGAAATCGGAGGATCTCGGCTATGGTGATCTTGAATTCGTACCCTGGCAGGTCGGCGCCGTGATGTGATCATTCCGGGCGACGGTTCGCGCCGGCTGTGGCTTTGGCGCGAGCACGGGGCCAGCGCAGCTTTCGACTCTCGAGAGGAGGATCGATTCGAGGTCGTGTTCTTCGACGCGATACCTCGTGGTGGGGGAGAAACCCGTTCCGGGCCCTAAAATCTCTGCGACAAAGTAGCCACAGAAGCATCTTTTCTTGGCTGTAGACGCGAGATTTTAGCGTAGTATTGTTGCGTTTAATGTGCGTGTACAGGGCGCAGCCGCATATCCTCCGAGTAAGGGACATCATTCCTGGGCTTGAAGCAGGCAGGTTCGTATTGTTGAGACTTGCTTCATTCTCAGTCCATTCTATACGAAGTCAGCCCCGATCAATTTCATTCCTTGCTTACCTTTCATGACCGTTCGCCGTCGCTTCCTCCTTGCCTCATCCCTGGCCCGCCTCATCCAAAGGCAACGGGGTGGTTTGCGCCAGATCGAGGGCTTCTTTCCAGAGCGCCCGAATCGTACCGCCTTGGTGCGGCTTGAGGAAAACAGAGGATTGCTCATCCTGAGGGTGGATGGCCCGGATGGTGTGGAAGAGGAGCAGACCGAAGTTCCGATCGCCCACGCCCATGCTCTCCTCGATGTCTGCGCGGGGGAAGTCGCCTACGATCGCACGAAACTCCGGATCGGTGACCGGATCGCCCTGATCGATCAGATCATACACCCGCGCGACGTGCACCTTGTGACCATCGAGTTCGACACTCAAGGGGAGGCGAGGGCTTTCCGTCCTCTGGCATGGTTCGGTCCCGAGGTAACGGGCGATTCCCGTTATAGCCATCAGACCATCGCCCTTGGGGGCCTCAGCGAGTCCGCGGACGTCCCCCTGACCAACACGGCCCTCGATGGACTGCTTGACACCCTGGAGAACCGCTTTCCGCACAAGCCACATGCGCAACTGCGCCGCCAAGCGGCGGACCAGGGCAGGGCTGCCCGACCCGCGCCTGAACATGCGCAGCCCTATGGGCCATCGAGCAAAGCCAATCTCGACGAGATCGAGGAGGCCATCATGCGGGAGATGGAGCTAACCCTTCACAACAAGCGCTTCCAGTAACGGAAGCGAACTGAAAGTCGACCGATAGCGGCGCGTCTGTGCCGTCCCGCTGCGTGCTGGAACGGGCAGGACAAATTTTCGCCGGACGCTCCTAGAGCATCGTGCGGACCCAGCGGGCCGCGCGAGCGAAAAGTGGATCCGGTTTTCCGCGCCTAACGATGCTCTTATCCAAAGGGAAAGCATCGGATGGATCCCAAAAGTGCAAGTCCACTTTTCGCGTCCGATGCTTTAGACGGGAGCCATAAGGGTTGGGACTTCCTGCGGGCTCGCGGAACATTAACCTGACATCAACGTGATCGCCCCACTGTGCTGCCTCGCGACAAAGGAGACGGCACCATGACCACACGGCATCACCGGGACCGGGGACCGATCACCGAAGAGAAGCTCCTCAAGGCCGTTCATATCCTTGCGGATATCGTCGAAAATCGTGGTCCGGCGTTCCGTCCGCTGTACCACGACGTCCGGCAGCAGCTGGCCGAGTTCCGCCTGCAGGAGCAGGCCGACACCGAGTCGGCCGCGATAGCCTCTTTGGCGGAAGATAAGGTTGCCTAGAAGCCGGAATCTTCCGCCGCACGACAGGCTTCTCGCTTTGAGTCGGAGGCCGATGACCTGCGACTGAGGATGTGCAGAATGGAGATCGGATTCGAAAGGATCCGGTCTCCTTTGCTTTCGGTAGGGGCCGAGAAATTAGTTCCCGGTCCATACTTTATATCCGCTTCTCGATCAAAAAAGTACAGATCGGGTTCAGGAATGGCCGTAGCCGGCGGCAAATCCCCATCGTAGGCTTTTTCAAAAAAGGCTTCATTCGGGGCATGGCGGGTTCGGAACCTTATGGCGGCGTCAGATCCAGCACCGAGCTACGACTTCATCATCGCAGGCGGAGGCTCCTCCGGATGCGTGGCCGCAACGCGGCTCGTCCGTGAATTCGGCTGCCGTGTCCTCCTGATCGAACGGGGGCCGGCCAGGACGCCGGCCGTCATGCGCATGCCAGCTGGGTACATGAAATACCTGGCCCGGGATGACTTTCTCGAGATGCACCGGACCGTGCCTCAAGAACGTCTGGGCGGGCGTGCTCCCATCGTGCCTCAGGCGAAGGTTCTAGGCGGCGGCAGCGCAGTGAACGCCATGGTCTACATGCGCGGCCAGCGCGAGGATTATGACGGCTGGGAAGCCTATCTCGGAGGGGGAAGCGGCTGGTCCTATGCCGACGTGCTCCCTCACTTCAAGGCCCTGGAGCGGAACACCAAGTTCAACAACATCTATCACGGGATAGACGGGGATCTGCTGGTGTCCGACCCTGGCAGCCTCTGCGATACGACCCAGGACTTCATCCTTGCGGCACAGGGGCTCGGCCACCCTTACAATCCCGACTTCAACGGCGAGCGCCAATCCGGTGTCGGCGTCATGCAGCATACGATGGGCCGTGCGGCCAATGGTCGGATGCTCCGCTGTGACGCGGTAGCGGCGTTCCTGTCCGGGGTCATGGATGATCCACGCCTGACCGTCGTGACCGACGCGCTCGTGGCCAGAATCCTGATCGAAGCCAACCGGGCCATCGGGGTGGAGTACGTTCTCGGCGGGAATACCGTGCGGGCCTATGCGGATCGGGAAGTGCTTGTGGCGACAGGGACATACAACACGGCGAAACTGCTGATGTTGTCGGGCCTCGGCCCGGCCGGTCACCTGAACGAGCACGGCATCCGAGTGCTTGCCGATCTTCCGGGGGTCGGAGCCAACCTGCAGGATCATCATGAGGTGCCGCTGATTGCCGCCACTCGTGGGCCGAGTGGATATTTCCGGCAAGACAAGGGCTGGCGAATGGTGCGGAACGGACTTCAATATATCCTGTTCGGCACCGGACCCGTCACGACGACCGGGATCGAAGCCTGCCTGTTCTATGATCCGGACGGCGGGGAGCGGCCCACCATTCAGCTTTATTGCGCGCCGATCGTGTATCTGGATCGGGATGTCTCCAGCGCGAAGCCGACCTATGGTGTCACGCTCACCTCCTGTCTGCTGCGGCCTAAGGCGAGGGGCTCGGTCCGGCTGCGCTCTCCCGATCCTGCCGACAAGCCCGTCGTCGACGCGAATTTCTTCGGCGATCCCGATGATCTGCGCCTCACAATGGCCTCGCTCCGCTTTGCCCGCCAGCTGCTCGCGACCAAGCCGATCGGCCCGAAAATCGCCAATGAACTGCTGCCCGGCGCGGATGAGGTGAGCGACGAAGCTCTCACTCAGTTCTGCGGAAGGACGGTGAAAACCAATTACCACCCTTCCGGCTCGGTCCGGATGGGCCCAGACGGCGACCCGATGGCGGTTCTCGATAACCGGATGCGCGTTCGCGGGGTCGAAGGACTTCGGGTCATCGACTGCTCCGCTATACCGTTCATACCCTCTGCCAATACGAACGCTGCCGCCATGATGCTCGGGCACCGTGCTGCGGAATTCGTGGCTGCCCCGAGCAGCCAGCCGCCGGCTCGGGATCGACACCGCGAAAGGGTATCCTAAAAATAAAGGTGCCTTTGACGACATGTTGGAGAGCCGGCCTGCCTGGCCCAGCCGTGCAACGTGGAACTGTCGGAGGGACATACAACAACAACCGCCGAAGAGCGGACATGCGAGGAAACGGCCTGCTGCACCACATGGAGGGCGGCGAGAATGGAACGCAAGTCAGTCCCTGTCTACGAGGTCATCGTCTTTCCACCAGCCGCATCATTTCGATGGAATGTGCATGACTATCCCCACCACTTGGCCAAGTGGCACTACCATGTCGAGTATGAGCTTCATCTGATCCAGTCCTCTTCGGGTACCATGATGATCGGGGACTATGTCGGTCCCTTCGAACCCGAGTGCCTCGTGCTGACCGGCCCGAACCTGCCCCACAACTGGCTGAGCGACACGGGCAGCTTGACCATTCCCGATCGGGATATGCTGATTCAGTTCAGCCCCGAATGCGCCGACCGCATCTGCACGGATTTTCCCGAGTTCGAGGAAGTCCAGGTGCTTCTGGCGGAGGCTGCCTTTGGCCTGCTTTTCTCCGGCGATGCCGCACGGCAGGGAGCCGCGTTGCTTCGCCAGATCGGCACCGCTCAAGGTGCGCGGCGAATGATCCTCTTCCTGGAATTGCTGACGACGCTGGCACGAAAGCCTTCCGAGCGCAGGACGCTGTCCCACCGCGCCCCGGCCGCCACCATCCCGTCGCGCCCATCGGAGAAGGCGGAGCGCGCGATCAACTACATTCACAACAACTACTTCTCGGATATACACCTGAGCGCTGTCGCGCAGCTCTGCGACATGGAGCCAAGCGCATTCTCTCGCTTCTTCAAGAAGCAGACTGGCCATACCTTCGCGAAATACGTCAATCAGACCCGCATCTATTCGGCCTGTACCCTGCTGGCTCATACGGATCGGTCCGTAACCGAGATCTGCTTCGATGTCGGGTTCAACAATATCGCGAACTTCAACCGCCAGTTCGTGAAGTTCTGCGATCAGACACCGTCCGCATACCGACGGACGGCTCGCCGCTGCACCACGCCGGCGCCGGCTCCACTTCAGGAGCATGTCTTCATGCAAACCAGATACGGATTTAACACTGGGCGAGACAAAAAAGTACAAGTCCCGATGAACAGAGGCGTGGAAGAGTTCGTGGGCGCTCAATAGATTTCTCAGAGAGGTCGCCCGAGATCTCCGAGCGACTTCCAGGAGGCAAATTCAGACGATCGCGTCCTGATTTGCTCATCCTGCGCCTGCCATAACAATACGGTCGGTTCCCGAGGAGGGACACCGCATATTTTGTTCTCAAGCGAAAGGACCTCCAGTCCTTGTTGGGAACGAGTTCGGGAGGGAAACTCTATGTATCACTTCAAGGGACTGATTGCCTCTGCGATCACCACGGCACTGCTCTCAAGTACGACGCCGGCCTTTGCCGACTTCTGGTCGGACGCCGCGAAAGGTCTGGAAGGGACGACCATTCGGGGAATCTCGGAAAGCACGCCCCCATCCAATTACGCCAAGGACGTCCTGGCGCCTGCATTCACGAAGGCGACCGGTATCAAGGTCGAGTTCGAGGCGACCTCCTGGGATCAGATGTACGATAAGGCGATCAAGGACATGGAGGCCAATACCGGAATCTATGACTTCGTCTATATCGAACAAGACATCATCTACAGTTATCTCGCCCGCAAATTCCTGGTCGATATCACTGCGGCTCTGAATGAAAGCCCCAATCTCAAGTCACCCGATTTCGATGCGTCTAAGTTCACGAGCTTCATCGACAACTTCAAGGACGATAAGGGCGATCTTTTCGGGGTTCCGATGGAGGCCTTCATCAAAGTTTACCTCTACCGGAAGGATCTGTTCGATGATCCTAAGGTGAAGGAAGCCTACAAGGCCAAGTACGGCACGGATCTTGCTCCGGCGAAGGACCACAAGGAATATCGCCAGATCGCCGAATTCTTCACGGAGTGGGGAAAGGCCAACGGGCAGGAGCTTTGGGGAACGACCGTCCAGGCCGCCTCCGGCCATCCCGCATCGGCCTACGAAGTGGTTGAAAGCATTTTTCCGACATTCGGAATCTACAATTGGGGCATCGATACAAAGAGCTATGGCGCATCGGTTGCGAATGGTGGCCGCCTTAACAGCCCCGAGGCCAAGGCGGCTCTGACATGGTGGATCGGCAATCTTGCCTATGCTCCGCCGGAATCGACATCCAGCACATGGGACGAGGTTGCAGCGACCTTCGCGGCGGGCCGGGCAGCGCAAGGGTTAGTGTATGGCGAGAATGCCGCCTGGATTGCGACCGACGACAAGAAATCGACGGTGGTCGGAAAGGTCGGGGTGGCGCTTCCGCCGGTGGAGCCTGGCGTGATGGAGCAGGCGGCTTCTGGTGAGGGTTACATCGGGTACTACGATGGCGGTGCGTTCGGCATCCCCCATTCGTCGAAGAACAAGAAGGCTGCGCTTCTCTGGCTTCAGTTCATTGGTCAAGAATCCGTACAGGCCGACTGGGCCCTCGCCGGAGCGCGCATTACCCACAAGGCGACCTACGATGATCCGAAGGTAAAGGACCAGGACAAGAAGGTCGACGGCTACTACACCCTGATGCGCGAGAAAGGTCCGCTCTTCCGCGGCGCTCCTCCTTTCCCGTTCCACAATCAGGTTCGTGAGGCGATCGCACCTTTCATCTATCAGGCTATCACGGGCGAGTTGAAGCCTGACGAAGCCCTCGACAAGGCGGCTGCGGCAGCCGATGCCGAGTTGAAGAACCTCGGCTAC
>Ga0180215_1001096_pt1 | contig 30809 bp, 20 predicted proteins | sample eDN3rd37CBELigBY_FD_128871 | JGI IMG/M metagenome (GOLD analysis project Ga0180215, IMG submission 128871) | Enriched backyard soil microbial communities from Emeryville, California, USA - eDNA 3rd pass 37_C BE-Lig BY (version 2) (version 2) | ecosystem: Environmental > Terrestrial > Soil >...
AGGCCGTAGCCCTCGAGGACCGACAGGCCCAGCACCTCGAAGAAGTGCGCGATCTTCGGCGAGAGCGGCGCGCCACCGGAGACGAAGATCCGGATCCGCCCGCCGAGCCGCTCGTCCCGCAGGGTCCTGGCGACCTTGGCGAGGACCAGCTTCTGCGCGAGGGCCCAGCCGACGCCGCCGTAGGACTTCCCCGCCTCCTGGGCCTCGACGTACTCGTCGAAGAGCTTCATCGCCCAGGCGAAGAGCTTGCCCGAGATGCCGGGCTTGGCCATCCCGTTCTCGATCACGGTGCCGTAGACCTTCTCGAAGACCCGTGGCGCCGACGGGATGATCGACGGGCGGATCTCGCCGGCGTTCGCCACCAGCTTCTCGGGGCTCTCCGCGAAGGCGACGATCGCCCCCAGGTGCCACCACACCGCCTGGACCACCTTCCCGAAGGAGTGGGCCAGGGGCAGGAAGAGGAGGATCGAGTCCCCGGGCTGGAAGAGCCCCACCTGCGCCACCGCCTCCGCCTCGTAGCACCAGTTGGCGTGGGTGAGCATCACTCCCTTCGGCTTGCCGGTGGTTCCGGAGGTGTAGAGGAAGGTCGCGGTGTGGTCCGGCTCGATCGACTCGACCCGCTGGTCGAAGCCCTCGCGCGGGGCTCCCTCGCCCATCCGCTCCAGCTCGGCCAGGGTGATCACCCACTCCTTGTCGGCCTCGGCGACCTCGCCCTCGAAGAGGATCGCCTTCCCCAGGTTGGGGAGCCGGCTCCGCTCCGTGCGGACCTTGGCGAGCTGCGCTTCGTTCTCCACGAAGACGTGGCAGGAGCCCGAGTCCTCGAGGATGTACTGGACGTCGTGGGAGAGGATCGAGTGGTAGATCGGCACGGTGATCGCGCCCGACGCGAGGATGCCCGCGTCCGCCAGCGGATGCTCGAAGCGGGTGGCGCTCAAGATCGCGACCCGATCCCCCGGCTCGACCCCCAGCGCGACCAGGCCGTCTGAGAGCCGCCTGCTGAGGTCGACCAGTTCCTGCCAGGTGCAGGTCTGCCAGCTCCCGCCCTTCTTGTACTGGGCCGCGGGGCCATCCGGGTGCTTGGCCGCCCGATCCATGAGCATCCGGATCATGTTCGCGGGGATGGGGAACGGCACTGCGGGATGCTGGCTCATCTTTGCCTCTGCTCTCACCATGGTCTACCCCTTGGGAGCGGGCCGGATGCCGACGCCGCGTCACCAACGAATCCAGCGATCTGGGTCAATGCAAAACAAGGACGGTGCAGCAGCAGACCTACCATACGCATGGTCCGGGCGCCAACGGCGGAAGTCGCGCCTCCTCCGGGGCCCTTCCCCGGAATTGTCCGCCCTCTGACGCCGGCAGAACGGCCTCCGGTCTCCCGCTTCGACCCCCGGTTGGTTGCCAAGTCGCATTCCGTTGCCATGTTGGCCCCTACCTGAGCTAATGCCTCCCAGAAGGGCCGTGATCCACGGGTCTTTCCGGTTGGCATCCGAGGGCTACAAGGAATCAGGAGCGTGCGGGCGAGCGCCCGGATGCTCCGTTGCGAGAGCGAGAAAGCCATGTCGGACGAAGAGAAGAAGAACGATGAGGGCACCGCACAGGCCGGTGCACCCGTGACCTTGGAGGAGCTCCCCCAGGTGCTCCCGATCCTGCCGCTGCGCAACTCCGTCTTCTTCCCCGGCGGCGTCCTGCCCCTCGCGGTGGGAAGACAGAAGACCATCGCCCTGATCAAGGACGCCGTCCGCGACGACCAGGTGATCGGGGTGGTCACCCAGCGCAAGGCGGAGGAGGAGGATCCCGGCGCGGACGATCTCCACTCGGTGGGGACCGTCGCCCGGATCGTCAAGCTCCTGAAGATGGGAGAGGACAACTACTCCCTCGTGGTGCAGGGGATCTCCCGCTTCCGGATCTCGGAGCTGATCCAGGAGGAGCCCTACCTCAAGGCGCGGATCGAGGCGGTGGACGAGGCCCTCGACCACGAGGAGGTCGAGGTCCAGGCGCTGGCGATCAACCTGAAGAAGCTCGCCCGCGAGGTGATCGAGCTGATGCCAGAGCTCCCGGCCGCTGCCGGCGAGCTGGTGGAGTCGATCACCCACCCGGGCCACCTCGCCGATCTGATCGCCGCGAACGTGGACGTCACCCTGGAGGAGAAGCAGCAGGTCCTCGAGACCATCGACCTGAAGGCGCGGATGAAGCTCGTCCTCGAGCTCCTCAACCGCAAGCGGGAGGTGCTCAAGCTCTCCAGCAAGATCGACAGCCAGGTGAAGGGGGAGATGTCGAAGACCCAGCGCGAGTACTACCTGCGCCAGCAGCTCAAGGCGATCAAGGAGGAGCTCGGCGACCTCACCGACGAGGAGGAGGAGGATCTCGACGAGCTCGCCGAGCGGCTGAAGAAGGCGGGGCTCCCCCCCGAGGTGGAGAAGGTCGCGAACAAGGAGATGAGCCGGCTCAAGAGCATCCCTGCCGCGAGCTCGGAGTACACCGTCTCGCGCACCTACCTCGAGTGGCTGGCGGACATCCCCTGGACCAAGAAGACCGAGGACAACCTCGACATCGAGAACGCCCGCCAGGTCCTCGACGCGGATCACTACGACATCCAGAAGGTGAAGAAGCGGATCCTCGAGTACCTCGCCGTGCGCAAGCTCAAGAACGACATGCGCGGGCCGATCCTCTGCCTGGTCGGACCTCCCGGCGTGGGCAAGACCTCCCTCGGTCAGTCGATCGCCCGCTCGATCGGCCGCAAGTTCGTGCGCCTCTCGCTCGGCGGCGTCCGGGACGAGGCGGAGATCCGCGGCCACCGCCGCACCTACGTCGGCGCCCTCCCCGGCCGGATCATCCAGTCGATGAAGAAGGCGGGGACCATCAACCCGGTGATGATGCTCGACGAGATCGACAAGCTGGGCGCGGACTTCCGCGGCGATCCCAGCGCGGCGCTGCTGGAGGTGCTGGACCCGGAGCAGAACAACACCTTCAGCGACCACTACGTGGACGTGCACTACGATCTCTCGAACATCCTCTTCATCGCGACGGCGAACCAGCTCGAGCCGATCCCGGCGCCGCTGCGGGACCGGATGGAGATCATCGAGCTGCCCGGATACACCTTCGATGAAAAGGAACACATCGCCCGCCTCCACCTGATCAAGAAGCAGCTCCGTGAGCATGGGATCTCCGAGGAGCTCCTCGAGCTCACCGACAAGGCGCTGGAGAAGGTGATCGTCGGCTACACCCGCGAGGCAGGCGTGCGAAGCCTGGAGCGGCGACTCGCCGACATCGCCCGCGCCGTGGCGGTGGAGGTGGCGAGCGGCCGCACCGAAAAGAGAGTCATCGACGAGGAGGACGTGGTCACGATCCTCGGCCCGGAGAAGTTCTACAACGAGGTCGAGGAGCGCACCGAGGTCTCGGGCGTGGCGACGGGCCTCGCCTGGACCCCCTCCGGCGGAGACATCCTCTTCATCGAGGCGACGAAGATGCCCGGCAAGGGGAACCTCACCCTCACCGGTCAGCTCGGCGACGTGATGAAGGAGTCGGCGCAGGCCGCCCTCTCCTACGTGCGGAGCAAGAGCTCTTCCCTGGGGCTGGACAGCAACTTCCTGGAGAAGCAGGACCTCCACGTCCACTTCCCCGCCGGCGCGATCCCCAAGGACGGCCCTTCGGCGGGCGTGACGATCGTCACCGCCCTCGTCTCGCTCCTCACCGGGATCCACGCCAGGGGCGACACGGCGATGACCGGTGAGATCACCCTGCGGGGCCACGTGCTCCCGGTGGGTGGGATCAAGGAGAAGGTCCTCGCCGCCCACCGGGCCGGGATCAAGCGGATCATCCTCCCGGAGCGCAACCGCAAGGACATCGTGGACGTGCCGGACCAGGCGAAGAACGAACTGGAGTTCACCTTCGTCGCCAACCTGGACGAGGTGCTGAAGGCGACCCTGCAGCGCTCGCCCTTCGGTGGCGGGGGTGAGGAGACCGCAGGGGAGCGCGGCGGAGCTGCAGAGATCCGCGCCTGATCCACCTGGAGCAGAGCAGGCCCTCGACCTCCGCATGCAGTCCGCATGCAGGAGGCGAGGGCCTTCTTGTATCCGCAGGCGACGAGGTCCGACCGGATGTCTCTATTTTTCAGGTGTGACGCAGGCCTACATCTCACCACGACGCAGCTGCCTCGCCGCCGCAGGAATCTTGGATACTCCATAAAATTCGGATAAAGATTGCCCCCTGGACGGAAGCGGATCCGGAGGGTTCGATGATTCGATCGTGGTTTTCGTTGGCGCTGGTGGGCGCGCTGATGGTGAGCGTGGCGGCCGGCTGCGGCGGAGCCGATCCGAGCGCTCCGGATGGAAATGGCGGGACCGGCGGCGTCGGCGGCAGCGGCGGGAGCGGCGGCGTCGGAGGCTCCGGCGGGACCGGCGGCGGCGGCACGGGCGGAACGGACGTCGGAGAAGGGGGCACCGGGGGCGTCGAGAACCCGCGCCCCAAGCCGGAACCCTCCGCCCCGGACGGCCACCAGCGGGACTACGACTGCGACGGGCTGAGCGACGCCGAGGAGTTCGGCACCATCTACCCCTCGGGCCTGCGCACCGATCCTTTCAAGGCAGACACCGACGGCGACGGCATCCCGGACGGCGTCGAGGTGGGCCGCAAGACGAGCCCGGATCCGACCTGCACCGACTTCGTCGGCGACCAGGACCCCTCGACCACCACCGACCCCACGAACCCGGACACCGACGGTGACGGGATCCCCGACGGCGTCGAGGACCGCAACCACAACGGCAGGGTCGACCCGGCCGAGACCGACCCCAACAAGAAGGACACCGACGGCGACGGGATCCCCGACGGGATCGAGGACGAGAACCGGAACGGCAAGGTCGATCCAGGCGAGACCGATCCCAGGCTCCGCGACAGCGACGGCGACGGGATCCCGGACGGGGTCGAGGACTCCAACCAGAACGGGATCTGGGAGCCCGACCTCGGCGAGACCGATCCCACGAACCCCGACACCGATGGCGACGGCCTCCTCGATGGGGAGGAGGACCTCAACTGGAACCAGATCGTCGATCCGGGCGAGACCGACCCGCTGGTCCCCGACAACCCCTGGACCGACAGCGACGGCGACGGCCTCTCCGACATCGAGGAGCTCTACTGGGGGACGGATCCGCACGAGTCCGACAGCGACGGCGACGGGATCCCCGACGGCGTCGAGGTGTGGAACGGGACCGATCCCCTCTCCAAGGACACCGACTGCGACGGAATCCCGGACGGGGTCGAGGACGCGAACCGGAACGGGATCTGGGACCTCGGCGAGACCGATCCCCGCAGGCCCGACACCGACGGTGACGGCCTCCCGGACGGACTGGAGCTCGGCTACACCAGCACGCCCGAGGCCGCCCTCTGCGCAGGTCGCTTCCTGCCGGATCTCGATCCGTCGACCACCACCGATCCCCTCGCCCGCGACACGGATCGCGACGGCCTCGACGACGGCGAGGAGGACCTGAACCGCAACGGCAGGGTCGACGCCGGCGAGACGGATCCCGAGCTCCCGGACACCGACGACGACGGGATCCCCGACGGGATCGAGATCGACGCCGGCACCGATCCCCTCTCCCCCGACACGGACTGCGACGGGATCCCCGACGGGGTGGAGGACGCAAACCGCAACGGGATCTGGGAGCCCGAGCTGGGAGAGACGGACCCTCGCAACCCCGACACGGACAACGACGGCCTCCCCGACGGGCTCGAGCTCGGCTACGAGACCACCCCCGAGCCCAGGTGCGGCGATCGCTTCAAGCCCGACCTCGATCCGCAGACCACGACGAACCCGCTCAATCCGGACACCGACGGGGACGGCGTGATGGACGGGGCCGAGGACGGAAACAACAACGGCAGGCTCGACGCCGGCGAGACCGATCCGCTGGTGGCGGACGACTTCGATCCCGCGGTCATCGCTGCCTGCGGCACGGCGAACCTCAGCCCGATCCTCTTCCATGCGGAGCGCGCCGCCGACGTCCGGTTCGCCACCCGCGCGGGCTGGACCGAGTCCCACCTCCTCGTCGACGGGGCGGGACGGCCCGTCGGCCGCTCCCTCTTCGCCCCGACGGGCCCCACCCAGCCTGTACCCATGGCCGCCTTCGCCCTGGTCAAGCCGGCGGAGGGGGACGCGGTGGCGCAGGAGGCAGCCGACAGGGCCCGCTTCGGAGGCATCGGCTCCCCGGTGATCCAGCCCTTCACCACCTGGGACGGCTACCCGGCGGTGCGCGCCCTCTACGACCTCTCCAGCAGCGAGGATCTCAAGGACGAGGCCAACCGCCTGATCCGCGCCCTGATCCCGGGGGCGACAGGCCTCCTCTCCGGCAGCGCCGGCGTCACCGGGCCCTTCAAGTTCCAGGTCGAGTACGTGGTCCGCGATCCACGCAGGGCCGTGGTGGTCGGCGCGTTGGTGGAGGCCTCCTCCTGGGTCCTCGAGAACGTCACCCTCCTGGACGATCTCGCCAACGGCACCGCCCTCGGCCAGTTCCCCGACGCCACCAACGTTGCGTGCGACCGGTTCGAGACCGCGGGCTGGCCCACCATCGACTTCCTCTTCGTGATCGACAACTCCGGCTCCATGGGCGACAAGCAGACCGCCCTCGGCAACGCCGCCGACGCCATGGCGGCCCAGCTCGAGAACGCCGCCATCGACTGGCGCATCGCCACCATCACCACCGACCTGGACCGGAACGGCACGGGGAACAAGCGGCTCGCGCCCTTCACCCGCGACGTGGAGCAGTTCAAGATCGACGCGAAGCCGGGCACCAACGGCAGCGGCACCGAGCGCGGCTTCCAGCCGGTGCGCTGCGCCCTCGGCGGCGGCTCGGGCTGCACCCACTCCTCGATCCAGAACGGCTACTTCCTGCCGAAGGCCGTCAACGATCCCCACAAGATCCGCCCCGACGCATCCCTCGTCATCATCTTCATCTCCGACGAGCCGGAGCAGAGCACGGGGACCGTGGAGAGCTGGGTGGAGGAGTTCAAGGATTGGGACGGGGAAGGGAACGCCGCCTTCGCCGCGGGGATCATCACCTGCGACTCCCGCCACAACAACAACTGCGTCAGCCACGCGAGCCGCCTGCGCTACGGCGAGCTGATCACCGAGATGGGCGGTGTCCTCGGCGACCTGCAGGATCTCAGCACCATCTCCCCGACGATCAACGCGATCATGAACACGGTGATCGGCGCCACCTCCGCCTACGAGCTGACGAACCCGCCGATCTCCGCCTCGATCAAGATCGCCGTCGATCCGGCGGCGCTGGTGACCCCCGAGAGCGGCGGCTGCAACGCGGCGGATCTGCCCCGGAGCCGGCAGAACGGCTTCGACTACGACGGCGCCTCCCAGCGGATCAACTTCTTCGGTGACTGCCGCCCCCGGGCGGACGCGACCGGCTCCGCCGTCGCCGCCAGCTACCGATACTGGATCGACCTGAGCCCGGATCCCTACTCCGACGAGCCCTGTGGGGGCTGCGTCTCTCCTCTGCTCTGCAACGTCGAGTCGGGGATCTGCGAGTGCCCGTGGGATTGCGGGGGTGGGGCACCGAACCCGAACTACCGCTGCAACCAGGCCACCTGCCAGAACGAGTGCCCGGCAGACTGCGGCCAGCGCAAGCCCGGCGAGCACTTCATCTGCGATCAGGCGAGCTGCACCTGGACCTGCGACGCGACCTGCAACGGCCAGCCCAAGCCTGGGGAAAACCTCGTCTGCGACCAGTCGAGCTGCACCTGGAGCTGCCCCGAGGACTGCGGCGGCGGCCTCGAGGCCAACCAGTTCTGCGACCGGCTGAGCTGCGAGCCCACCTGCGCTCCGGACTGCGGCGGCACCTGCGGGGCGAACGAGGTCTGCGACACCGACTCCTGCGGCTGCGAATGCCAGGAGCCCGCGATCTCCCCGGCGCCGGGCTTCGTCTTCGACGAGGCGAGCTGCTCCTTCGTCTGCGAGCCGGAGCTGATCACCGAGTGCGGTGGCGCTCGGCAGGTGGATCCCACCACCTGCCAGTGCATCTGTCCGGTGAACTGCGGCGGCTGCGACGGGGTCTGCGACCAGCAGGGCTGCGTCTGCTATCCATTTGGATGAGGAGATCGCCCCCCGCTCCGGCGGGGCGATCCCTTCACGGGCGCAGGGAGCCCAGGCGCCGCCCTGCGTCCACTGCTGGACGCTGCGGCCACAGCCCTTCTCCGCCTCCCGTTCGGGCCGCCTCGAGACGGGCTCCCGCCCGGCATAGAAACGTTGCCTGGCGTCTACCGGGCCCTCTAGAATGAAGCTTTCCGGTCGGCGTTGCGCGGGAGCAGCGGTCGTCCTGGCCCCTCTTGCCAGGTTCGACGCGTGGGCTTGCAGGTGAGCCAGGCCGCTCGCACCGCGCGCTGTCGGCCCTCTTCGAGGGCATGACCTTGGCGAAGACGAAGATAGCGGTGCTCACTGGCGGCGGCGACTGCCCTGGACTGAATGCCGTGATCCGCGCGGTCTCGAAGAGCGCCGCTTCGCGGGGTTGGGAGCTCGTCGGCTTCCAGGACGGCTACCTCGGCGTGGTGGAGGATCTGCCGACGATCCCTCTTCCGCCGGAGGCCGTGCGGGGGATCCTCGATCGAGGCGGCACGATCCTCGGCACCTCCAACAAGGCCAACCCCTTCCGCTATCCGGTCCGCCAGCCCGACGGGAGCTGGGCGGAGGCCGACGTCTCCGACCAGGTCCTCGCGCGGATCCGCAAGCTGGGGATCGACTGGCTGATCGCCATCGGCGGAGACGGGACCCTGCAGATCTCCCACGGCCTCGCCCAGAAGGGCCTGAAGGTAGTCGGCTGCCCCAAGACCATCGACAACGATCTCTCCGACACCGATCTCACCTTCGGCTTCGACACCGCCCGCGCCACCGCCACCGACGCAGTGAACAAGCTGCACACCACCGCGGAGTCCCACGACCGGGTGATGCTCCTGGAGGTGATGGGCCGCACCGCAGGCCACCTCGCCCTCCACGCCGGCATCGCGGGAGGTGCGGAGGTCGTCCTGCTCCCCGAGATCCCCTACGAGATCGATCCGATCGTGCGGGCGATCCGCAACCGCAGCGCGCAGGGACAGAGCTTCTCGATCATCGTGGTGGCGGAGGGCGCGTACCCAAAGGGCGGCGAGATCTCGATCGTCGATGACGCGGAGGCGGTCCCGGGTCGGGGGGTGGTCCGCCTGGGCGGCGCCGGCAAGGTCCTCGCCGACGAGCTCGCCAAGCGGATCACCGAGCACGAGATCCGGGTGACGGTCCTGGGGCACCTGGCCCGGGGCGGCACCCCCACCGCCTTCGATCGGGTCCTCGGCTCCCGCTTCGGCTGCAGGGCGATCGAGCTGATCGCCGAGGGCAAGAGCGACCACATGGTGGCGCTCCACGGCGACCAGGTGGTGGCGGTCCCGCTGCAGCACGCCTCGAAGACCCGGCTCGTCGATCTGGGGGGCGAGCTGGTGCGAAACGCCAGGCAGCTTGGGATCTGCCTGGGCGACGACGTCCCCCAGCCCGGGGCCTTGAGCGGGGAGGCCTAGGTGATCGGGACGCAGCTCGATCGATACCGGCTGATCGAGGAGCTGGGCAGCGGCGGGATGGCGGTGGTCTACAAGGGCCTCGACCTCTCCCTGGGCCGCGACGTCGCCGTGAAGGTGCTGCACCCCCACCTCGCCGGCAAGGAGGAGAGCCGCAGGCGCTTCTCCCGCGAGGCCCGGGCCGTGGCCCGGCTCCAGCACCCCAACATCGTCGAGATCTACGACTTCTCCGGCGACGAGGAGAGCCAGAGCTTCATCGTCACCGAGTACGTCCGCGGCAGGACCCTGCGGGTCTTCGGCGACGAGGTCGGCTTCGGCCTCCCGGAGATCGGGGTGCTGGTCGTCGAGCGCCTCGCTGCGGCTTTGGAGCACGCCCACGCCGCCGGGGTGGTCCACCGGGACCTCAAGCCCGAGAACGTCATGGTCCGCGACGACGGCGCCCTGAAGCTGATGGACTTCGGCATCGCCCGCATGATCGGCCAAGACGAGCGGATGACCATGACCGGCGCCATGGTGGGATCGCCCCTCCACATGGCCCCGGAGGTGATCGAGGGCAGGGAGGCTGGGGAGCGCGCGGACATCTTCTCCCTGGGGACGATCCTCTTCTGGCTGGTCACCGGCCACATGGCCTTCCAGGGGAACAACACGACCCAGACCCTGCGCATGATCCTGGAGGGCGAGTACCCGGATCCCCGGCGCTTCGCCCCCGCCGCCTCCGACGAGCTCGTCGCGGTGATCGCACGCTGCCTCCAGCGGGATCCCGACGCCCGCTTCCCGTCCATGGCTGCGCTCCGCGAGGCGCTCACGGCGATCCTCGAAGCGGATGGGGTCGAGGCCGGGGAGGAGGCGCTGCGCTCCTTCTTCGTCGATCCGGAAGGCTTCCGGAAGACCCTGCACCAGCAGATCGTCGAGAGGCTCGTGGCCCGGGGCAAGGAGGCCCTCGACGAGCGGCGCCCTGCCCTGGCGCTGGGATTCTTCAACCGGGTCCTCGCCCTGGAGCCGGACGAGCCCAGGGTGAAGGCGCTCCTGGAGGGGATGAGGCGCAGGCAGGTGATCCGCCGCAGGCTCCTGCGCTCCAGCCTCGCGGCGGGGCTGCTCGTCGCGGTCGGCGCGTCAGCGTGGGGCCTCGCTGGCTGGCTCCCCGCCTTCATGGACCGGCGCGCCGCCTCTCCGGAGGCGGGGGACGAGCTCGCGCTCCCCACTCCCGACGCTCCCAGAGACGGGGGCGCGGCACCCCAGGGCCCTGACTCCCCGAGCGACGACGTAATCGACAGGATCACCCATCGCGGCGCCTCGGACGCAGCCGAACCCGAGTCCCCTGGCGAGATCGCAGCGGCGATCGGCGCCTCCGGGGTCGATCGAAAGCCTGTCGCGAGGAGGCCTGCGGAGAGCGCGAACACCAGGGGAACCGGCCCTGCCGCCTCTCCGGGGAGCGGGACACCGCCTCCGCCCATCCCGGCGGAGCTCGTGCCGCTGCAGCTTCGGTGGGTCCCCCAGGGCGCGGTCCTCTTCATCGACGGGGTCCGCAAGGACACGGTGGCCCCGAGCTGGTCCGGCAGCCTCGCCCAGGGGCGCCACGTGATCACCCTCTCGCATGACGAATGCTGCGAGCCCCTCGAGGAGACGATCGTCCTGCGCGCCGGCGACGAGCCCCTCCAGCGCAGCCTCGTCCTGGCCCCACGCGAGAGCGGCTGGTTCCTGGTCGAGGCCAACGAGCCGCAGGCGGAGGTCTGGCTCGACGGCACGTTCAAGGGTACCGTCGAGGACGTGAACCGCAGAGGCGGCGTCGCCGTCGGCTTCTCCAAGGATGATACGGGGCGCGAGCGATACGTGAAGACCGTCCAGTTCGAGCTCTTCTCCCCGCGGGGGATCGAACCTCGCCATCGAGTCGTCGCCGAGGTAGACGTGCGCGCCGGGCAGCGCTCCCGGACCCAGCGCCTGCGGCTCCCCTCCCCCCGCGCGGCGGATCCCCAGGGCACCCTGAGCCGAGACGGGACCAGCCCATGATCCGGGTGGGCTCCGCCGCCTTGCTCGCAGCGCTCGTCGCCGCAGCGGCCCTCATGGTGCCGCAGCTCGCCTCCGCCAGCGCCGAATCCGAGCTCCAGAAGGCGCGGGACGCCTTCGAGTACGGCGACTACGAGCGGGCCCGGGAGGGTGCAGAAGACCTGCTCCGCCGCAACGTCCTCTCGCGGGACGAGCAGCTCATCGACGCCAACCGGATCGTCGCCCTCGCCTACCTCTATGGGAAGAGCCCGGACCGGAAGGAGAAGGCGACCCGCTACTTCCTCCAGCTCCTCTCGATCGAGCCGGAGTACCGGCTGGACCCCTTCTTCACGCCGCCGGCAGCGGTGGAGTTCTTCGACACCGTCCGCAGGGATCACGAGGAGCAGCTCGCCCCGATCCGGGAGCAGCGCAGGGTCGCCAAGGAGGCCCGGAGGGCGGAGGAGCTGGCCCGGCAGCGCTTCCTCGACGAGCAGGCGCGAGCTGCGGCGCGGGCGAACGAAGGCGCGGTCAGCGTGGTGGAGCGACGCCACCTGGCCCTGGTCTTCCTCCCCTTCGGCGCGGGTCAGTTCCAGAACGGAGACACGACGGCGGGGACGATCCTCGCCTCGATCCAGCTCGTCGCCGGGACCGCGAGCGTGGCGAGCTTCCTGGCAGTCCACGACCTGAGCGCAGGTGGGAAGGTCCGCCGCGCCGACCTCCCCCTGGCGCGCAACCTCGACACCATCAAGTGGTCCACCGCGGCGATCTTCTACCTCGCCTGGGGATATGGCGTGGTCCAGGCCTGGAACCGCTTCGAGCCAGAGGTCTCGGTGGGCGTTGTGGAGCCTGCGACGGCGGCGTCCCCTGCGTCGGGCCCGCCTCGCATCGTCCCCGTCGTCTCGGCGGACGAGGACGGCGCGACCCTCGGGCTTTCGATGCGTTTTTAGGGAGGGGCGCTGGCGAGTGGTTCCCGCCTCCGCCGCCGACCTGCTACGCTGGGGCCCATACCGTTCGTCGTTTCGCGTCGGCCATTCCGCTCGAGGAGTAGCTCCCAGATGCCTTCGCTCTACATCCGGCTCCCGGACGGCACCAGCCGCAGGGTGTCGCTCATCAAGCAGCTCACCACCATCGGCCGCTCCGCCGACAACGACGTGGTGGTCGACGACCTCTCGGTCGCCCCTGCCGCCCTGCATCTGCGAAGGGCCGGCGATCGGATCGAGGCAACCGCGCTGGACGCCCCCTTCCTCCACAACGGAAAGAAGCGCAACGAAGCCGTCGTCGCCGAGGGCGACACCCTGGATCTCGGCAAGATCCAACTTCGCATCCAGCGCGAGAACAAGGCGGTCTTCCCCTCCTCCGACCCGCGGACCTCGAGGCCCGGGGAGGAGAGCCTCGCCTCACTGCGCTCCCTCCACGCCTTCTCCGAGGTGCTCCTCGGCGACCACCCCATCGGCGCCCTGCTGGAGCGGCTGATGGACGAGGTGATCCAGATCACCGGCGCCGACAAGGGGCTCTTGATCCTCCTCGAGGGTGAGGAGCTCTTGGTCAAGGTGGCCCGCAACGTGGGCAGGGAGAACATCGACAGCGCCCTCGAGCGGGTCTCGGACTCGATCGTCAACAAGGTGATCCAGCAGAAGAAGGCGCTGATCGTCTCCGACGCCCTCCACGACGAGGAGTTCAAGAGCGCCCAGAGCGTGGTCAACCTCAAGCTCTCCAGCGTGATGTGCGCGCCGCTGATGGAGCGCGGCGAGCTCTTCGGCCTCCTCTATGTGGGCAACGATCAGGTGGCCCACCTCTTCGAAGAACAGGACCTGGAGATCCTCACGATCTTCGCGGCCCAGGCCTCGCTCCTCCTGCGAAACGCCTTCCTCCTCAACGAGCTGCGCCTGGACAACCAGGAGCTGCGCAAGAAGCTCGACGACAGCCGCTACGGCGAGCTCCTGGGTGCCTGCTCTGCCATGCGGGACATCTACCGGAAGATCGACAAGATCTCGAAGACCGATGTCTCGGTGCTGATCACGGGGGAGACGGGCACCGGCAAGGAGGTGATCGCCAAGGAGATCCACCGTCGCTCCCGGCGCGCCGACGGCCCCTTCGTCGCGATCAACTGCGGCGCCATCCCCGAGAACCTGCTGGAGAGCGAGTTCTTCGGTCACGTGAGAGGCGCGTTCACAGGGGCGGCGCAGACCCGCATCGGCCGCTTCCAATCCGCCAACAAGGGCACCCTCTTCCTGGACGAGATCGGCGAGATGCCGATCCACCTCCAGGTGAAGATCCTCCGGGCGCTGCAGGAGCGGGTGGTGACGAAGGTCGGGGACACCCGCTCGGAGGCCATCGACATCCGGGTGATCGCCGCCACCAACCGCGACGTGCTCGAGGCGATCCGGGAGGGCACCTTTCGTGAAGACCTCTACTACAGGCTCAACGTGGTCTCCCTCCACCTGCCGCCCTTGAAGGAGCGGGGCGACGACATCGTCGTCCTCGCCCGCTACTTCCTGCAGACGTTCACGAAGGAGCTCGACTCGAAGGTGCGGGGCTTCACCCCCACGGCGATCGGGGCGATGAAGCGCTACGCCTGGCCCGGCAACGTCCGCGAGCTCGAGAACCGGGTGAAGAAGGCGGTGGTCCTGGCGGATCGGAGCCTGATCAGCGCCGAGGACCTGGAGCTCCACCCCGAGATCCTCGAGCCGGTGATGCCCCTGCAACAGGCCAAGGACGAGTTCCAGAAGCGCTACATCAACGAGATCCTGGAACGAAACGGCGGGAACCGCACCAAGACCGCCAAGGATCTCGGCGTCGATCCGCGCACCATCTTTCGGCATCTCGAGTCGGAACGGGCAGGTGAAGAAGCCTCCTCCGATCCCTGAAGGCCGAAGGGATGAGTCCTCTCACCCGAAGCGCGAGGCGACGGGGAGCGCCACCCGCTTGCCGGGTCGATCCCTTCGCAGACACTGCGCCGCGGCCCTGCCGCCTCGAAATGAGATACGATCGGCCTCCGATGCGAAGCCTCGCCGCCCTCACCCTCGTGCTCTGCGCCAGCTTCCTCTGCGGCTGCCTCGTCCCCCAGCCGCTGGAGGAGGAGCCGCCGGTGGATCCCTTCGCCAACGCCGCGCCCCGGATCGTGCAGCGGAGCCCGGCGGGTTCGGTGATCCGGACCCAGCGGGGCTGCGAGCGGGTGGTGCTCTCGCTGGACGCGATCGAGGATCTGGATCCGGAGGACGACCTCGAGGTCCGCTGGTTCATCAACTACGAGCAAGGCCGTTGGGATCCGGTGCGGGTCAATAGCATTCGCGCCGAGAACCGCTTCCAGGACGGGATCCTCTTCCCCTCCCGCGACTCGCTCCATGTCTCGTTCGACCAGTATCGGGATCCGACCCTGGTGGTGGAGGCGGTGGTCTCGGACGGCTTCGACGACGATCCCGACAAGGAGCCGATCCAGCGCGCCGTCCGCCAGCGGCGGGCCTACGCCGAGGTGGCGTGGACCATCCTGGTGGAGGGGACGCAGGAGTGCATCCCATGAGGCGCCTCGCGGCGATCCTGGCCCTGGCGATCGCCGCCGGCTGCGGCTTCGGCTCGACCGGCGCCGAATGCACCCTCTCGGAGGACTGTGACGCAGGCCTGGTCTGCTTCGCCTCCACCTGCCGCGCCTCCGGGATCCCGCAGGGAACGATCGCCTGGCGGATCAGCCCGGATCCGTCGTCCGGCCTCGTCCCAGCCGCCTTCGATCACCGGCAGGGTCCCCTCGACTTCACCCTCTGCCCCCCTTCCACCATCGCGGGGACCCTGGGCTTCGAAGGGAGGGCGCGCCTGGTGGCAGAGGGCGAGCTCGCGTCCCTGCCCCGGATCGAGGAGCGCCACGAGCTCCTCGTCGACCAGGCCTTCGAGGTCGGTCTGCCGCCAGGGGGCTGGACCCTCACCTTCCATCCCCTGAGCGGCCTCCCGCCGATCCGCCGAAAGGTGCAGCTCGCCCGCTGCGAGACGCGGATGCTCTCGACGATCGAGAGCGGCCCCACCCGCACCGCCAGGCTCCAGCTCGTGATCGAAGAAGCCCTCGATCCGCGGCCCCGCTGCGGCGCCTTCGTGCGGATCCATGATCCCCGCAGCGGCGCGCCGCTCTCTGCACGGCTGGAGCTGCGCGCCCCCGCTGGTGCGAGCTGCGAGGCCAGCCGCGCGCCGAGCCTGATCCCCTTCCGCCCGCCGGAGGGTCACGGCTTCATCGAGATCCGGATCGGAGCCCTCGACGGGACGATCCCCACCCTCCCCGAGCAGCGGATCCAGCGCCCCCTCGCCGACGGGGAGCCCCTCGACCTCGGGGTCCTCAGCGCCAACCCCGGCGGCGGCTCGCTGCAGCGGGTCCTCGTCCACCTCTTCGACCACGAGAGGGCCCCCCAGCGCCGGGCGCACCTGGTCGCCGAGTGGCTCCCGCCCCGGCCCTCCCCTTCGGATCCGGCGGAACCCGAGCCAGGCCCGGGGGAGGACGAGCCCGCGCTCCCGGCACCCGAGCTGCGTTTTCGCTCGGCCCCCGCTGTCGAGTTGGAGGCTGGGATCTACGAGCTCTGGCTCCTCCCCGGGCGTTACGCCTTCCGCGCCGAGCCGCCGGCGTCCGCCCCCTCCGCCGTGGGGAGCTGCGTGGCCCTTGCATCGGACGTCGCCTCCGCCTGCGGAAGCGAGATCGAGCTGGGGCCGACGGAGCCCGACGAGCTGGCCATGGTCCTGCCGAGGAAGCTCCTCCTGCGCGGCAGCATCCTGGGTGCGGGGCCCGTGGCCCTGGAGGAGACGGTGGTCACCGCGGTCCCGGCCAGGGGTAGCAGGGGGCGGAGCGCCAGCACCTTCGCCGATCGCAGCGGGGTGTATCGGCTCGACCTCGACGCCGGGGACTACGATCTGATCGTGCGGCCTGGCGATCGGCTCCTCCCGGTCCTCCATCGGTCCCTGCCCCTGCCGCTCCTCTCCGACGCCACCCTCGACCTCGTGATCCCCGATCCCGCCCTCGTCCTGGGGACCGTGCGGCGAAGCGAGGGGCTCGAGAGGGCGCCGCTCCCGGACGCGCTCTTGCGCGCCTATCTACTCCAGCCCGGATCGCCGCCCCTCCTCCTGGGCGAGGCGCTGACGGGCTTCGACGGGAGCTTCCACCTGGTGCTCCCGGGAGGCTGACCGCCGGGGGCGATCCCTTCTGGCTCTACTCGGAGGCGGTCTCGATCGCCGCCGCCGCCCGGTCGAGGGAAGGTCCCAGGTGCCGGGCCCAGTGGGTGGCCTGGACCTCCGAGAGATCGACGCTGCGAAGGAGCGCCCGGAAGGCCTCGTCGATCGCCTCGACCTTCGCCTGGGGCGACTCCAGCGGCGGCGAGCACCGGCGCCGCGCGGCGGCGATCCGAGCACGGAACTGGACCACCCAGCTCGCGTAGGCCCTCCCCTCCTCGGCGGACGAGCGGGCGGTGGCGAAGCCGGTGAGCCGGCTCTGGAACTCCTGGTGCAGCGCGGAGAGCTCCTCGGCGCAGGCAGACGCGGTGAGCCGGGGCTGCGCCCGCGGCGGCCGGATCTCCTCGAGCCCGTTCCAGATCCCGGTGATCAGGAGCAGGCAGAAAGTCGCAGCGAGGGCTGCGTGGATCCCGAGGAAGAGGCGCCGAAAGAATCGGCCACTGGCGGGGGTGCGGGGGTCGTCGGTCACGGGCGCAGGCTACAGAAGGTCGCCGGGACTTTCCACCGGGACGACAACCTCCGCCTCAGATCGATCTCCCGCACCGCCAGCGGATCACTGCGCCGCCATCTCCTTGCGGAGCTTCGAGTGGTGCCGCCGCATCTGCGACGCGAACTGGCTGGCCGAGTGACGGGCGAGGCCGGCGTTCAGCGCCGCCACCGCCTCCGCCTTCTTTCCCTGCGCGTCGTAGGCACGGGCGAGGAGCAGGTAGGCGTAGTCCTTGTTCAGCTTGCCGGAGAAGCGATCGACGTAGCGCTGCAGGTTCTCGCTCGCCACCGCGTAGTCCCGCAGCTCGAGGGCGGCCGAACCCAGGAAGAAGGCGTGCTCGTTCGCATCCGGATGGTCCGGCATCACCTCCATCGCCTTCGTCAGATCCGCGGCGGCCTTCTTCCAGTCGGAGCGGCGGTAGGCGATCCGCCCGGAGTCGAGGAGCTCGGTGGCGAGCAGCAGGATCACGCTGTGGCCCCTGTCGTCCAAAGCCTTCGCCTCCAGCCTGGAGATCCGGCTCCGATCCACGGCCTGGAGCGCCGCCACCGCGGCCTCCCGCTCCTCCGGCGTCCCGCCGTCGAGCTTCTCGTACGCCGCCAGCGCCGCCTGCGACGCCTCCCGGGACGCGGCGAGATCTTCCCGCGCCAGTCGCGCCGCCTCGGTGGCGTCCGCCGCCTTGATCGCGAGGGACTCCGCGTCGGATTGGGCCTTGGCGACGTAGCCCTTTGCGCCGACCACAGCCCCCGCCACGATCAGGGCCACGAAGAGGACGTAGGCCACGGCGGAGGACACCATCTGCTTGCGCTCGAAGCCCTCCTGCTTCTTCCCGAACGCCTTGATGTCGGCGCCCAGGTTCTTCATGAGGTTGTCGTTCTTGATCACGAGGTTTCGCGCCTCGATGATCTCCTTGCGGATCTCCGCCAGCTCCTTCTCCATCCGTCTCCTACCTGTTTCCTTCCTGTGCGCGAACGCTGGTGCGCGTGCTCACGTGCCGAGCCGGCGCACCGGCTCCCATCGAAAATACAACCCCGCCCGCACGAACGGCCCCCCGCCGTCCAGGACCCCGAGGCTCGGATCCCGAGCCCGCGCATGGAGGTAGCCCAGGTCTGCGGCCACCCCGATCCGCGGAGAGAGATCCGCCTGGAAACCCAGAGCGGCCATGAAAGCATCCGGCGTCAGTTCTCGGTATTCGTCGCCCCGACCATAGACGAGGATCAGCGACTTTCCCAAACCTGCGTGGATCACGGGGCGGGTCTCCCAGCCCGGCGTCGGCGTCCAGCTCGCGCGGAGCAGGAGCGGGAGTGCATAGAGGTCCCGCCGCTCGCCTCCCTGCTCCAAGACCTGGGAAGAGACCCCCACGTCGATCCCCACCTCCAGGGAGGGGCGGGCCTTGATTCCGAACGCCAGGGCGAACGAAGGGGCAGCGCGGGCGTCGTCCGGGCCCGCCGGGGAGGCGGCCACCCGCAGGGCGGGGAGGATCGCCACGATCCCCTCGCCGTCCAGCGCCTTCGCCGCCGCCTCGTCGGGAGCGGCGACCAGCCAGGAGAGCGCCAGGGAGGCGACCAGGCCTGCCCGGACGCTCAACGAGGTCCACCTCCGCGTCGACCCGAGTTGAAGGGGACCCAGGCGACGACGGGGGCGCGTCCCTTCGGCGGCTCCGGCGGCTGGGATGAGCCCTCCTCCGGCGGTTGGGGTCCTCGACCCTGCGAGGGCTGGGACGCCGAAGTTCCCTCTGTGTTCGGGTTCTTCGAGGGCTGCGATCCTTCCGAGCGCGGCGCTGCCTGCGAAGGCGTGGAATCCTGGGATGGCTGCCACTCTCGGGCGGGCTGCGCTCGCGGGTTCTGAGGTGCAGCGGGCGCGGACCAGGGCTGGGGGTCCGGCTCCGACCATCGCTGCGACTCCGACCCTGTCGGGTCTTGCTGGAGCCGTCGCTGCTCCGGCTCCCGCCCCGGTCCCGGCCCCGGGAGGAACCCCGAAGCGCCAGGGGGCAGCGCGCCCTGGCGGGCGAGCTCGGACTCCAGGAGCTGCACGTAGGAACGAACCTCCGCCAGCTCCTGCTCCCGCTCCATCAGCCGCCTGTAGAGGTCGATCCGCTTCTCCTTCTCCTCGACCAGATCGTCGTGGAGGCGGAGCAGGGAGCTCATGGCCTTCTCGGCGTAGCTCGCCGGGACCTGCTCCTGGGAGCGGCTGGTCTCTTCGTCCTTCTTCTCGTTCGCCATTTGAGGCGGAGGGTGCACCGAAGGCCGCGGCAGGGTCAAGCGCCGCGCCGGGGCTGGTCCCGGACGGTGCAGGAAACGTCATTCGCAGAGCCAGCTCGGTGCGGATCCGATAGATAGGACCTTCACCTGCGTCAGCAGCCCCAGACACCCAGGGATCCATGGAAGCGAAGAGAGACCGACCTGCCAAGCACCCGCTCCGCCACCTCCCCGCCGCGATCGCCCTCTGCGCCGTCTTCGGCCTCATCGGGACCTTCATGGGGATCAGCGGGCTCTCCTCCTGGCGAGAGCCGATCCCCGACCTGAACGCCATCTCCCTCCCCGATGCACCCGAAGGCGAAGAGGAGGCCTGGGCGGCGCTCGAGGAGGTGGTCGCGAAGATCCCCGCCGAGTACGACGAGGTCCTCCGAGAGCGGCGCCCGGCGGTGACCGCCCTCGCCGGCACCAACCTGATCTCCTCGGTGGCCCTGACCATCGGGGCCTTCGCCGCCTTCCTGCGCCGGCGCTGGTCCGTCCGCGCCCTGCGTACGGGACTCAGCCTCGCCCAGGCCTACACGATCCTCGCCCTCGGCGTACAAGGCTGGATCCAGGGCGAGCTCTTCCAGCGGACCCGGGCCCTCTTCCAGCCCCTCGCCGAGGCGGGTGGCCTCCAGACCACCATGGCCACCGCCATCGTCGCGGCCCAGATCGGCACCATCGCCCTCACCGCCTTCTGGCTCCTGGCCCAGCTCGCCTTCTACCTCTGGACCGCTGCGCTCCTGCGCAGGCCCGGCGCCGCCGAGCTCCTCACCACCCCTCCCGACGGGCAGATGCTCTGAGCCGGAGATCGACGCTCCCCCGATTTCGCACCCACCGATCGGGCGGCCGCGCATTCCTCTGAAGCCCCGGACCGGTGCCTTGGTCCGAATCCAGGTGGTGGAGAACGGGATCAGCGACGCTGGTCGAGCGCGCCGATGGGCACCGACGCCACCAGGATCCGCCGGTGGATGCAGTCCAGCTCGAGGTCCGCGCCGTCCAGCTCTTCCAGCAGGTGGAGCGCCTCCTCCGTGGTGAGGTTCTGCTCGGCGAAGCCCGCGGCGACGCAGGCCAGGAAGGCCAGGGCATGGGCCTCCCCCTGCCCCGCTGCGGCGCTCTCGAGGATCCCGGCGAGGCCGCCCAGGAGGTCCTCGTAGTCCGCGCCCACCACCGGCGAGGGCACCGACTTCAGCGCGAAGTTGGTCCCGCCGAAGGGCTCCAGATCGAAGCCGATCCGCTCCAGCAGCGCATGCTCGTGCAGGAGGACCTTGGCGTTGGCGAGGCCCGGATCCACGATCAGCGGGAAGAGGAAGGGCGGGCCCGCGGCGTTGCCATCGCGGACGTCGGCGCCGAGCTGTTGGAGGGTGAGCCTCTCGCGGATCGCGTGCAGAGACAGGATCAGCAGGTCGCCTGCGGGTGCCTCGCAGAGGAGATAGGTCGATCCGAGCTGGCCGATGTAGCGCAGGGAGCCGAACTGCCCGGCCTCGACGCTGGGGATCTCCCCTGCGGGGTCGAGATCGGGATGGCCGGCGAAGGTCCCTGCAGGATCGAGCCCAGCCGACGGAGGCACAGCGGAAGATCCGGTCCCACTCGCCGCCTCCCGATCGCCGTCCCGGGGCCAGAGGGCAGCGGCGGCCTCTCGGATCGCCGGCCCACCGATCGGAGGGGGAGCACCTCGCCCGGCGCCGGGCTGTACGCCGAGCTGCCGGTAGCGGGCCTGCCAGTCGAAGGCGGGCTGGCCTGACGCCGGGACCGAGTAGCGCTTCGAGGCAGGGAGACCGCCGGGCCCCTTCGCCTCGCGGCGAAGCCAGTCGCCCGTCGAGAGCGCCTCGGAGATCCCACGGTAGAGCGCGTCATAGACCCCGCGCGGATCCGCGAAGCGGACCTCGAGCTTCTGGGGGTGAACGTTCACGTCCACCTCGTGGGGCGGCACCTCGATGAAGACCACGAGCCCGGGCGAGCGCCCTGCGGGCAGGAGCCCCTCGTAGGCCCGCTGGATCGCGTGCATGAGCTGGCGATCCCGGATGAAGCGGCCATTCACGTAGGTGTAGATCGCCCGGGCGGTTGGGGCGGAGAAGCCGGGTGATGCGGCGAAGCCCCGGACCCGAATCGTCCCCAGCGCGTGATCGACCTCCAGGAGGTGCTCGAAGATCTCCTTGCCGATGGCTGCGGCGATCCGCTCCCTGCCGTCCCGGATCGCGGGGGATTGAAAGACGAGCCGCCCCGAGGATCGCAGGGAAAAAGAGACATCCGGCCGCGCCAGCGCCAGCCGCACCAAGGCCTCCGACGCGTGGGAGGCCTCGGTCTCGGGTCGCTTCAGGAACTTGCGGCGGGCAGGGGTGGCGAAGAAGAGGTCCCGGATCTCGAAGGTGGTCCCCCGCGGCGCACCCACGGACTCCGCTGCCCCCACCCTGCCCCCCTCGATCTCGATCCGGGTCCCCTCGAGGGCGTCGGGCTCCCGGGTGGTCAGGGTCATCCGCGACACCGAGGCGATCGCAGGGACGGCCTCTCCGCGAAAGCCGAAGCTCTCGATCGAGAAGAGCCCTTCCACGTCGCGCAGCTTCGAGGTCGCGTGCCGCTCGATCGCCAGGAGCGCATCCTCCCGGCTCATCCCCTTGCCGTCGTCGGCGACGAGGATGCGATCGCGGCCGCCGCCATCCAGCTCCACCTCCACCTTGGTGGCCCCTGCGTCGAGGGCGTTCTCCACCAGCTCCTTCACCACCGACGCGGGGCGCTCCACCACCTCACCGGCAGCGATCTTGTTGATCAGGTCGGAGCTGAGCTGGACGATCGTCGGCATGGGCGGCAGGGTAAAGCCCGCGCTTGCCCGCTGCAAGCGCGCTTCGGACCGTCCGAGCTTCGTGAAAACTCGCGAGTTGTCAGGCCGCCCTTCTTACCTTGTTCCGACCGTCGTCCTTGGCCTGATAGAGAGCATGATCCGCACGCGCGAGGAGATCCTCGAGGTTCAGGGCGTCGCTCCCAGCGTCCGCCCAGGCGACGCCGATGCTCACGGTGATCTCGATGGAGGTGTCCTGGTAGACCACCGGTCGAGAAGCGACGAGGGCTCGAAGCCTCTCCGCCACGGCCCACGCCTCCGTCTCTCCCGCGCCTGGCATCAGGACCACGAACTCTTCTCCTCCGTACCGGGCGAAGAGATCCGACTCGCGCAGCGCCGGCTGGATCAACGCACCGAATTGCTGGAGCGCGGCGTCCCCCGCGGCGTGCCCGTATCGATCGTTGACCGACTTGAAGTAGTCGAGATCGAGGAGGAGCAGGGCGCAGGGGAGCTTCGTCCGCGAACAGAGCTTCATCGTGCCGACCCCCTCCGCCATCAGCGCCCGACGGGTCAGGCTCTTCGTGAGCGGATCGATTCGGAGCTGCTCCTCCAGCGCGAGGGTGAGGCGCTGACCGACCACGCCGAACAAGGCGAAGGTCATCACCACCTTCCAGACCACGACGGTGGCCGCCGAGAGCAAGCTCATCCACCCCGCCTGCATGTAGGCGGCGCTCGCCCCATTGTCGACCGGCGCGACGGCGCGGATCAGGTGGAACACGCCGTAGACGAAATGGACGAAGCCCGCGACCCAGGTGCTCTTCTTGAGCCGGGGGTGGCTCCTGAACATGAGCTCCCATCCCGCTGCCCCGAAGAAGAGGAAGCTCATGTGGCAGAACCACATCATCTGCAGGACCCCGCGGGGCTCCCGCCATCCGAGCCAGGCTCCGACGGCGATCGCAGGGAGCACGAGCAACCACAAGCGGCCGAGCCCTCGAGGATTGCCGTTGAACACCCGGGCGCCGGACCAGATCAGCGCCGCTCCCCAGAGCGCCAGGGCCTGGCTGCCCGGCGACACGAGGGAAGAAGGCACGAAGTCGCGGAGGACCCAGACCATCCCTCCCAGGGTCTGCACCAGGGAGCCGAGACCCCACCTCTTCAGGCCGGGCCGCCAGTCCAGGCTCCAGGCGGTCAGCAGGAGCCCGCCGGAGAGCGTCGCGGAGACGACGACGGAGAGGGTGGCGATGGTGACGACGTCCAACATCATGGGGAGCGAATAGCTTCGCCCCTGCGCCCTCGCATCACATGACCGTATGGGATCCGCGGCATCGCGGTGCGCACGGGTCGGCAGATGTGAGAGAGCATCCGACGCCGGGGCTCTCACCGTCCGAGAGAGCCATGAGCACACCGAGAGCCAGAGAATCGGCCCGCCGAGGAGGAGCAGGCGGCCACGGGTGCGGGCACTCCCGACCCGAACGGACACAGCGCCCACGGAACGCTGGGAACGCGGCGACGGACCTCAGAGGCTGTGAAGGGATCGCCCCCGCGGAGAGGGGGCGTCACAAACTCTCAGTCGAGGATCTCGAGGACCGTCTCGATCGGTCGCGCCAGCCGGACCCCCTTGTCGGTGACCACGATCGGCCGCTCGATCAGCACGGGATGCTCGATCATGAAGTCGAGGAGCTGATCGTCGGTCCACTTGGGATCCGCCAGCTCGAGCTCGGCGTAGAGCGGCCCCTTCTTGCGGATCAGCTCACGGGGGGACTTCCCCATCTTGGCGAGGAGGTCGACCAGCTCGGCCCGGGTGGGAGGATCCCGAAGATACTCGATCACCCGCGGCTCGATGCCGCGCTCGCGGAGGAGGTCGAGGGTCTTGCGGGACGTGCTGCAATTGGGGTTGTGATAGATGACGGCCATGGGCGGAGTATCGCAGATTTTCGCACGCTTCGCCCCCCGGCACCGCCACCCTTGACCGACCCCGGCCGCTTCCTTAGAAATCTCGACATGGCCACCCGAAAGCGACCCACCGCGGCAAGAAAGACCTCGAAGTCGCCGCGGGTCGTGGCGATCACCGGCGCGCTGTGCACGATCGGCCGGGGCCTCTGCGCGCGGCTTGCGGCGGATCCGTCCATCGAGCGGGTGGTGGCCATCGACGTGCGTACCCCGGAGGAGCTCCAGCCCGGCATCCATTTTCACCGCCTGGATCTCAGCAGGCCTTCCGCCGAGCAGGAGCTCGCCGACATCCTCCTGGTGGAGGAGGCGGACACGATCGTCCACCTCGCCTACTTCGGCGCGCCGGTTCCCGACGCTGCCTACGCCCACGAGGTGGAGGTGATCGGGACCCTCCACACCCTCACCGCGGCGACGGCGGCCCAGGTCCGTCGGATCGTGGTCCGCTCCACCAGCCTGATCTACGGCGCCCACGCCAAGAACCCCAGCCTGATCCGAGAGGAGGATCGGATCCGGGGCTCTGCTGCCTCGCGCTTCGTGAACGACAAGGTGGAGGCGGAGCAGCAGGTCCGAGAGTTCGCCGCGTCGCACCCGGACACGCAGGTGACGATCCTGCGCTTCGCGTCGATCCTCGGACCCGAGGTCCACAACGTCTTCCAGCGCTACCTCACGGGGGGGTTGAGCCCCACCCTGGCCGGCTTCGATCCGCTCTTCCAGGCGATCCACCAGGAGGACGCGGTAGAGGCCCTGTTCGCAGCGGCCAAGGGAGGACGAGGCGGCGTCTTCAACGTCTCGGGGAGGGGCGTGATCCCGATCTCGACTGCGCTGGAGCTCGTCGGCACCCTCCCCGTACCGCTCCCCTATGGCATCGCCGGCGGTGCGCTGCGGACGCTGCGTCGGGTCGGCGTGGGCATCGCCCTCCCGGCGGCGATGTTGGACTACCTCCGCTATCCCTTCGTGATGGACGCGAGCAGGTTCGAGCGAGAGCTCGGCTTCACCCCCCGCTACACCACCCTCGACGCGGTTCGATCGCTGGCCCCTTCGAAGTCCGCGGATCAGCAGGCATAGAATAGGAGCGGTGATGGCCAAGAAGCCGCAGGTCCTGGGCAACGACCCCTTTCAACGCGGCGCCGCCGATCGATCGGTGCGCCCGGAGGCCCGGGAGAAGGACGCGCCTCGGAACGAGGAGGCTACAGCCGAGGCAAGGTCGAAGACCCAGCCGAAGGTCGAGGCCCAGGTGGCCCCGCCCAAGGCGGGGGCCAGAGGAAAGACCCGATCGAAGCCTGAGACCGAGGTGAAGGCCCGGTCGAAGTCCCAAGCCGAGGCGAAGACAACGCCGAAGTCCCAAGCCAAGGCGAAGACAACGCCGAAGTCCCAAGCCAAGGCGAAGACAACGCCGAAGTCCCAAGCCAAGGCGAAGCCAACGCCGAAGGTCGATGGCAGGTCGAAGCCCCAGCCGATGGCCGAGGGCAGGTCGAGGCCCCAGTCGAAGGCCGAGGCCAAGTCGAAGCCCAAGACCAAGTCGAAGCCCGCGGACATGGCGGAGCCCCAGCCCGAGGCCGCCTCGTCGCCCGGTCCGAAGCTCGAGGCCAAGGCCCTGCCTGCATCCGAGCCCCAAGCGAAGGCACCGTCCCAGACGAGGGCCGAACCGCTTGCGACGGCGCCGCCCCTGGATCACGCGGCTCCGGCAGGACAGCAGCCTCGATCGGGCCCCCCAGCATCCGGGATCGATGCGATCTATGCGTCGATCATCGCGCTGCGCCGCATGCTGCACCTTCCGTCCGCCGTCAGCGGCGCCGAGGTGGACGAGTTCGGCAAGGACACAGCCTTCACCGAGAGGGTCCGTCCCCTCCTCGATTGGGTCTACGACAAGTGGTTCCGGGTGGAGGCCGCGGGCTTCGAGCAGCTACCTCGCGACGTACCGCTGATCCTCGTCGCCAACCGGGCGGGAGCGGTCCCCTGGGACTCGGTGATGCTCACCCTCGCCGCCCAGCGCGCAGGCCTCGCCGTGCGGCCCTTGGTGGAGGACTCGATCTTCCACTTCCCATCGATGGGGCTCCTGGTGAATCGACTGGGCGCCATCCGCGCCAGCCCGGAGAACGGCGAGCGGATCCTCGCGAGGGGCGAGGCGGTGGCGGTCTTTCCGGAGGGCGCCACCGGCTTCGGCAAGCCCTTCCGGGAGCGGTACCGCCTGCAACGCTTCGGCAGGGGAGGCTTCATCAAGCTGGCCCTGCGCACCGGCGCGCTGGTGGTGCCCGTCTCGATCGTGGGCTCCGAGGAGATCCACCCCCTCCTCGCCCGGCTCGACCTGCGCCCCTTCGGCTTCCCCTTCCTGCCGATCACCCCGACCTTCCCGTGGCTGGGTGTAGCGGGCCTCCTCCCCTTCCCCTCCAAGTGGAGGATCGAGGCGGAGGAGCCCTTCGACTTCCGTCGGCACGGACCCGAGGCGGCCCAGGACGATCCGCTGGTGATGCGCCTCGCCGAAGAGGTCCGCGGAACGATCCAGACCATGCTCGACAACAGGCTCGCCCAGCGGTCCTCGGCCTTCCTCTGAGAAGACCACGCGGCCGCGTGGCGGGGCTCTTCTTACGGTATGTGATTACTTCACAAACTCTCAGCCCAGGATGAACGAAGGATCGGCGTCGGGCCTGGAGGCGAGCCTCGCCGCGTGCTCCTCGAAGCCCCTTCGCCCCAAGAGCGCCTGGGTGATCCGCTTGGAGGCCTCCACCCCGGGCTGGTCGAAGGGATCGATCCCCCAGAGCAGGCCGGTGAATGCGGTGGCCGCCTCCCAGAGAAAGAGGAGCTCGCCCACAGCCCCCGCGTCGATCCGAGGGAGGCGGATGGTGAGCGACGGCCGGCCCGCTTCCGCCAGGGCTGCGGTGGTCCCGCGGCGCTCCGCATCCAGGAGGAGCCCCAGGCGCTTGCCCCCCAGGTACGCGAGGGCCTCGTGCTCCTCCCACGCCCGGGGGATCTCCAGCTCCCCAGCGGGCTCGTCCGCCGCGATGAAGGTCACCAGCTTGTCCTGGGGTCCCTCCATCAGGAGCTGCAACAAAGAGTGTTGATCGGTCGCACCCACCGCCCGCAGCGGCGTCGGCCCCACCCCCTCCGTCTTGCCCAGGGACTCCGCCCAGAGCTGGACGTACCAATCCCCCACCTCTCGGAGCGCGTCCGCGTAGGGAAAGAGCACGTGGACCTTCCGCCCTCTGGCGTCGAAGGCTCGGTGAAATCCACCCAGGAGGTACGCGGGGTTCTTCCGCCAGTGGGCCTCCTCGCAGCGCTCCCGCATCCGCGCCGCCCCGGCACAGAGGGCCTTGGCGTCGAAGCCGGCTGCGGCGATCGGAACGAGGCCCACCGCGGTCAGGACCGAGAAACGCCCGCCGACGCCCGGCGGCACCGGGAGGCTGCGCCAGCCTTCGTCCGCCGCGATCCGGCGCAGCGGGCCCTTCTCCGGATCCGTGATCGCGACGACCTGATCCCGCATCCGCGCTTCCCCCAGCCGCTCTCGCACCAGGAGAAGGGAGGCGAGCGTCTCGGCGGTGGAGCCGGACTTCGTGATCGCGAGGAAGCAGGTGGACGAGAGATCGACGAGGTCCAGGAGCGCCGCGAAGGTGGCGGGATCCGAGTTGTCCGCGAAGAAGACCCGGGCGCCCCGCCTCTTCTCCCTGGGGAGCAGGTTGTGAAACGGACCGCCCAGCGCGGCGATCACCGCCTTCGCCCCGAGGGACGATCCGCCGATGCCCAGGACCACCACCGTGTCGAAGCGCTCTCCCAGCGCCTCGCCCAGGGCGATGGCCGGCTCGAGGGTGGCTCGATCGCCGGGGAGGCTCCAGAAGTCCAGCCCCCCGCTGCTGCGGCGGCGCTGTAGCTCGGCGTGGACCTTCGGCGCCGAGGCATCCAGCGCCTCGAGATCCCGCGGGCCGAGACCGTGGGCGCCGATTCGCGCCTCGAGGGAGTCGTTCAAGTCCAGTACGAGTTGGGGAGAGGGCATCCGAAGACCTCGGGAATGGGAGGGGTGCAAACTACCTTCACTGGAAAGCTGGTTCAATCGCGGTCTGCAGCGTTCGTTCGACGTCGAACGTGCAGCGATCCTCTCGCGCTGCCAGCTCCTTCTTCGGCGGTTCGCGTCTTCCCGCCCTGGCGACGGCCCACACGATCCGCCCAGGACCGCGCGCGCTCACCCACCGTCGCTCACTTCGATCGAGGCAGGTCCGCGGAAGAGAAGCCGGCGGTGACCTCGGGGAGGTGGCGCAGCCCCTTGGGCCCAAACCCCTGGACCTCCTCGAAGGTCGCGTCCACCCGCATGGCCTGCAGCGACGCCCTGGCTCCGTCGCTTCGATCTTCGAAGCCGAGGGGAGGCTGGGGGATCGGGAACTCCCGGACGCCGCTCGGATAGTAGAGCGTCCACCGCCGTGACGGTCCCCCGAGGGTGAGGCGCATCAGGTTCGGCTCCCCCAGGATGTCTCCATTTTGCGCGAATCGGCGGCTGGCGGCGTCCACCAGCGCGCCGTCGGCGAAGCCGACGAAGCCTCCGGGCCGGAGGTCCACCGGCGCACCGCCTTCGATCCGCTCCTGCACCCGGATCACCGCCGCGATCGCCACGCAGTCGGAGCGGTCTTCGAGCACGCAGTCGGAGGCGTCCTCCATCAGGCGCGACAGGTTCGCGGCGATCGCGATCACCGCATAGCGGCTCCCCTCCAGCCCCCCATGCAGCGGCGCGAGGCGAAGTTGCAGCATCCCTCTCGTGCCCCCAGGCTGCACCACTTCGAAGGAGGGCGGGCCCCCCGCGGCGACCCCGCTGTCGACCCCAGCGGTGATCCCCAGGGGAACGAAGCCGCGCTGCGGATGAAGCGCGCCGCCCAAGGCGATGACCCCGTCCAGCACGCTGCCTGCGGCGCTCGGCAAGGTGGGGATCAGCAGATCCGGATGGAGCCCGAGGCGAAGATGCGGCTGCAGGTCCAGCTCCACGAGCTCCTTCGCGTCGCCGCCCTCCCCTCGCCCCTGCCCGATCTCCACGTTTCGAACGATGGCGCTCTTGAAGCTCTTCACCTGGGGGAGGAGGTGCGCGAGGAGCTGCCCCACGTCCAACCGGCTCCCGCTCTCCGTGAGCTCGTCGAGCGGGAGCTCCTCCAGGGGCATTCCCCCCGCCAGCCCCCAGGCCGACCAGGTCCCGCACCGCCCCTCCCGGGTCCGATCCCGATCGGCGCAGACCCCCGCCATCCCCATCGCTTCGTAGTCGGCCTTGAACCAGGTGTTGCCCAGCCCGAGGACGATGCCCCTGGGGACGTCCACCTCCCGGGCGCTCCCGAGCTCCACCCGGATCCGCTCCACGGGCCCAAGAAGGAGGGTGAAGGAGAGATCCACCAGGTTCCCCGGGATCGACATCCCCACCAACCCCGCGTTCAGGAGCGAGGGATCGAAGGAGGCGGGGTCGAAGGAGCCCCGGAAGCCGCCCACCCCCGCCCGCGGGATCGAGCGACGCAGCGGGAGGAGGAGGTCCTCTCCCTCGCTGCCGACGAGGGTCAGATACATGAACTCATGGTGAAAGACCGAGACGATTCGTGGCCCCGGCTCCAGCTCGGCCAGGGAGAAGAGCGCCGCGCCGTCCTCCGCGGTGATCCGCTCGATCGCCTGGTCGCCGGAGACGATCTGGACCGTCGCTCCCTCCACCGGCAGCCCGCTGAGCTCGTCGATCGCCACCACCCGCAGCTCCCCCTCGGCGGGGCCGGAGAAGTTGATCCGCTGGCTCACGCAGCTCGCGCTCCCCACGGTTGCGGTCAGGTGGTAGGGACCCGCCTCCGCACCCCCCACCAGCCCACCATCGGTCCCGACGGCGCCCCGACTCGACGAAGAGGACCGGAGCTGGAGCCCCTTCTGGAAGGAGTCCGCTGTGATCGGGCCCGCCAGGAGCGGCATCGGCGCCCCGTCGGCGTCATAGAGCTGGAGGGCGAGGGGCCCCGTCGCGACGCCGCGCCGGCTCACGCCGTAGGAGGGCGAGAGCTCGCAGCGTGCGACCTCGGCGATGGCGGGAGGTTGCACACAGACCCCGGCGCCGCAGAGCTGGCCCCCTCCGCAGTCCGCGTCGGCGGAGCAGACCCGCACCTGGCAGACGCCTGCATCACACTCGCAGCCCATCTCGCCGCAGTCGGTCAGCGCCACGCACTCGCTCGAGTCGGTGCAGCGGGGGAGGCAGCAGCCGCCGCTGCAGGCCAGGGCGGGATCGGCGCAGCCGCCCCCCCTCGAGCAGGAGGCGATCCCCTCCCGATCGCATTGGAGGTTCGTGGTCTTCTTTGTGCTCGTTCCCTCGCCATCGTCGCCCATGCAGGCGAGGCCCACTCCTGCAAAAAAGCAGATCGCGAAGACCACCGTCCACCACCAGGAGGCCTGGTTCTTCCCCGTTCGCTCCCCCATCACGCTTCCACCCATCGCTTCTCCCGCCGCTGCGAGCGAAAGGAAAGATAGGCAGGGGCCGCCGACTGGCAGGCACCAGGAGGGGGGCAGCCTTGGCATTTTTCGACTTCTGGATGCGAGCTGGGCGGCGGCGACCCGCTCTCGGCGAGCGACGCTTGGTCACAGATGGCGGTGAGGGATCACGGCGACGGCTCTCGGCGCCGGCTCTCGGCGACGGCGACGGCTCTCGGCCAGCGACGTC
>Ga0180215_1001098_pt1 | contig 30798 bp, 24 predicted proteins | sample eDN3rd37CBELigBY_FD_128871 | JGI IMG/M metagenome (GOLD analysis project Ga0180215, IMG submission 128871) | Enriched backyard soil microbial communities from Emeryville, California, USA - eDNA 3rd pass 37_C BE-Lig BY (version 2) (version 2) | ecosystem: Environmental > Terrestrial > Soil >...
AGACGTCTCCCCGTTCGTCACATTCAGCGATGCTACCTTGATCGTATCACCAGCTACTACTTGTGGCAGCACTTGTTCGCCGAGTCCATCTTCGTCAGCTTCTTCCTCGTCGATCTGCCCGTATACTTCTTTCCAGCCAGGAACAGCGATGATCTTCCCTCTTGCGACGAATATCTCGCCACCGATCTCCGCTGAGATCCGCGTCTCATCATATTCGTGTGGCGGCAGCAGGACTGCTAGAAACCGCTTCACGACGAGATCATAGATCTTCCGTTCGCGATCAGATAGCTTATGATAGACCGGCGATTGCTCTGTTGGGATGATCGCATGATGGTCGGACACCTTCGCGTCGTCGACAACTCCTTGCCGAGCCTTCACGCCACTCTTCAAGATGCGGCCAGCGATCATAGCGTATGGTGGAAACTGGACCGCACGCAGACGTTCAGGCAGCGTGCCGACGATATCAGATGACAAGTATCGGGAGTCTGTACGAGGGTAGGTAAGCACTTTATGTTGCTCGTACAAGGTCTGCATGATCGACAATGTCTCTTTGGCAGAATACCCGAACTGTTTGTTCGCATCCCGCTGTAGCTCTGTTAGGTCATATAGCGCGGGTGCGAATGTTCTCTTACGCTTCTTCGTTACCTCTGCGATCCGCGCATCTAAGCCCGAGAGCTTCATATACAATCCTTCCACTTGCGCTCGTTCATATGTCCTCGTCTCATTCGTCTGCTTGCTCCGCCATGTGAGACGTAGCCCGTCAGCTGTCGCAGCAAGACCATAGTATGGACGCGGCTTGAACTGCTTGATCTCCTGCTCGCGTCTCGCGATGATGGCGAGGGTCGGCGTCTGTACTCTGCCGCAGGATAGCTGTGCGTTGAACTTACAAGTGAGGGCCCGCGTCGCGTTGATCCCAACATACCAGTCCGCGATAGACCTCGCTTCTGCTGACGCGTATAGATTCTCGTATTGTCTGCCGTCCTTCAGTTGGCGGAAGCCTTCGACGATCGCTTTATCGGTAACAGATGAGATCCATAGCCGCTTAACAGGCTTGCGGACGTTCGCCTTCTCTAGGATCCAGCGTGCTACCAGCTCCCCTTCACGTCCCGCATCTGTCGCGATGATCACTTCTCCAACGTCCTTCCGCAGAAGCTGTTGCTTGACCGTCTGATATTGTTTACCGCTCTGCTTGATCACGGTCAGACGTAGTGGAGATGGAAGCATCGGCAGATCCTCGATGCGCCACGCTTTATACGATTCATCATACACTTCCGGATCGGCCAGTGTTACCAGGTGACCTAACGCCCACGTAACGACATATCGATCACCTTCAAGATAGCCGTTACCTTTTTTGCCACACTTCAGGACACGAGCGATATCTCTTGCGACAGAGGGCTTCTCTGCCAGTACTACAGATTTCATCATAGATTCCTCCGTGTCATCATGTTTCGATGCTCTTAGCATACCTATCCTAGACTCTACCTTATCACAGCAGATATGCTAATGACAAAGACAGAAGGGGATATAACAGATAACCTATAATTTCCACTTTATATACATAATACAAGCGATTGTGATACGATCAACAGCCCCATGAACATTCACATGCGACCATATGTAGTGTTGTGTAAATTCTGCCATTCCTTTATGATAAAGAATATAGACTGATTTCTCAGTTTCTTTTCGTTTCGATGTAACTTAATAAGTCATTAGAGAAACTTTCTCCAGTTATTATCGTATATTGGGAATGAAAGGGTAATGGAATTTATTTGAAAGCGCTTCACAAAAGGTGGAGAATAAAATTACGATCTTCCAACCGTAATTTAAAGAAGATGATTCAGAGGAATCAGAGGGATGTTCTATATGTATCATGAGTTAGATCGTGATCTGTTTGTTCATCTTGATGGTATGGTTGACCTTCGTACGATCGACTAGCGGGCATGGTTGTCTGTTAATCGCTACCTTCGTTGACGAATTCAGATGATGCCATCTCTCTTCGTCCAATCCCAGATGTTGCATGATATCCTTGATGTCCAGCTTGATTTTGTCTTGCTCTGACACAATATCTCACCTCGATTCATGATAAATACAACGGTTCTGCTGAAAGGTCGGTGCTAACGAATGTTAGTGGATGGCATATGATGGTTTATTCTATCGTTTCGTGGCACACCAAGGGGTTGGAGATACTATCAAAGAAGGGTTTTTTTAGTATATGTTAATGTTCATTACACGATCATTACAGCCGAATAAGTCCTGCTCGGGGGATGACAGTTCTATATGTATGTTCAAGTAGATAGTCGCAACATTCACATCCAAGAAGCTCTACCGGCCTCTGGACAGTCCGAGCATACGATCGTGCTCATACATGGTATGGGGCAAGATCTATGGTCATGGGATCCGATCATCCCTTTTCTAGCAGACTATCATATCATTCGCTATGATCTTCCCGGGCATGGCGCCAGCGGCATACCCGCGAAGAAAGTGTTTCACATGCATCTTTTTACGGATGAACTATATGATCTCTTGCAGAAACTGAATGTTACACGTGTCTCGCTCGTTGGATACGAATTAGGCGCTTGTATCGCGATGAATTTTTCCAGCCTCTATCCAGAGCTCGTCGAACGAGTCATCACGATCGCGCATCCTAGCTATTACCCACTTATCATTCGTCAGAAGAAGATCGATCAACTGATCCAGGATATCCATGAGAGAGGTCTGCGAGTCTTCGTTCAAGACTACCTCATGAGTCTTACTTATCGCCATGATCTACAGCTATTAGTCGATGCCTATCTGAACGTATCGGTCAACACGTATGAAGCCGTCCTGCAGATCATGCGGAATTACGATATGAAACTGAATAATCGACCGCTAGCTCAACCCGTACTGCATCTGGTCGGCGAACACGACAATGTATATCCGCTCGAGTTACTATACAAGGCGATGCCTTACATGCATCCATCGATCCTGGTGCAGATTCCTAATGCGAAGAGCCTCATACATGTCGATAATCCGGAGTATACGGCACAGAGGATCGTAGCATTCGTTGATCCCGAAGCGACGACCTGTGCATCTGTCCTAGCGAAGGAAGCGATGTTATATTATGATACCTTGACCAAAAGCCATAACGAACAGCGCGATGAGTTCCACCTCCGAATCGATATTATCCACCGTTTCGAAGCGAGGATCAACGGCCGGCTGCTAGGCGGTAATTGGAAAGTACGCAAGGCGCAAGAGCTTCTGATCTACTTACTGTACCATGGACGTGTGTCACGCGAGAGATTATACGATCAATTCTGGCCAGATCATAACTTAGAGAAAGCACAGAATACGCTGCGTGTCAGTATTAGCCATCTCAAGAAATTGATCGACAAGCCATATGGAACGTCCTTCATCTGTTCCAAGAGGGACAACATCGAGCTTAAAGGGAATATCGAAAGCGATCTGATCGAACTGCTTCAAGATATTCAACTATTTCAAAGATCAAGAAAAGAGGAAGATAAAGAACTCATCGCACGCAAGATCAGTCAAACAGTGCACGCAGATATCTTGGAGGGTTACTATAACGACTCGATCTTATCCCTCCGAGAAGAACTGCTCAATACGATCGCACCAATCATCAAATGGATCGCCAACCGTTATGAGAGCCAAGGTCGGGTGCTCGACAGCATATTATATTACAAACTCATGCTGAGCATGCTACCGGATGAGATCGAATTAATCCAGAAAGTGTCGGACTTGTACGATAGCTTGCAGCTGAAAGGACTCGCACGCGAGTGGCAAGAGCGCTACATACGTGAATTACAAGCCGACGAATAATCGGTCTATGAACCCTCACGATGTACCCTTGAACTGAGCAATGGTATCGAGAGCAAGAGACCGACGAGGACCCCTGATAGATCGACGAGGATATCCTCCTGTTGAGGCGTTCGAGAGCTCGTGGTGGACTGGATCAACTCATCAACGATACTAAGTGATAGGCATAGTCCGATCGCGAGTAAGACCTTCCACCACGCTCGAATAGGAAGCGGTCGAAACGCCATGACAGAGACGATCGAGAGGATCGTATAGACGAATACATGTGCCGCTTTACGGAATATGAATTCGACGAATTCATAGGGCTTAGTCTTCGAGTGTACGAGCTTATCCCCGTACTGAAACTCCACATCCGGCAGCTTCATACTCAGCGTTAAAGGATCGACTCGCTTCATGAGCCATGGGATGATCGTCTGCTGTTGATATGTCTGTGAGGACAAATGGAAGATCAACCCCGTCCACATCAGGAGTGGGAGCATCCAGACGATCAGCCGGATCAACCGTTTAGCGGACCGATTATTCCACGATCTGCGTTGCTGCCCATTCATCGAGGCACAACTTCTAGGTCAAGATGCATCTGGATATGGTTGAACAGTTCCAGAACACCCTGCTTCAGATGCTGCATATCTTGTGTCGCTTCTTCCTTCGTCTTGCCGATCGTACTGAAGTAGATCTTCAGCTTCGGTTCCGTACCGGAAGGTCGGACGGCGAACCAGGAAGCGTTCACGAAGGAGTAATGCATCACATTCGATCTTGGTAGACCCACTGCTCGGAGCATGTTACTCGACAGATGGAACTCCGTCCCCCTATCAAAATCTCGCACCCAGCTCACTCGCCAGCCATCGATCTTCGGAACGAGATGATCCCGCAGGTAATTCATGATCTCGTGGATCCGCACGATACCCTCGATCCCTTCCAGCACGATCGAATGTTGGTCTTCCATGTAATAACCGAACCGCTCATGCAGTTCATGTAACACATCTACGAGAGTCTGACCTTGACGTTTATAGTAGGCAGCCATCTCGCTGATGAACAGGCTGGCTTGTACCGCATCCTTGTCTCTAACGAAGTCACCGATCAAGTATCCGTAGCTCTCCTCATATCCGAACAAGAACTTCTTGTCCCCCGACTCTTCCATCTGACGAATCTTCTCTCCGATGTACTTGAATCCGGTCAGTGTCTCCATCGTCTCGACTCCGTAGGAGGAGGCGATCGCTCGTCCAAGCTCCGAGGTAACGATCGTCTTGATCATGACACCGTTTTCAGGAAGGCTTGCGCTTCGCTGCATCTGAGTCAGCAAGTAGTTCAGCATCAGCGCGCCTGTCTCGTTGCCGTTCAGACATACATACGATCCGTCCGTACCACGGACGGCTAAGCCGACGCGATCTGCATCGGGATCTGTTCCGATGACGATATCTGCTGAGACTCGTTCCGCTAATTGTATAGCGAGCTGCAGCGCTGCAGGGTCCTCCGGATTAGGTGACTTCACCGTCGGGAAGCGTCCGTCCGGCCGCTCTTGTTCCTGGACGAGATACAGCTGTCGAAACCCCGCTCGCGTCAATGCTTCTCGCACTGGAACAGCTCCCGTCCCGTGAAGCGGCGTATAGACGATTTTTAGTTCAGTAGCTTGGGTGTCGATGTTCTCGCGGTCTTGGATGATCGTCATGAGTCGGTTATAGTATGCTTCGTATACATCCCGTCCGACGGCCTCATAACGCTTCTTCAGGATCGCATCACGCTTGTCCATAATGTGTACGTCCAGCTCATCATCGACTTGATCGATGCAATCCATGATCTGAGAAGCAGTTTCCGACGAGATCTGAGCACCGTCTGGACCGTATACTTTGTACCCGTTATACACTGGCGGGTTATGGCTAGCGGTGATGACGATGCCCGCTGAGGCATGCAGATGACGGACCGCGAATGATAAGATCGGCGTCGGACAAAGCTCTGCGAAGACATATGCCTTCACGCCATTCCGTGCTAAGACAAGCGCCGCTTCCTCTGCGAATTCCCGTGAGAAACGGCGGGAATCATAAGCGATAACGACACTGGATTGTATATTCTTCATCGTGTTTTTTTTCAGATAGTCCGCGAGACCTTGCGTCGCTTTGCGAACCGTATAGACGTTCATCCGATTCGTGCCTAGCCCCATTTCCGCGCGTAGTCCGCCTGTCCCGAACGCGAGATGGGCACCGAAGCTCTCCGCGATCTCCGCTTCGGACATATTCGCTAACTCTTCACGCATCCAATCTGGGATGTCTTCGTGTCTGAGCCATCTGAGATAATCTAAGTATGCTTCTTGATGGCTAATATCGACCTGTTCCATAATGTCGATTCCCTCCTCACGGAATTGTTCCAACAGCATCTTCTGCTTACGCTTCTGATAGCTTCTTCTGTTGTATTCGCGAACCTTCTCCTTGTTGTTCGACCGCCATTCACGATGATACTCTCGCTTGTCCTTAAACGTTCGCTCAGACTTACGTCTGGGCGCTGCTTCTACCTGCAGCCCATTCAGACAATGGCTAAGACGAACGCACATGTCATAGGCTTTCTTCTTTCCGTATACCGATGCATACGGCTTTCCCTGATATGTTATGAGCCATTTGGATGGATAAGATTTAGTTTGCAACGTGCATCATCACCTCGGTATGGATGATATAGGATATCGATTATCTATGATTAAATACTGGCGATAATCTTCGTATAGATATAGGAATCTAGTCCTCGCCAGATATGAATAGGCAAAAAGAAAAACTGCGGGCATATCCGACGAATGCCTTCGCAGTCCTATATGGTAGCGATATTAGTATCGATCAATCCTGCAATCTTCAGAATCCTCCAGATGACGGTGGCTTTGTCAACTCTCGTCATAAAGAGTTGTGATCCGCGTCGCTCGTATCTAATGCTATCGTGTTGTACGCTGCTTTCTAACGAGGATTGATGTAGGTTACTGGATTCAATCCCCCTTAATCGAGCAGTATGTTTCGCCAAGATCCGATCTACAGCAGGTAGTTTCTCATTGATATCAACCTTGTCGATCATCTCCATCGCTCTCGAAATGATAACCATCGCGTCGAGGTAGTTGATCGGTGGATCGGGCTGATTCATCGGGTTCGAATCTCGTCCTCCCCATCCAACAACAGCATCTTTATCAGCATAAGATAAGACCCCTTCTATATTGTGGAATATCCTCGTTGACTCCATCCCCATTCTGTCCCGTAGAGCCCGGGCAAAGATCGTGGCTAGTTCAGAACGAGTGATGTAGTTATCTGGATAGAAATACGAATCATATTCGGATGGAACAATGTGGTTGTACAATCTGCTGACTTCTATCGGAACGAAGCTCAACATATATGATAGATACTCTGTGTAAGTAGTCTCCTCAACTATAAGGAACGGGTCACTAGATAAACTGCTCATCACAGCATATTCCTTGCCATCTCGAACGATAAACCTAGCGGGTACATATCGTATTGAACCGTCTGCCTGCAAGACAGCGACGCGTCTCTTGCCATCATTCTCGAGAGGTCGGATCGGAAGTTCTCTCGTAAGGTATCGATCGAAGCGGTCTTTCTGCACCGTTGTCCGGCCGTCGTTGAATTCGATCGCGACATCTACCGGAGAACTAGCTAATGTTAGCCCTTCACCAACCGCTCTCCTAGCGAGTTCAACTGCCCGTGCCGTTGATTCGCTAAGTGAGATCATGACTGCTATATCATCCACTCTAGTAGGTGCAGTGAAACGATCCAATATGCCGCTCACACCGATCTCCGACACAGGTAAGGTGACATTCACAAGTGGCGTATATAGGGTCAACGTCGTGTGCGTGTTAGCCATCTGTTGCATGATATCTCCGTCAAATTTAAATACCACTTTATCACTAGCTTCATCCAGTCTAAGCACGACAGTGGGAGCATCGAATTCATCCAATAGTGCGGACAACAAGTCTTCGATCACGGTTATCTCAAGAATCGGCTTCCCATTCACAACCTTATATGTCCCTCGCGCTATTCCTTGATGCTCAGTATCGTTAACACGTAACTGAACATGGACGATCTGAGCTGAATCTTGTGACCTTGTTGGAAGTGTCCGAATCTGCACAGGTTCCAAACGGTCCATCATCGTCCCGTCGCCTAATTGACCATATTGATTCCAGCCCCAACTCCACCCGATATCATCTTTATCTAACGCCATGCTCATCTTACTGCCTGCTGCGATTTGAGCGATGTTGTGAATATGAGGAACTCTCGTCGGAGTCGTTCGGTCCTGTGTTGTACCATCTCCCAGCTGGCCTTTACTATTCTCTCCCCATGCATATACCGAATGGTCACTCTTCAGCGCAAGGCTATGATAGTATCCAGCAGAGACCGCGATCACATCGCCGAATCCTTCTAGCTTCTTAGGAGTACTGGAATTTTGCCTCGTACCGTCACCTAACTGCCCGTTTCCATTCTGACCCCATACCCACACGTGACCATTCGAATCTAAGGCAATATTATGATAAAATCCCGCGGATACACTGATCATCTCCTGCAGCAGGCCATGCAATTCTGGTGTCAACACATTGATAGTCGTACCATTTCCCAGCTGTCCGTGTTGGTTCCCCCCCCACACATAGACACGACCGTCTGATGTGAGAGCCATGCTATGCCATCCACCTGCTGTGATCGCCACGATATCACTCAGTCCATCGATTTGCATCGGTTCCGACTGATGATTATCGGATCCAATCCCTAATTGACCGTAATCATTGCGCCCCCAGGACCAGACTGTACCATCCCTCCTGAGTGCCATACTGTGCCACCCACCGCTTGACACGGCGATCACGTCGTCTAATATCTGTTTGGGTGAATTGCTCATCAGTGCTAGATCTGGCACCATATCTGTGGCCACCCGCTCCGCCTCTGTCTGGATACCTAGTTGACCGTAGTGGTCACTTCCCCATGCCCATAACGTGCCGTCATCTTTCAAGACTAGGTTATGGAGTCCTCCAGCAGAGAGAGCAACTACATCCTCCAGTATGTCTCGGGGGTTCTCCCGTCCGATCGTCGTTCCATCGCCAAGCTGGCCATAATCGTTGTCTCCCCAAGACCATAACGTCCCCGTGTTATCAACGAATAATCCATGATAGTACCCAGCAGATATCCTCTGATCATTAGGTGCGGATAATGAATGGATAGGATTAATCATGAATGAGAGGAATAGGTTGATGGCGATTACTATCAACGTTTTCTTTGTCCTGTTCAAACGGAACACCCTCTTTCAATAGTAGAGTCATACCACCATCCTTCGTCAGATTATTAACCTCTAGTATGTAGCAGCACCACATTCCTTCGTAATATTATACCGATCTCATCGATACAATATGTTTCGATTTTGAACAGAAACCGCTTATATCTGATCATTCATCCTGAACGACTTGATAACAGATGTATCACATGATAGGCGACAGTAGATTATGCCTCTTTCCGAGCAGAGCACAAACCTAAGGTATCTTCCCACGACATTGCTAGACGAATGATATCTTCCTCTATTAATAAGCTGCCCGTCTGTACTTCGATGATCTCCAGATGTTGCTCAGCACGTATGCTATGTCTAGCACCAACAGGGATATGCAAGACATCACCTGCTCTTACCGTCATTACACGTTCATTCAGGACGAACTCCCCGATGCCAGATACGACTGTCCAGACTTCCGCACGCTTCTCATGTTGTTGATAGCTAAGATGTTTACCGGCGTATATGCATAGTCGCTTCGTTAACACTTGCTTGCCTTCGTGAGTAAGCCCGAAGTCCAGAACCTTATACCATCCCCAGCGACGTTCTTCGTACATCGGTCTCTGCTCAAGGTCCTTCACCATATCCTTGATTCCAGGAGACGCTTCTTTACTCGACACAAGGATACCGTCTGGGCTAGCAGCGACGACAACGTCCTTCAGGCCAGCCAGCGCGATCGGTATTTCAAGCTCGTTGATCAGATGGCAATTATCACAGTGTTCATTCATGAGCCCTTTACCCAGTTGGTTACCCGCCATTTCTTCTGAAAGAGTATTCCACGTACCAAGATCCTTCCAGCTACCGTCATACGGCAAAACGACGATATGGGACTCTTTTTCGACTACTTCGTAGTCGAAGCTGTTCTTCGGCAATCGGCGATACTGTCTAAGCAGCTCCTCGTATTGAATCGGGTACCCCGATTCGATCAACAAGTTGATTAGATAATCTAACTTGAATGCGAAAACCCCGCAATTCCAGAGGGCATCTTGAACGATTAGTTCGCGTGCCTTCTCTTCGCGGGGTTTTTCTACGAAATGGCTAACTTGCCTATATGAATGATGAGAATCTAATGTTTGCGCATCAGAATGCGGTACGATATATCCGTACTTTTCTGAAGGGTGAGTTGGCTTGACTCCCATCAAAGCAAGATTCGATCCTGTCTGTGTAATGAGCTGCTCAAGCCTCTTGATGTGGGCAAAAAAATGATCTTCGACATATGGATCAACAGGTAATACGACGACGACCTCATCTAATCCGACTTCCTCTACAGAATACAGATAAGTAGCAGCAAGCGCGATGGCCGGAAACGTATCTCTTCGCTCAGGCTCAACGATGATCGGCACCTCGTGTCCAAGCTGACTCTGTACCGAATCTACTTGGCTCTTACTTGTTGAGATTCGCGCTTCCCTAGCTAAGTCATCGTTCTCTAGCTGACGCCATACTCGCTGGACCATGGATTCAGGATTCCCATCAGGTGAAGGTAACACCTTCAGGAACTGTTTGGATCGGGAATCGTTAGACAAAGGCCATAGGCGCTTCCCAGAACCGCCGGATAGTAGGATGAGTTTCATTTATTTCTCCTTTTATTAACCTATATTGACGTTCTGATACTCCAGAGCTTGTTCATGAGTATGTTTGATTAACGGTCTGCCTACAGAGTAGTAAAGAAATTTTTTTGTCGCCATATCCTTTAATGTGTAAGTATTGCGTCCATCGATCATTATAGGAAGACGCATCGCATCACCAATCTGGTCCAGATCGACTTCCTTAAACTCTTGCCAATCCGTTAACAGACAAATTGCGTCACAATCCCTAGAAGCATCTAGTGCACTATCACAACGAATAATATACGGATGATTCAATACGTTAAGAAAATTATTCGTCGCAATCGGATCATAGATCTTAACTGTAGCCCCTAGTTCTAATAAGGCTGAGACAATTTCTAATGATGGGGCTTCTCGCACATCATCTGTGTTAGGTTTAAAGGCCAATCCCCATATTCCGATCGTTCTATTCTGAATAGTACCTAGCGAATCAAGCAACTTATCGATCACGCCGAACCTTTGCATCTGATTTACCTCTACAACCGAACGTAATAATTTAAAATCATACTCTACATTGCCGGCAATCTGAATTAGCGCTTTTGTATCCTTTGGAAAACAAGATCCACCATATCCAATTCCTGCACTAAGAAAGGACGGTCCAATTCGCTTGTCGTAACCCATTCCCTGAGCAACCAAGTCAACATCAGCACCAACTTTCTCGCATATATTTGCAATTTCATTAATAAACGATATCTTCGTCGCCAAGAAAGCATTTGATGCATACTTTATCATCTCCGCACTTCGAATATCTGTCACGAAGATGTTATCTGTTAGAGGCGTGTGAAGGGAGATGATTTTCTCGGCAGCAGCTTTTCTTTCTGTTCCGATAACGATACGGTCTGGATTAAATGTATCTCTCACAGCTGAGCCTTCCCTTAAAAACTCCGGTACCGATACGATGTCGAATGAATGATTCGTGATCCCCGATATTAAATTCCTTATACGTTCATTCGTTCCTACAGGAACAGTACTTTTCGTCATGATGATCTTATATCCGTTCATAGCAGCTGCTATTTCCTTAGCAGCCTGATCGATATATCGCAGATCTGCTTCTCCATTCTCTGATTGGGGGGTGCCTACCGCTATAATAATAATCTCCGCTTCCTTAACGGCAGCGGAGAGATCAGTAGTGAATGACAGCCGGCTTTCTTCGGTGTTTTTATCGATTAATTCTTTCAATCCTGGCTCATATATCGGCACTTCACCTTTTTTTAGCATCTCGATTTTTTGGGGGACATTATCCACACAAGTGACTCGATTGCCTAGATCGGAGAAACATACCCCAGACACCAGACCTACATAGCCAGTGCCAATAACAGTAAGGTTCATCATGACCCGCTCCTTCAAGTAAAATACTGATTTAGCTATTGTGTTTTCCAGATGATTTCAAATTATAAACGTTAGATAACTGAATGAGTTAGCTGATATTCGCTAGGCAAGTAACGGTTCTCATGCAAGTACTTAATAACCATGTGCACACATTGCTCTAATGAATGTCGATCTGTTTCAATAATAAGCTCTGGATTTTTCGGAGGTTCATATGGAGCTGATATACCTGTAAATTGTTTGATTTCTCCCTTTTTGGCTTTCTGATACAAACCCTTCGGATCGCGTTTCTCACATTCATTGATGTCGCATTTTACGTATACTTCTATGAATTCCCCGCTCTCGAACATATTGCGCACTTGATCTCTGTCTTCCTGATATGGGGATATGAATGCCGTGAGCACAAACACTCCCGCATCAACAAACAATTTAGAAACTTCACCTATCCTCCTAATATTCTCCTTACGATCTTCTGGACCAAACCCCAAATTACGATTTAATCCGTGACGTATATTATCACCATCCAGCACATAGGAATGGATGTTTTTCCCGAACAATTCCTTCTCAACTTCATTTGCCAATGTCGACTTACCTGCACCTGATAGACCGGTAAACCAAAGTACGCAACTACTATGACGGTTTAATCTTTGTCGGTCTTCCTTCGTTACTTTGCTTGGATGCCACACGATATTAGTAGCCCTACTATCCATAACTTATCTACCCTTCATATTTAGATTAATTGGATTCCGCTTAATAAAATTATTGTGGCCATAACTGCACGAAGCGGGCGTTCCGGAACTTTTCGAGATAATCCGCTTCCCAAAATAACTCCTGGTATTGACCCTATTAGGATATTAACAGCTAACATAAAATCAACATTTCCGGCACCGGCATGCAGCAACCCCGCAACTGTAACTAGTATGAATGCATGTGCAATATCCGTTCCGACCAGTTCAGAAGCTTTTAGTCGATACAAAAAGATCATCACTAAAGCAAATAAGGAACCCGAACCTACAGACGTGAGTCCTACAAAGAAACCTAGAATAAAACCGATCGTAATTGTTAGTACAATCTTTTCATCAAGGCTCTTTTTTTGGATCGAGTTCTCTTTAATATGTTTATCGAAGATTATTTTGAACAGGGTTGCCAACGCTACGAGTACAAGTACGCAACCCAACGCTTGTTTAACAAAGTTATCTTGACTATCAGAAGAAGGGAGCAAGTGGATGAGTAAGACTGCTATAACAGCACCTGGCACACTACCTATTGCTAGATGAGTGACCAATTTCTTATCAATGGTTTTCTGGCGGTAATGTTGAATACTGCCGAAAAGTTTGGTGATAGAATTGATCATTAAATCTGTGCCGACAGCTATCGTAGGATTGATTCCTAACATGATTAAGGCTGGTGTTAGCAGTGCTGCGCCTCCGACTCCAGTTAGCCCGACGAGAGCACCAATCACAAGCCCCATAATAATCATCTCTATACTCACAATGCTCCACTCCGTTTCTTTCTACTCAGCATTCCGCATTCCACGAATCAACACTTCCGCAACTTCAGGTCGTGTAAACTCTGGAGGAGGGCATTCACCATTCCGCAACAACTCTCGAACCTTCGTCCCACTTAGAGTTAAATGATCCGCGGAGGAATGCGGACAAGTCTTGCTAGATGCCATGTTTTTGCATTTAGTGCAGTAGAAACTATGCTCAAAAAACAGAGGAGTAATACCCAACTCATCTTGTTTAAACTGACGAAATATTAGCTGTGCATCATAAGTACCATAGTAACTGCCAACACCAGCATGATCGCGACCTACGATAAAATGCGTACATCCGTAATTTTTGCGAACCAACGCATGAAAAACTGCTTCTCTCGGACCAGCATAACGCATGGCTGCAGGGAAAATGACTAAGCGAACACGATCCTTGGGATAGTAATTGCGAATAAGCACTTCATAGCTTTCCATGCGAATATGAGCTGGAATATCATCAGCCTTCGTTTCTCCAACAAGCGGATTTAACAACAGACCGTCTACAATTTCCATCGCTGTCTTTTGAATATATTCATGCGCACGATGAACAGGATTACGAGTCTGAAATCCAACGATCGTTCTCCAGCCAAGAGTGGCAAACATCTTACGGGTTTCACTCGGATCCAAATAATAGGCATCGAATGGACTATGCTGCGGGCGATTAACCATAATAATCGGCCCACCTAGATAAACATTACCTTTCTCCATCAGTTTCGCCACACCTGGATGAGCTGTATCGGTTGTGCCGTACACATATTGAGCTTCTTCTAATTTGTCGTATGTGAACTTTTCCTCTAACGTTAAGATGCCATAAAACTCTTGATCTTCGCCACGCAATGCAATGTAGTCACCGATCCGATATCCGTCTGCTTGCTCCTCAGAAACAGGTAACGTTATCGGGATGCTCCACACAACGCCATTGGCGAGCCGCATCTCCCTTACAACCCGTTGGTAATCTTCCTTCCCCATGAATCCAGTGATAGGGCTGAAAGCACCTATCGCGATTAATTCCAAATCGGATAAACTCCACGAAGATAAGAAAAGCGAAGGCATCGCCTTCGCTTTTCTTATCCAATCTTCCCTTAATTCACCTGTAGCTTCCCGATTGACCAATCTGCCTCCGTGTGGCTTAATACTACCTGAGATTTGTTGTTCTATTTGGATTGACATCTTACGCTCCCCTATCCACAATTATTTCATTCCAATTTATTCCGAATTGACCAAGCTTATGTTCATCGGTATGGAAATCTGATCCGCCGGTTGTCATCAGACCATATTGTTGTGCCATTTCCATATACCGTTTTTGATCGTTAAAATCTTGTTTTCGATGCCAGACTTCGATTCCATCGAAGTGATTCTCTTCAATCAAGCGACCTACCAACTCGTCATCACCGATTAGTACTGGATGGGCTAGTACCGCGACCCCTCCTGACTCTCTTATCAATTCAATACCTTCTTGTGGTGTTAAGATAACCTTATCTATACAACAAGGCTTACCATCTGCTAAATAATCATCAAATACCTTTTGATATTCGTTAACATAGCCCTTTTTCACAATCGCTCGGGCAATATGAGGTCGCGCAATAACGCCCTTGCCACTAAATTCGAGCACATCTTCCATTGTGATTGGCATCCCGATATCGTTAAATTTTTGAATAATGCGCAAAGCGCGATCTTCTCTTCCATCTCTTAGAGATAACAAGACATCATTGAGTCGAGCATTACTCGTCACGCCATATCCCAGTATATCAACAGAAATGCCTTCATACTTGGTGCTGATCTCGACTCCTGAAATAAACGTAATCCCTAGTTTCTCCGCTTCAGCTTTGCCTTCCTCAATACCTGCCAACGTATCATGATCAGTGATTGCAATCAGCTTTAAGCCAGCTTCATGTCCTTTACGGACCATTTCTGCCGGGCTATACACACCATCCGAAGCAGTAGTATGCATGTGTAAATCGAACGGCTTCTTTTCAGACATTATTTGAAGCATAGGTTAGCCTCCATTATTCTTTTGGAATATTATCAAATACTAACTGATTGAAACGACTTATAAAGCTCAACAGCTTTTGCATATATAGGGTGACTTAAAATATCCTTTTTTACTTCTTGTTTTAATATATCCTTCTCTTTTGTGGGGATTGCAATTAAATGCTTTGGCTGTTTATTCTGTTTATGTACTTTTTCGAGTGCAAGAAAGATTTCCTTTCGATGATCATCATTTATAGTATCCGCAAAAAAGTTGCTCTGGTAGAGTTGGTTGACACTTTCAATGATCTTGCCCGGTTCACTTATCACCTTGCTAAATTCTGCAACGACAACTTTATTTTTTACTTCTTCAATATTCGAATAAAACGAAACATAACTCTGAATAGCTAACCGAAGCGAAAGACTCTTGTCAACGATTAGCAAGGATGATATCGCATCTAATGGATGCCGGACTAACACGATACATGGAATGTTATACTGTAACGAATTGTGCACTTGCATGGAAACATGTAGATGATGTGCAATTTGTTTGCCTGGATTCCAAAGTTTAAAAGCATTCACCATGAAGCTGTTCGCTGATCTAGGGAAACCTTCAATGCAAATATTCGTGTTGGAATCAACCATCTTGTCTTTAAAGGAGCCGTATAAAGATAGGCATCCATAAAGCAGCTTACTGCTGCCCAGGACATTCCGAGTCCAATACCTAGTGTTTTTATACACTTTCGAATAGTTCAACATATCCCCTACCTTTCTCACCCTAAACTAACCAACCATAGTCGTGACTCTAATATCCCCAATCAAATGATATTTGAAAGACTTTCCGTAGCTCATCGTTTCTTTTTTTGAAGTACTCCATTAAAAATCGCTTATCATCGTGGTCAATACTTGGAATTTTCGTGTTTGTCTTTCTAATCGAATTGATATAGCCCTGAATAGATTTTGGTAGCGCTTTTTTTATATTCGATAAAGATGGATAAGTGACTCCCAATTTATTCAGCTTTCGTCCGACCCAGTTAGGGTTGTAAGATTGATTCTTTACACTATCTAATGTCACCTGATATGTACTATCCAAGTTCATGAAGTCAAAGCATTTTTGACATAATGATTGTGGTGATTTTACCAGTTCTTCGAATGAAACAAATAAAAATGATTCCTTATCAAAATATTGATTCCATAATTTCATTTGTCCAAAATAATCACTGATCTCTAAATAAGGTGAGTTTTTTTCACGAATGACTGTACTAAAACTTCTGTTCTCACGCCCCGTTCGTACACTATGCCAATAACCAGAGTATGTTCTGTCTACAGGATCCCGAATTAAGTATATGAACTTAGCATCTGGTCTAACACGATAGATCTTCTCCGGGACACCAGAGAATACATGGTTGATATCCCCTCTATAGATAGGAGCCATTGTATAACTAGTTGAGGCATCAATATAACAGTACTTGTCGCCTTGCTTGTCAGGGTTTACAAAAGTTTGTTCATACCATTCGAAACCTTTATGCCAGTTATGAGTGAAGAAATGAGTTTCCTTAGGGTTTGACACGATAATAGTTGGATGTTGATCTAAAAGATAAGCTAATGTTGTCGTACCAGCTTTTTGTGCGCCTATCAAGAACACTTGCGGAGTAAATGTCATTTTGCTCCCCTTCCTTAACTAGATCTTATAATTCCTTGAAATATGGAGACTAGCCTATCATTTAATTTGTCGATATTATAATTCTCATCTACAAATTTTCTGCCTTCCATGCCCATCCGTTGCCAGTCTTCCGGCTGATCAATCAGTATTTTTATTTTATCGATCAATGCTTGAATATCTCTTTCTGGAACTAAGTAACCGCTTATGCCATCCTTAATCAACTCAGGGATGCCACTGTGAATCGTCGACACAACAGGTATTCCTTTAGCCAGAGCCTCCATCAAAACTACAGGGATACCTTCTTGATCACCATCACTTGCGGTTACACTCGGAGAAAGGAATATGTTGGTTTTATCTAATAACTGAGCGACCTCATCTTGAGTTTTCCACCCATGCAGCTTAATAACCGATTCCATTCCTAAAGATGAAATCAATTGTTTCAACGGTTTTTCCAATGGTCCACTGCCAACAATATGATATTCAATATCATTTCTTTTTTTGGCAATAGAAGAAACCGCTTTGATCGCATACTCAACTCCTTTTTTTTCAACTAAACGAGCCACAGTGCATATTCTAATTTTCTCATTGCCTTTCAGTTGATTCTTCTTATAAGAAAAGTTATTCACATCAATCCCCATTCTATGAACTAGGATCTTTTCTTCTTTACAACCTAATGAGATTAATTTTTCTTTCCAATATTGACTAATTGGCAAAAATAAATCACCGTTTTGAAACAAACGGTGATAAATATTTTTATTTTGTTGCAACGCAATAGACATATCCGCTCCATGAAAAACAACAACCAGTTTCCCTTTAGCCAAACCTATATCCTGCAGAGCAGATCCTATGTTTCCGATGGTCCCAAAGTGACAAAAAATAATATCATACGGTTCTCTCTCCAAAAATTGAAGGCATGTGTAGAATAAATTGAAAGAAAGCGCAATATTACCGTACTTAATAAAGTTAGTCGATTGGATTAATTTTCCAAAATGTTCTTTATTTGAAAATAATTTCTTTGCAGTGTGTAAGATTCGTAGTGGATAGTTGTCAGATATATCACGGTACACGCATTTATCCAATAACCGGTACTTTATCACATCTGGATGCACTTTATTATCAGAGCTTTTCCAAAGCGCAAAGATATCAACCTGATGTCCGCGATCTAAAAGTCCTGTGATCTGATTTAATACAAAAGTTTCAGATAGTAACGGAAACTTTCCAACTAAAACAGCGATTTTCATTTTTTTACACTCCGATTCTAGCTTGTTCTGTTTTCCCGCATTCCAACCGGGCCTCGCGATCATTCGCAGCGTAATTTTCGTAAGCTTTCTTAATAAAACGACTAACACCATCAGCCTTCTCTTTCTCTAGTTGAACCTTATGATTTATTTTTCCGCGCACTTCTTGCATGTGATCTAACAGATACTTCACCTTTTCAATCAATTCTTTCGAATCAATATCCTCTATATCTAAAACTAGGCATTCCAGTTCAAATGTTCTAAAAAGCTCCTGAGTCTTAAATTCATAGGCAATTGGTATAACAGGAACCCCAACTCCAGTCGCTAATATCGCCATATGTAATCTTGTAGACACTACAAAATCAAATTCCTTCAAGAATGAAGTAAGTTGACTTGGATTTCGAAATGATGAATCAAGAACTGCATTTGAGTGATATTTTTTTGGCAACATATTCATGATGTGAGCAGCAATCCGAGAGTCATCCGTCCAATATTCTCGAATTCCTTGACATGTCGAAACAAAGGTAACTTGTGCATTATATGTTTCGACCAAGTGTAAGCATAAATCTCGTATCGATGTTAAATACTGATTCATGCCCACATCACTGTTTTTTTTCTTAAAATGAGCCCATTCTCGAACAGATATCGCTACCCTAAGAGGGGTACGATGAGGTAATAAACTCCGTTTTTCGACCTCTTTAATGTTCTCGGCTAGCGCAAAGGCCGCGTCCGACACCACATAGCAATTATCGTTTTGCACTCCGATTTCCAGTAAATTGTGATAAGACTTCTGATCTCTCAGTAATACAAGTGCTGCCTTATCAAAAAGTTGCTTGAAGTATTCCCTATTGGAGGGTTTACGGAATGGCCCTAACGATTGAGTGAAAAATACTAGAGGTTTTTTTAACCGAGTAATGAGTTGATATTCGAATATTTTTGGTTTCATAATATAATTTTCAACGAGATATGTACCACCACTGCTAATAACTAAATCGGAGTTAAGATATTCATTTATGCCTTCAATCTCACTCTTTTTTAACCAGATCCTGTGAAGAAACCTGGTTTTTCTTAAATATAGGTATAGTCCAACTCTAAAACGGAATAATTGGAATGGCCTAAAGATACGTTTCAGATACTTGTTTTTATTATCTGTTACGTTATGATACATCATCTTCTTAAATTTGAGATCCGGGAAATACTTACTAGCAACTTCCGCTTTAGGATCAAAAATAGTAATCGATATGTGATCCCCGAATGTTTCTTTCAATGTTCTTATCATCCCATACATTATGGCTGTATCACCAACATTTAGCGATACAACGCAAGTAATGGCAATTCTCATCCCATGTACCTCCCAAGCTTTTGTTTTTTCTGCTTCTTAAACATGTGCTGAATATTCGCGATAAAATCTCTTTGGAAAAGAACTAAGAGTATAACGTAACATGCCAGACCGAGAGTAACTTCAACCAGAAGATTAATCGCGTCGGAATAGATCATAAACGAGCTGGAGATAATCACGACCAGTGACATGAAAGAAGCCAAAACAACCGGAATACCCATAGATGAGATTAATCGAACTAAGCACGGCCCGATTGATTGCCTTACTCTTAACCAGTAGGATGAAACAAAAGACAGCATTTGAAGGATAGATAATCCCCATGCTACAGCTGCTATATCACCGACATAAGTACTGATAAGATACAATGTCGCAGTCAATGCAATCGCAAAACTGAAATTCCATACAAATAAAAATTTCACTTTGCCTTGCGATAACATTAAACTAGACGTTGAATTTACCATAGAACGGAAGAATGCGTAAATAGTTAATATTTGCATGATCTGAATGGCGTTAGTCCATTCATTACCTAACATTAGTGGAACGACTACCGGTGCAACTACTGCTATTCCCATAAGTAGCGGTGCAATTACGATAGATACTATTCTCAACAATTGAAAAAAACCATTTCTTAACTTATCTCGATCTTCTTGAAATTTTGAGAAAAGAGGGAATGTCAATCTCATAATCATTGGATTTAATTTTTGAATCGGCTGAAGCACTAACTTTGAGGCCATTGCATAATATCCTAATGCACCAGAGCCTAGGATCGCACCGATCATAATCTGATCCAATCTAGAACTAATATAATATAGACTGGTAGCACCTAATCGGTACAAACCAAGTCTTATAAACTCAGTTATTTCTCTAACATTAAAATATAAAGCTGGTAGGATGGATTTCCTTTGACCATAATAAATCAGCATGGAAGTACGGGTTATGTGATTTGCCAATTGACCCCAGACATATGACCAAATCCCTTGATTTAGTACTAGTAGGGCAATGACCGTTACAGTAAAGTAAATAATCCCTGATATGGTGTCCACCAAGCTTACTGTTCTATAATCTAGAGATTTCAAAGCCAAAGATTGGAATTGGATCCCAACCGCTGAGATGACAAATACGATAGCTATAGTTTGTAGAACCAGCACATCCAGTTGAATCCCTAGTCCATTTATTATTAATGACGAGCCAGCCATAAGTATCACGCAAAACAGTACCGCTGCGAATACGTTAAACCAATAGAGACTCGATAATTGTGACTTAGAAATTTCTTTACGTTGAATAACAATTTCATTTAGCCCAATGTTAAATTGCATAGCATATTCTACAATGATCGTGATAATAGCTATATAACCAAAAATAGTCGGGCCAAGCTCCCTACCTAGAACGCTCATTTGTACAATTTGCAATATAGTCGTTAAAATGGTTGCCAAACTGGTAAACTTTACGCCACTATAAAGTTTATTCTGAATCGAACTCAAGTTAGTGTCTCCCTTACAGAAGAAATATGATCGCGTTGATTTGTAACGCTGTGGGACCAAGCAAGACCAACTAAAAACCACAAAAACACATTAAATGGGAATACTTCTAATACGTTAGCGAAAAAACAAGGTATCAGTACTCCTGCAAAGAGTGTTAACACAAGCTTCGAGTAATGATGTTGATGAGAGCCTTCCCAAAGATTGTAAAGTATTGCACCAAAAAATGTAAGGATGAATAATGTGCCAACGACTCCTACTTGCAGATAATAAGCTAAATACTGATTGTCTACTGAATAATCTAATGTGGTAAAGGACATGTCAGCAAGTCGTCTACTGGCCGCTCCTACCCCGCCTAGTCCCATTCCAACTACACCATCAGCCATTGTAACAGGGTTTAGATACATCCCCCATTGAACTAATCGAGCTTGTAATGAATGAGTAGAAAACAATCCTGCGTTGGATAAAATCGGAAAAGCGATTATTGTTACAATTGGAGAGATGATGAATAACGCTGACAACATACGTAATTTTCTACGATAAGAGTATTGTCTCGCATTCCAAAGTAACATGATAAGCTGGCAAATGAACCAGAAGACTATGGCGTTGCGATTTGTCGATAGTAATATAAACACCAATGTTAAGATTTTGATTGACCATCGCCAGTTTTTTGTATGCTGAAACATCTTTGAGTACTCTAGATATATTCCCACCAGAGCTAGGAGCAATGCATAGGCATTAGGAGTACCTACGATAGAAGGTAACCTCGGAAACCCATTAGTGAAGTGTTTTATATTAACACCGTACTGAAATCCTAAACTTGCCAACGCATCCATACCGATAAAATACTGAATCAGCCAAGTGAGTATAACAATGATAAATATGAGAAGAAATAATTGATCAATAAACCCCCAAATATTTCGTTTAGAAAAGTACAGTCCTACTAATAATGCACACATTGGTAAAAAGGTTATTTTAAATCCATACATCCATTCGATAGGCTGAAGTGATGATAGGATTTGAATACTTCCAAGGGTCAGTATTGCAATTAATAAATATAAGATCAGAATAAGATGTTGGCTTGCAACGATTTTATTTTTTATGAGTAACCCCAAACAAATCACTACAATGACAATTAACATTACATCCTTAATGGAACGGATAAACATATTAGAAATATAGATAGATATGGTTCCATAAAATACCATATACATGGAAAACAGACCTATCCACCATGATGGTGTTCTTGATTGCTGTGACAAAAAAGAACTTCGAGCAAAATCCATGGAACGTACCTCCATGACCGTTATGTTGATAGGGTTTCATTACTTGATTCTTGTGGTGTTCGAAATATTTCGGCTCAATAGATTATGATATATCCGAATATACTGTCTGCTAGTTTTATCTAAAGAATGTTCCTGTAGATAATTCCGACAATTATTAGCAAGCTTCCGCAGTTTATTAGGGTTATTTATGAATGACAACAATATTTCCTTTAACTGTTCCCTTTGTTCTGGATCATATACATAGCCTGTTTCACCGTTGTGTATGATTTCGGGTATACCTCCACGATTGGCACCAATAACTGGAACACCGTGAGCATAAGCCTCGAACACAACACGACCAAAAGGTTCATTCCATAGAGAAGGCAATATTAATGCATCCACCTCTGGAAAAACATCGTCGGGATTTATATATCCCAGAAACTTTATATTACCTGGATATTTCCCAGCTTCATATTCACTTTGTATAGCCGGATCGTGAATCTTTCCTCCAAGCCAAATCTGCACTTGATTTATTTCTGAAAACACATCCAGCAAATGTTTGACTCCTTTTGCTTCTTCAACTCTACCAAGATACAAAAAAACTAAGCCATCACGGTCCCCTGCTTTATTTTCCACCGGCAATCTAGAGATTGGTGCACCGTTAAAGATAACCGACGATTCAGTATCTTTAAAAAAGCCGTGTTGCTTGTGATGGTCTCGTATAAACTGTGAGATCCCTACAACATGTTGGACATAACCACGATTAGTCAAGTGTTTCTTGTATTCACTAAAAACTGAGCAAGAAGCACAAGGTCTACTGCAATTAGTCCCATTCTTAAATTTTGTGCTTTGCGGACACATTAAATAATAGTCGCGTAATGTATGTAAAACCGGGATGCCCTTTTGCTTTGCGATAAGCCATGGTGCAACAGAAAAACCAGATAAATTATTTGAATGAATAATATCTGGCTTCTCATGTTCAATGATCTCCTGTAGTTTTAATTTCATGGACCAGTTATAAATATCCTTACTATGCCAAACTAACTTTTGCATGGTCGTTCTTTTTTTTGAATCCATACCCCAATATAAATTCCTGTGGTTTAGATAATATACTTTCACCCCACTAATGTGATCGATGTGATCATCACCATTTCCTGTAGATAAAACCAAAGTTTCATGGCCTAGTTCGGTCAGTGATTCGGCTAATTGTTGAACCGATCTCTCTGCACCACCTACTCTATTAGGGTAATATAGCGTGTTGACTATCATTATTTTCATACTTCAGACTCCCGGCTCCTTTATGTCGTAGATGTAACAGTTATTCACAATCGATTAAACTACTGAAGGAAATACTTTTCGTTTGGACAATGCTTTCTCAACAGAGTCGGAGAATTCTTTTTTAAATCTTTCTGTAGAAAACTTCTCTGCTCTAAGTTTGCAGTTCATTGGTGAGAATAACTGATAATTGCTTTCAAACTCATTTATCGCATCTACAATCGCCTGCGGTGATTGCTCATAAAAGAACATACCCGTCGGATTATTGTTCAAATCAGCGCTGACCGTTTCCAACGATCCTCCTTTTCCATAGGCGATCACGGGTGTACCGCATGCTTGCGCTTCGACTGGTAGAATGCCAAAATCTTCCTTCGCGGCAAAAATGAATGCTTTTGCTTGCTGCATATATTTTTTTAATACTTCAAAAGACTGATAACCCATTAGAGTCACATTACCTTGCGCTTTTGCACGGATCTTGCGAAACTCAGGGCCTTCACCGATGACGATCAGTTTCTTGTCGGGCATATGAGCGAAGGCTTCGACGATGATGTCCACTCTTTTATAGGGTACTAATCTCGAAGCGGTTATATAAAAATCCTCTTTCAGCTCGCATAACTCAAAAGCATCGACATCAACCGGTGGATAGATCACTTCGGATTCACGTCGATACACTTTCCATATGCGCTTAGCGATAAATTGCGAATTTGCAATAAGATGATCTACACTGTTCGCTGTTCGATAGTCCCAATCACGAATATTCTTAAGCATCCACTTTACAAGAAATCCTTTGAAACCTTTATCCAGGTTGGATTCTTTTAAATATTGATGCTGTAGGTCCCAAGCATATCGAATCGGCGAGTGTACGTACGATATATGTATTTGGTCTGGACCAGTAATCACTCCCTTGGCAACTGCATACGAGCTGGAGATGATCAGATCGTAGCCTGATAAATCTAATTGCTCGATAGCTAGCGGCATCAAAGGCAAGTAATTTCTATACTTCTTCTTGGCGAAGGGCATTTTTTGTATAAATGTTGTATGAACCTTTTTATCTTGTATGAACTGTCGATCCCTTTCGTTCAAGAAGCAAACTGTACTATACAGATCGGCTGTCGGATATAAAGACAAGATTTGCTCCAGTACCCTTTCTGCACCTGCGTAGGTCACTAACCAATCATGCACAATGGCAACTTTCACATCACTTCCTCCTCCAAGAACGAAAATGTTTGCTTCGCGCATAAGTCCCATGAGAAGCGATTGGCATTTTCGAATCCTTTCTGAATAAACATCTCTCTCGCTGCGCTATTCCCCATTAACAGTTTAATGCCTTCAGCCAGTTCTTCTGGCCGGTTAGGGTCAATATAAACGGCAGCGTCACGGCAGACCTCAGGCAATGACGATGTTCCCGAAACAATCACCGGACAACCGAGAGTCATTGCTTCTAGAGGAGGAAAGCCAAACCCTTCATAGAAAGATGGGTATACAAAACAACCAGCTTTTTCATATAATGCACGCAGTTCACTATCTGATACATATCCTACATATTTAATACGTTCATGACGTTCATATTCATCGGAGTGATTGAACACTTTCGATTGCATGCCGCCAGCTATAACAACATCAAAGTCAAGCTCATCTAACTGTTGGATTGCCTGAGCGATCAGACGGAAATTTTTATTCGGATTCAGGCTGCTTACTGCTAACACATAGTTAAATGCTCTAATTCCATGTTTATCGAGTATCGCTAAATCGGGATCACACTCATAGACATGCTCTTTTCCATGATAGATTACCTTGCATTTCTCCGTGCTTACTCGGCAATACTTTTGTAGTTCAGACAGAGAAAATTCCGAAACCGTTATTACTTTTTTTACACGTCTGCTTATGATCGATAACATGAATGTATACCAAAGCTTAAAGGCCTTGGAATAAGTATTCGTATCTAGAAAAACGGAGACATCGTGTATTGTGACCAATTGATTAATACGAACAACTGGCGCTGCATTACAAAGATTCACCAAGCTCCCTTTCCTCGAATAAAAGGGAAGCTCTATTTGTTCCCATAAAGTTCCAGTAAAGTTGCCAACTTGTTGTAGTACGATATGCTTTAAGCTCAGATCTTGACGAGCATTCTTCGGTGTGAGGATAGTGATATTTATACGCGAAGCATCCATTTCTCCGCTTTCCATTGATTTATCCCAATACTTAATCAATTCATACGCATATCGTTGGACCCCTGTTATGCGTTGCGAAAGAAATTTTCCATTAATATAGACTTGTTGTGATGTTTTCAAATTTTTCTCACCTTTAAAAAGCATTTTTTGACCCAAACAGAACTCTGATCGTCTTAATCATTAGCTTAATATCATATAGCAAGCTCCTTTTTTTGATATATTCTAAATCTAACTCGATCATCTCCTCGAAGCCTACGCTGTTTCGTGCAGTAACCTGCCATAATCCTGTGCAACCAGGTGTGACTTCAAGCCGTCTCATGTGGTACGCATTATATTGATTCACTTCCCTAGGCAAAGCAGGCCTGGGTCCAACAAGGCTCATATCTCCTTTTAAGACATTCCACAGTTGGGGTAGTTCATCTAAACTCGTCTTGCGAATAAAACTTCCAACTCGGGTAACTCTCGGATCGTCCTTCATCTTAAACATGGCACCACTCACTTCATTTTTATCAAGCAATTGAGGTAGTAACTCTTCGGCATTTTGTACCATAGAGCGAAATTTGTACATCTTGAACTCGACTCCATCCTTACCGATTCTAGTTTGTTTAAAAAATACAGGAGCCCTGAAACTCTCAATCTTGATTAATATAGTCAGTAGTACAAATAGCGGAAAAAATATGATCAGACCTGTTAAAGCACCAAGAATATCAACCGTTCGCTTGGCTATCAAATAACCTCGTTTGGATGTTTTCTGTTGTGACACTTTGATCGATGGTTCACTTTGATTTCGTTTCAGGACCTTTGCTTCGTTAGAAGGACTCATCTTGACCTCCACCTATCCAATGACCTTCGTCAATGCCTCACGTTCCAGGAATTCTTCCATCGCTTTCACGATTGGCAAACGTAATTCCTCGTTCCGCAGCGCAAAATCCAAAGTCGTCAGAATAAAACCGAGCTTTTCGCCAACATCATAACGCAACCCAGCGAAATGATAAGCGTATACTGTTTGGATCTCGTTGAGCTTCTGGATCGCATCCGTTAATTGAATTTCTCCAGCAGCGCCAACCTCTTGCTCCTGCAAGAAATCGAAGATTTCTGGCGTGAAAATATATCTGCCCATAATCGCAAGATTAGAAGGTGCTTCTCCAAATTTCGGCTTCTCGACAAAATTACTCACTTGGTATCTTCGCCCATCCTTATAAAGTGGATCAATAATGCCATAGCGACTCGTCTCTTTATCAGCGACTGGTTGAACTCCGATAACTGAACTTCCCGTCTCTTCATACTGTTCAATTAGTTGTTTAAGACAAGGTTTCTCCGAGACGACTATATCATCACCGAGCAGAACAGCGAATGGCTCATCACCGATAAATCTTCTAGCACACCATACAGCATGCCCCAAACCCTTCGGTTCTTTTTGTCTTATGTAATGGATATCAACAGAGGAAGGTCGCCGCACTTCCTCGAGCAGCGTTAGTTTACCTTTCTCCTCAAGATTCATCTCTAATTCAAATGCGTGATCAAAATGGTCTTCGATTGCCCTCTTTCCTTTACCCGTGACGATAATAATATCCTCGATTCCAGATTCCACTGCTTCTTCAACGATATATTGAATGGTTGGTTTATCGATGATCGGGAGCATTTCCTTCGGCATTGCTTTAGTCGCTGGCAAGAATCTAGTTCCTAAACCTGCAGCTGGTATAATAGCTTTTCTAACTTTTTTCATTATTGATTCCTCCTAGATTTAGTCACACATATCATTCATTAATTACATGATGTCACATGATCAAAACCCCAGTTCTCTTGTCCTGTAGGCACTAGACTCAAAACAACACAACTTGGATCTTGATCCAAGGATTTTAATTTGGGCATTCAACCCTTCCTCACACCACACCCTCGTCGATAAACGTCTAAGGCAATGAACCCACAGCATGGCCGAGTGCCTACAGTGATAAAGGTCCAGTAGACATTACCTATACCTATTTATTTTTATATAGACAAAAACTATGTATTCGATTCAACTGTAGTATCAGGCAAGTTACTTCTTGAGCTTTATTAATACATTAACTGCTACATTCTCTTGTTTCTTGACTTTATATTGTTAAGGACGACACCCATGACATTTGCTTTCACATTATCTAATAATGCTTTTGCACGACGAATAACGTGCTTCTTTACTTTCCCCCCGCTTGCTACGAGTAGCACCCCGTCACAAACTGCTGCTATAATCTGTGCATCCGTCACATGTAGCACCGGTGGCGAATCAACGATGATCACGTCATACTGAGATTTCGTCTCATCTAATATCTCGTAAAACTTAACGGACGATAGTAATTCAGAAGGGTTCGGCGGTGTTCCCCCTGCTGGGAGTATATCTAGATTAGGAATATGTGTTTCGACTACGACTTCCTTTAACTCACACACATTCGAAACAATGTTAGCAAGGCCTTTATAGTTTGTTTTCAGGAATATATCGTGCACCATCGGTTGACGCATATTTGCATCGATGAGCAACACTCTCCGATTAGCTTGAGCATATGCGATGGCCAGATTTGCAGCAGTTGTAGTTTTTCCTTCCCCTTGTTGAGAAGATGTTATCCCTATGATGCACATTTTGTTTTCTTTATTCATGAACTCTATACTTGTTCTTAATCCACGATATGCTTCAGCTATAGTCGAAACTGGGTTCTTATCCATGATGATCGGGGTTTTACTGGTTGACCGTTGCATATGGTGCCTCCTTAACCGGTTGGATATTTCGATTCTTTCGGGAGTTCAGATCTCTTCTTGTGACCCTATGTACTGTAGCTAGTGTCGGCAATCCCACCACATCTTTAATATCTCTCTCACTTCTGATCGTGTCATCCAGGAACTCCAACATAAAACATATGCCAACCGCAATCATAAAGGCCACGATGAATCCAACCACGATGTTGAATGAGGGGTTGAACCCTAATGGAATCGGGTTCAACTTTGGCTTAGCTTGATCCAAGATTGTGACATTATCAACTTTCATGATCGTCGGAATGGATTCCTTGAAAACTTCCGCAACGGCATTCACGATATTCATCGCTCTTGTATATGAAGGATCCACAACCGCGATTGTCATGACTTGTGAATCATTCGATGAGCTTACCTGTATCCTCCTAACAAGCTGTTCCACTGTCATACCAAATTCCGGGTATCGATCAACGACTTGATCCATAATGGCAGATGTGCGAATAATCTCTTTGTATGTATTGATCAGGAGTAGATTAGCACTAATCTCTCCTACATTGATTTGATTGATCAATTCTGCCCCTGAATCAGATTTATTAACGATCAACTTACTCGAAGCTTGATAAACTGGTGTGACGAATAGATAACTATAAATTGCAGTTAAAGTGCATGAAATAACAACAAGACTTACGATTATCCACCAACGCTTTTTAAGAGCCCTTCCATATTCGGCCAGATCTATTGCTTCCATCCTCAATCCTCCACTCCAATTTCCTTGATCGTCTTCATTCTACAGAAACCCCATTTTCCGACAGATGTTATTACGATACCTATCGTATCACCTTTATAGATTACGATACATTTTGTATCACGTCAATCATATTATTATTGAATTTGTCGGTTTATGATTTTTTATTATTACCATTAACCACTAATTTTCACCTAAGCACTCTACTCTCGACATGGTTCTTACGGATCGTTCTCCACAACCACAGAAAAGGTCTTAGGGGTATATACAAGAAGTGCAACTTTTTAGGTAACGGAAAAAAAACAGAATCCCAAGAGCTTGGATATATGGCTGATGTAAAATACTTAATCCTCGTTTTGAATGTTAAGAATGATAGTAGATATTTCTTATAATGCCTAACTAATTGATCGCTTTCCGGAACTGGATGTAATTTCACCTTATTACGAATATAGAAATCAGCGGCTTGTGCATGTTGTTTTACAAGTTTATCAGTAGCTAATTGTTCTTGTGCTGATGTCAAAGGGACGTACAATAATCTTGAGACGAGATATAGACTCTGTCCGATCATGGACTTGGCATGCATTTTTTCTGCCAGTTGGATGATGTGATCCCAATCTTTTGCTTGGACTGCAGGCAGCATATCATGAATATCCATTAGCCATCTCAGCCGAAACCATCCATGTCGTGCACCATGAATGATTAAATATAGGAGGAGATCTTGATTCGATATTATGTGAACATATGATTCTCCAATCGCAACCTTATCACTTCGATTCCAGAGCTCATGGAATGACGGTGCGGGATGATATTTCGGGTGCATTCTCCAATGCAGCTCAATATATGTCTTTCTTTCCGGATGAAAGTACGATATATGATGAGCCCTCCATTTCCAATCATTAAACACTCGAGGCATTGCATCTTTAGGGAGATACCCTTGGTCGGTCAAGATTGATTCCGCTCTGTCTAGATCATCGATGTGAACGAGTAGATCAAGATCCTTCGACGTTCGCATCGATAATTCGCCATATAGTTGTTGAGCTAACGTTGGACCTTTCAACACTAGTAATCGAACGTTGGATTCATGAAACAGCTTACTGATTCGATTCAGTTCTGCCATGAGGGATAACATACGTAATCCATTCGATTGGTAGTTCTGCTGGAGAAGATCAAGCACATATTTGGGAACTATTTCAGGCTTCGTTTCTTTTATTTTTTTATAGATCAGAGGATATACTCGATGATGATGAGAGCACTCTAAGAAGATTCCCCAGTCGACTTCATCTGCCATTAATCGAAGTACCTCTAATCCTTCTTCATCCTGCTCCCATCTCAGTATTGCTAACATGAATTGGAGTTCATTAGAATATGAGCGAAGATC